>Ga0114958_10003397_pt1 | contig 11390 bp, 8 predicted proteins | sample C_130208_EF_Meta_FD_89577 | JGI IMG/M metagenome (GOLD analysis project Ga0114958, IMG submission 89577) | Freshwater microbial communities from Lake Croche, Canada to study carbon cycling - C_130208_EF_MetaG | ecosystem: Environmental > Aquatic > Freshwater > Lake | place: Lake Croche, Canada... | reverse complement strand
GATGAGCCAGAGGAGATTGTGGAGAGTTAATCCAATAATGAACCATGCTCCTACGGTAAGCGTTATATCGCGTAACCTGATCCACTTAGAAACGGCATCTGAACGAATGATAGGGGGCCAGCTGGCGGTAGGAATCTTTTTCATCGAATACCTCTATCGGGACTGACCCACGTACCTTTGCTATTGGCTGGTCTAAACAAGGCTTTAGTAAATCCAACCACGCAACTACAGGTTTGAAGGCACCAATACACTAATGGATACCAAATAATCCAGCCGAAGGATTTGAGTGAACCCTTTTCATATTGACGATCTAGTATGAGTCCAATGAAGGATTGCAGCAGGTAGGTACTAGCCAAAATTACTCCCCACCAATGGGGCAGAAAATTTCGATACATCGTCAATACACCACCATCTAGAAATTGGTCGAGATTGAGTATGGTGAACCAAATCACTATGCAAAATGCCCACACTGTACTAACAAAAAAGTTACTCCACAGTAAGAGTAGTGACCAAGCAAAGGGGTGAGAGCGCAGAATGGCTTTTGTAGCACTCAGGGCAGCTTGTGAACCACCTTCTGACCAACGTACGCGTTGTTTCCAAAGCCCGCTGAGTGTCTCTGGCATTAAGATCCAGCACAGTGCATGTGGCTCAAAGCCGACAGCCCATCCCTTTGCCTCGACCCTCAGGGTTAGATCTACATCATCGGTCATGGCTTGCGGCGCCCACAAGCCGGCCTCCATGACAGCTATCTTTCTGAAGGCGCAAACTACTCCCGATACAGTAAATAGGGTTCCGTATAAAGATTGGGTGCGTTTAATCATGCCGACAATCGAAGAAAACTCTCCCACCTGCAGTTTGCCTAGCAGGCTTGAGCGATTGCGAATGCGGGGATTACCACTGATGCCACCCATTTTTTCATTCGTTAAAAAGCGGAACACAAGCCAATGAATTGCATGAGGATCCAAAAGAGCATCGCCATCAATGCATACTAATAAATCTGCACGTGCCATTAATAATCCCGCATTCAAGGCAGTTGACTTACCTTGGTTTTCAACTAAATGGGCAACTCGGAGTTTGGGATATTGATGAATGAGTTCATCTAATATTTTCCCTGTGTCATCGCTTGAGCCATCATTAATGGCAATGACTTCAAAGTTGGGGTAATTCGAATTCATGAGCACCGCCATGGTTTCGTGTAACTGCTCTGACTCGTTAAAGCAGGGTAGTAAAACTGAAACTAATGGTGTGTCGGGTAGTGTTGGTGGTGAAGTGTAATTTGGCAGATGCCGCTCACGGATAAACCAATACATCAAAGAGCCAGCAATCCAATACCAAGACATGACGAAGGGATAGCCAAAGCAAAACCTTGCCATCCACTCCAACACAAGCGGGGTAAATATTGAATGAACCAGATCCATTAATATTTACTTGTACAGCAGTACTAATGTCATATGGATCTCTAAAGTATCAAAACTGCCAGTAAATTATCCCCTATTTTAAGAGGTATTAGCCCTAAGGGTATTACCCTTGCACTAATTCAGGCATCTAGATTAATATCAGCTTAAGTAGAAATAGTTTCAATATGCACCAATTTTGTTCATAATATTTATAACTACTTAAGTGATAGAAGGTTGCCCATAGCATGAACGAACAAACTCTAGATTTTTATAGACGGTTTTCCCCTCTGGTAGAAATCGTCTTTGGGCTAATGTTGCTGCTCAATGGCTTGATACTGCTCGCAAATTGCTTTGAAATATTACCGCTGCATCTGTCCCACCTAAATACATTCGGTCTTGATTCTATTTTTAGTAAAGCGCCTCAAGAGTGGCGTTCCTTTATCGAATGTATTCATACATTGGTGGCTTCGCATATCCTTGCATTTGTCATGATTTGTATGGGTATCGTGATTCTTGCCGTAGGGATACACACTAAAAACTCCCTCCAGCGCTATGGCTCTAAAGCCCTATAGATCTCAAGCCTAATCCTTCCATTAGGTATTACAAGGTTTATTCTTCAGGTATGAAAAAATTTGATATTACAGCGATTCTGTTTGGCTTATTGCTTAGCGCTGTAGCTTTGTATTTCATGCTCAAGCCTGCTGCAAGTCAAGCTGCGCCTAGCTCCTCGATCGCTACAGTGCAAATAGGTAATTTGGCTTGGGACCAAACAGAGATGACGATTGCTGATGTCAAGGGTTTTGCCAATGCAACTGGCTTTACAAGTCAGGCCGAGAAAAATGGTGGTGGTCTTTCTTACGAAGCGGGCTTTGTGAAGAAGCCCGGTTGGACTTGGAAAACCCCATATGGTGTCCCAGCAAAGGATGCTGAACCGGCGGTGCACCTCAATCAAAAAGAAGCTGAATCCATTTGTCGCTATTACGGCAAACGTTTACCCACCGAAGGAGCGTGGATCAGTGCCGCCTTCTTAGAGCAAAGAGCAAATCCACCTGCGGGCTATGTCAATGGACAGCGCTATCCATTTCCAGGTGGCAGCAATCCAAGCCCATCGCATTGTTTAAGTGGCTGTGGTGATTACAAGGGACTCGCCCCAGCAGGTGCACTCAATCGAGGTACTGGTCATGTCCTCGCGGGTAGCACCAAGCCGGGTGTGAATGGACTGTACGACATGGGTGGCAATGTTTGGGAATGGACAGCCACCGAAAAGAACGGCGGCTACATCACTCGGGGTGCTTCTTGGTGGTACGGACCAGAAAGACAGCAAGAGTCGGATGTGGAATCGAAGCCAGGTGATATTGCCGTGGTGTATATCGGTTTTCGTTGTGTAAGCGATCGGTAAATTCAGTATTATTGGTAGATAAATACTAATTAACTTGATTACACCCCAATTATGGCCCTAAGCTCCTATTTTCAGGAGAGAAACTAGCAAAAGTTAGCTATAGTTCGGGATGAGATATTCACACTAGCCCTTCTAATTCAATATAACTTTAGTTAATGCTTTGACGCTTTCCTTCCTTCCTTTTTCTTCTTCCCCATTTACGAAGAAGGGTGTTGCCTTTGCTATAGCGGCTGCAATAGCGCATGCATTGGTTTCCGTTTTCATTCTGAAATATTTTTCTGGCGTTGTCGGTGAGAGCGTTATTTGGATTCCTGCCGGAATTGGTTTGGGAATGTTGCTGGTTCTTGGAGTGCAATACTGGCCGTTTTTATTTGTGGGTGCCGCATTAGGAGAGATGGGCGGCGGCCATGACTTACTCATGGGTATGCAACTTGCATTTGGCAGTCTTTTAGGCTGCTTGGCGGCATACTTTTTGCTCGCTCGGCTTACTCTTCAAAGCAAATTTAATCTTCATCTGCAATCACTGAGCGATTATGGTCGCTTGCTTGGAGCCAGCGTAGTAGGCGCCGTCTTGGCTACCACACTCAATATTCAATTCCTGATCTGGGCTGGCTTACTAACATCAGATAACCTACTGATGGTTTATGCAAAGTGGTTTACTGGCGATTTTTTTGGTTTTGCTTTTGTGACGCCAATTATTTTGATTCTATGTCAGTCCTGGGATCCATCTTGGGGCCGACGCAAATACATTTCTTTTGCCTTGACTTTTGGGTTTGCATTTTTGATTGGTCAAGCAGTATTTTTTGGATGGTTTAAGGAGCTTGTTGACCTGACCGGTCGTGGGTATATCGCCATACTCATCATGGCTTACTTTGGCTATCGCTTTGGCCCTCGTGGATCGATGCTGTATTTCTTGATGCTGATTGTGCAGGCTATGTTTGGTGCCTATTATGGCGATGCATTCTTTGACCGCCAGTTGATTTCGCATCCTGGCCCCATGTTAATTTGGGTCTATTTAGGATTTATGGGATTGGCTGGATTGCTGTGTGGCATCGTCGTAGAAAGTTTTCATCGCAAGAATCAAAGCTTATGGGAAGCCACCAAAGTGATTCTGCAGTCTGAGGAGCGCTTTCGGGAGATTGTCGGCAATACGCCAATTTTAATGGTCACCTACAACCTGAAGACGGAAGTAATAGATTATCTCAATCCCCAATTCACCAAAGTTCTTGGATATCTCCCAAGTGATTTTACTCAGCCAAGCGCTTTGTGGCCCTTAGCTTATCCCGATGCGAGTTATCGCGCAGAAGTTGAGGGGGAGTGGAGCAAAAGGGTAAAAGAGACCCAAGAACAGGGATTGCCATTTATTCCTTTGGAGACCAGAACCTCATGCAAGGACGGTTCAGTGCGCTTGATTTCCTGGGGCTGTTTCTCAACCTCTGATCGAATGGTGATCTACGGTATTGATATGACAGAGCAACGGCGTTCAGATGATTTGCTTGAGGTGACTTCCGCAGTCTACCGTGCAATGGGCGACGCCGTAGTCATTAGCGATGCCGAGAATCGCATCCTCATGGCGAACGATACCTTCAAAGTATTTTCAGGTTTTCAGGATACTGATTTAGTAGGCCATGGCTTTTCAGATTTACTCGTCAAGCGTCATGGCGCGCGCTCCTACTCGGATATTTTCACATCCCTAGAGGCAGTTGGTCGATGGGAAGGGCAGGCATGGATCCGAATGAAGGATGGCGAAGAGGCTCTGCGCTTTATCTCTATCTACTCCACCTTTGATCATGAGGGTAGCCCTCTGCAGCGGGTCGCTCTGATTTCTGAGGTGACGGATCAACGCAAAGCGCGCGAACTGATTAACCAGCAAGCCAATTTTGATCCTCTCACAGGCCTACCAAATAGACGCCTCATGTTGGACCGGCTTGAACAGTCAATTAAACAAGCTGCCCGATCCCAAAGTAGCCTAGCTGTAATTTATTTAGATCTTGATAATTTTAAGGATATCAATGACAGTCGTGGCCATGATTTTGGAGACGAGCTTTTAAAAATTGTGGCACAACGCCTTAGATCAGAGGTAAGAGATACCGATACTGTTGCTCGCATTGGTGGTGATGAGTTTGTGATCCTCTTAGGTCAGTTAGATAAGCCTGAACAAGCAGACCCTATCATTCGCCAGATCCTTCAACATTTAATAGAACCAATCCCCATTCAAGACCAGATGGTGTATGCAACCGCGAGCTTTGGGGTGTCAATCTACCCCAATGATGGTAATGATGGCAAGGCTTTGTTATTGAGTGCTGATCAGGCGATGTACGCAGCTAAAGCCAATGGGAGAAATGGTTTCCAATATTTCACCACTGCATTGCAGCTGAAGGCAAATTATCGTGCAGGCATTATTTCTGAATTACGTGATGCCATGGTGAAGAAACAATTTCGTTTGGAATATCAGCCCATTATCAATTTAAATACCGGTGTGATCGATCATGCTGAGGCTTTATTGAGATGGCACCGGGATACCGGTGAGGTTGTAGCACCCGCATCCTTTATTGACATTGCCGAAGAATCTGGATTGATTGTAGAAATTGGTGATTGGGTATTACAGGAAGTCTTGGCATTTCTGAAGACCATGAGTGACAACCAAAATTTGTCGATTGCAATTAACGTTTCCGCTGCGCAATTCAACTCAAGTAAGCATATTGGGAATGATTGGATTCAGTGGATTACTGAAAGTGGAGTCTCTTCCGAGAGAATAGTATTAGAGATTACAGAAAGAATGATGCTGATTCAGACGCAGCGAGTACTCCGAAAAATTGCGTTGCTACAAGAGGCGGGTTGCAAATTTAGTGTTGACGATTTTGGTACGGGCTACTCCTCTTTGGCATCCTTGAAAAACTTCAATTTCGACTATTTAAAAATTGACTCCCACTTTGTCAAATCTTTGGCGCCGAACAGCATGGATGCCTCATTGGTGGCTGCCATGATTTCAATGGCCAAAGGACTTGGTCTAGAGTCGATTGCTGAAGGGGTAGAGACCCAAGAGCAAGCTCGCTTATTACAAGAAATGGGTTGTACATTTGCGCAAGGCTATTTGTACAGCAAGCCCTTAAGTCCTCAAGAATTTAGAAATATCCTCTTATAGTTGTCTAATTAGACATATCTAGCCAATTAATATCCCATTTGTTGGATTTAGACAACTAACTGTCTAGTATTAATATACTTTTATACAGATAAATACTGTCTAAATCATTGATATGACTGTATAAATGATCTCCCGGCCACTACTTTTTTATTGGACAGATAGATAAATGATTTCTAGTAAGGCGCTGATAGACCAAACTGGTATATCGCGTGCCACCCTCAACAACTACATCCAGCTTGGAATCTTGCCCAAGCCGGTTGTGCAGTCTTTGTCTGCCAGTGCAGATGAGGGCGGCGCTCGTGTGTTGGGTTTCTTCCCGGATGATGCTTTAGAAAGAGTTCAGGCTGTACAAATTTTGAAGGGTCAAGGTTTATCTATGGCCCAAGTAGCAGAGCGGTTAGCACAGACCGATGCTTTGCTAGAAGTGCAAGAATTACAGCTCGAAACGGCTAAAGAGGCGGTCAGTGCTCGTCCTGCGATGCGCCCGATTGGAAGGTCAGCCGGCATGAGTAGTGCGACAAATAGTGCGACAAATAGTCGCATTCAGGATGCGCTGGGGAGCCTCTCTTTATCTTTAGATACTTTGACGCAGCCGGCGTATATGCTCAATTACAACTTTGAGTTGACTTGGCTTAATGAGCCAGCACGCAAGGAAGTCTTTGGCTTTGTAGCACCACCTACCAAAAGTGCCGACAGGAATTTATTAAACCTGCTGACAAGACCTGAAGTCTGTCTGAATCTAGACGACCAAAAATCCTTGGTAAGTTTATTGCTGCAGCTAGCCAGTTCACGGATTACTTATGATGCCTTAGCGAAGTTGGTTAAGCAGAGCGACCCAGACTTGTTAGCACTGCTCGATGAAATTACTTTTGCAGAAGAAGGCCAAGAGCAGGCGGTGAATGAAGTCGAGTTCTTCCAAAGAGATCAGCGCGGACACATTGTTTCCTATCGGGTGTATGCGGTGTATTTCCGTGAAGGCATATTGGTCGTACATGCCCCAGGGGAAGAGCGTGGTGATGATTTAGTTAACTTCTTGACGCGTCGTGATCAAGTGATTCAATCATTACTCAGCAAGCGTTTGCCAGTGATGACGCCTTTAGCGGTATTAGTAGCTGACTTGCAAAACTCGGTGCGAATTTGCTCAGAACTCCCTCCAGATGAATATTTTGCTTTAATCAATCAGATGTGGGCAACCATGGGCCCAATTCTGCGCAAATATACTGGTACGCATGGTAAGCATGTGGGTGATGGTGTGGTTTACTACTTTTTCCCGCAGGCAGAAAGTAATTACCTCTTCAATGCGGTTGCTTGTGCAGACGAGTTACGTCAAGCCATGCGCAAGATCAGCGCCGAATGGCAATTGAAGAAAAATTGGTTTACCGAATTGCAACTGAATATCGGCTTGCATGAGGGGCAGGAGTGGTTAGGTAGCTTCCAGTCTGCTAACCATATTGAATTTGCTGTATTGGGTAATACGATTAATCAGGCTTCCCGTTTGAGTGACTTTGCAAGACACGGCAGTATCTGGGCTACCAAAGACTTGATTAGTAAGCTGAGTGCCGATGAGCGCAGCAGACTAGAGTTTGGTGTATTGAGAAAGAGCGAAGCGAATGGCGATCGTTTTGTGGCCACTTCCTATGCTCAAGTTGAGTCTCTCCTAGATTTGGGCAAAGAGAAGCATGAGAAGTTAAGAGATATTGCGCAATTAGCGGTTGCCGAGATTAAGCGAGTCAGTAATACCCGTCTGTATTAGTAATAAATTAAATTTGATTTATTAATAAGATAATGTCTACTTAATGTATTAAATATCAACTATTAAATAGACAAATAGCCCCTCAAGGCTTACAATATGGAATTATGCTTTATCCATTGGAGGGGCTCATGCTCGATTTTGGCTTTGCTACGGAGCAGGAAGTTCGCCTTGAATTGGGGCGTCGCCTACGCCATCAGCGTTTATTAAAAGATATTTCCCAAGAAGAGCTGGCGGTACGTGCTGGTATCAGTAGCAGCACTATTAAGTTGATTGAGACCAAGGGGCAATCAACCCTGGAAAACTTTATACGGGTATTGCTTGCATTGGATCTGGTAGCAGAGATGCAAACTTTGTTTGAATCTAAGCCTGTATCGATTGCCATGATGGAGCGTATGCAAAAAGCGCAACGCATGCGTGCCCCACGGAAGTCCAGTGCCACGCCAAACAAAGTGAAATCACAATGAAAAAAATAGAAGTGATTTGTGGTGCTTGGGGGGAGTCCTGGGTACTAGGCACTCTTGCAGATGATGGTACACACTTATTATTTGAATATTCCTTAGAAGCTTTAAGTCGTGGGATTGAATTTTCACCTCGGAGTCTAAAGCTGCGACCAGCAGCTTATGGCGATTTTCCTAATCACCAACATCGACTTCCCGGTTTGATTGCCGATGTACTTCCAGATGGCTGGGGAATGCTTTTAATGGATCGTTTAGTTGCTCAAACTGGCATGAATAGAGAGCAAATTTCTCCTCTAGATCGTCTGGGGATGATGGGTGATCGCACAATGGGCGCCTTCAGTTTTCGTCCGCTCGTTGGGGATCCTGCTCAACCAGTAGAGATGAGTTTATTGAAGCTTGCAAATGAAGTGCATCAAGAAATCCATACTCAAGATAGCGCGGGATTAAAAGAGTTGATCATGATTGGTGGATCACCTCATGGCGCAAGACCAAAAGCGCTGGTTCAATATGATGTGGCCTCGGGCCAAGTCAGTACCTTAGATACTGGCCTGGGCACTCCATGGCTGATTAAATTTCAAGCGCAAAATGAGCACAAAGAAGTTTGTGCAATCGAGGATGTTTATGCCACTATGGCTAGAGCGTGCCAGTTGGATATGCCAAAGACGCACTACTTTGATTTAGGCGCTTCATTAGCGAGTTTTGGAATAGAGAGATTTGATCGAGCAAATGGTCAGCGTGTACCAATTCATACATTGGCTGGACTATTAAATATTGATTTCAGAGTACCAAGCGTAGGCTATGAAACCTTGTTACGTGCAACCGCTTTTATCACGCGCAGCGAGCGTGAGCTTGAGAAAGCCTTTGAGCGCTGCGTTTTTAATGTGATCTTTAATAATCGGGATGATCATGCTAAAAACTTTTCTTTTAGGATGAATGAGCAAATGCATTGGGAGTTAGCCCCCTGTTATGACCTTACTTATAACGAGGGTCCTAGTGGCGAGCATCAGATGGATATTTTGGGAGAGGGGCGGTTACCGAGTAAACGCCACCTATTAGAGTTAGCCACCCGTAATGGATTAAAAATAAGGTGGGCAACACAGGTTATAGAGCGCATCGCAGAAGTGGCAGGCACATTTTCTGAGGTAGCTAAAAATCATGCAATTCGAAAGCAGACTCTCAAGATCATTGCCCAAGCAATAGAGGACAACCGGCTACGGATGACTCATTAGTCTAGGCTTGGGTTTGTCGATAGTCTGGCGGTGGTGGGTTGTAACCCGGGATCTTGTTGACATCCACAAGGTCAATCTGACTTTCATCTAAGAACTTCACAGCGTATTCTTCGTAGACCTTTTCCCAGATGAAGATATCAAATAGATCTGGGTCTACGTGTTGACCTAATTTCATCTTGCCCAGAATCTCTAAAGACTCGCTTAAGGTCTTAGCCTTTTTATAAGGGCGATCTTTCGCAGTTAAGGCTTCAAAGATATCGGCAATGACCATACAGCGTGCTGGTACAGACATTTGCTCGCGGGTAAGTCCCTTGGGATAGCCCTTACCATCCATCTTTTCATGATGGCCGCCGGCATATTCAGTGACATTGCGTAAATGCTTTGGCCACGGTAATTTTTCCAGCATGCTGATAGTCAAATCAATATGGTGATTAATAATTTGACGGTCTTCATTGTTCAGAGTGCCCGCACGAATCGTGAGGTTGGTAATTTCTTCTTCACTGAGGAAAGGGTGATCTTGTCCAGAGGCATCCTGCCAAATATAGTGTGCAGCAATGTCATGCACCCTTTGTACGTCAGGATCTTTCATGAACTCACCACCAATATTGCAGTGGCTTAAGAAATTGTAGTCATCAAGCAATTGTTGACGTTGTTCGTCAGCCTCAGCTTGAGTAATCAAGTTTTTTGCCAGCGCGAGTTGGATATCTCGCAGTACGACTTCAGTCCGAATTTCAACTACATTGATCCGATCAAAGATCTTCTCGAGTTTGGTGGACTTATCCACAACGTGAACCGGAGTCGTAATCTTGCCGCAATCGTGAAGTAGTCCTGCGATCTTCAGCTCTTGACGATCACCATCGTTCAGGGTGAATTCTTTGAGAGGACCAGAATTGCAACGGTTCACGGCATCCGCTAGCATCATGGTCAAATCGGGCACCCGATTACAGTGGCCGCCAGTATAGGGAGACTTATCATCAATCGCGTGGTTGATCAGACCAATGAAGGACTCAAACAATTCTTCGAGATGCAATATCAACATCCGATTGGTTAAGGCGACAGCTGCTTGTGAGCTCAAAGCTTCAACAATTTCTTGGCTATCCTTAGAGAAGGGGATGATCTCGCCTGTTACTGGATCAGAGGCATTGAGTAATTGCAGGACACCAATAATTTCAGACTGATGATTTTTCATCGGTACTGTTAAGAAAGACACCGAGCGATAATTGTTGGCGGCATCAAATTTATGAGTACCACTGAAATCAAAGCCCTCGGCGTTATAGGCGTCTGGAATATTGACAGTTTGGTCTTTGTGTACTGCAAAGCAAACAACCCTACTTAGTTCCTGTTCCCCATTGTCTTTATATAGTGACATCGGTGGAATCATGATGGGCTTGCCGCTTTTACCGCCAATATGCACACCCTTGCTTTTGGTGTGCATGATCTCAAATTTCAAATGCTCGTCTTCAGTCAGTCTATAGAGAGTGCCACCATCAGCATGGGTGATTTCTATGGCAGCCTGTAGGATATTTTCTAACAGTTGATCAATATCCTTTTCACTACTGAGTGATGTTCCAATCTTCAGAAGTTGCTGCATTAAAGCTTTGCTAATAGTGTCTTGTGTCATAGCGAGAACCTTGGTGTGAGTAGAACTATTATCATCAAAAGTTGAATACTCTATTTAAATCTGAATCAGCTACTCAAATAGTATATAAAGACTATATATATAGATATATTTCTACTATATGAGAAAAGTTATAGTTTGCTTTAATTAGCAGATAATTTATATAACTAAAGTTGTCAATTTGACTAATATTTTTATCCGTACCAACAATTCTTTTAAAAAGAGATGCGGCCCGCTTTATGTTGCATGCATTGCTTTAGGCATCTCCGCTTGTTCTACGCCGATTGTGAACGAAGGAGATGCACCAAATGGGCCTGAGTATGTCCGTTGGTTGCCAAGCACCTATAAAACACCAACCGTGGAAGCGCAATTACCGCGCCCGAAAGAATTG
>Ga0114958_10003396_pt1 | contig 11394 bp, 11 predicted proteins | sample C_130208_EF_Meta_FD_89577 | JGI IMG/M metagenome (GOLD analysis project Ga0114958, IMG submission 89577) | Freshwater microbial communities from Lake Croche, Canada to study carbon cycling - C_130208_EF_MetaG | ecosystem: Environmental > Aquatic > Freshwater > Lake | place: Lake Croche, Canada... | reverse complement strand
TTTGGGGGGCCGTGTGGCGATAAACCACGCCGTTGGGAATCCCACGACAAAGGCAAACACCGTGGTCAGCACCGACAGTTTCACCGACCGCCAAAAGATCGTCAGATTGGCATCCGCCCAAGCCAGCGTGCCGTCAAAGATGTCTTTGGTGAACAGAATGCCCTGCCAAGCCTCTAGCGAAAAGCCCCAAGCGACATTGCCAAATTCCCCCGGCGGCATGAAGGAATAAGCCACCACAATGGCCAAAGGCCCGATCGCCGCCAGCGTCAGCACCACCAGCGCAGGGGCCGACAGCAGCCAGCCGTTGCGGGCAGATCTTGTGACTTCGGCCTGTTCTGCGGGGCTCATCAATCCTCCAGCACTTGGATGGCTTCGGGCACAAAGCGCAGACCGGCCGATTGGCCAAGGCCCAAGCCCGCATCGCCCGTGGCGGGGCTTTGCAGGCGCGCCACCACTTCGGTGCCGTCTGATAGGGCCAGATGGCAATGGGTGTCGGTGCCGAAATAGACAAGGTTGGTGACCGTGGCGGGGATGGCATCGGCTTCGCCCACTGCCGCAAGGCGCACCTGTTCGGGGCGCACCGTTAGCGTCACACGGGCAGATTTGGCGGCAGGGGCTGCGATGAGCGCGCCGCAATCCAGCCGGTAACGATCCCCTTCGCGCGTGGCGGGCAAAAAGTTCGACTCGCCGATGAAAGAGGCAACAAAGCGGTTGACCGGATGGTTGTAGATGTCTTTGGGGGAGCCCACTTGCTGCAACTTGCCCGCACTCATCACCCCGATGCGGTCAGACATGGTCAGCGCTTCTTCCTGATCGTGGGTGACAAAGATAAACGTAATGCCGGTTTCCAGCTGCAACCGTTTCAGTTCAATCTGCATGTCCTTGCGCAGTTTCAGGTCAAGCGCCGACAGCGGCTCGTCCAGCAGCAAAACCTTGGGCGCAGGGGCCAATGCGCGGGCCAAAGCCACGCGCTGTTGCTGGCCGCCGGAAAGCTGGCTGGTCTTGCGGCCCGCCAGTGCTTCCAGCTTGACCAAGGCCAGCATCCGCGCCGTGGTGGCGGCGACCTCTGCCTTAGGGCGGCCCAGCATTTGCAAGCCAAAGCCGACGTTTTCCGCCACCGTCAGATGCGGAAACAGCGCGTAGCTTTGAAACACCGTGTTCACGGGCCGCTTGTTGGGCGGCAGGGTGGTGATATCGGCCCCTTCCAGCAAGATCGCCCCTGCCGAGGGCATTTCAAACCCTGCAATCAACCGCAGCAGCGTGGTTTTGCCACAGCCCGAGGGGCCGAGCAGAGTAAAGAACTCTCCCGTCCGGATATTGACCGAAACGTCATCCAAGGCCCGTACCGCCGTATCCCCTTGGCCAAAGGCCTTGACGACATGGCGGGCTTCAACGGCGATGCTATCTGCCACCGCGCACTCCTGCGTTGTTTTGATCATATTGCGCAGCGCGGCGCAGGGCTTGCAAATGGTTTTTTACCCTCATGCGCAAAGGGCAGGGCGCAGGTGCGCCCAAGGCGCTGCGGCCTCTAATTCCGCACAGAGGGCGATTAATTCTTCATCGTTGCCGAAAGGTGCTGCCAGATGCACCCCGATGGGCAGCCCGTCTTGCGACATGCCCAAAGGCGCCGACGCCGCCGGTTGGCCCGAGGCATTGAAGATCGCACAGAAGGGCGAATAGGCGAAAACCCCGTCTGGCCCGATGCGGTAAGCCATGTAATCTTCCGTATCATGGGCAAAACGCCCGACTTTGGCAGGCGGTTCTGACAAGGTGGCTGACAGCAGAATGTCAAACTCTGCAAAAGCCGCAGCCATCTGGCGGCCAAAGGCGTGAATTTCGCCCACAGCTTCCAGATAGCGCAGCGGAGACATGGTTTCCGCCAGCATCGTCGCCCCGCGACTGACACCTTCCACCAGATCGCCCGTCATAGCACGCCCCTTCAACCCATGCCGCACCGACAAAGCCGTGCCCACCGCGACAATATCGGTCCAAGCGCGCATCATCATCGGCACATCAGCCTTGGGCAGGGCAGGGGAGACATGGTGGCCCAAGCTTTCCATCAACCGCCCCGCCTCGCGCACCGCTTGCGCCACCTCGGGGTGGATGGAGGTGCCGGTAAAGGTCGTATCGCACAGCCCGATCCGCAAACGGCGCGGCGGGCGGCTGACGGCGTCCGCGTGGCTTTTGAGCAGCGGCGGCGCGCAATAGGGCGCACCCAGATCAGAGCCAGCGCAGGCGTCCAGCATCGTGGCCGTATCGCGCACAGAACGGGTTAGGAACCCGTCAATCCCCATCCCCGCCCAGCCTTCGCCCGCATAAGGCCCATCGGGCAGCCGTGCGCGGGTGGGTTTAAAACCGAACAGCCCGCAAGACGAGGCCGGAATGCGCACCGACCCGCCGCCGTCCGACCCATGGGCAAAGGGCACGATCCCCGCCGCCACCACCGCCCCCGCCCCGCCCGAAGACCCGCCAGAGGTATGGTCCAATCCCCAAGGGTTGCGCGTTGGCCCGCCATAAACCGCACTTTCCGTAGCAGCGCCAATCCCGCTTTCCGGGCTGGTGGTGCGGCCAAAGGTCACCACCCCCGTGGCGCGGATGCGTTCAAAGATCGACGAGTTGCGCTTATAAGTCGTGTTGGCAAACAGCCGAGAGCCGTTGTGCGATGGGAAATCCACCGCCTCGCAGCCCAGATCCTTCAGCAAGAACGGCAGGCCGCGAAACGGGCCGCGCGGCAAGCCTTGGGCGATCGAGCGGCGGGCGGTGTCTTCTTGCATCAAGACCACGGCATTCAGCGCGGGGTTTACCGCCGCCACCTTGGCAAGGGCTGCGTCTAACAGCTCGGTCGGCGTCACCTCGCCCTTGGCCACCATGCCTGCCAGTACCGTTGCATCCTGTGCCAGAAAATCAATCATGACCAACCCCGTCCTGTTCTGCGAATTTGCCCCATGCTGGCGTCAGCGCCAGCCCCCGTCCGTTTCGCTTGCGCCGCGATCATGTCGCATTCGGCGCAAGGGGGTCAGTTTGCGGGCGGCTTGATGGCAATCTCTTGCCAGAACTTCCCATCTGCCCCGAAGATCAAAATCCGCTTGTCAGTCGTCACCACCGCCACCCATCCCGTCCCCAGCGTCACCGCCGCCGCCGTGGCCCCTGCAGGCATATCCAAGCTGGCCGGGGCCACCGGATGCGCGCCGGGCATCGGCAAGCGGGTGACAAGCAGCCAAACCACCGTTATGACCCCCCCAATCAGGCTGAGCGTGAGGGTCATCACCAGCCATTTCAGCCATTGCAGCGCAGGCGGCAAGGCTGTGTCATCCTTTGGAGGTTCGGCCATGGTTTTCTCACCTTTGTTAGACGACGTGGGAGATGACGAGGCGATCTTGATCACGATCCCCCAAGACGCCCCCGCCCGCCTTGATAAGGCCCTTGCCACGCTTGTGCCAGAGGGCGCGGCCCTATCGCGCAGCCGTCTGGCGCGGATGATCGACGAAGGCGCTGTCAGCCGCGACGGGGTGCCTGTCACCGACGGCAAGGCCAAGGTGGCCGAGGGCGAAGTTTACCGCATTCAACTTGACCCGCCCGAACCGATCGAGACCCTGCCCGAAGACATCCCCCTGACCGTCATCTGGGAGGACGGCGACCTGATCGTGATCGACAAGCCCGCAGGCATGGTCGTGCACCCCGCGCCGGGCAGCCCGCGCGGCACTTTGGTCAACGCGCTGCTGCATCATTGCGGCGATACGCTGTCAGGCATCGGCGGTGAACGCCGCCCGGGCATCGTGCACCGCATTGATAAGGATACGACCGGATTGTTGGTCGTAGCCAAATCCGACCGCGCCCACCATGGGCTGGCGCGCCAGTTCGAAGACCACTCGGTTGCGCGCCGCTATCTGGCCGTGGTGCACGGCACCCCCGCCGCCTCTGACCCGCGCCTTCGCGGTTTGCGCGGCATCACGATGGAGGCGGGCGGCATTGTGCGCATCGCCACCGAACTTGCCCGCCACAAAACCGACCGCCAGCGCCAAGCCGTCGTGTGGGACGGCGCGGGTCGGCATGCTGTGACGCGCGCCCGCGTAATGGAGGATTTTTCCGGCGGCGCGTCTTTGCTGGAATGCTGGCTGGAAACGGGCCGAACGCACCAGATCAGGGTGCATATGACCTATGCGGGCCACGGCTTGCTTGGCGATGGCACCTATGGCGGCACGCGGCGGCTTGCGCCCAAGGTCTTCGGGCCCGAAGCGGCAGAGCTTGCCAACACCTTCCCCCGCCAAGCCCTGCACGCCGCGACTTTGGGGTTTGAGCATCCGGTGACGGGGGAAAATCTGTCCTTTTCCTCGCCGCTGCCTGCCGACCTTGTGGCCTTGCTGGCAGCCCTGCGCGGTGCGGCCTAACGCGCCGTGTGCGAAGATTTTTTCGCCAACCTGCGACGAAAACCGCTTCATCGGACGTTAACATCTTTGTGATGAGGTCGGTCGTGTCCGGCACGACATAGATCAAGGCGGGGCTTGACCCTTTGGGGCAGGCTTCCTACGTACTGCAACCATGTTCCGGGGGCGCAATCGCACCGGAGTGTTCAAAAAGGGGGCGTCTACATGAGCACCTATGCCAATCTGCCTGCACCCAGCCCCGAACAGGGTCTGAACCGCTATATGCAGGAAATCCGCAAGTTCCCGCTGCTGGAGCCGCAAGAAGAATATATGCTGGCCAAGCGTTGGGTTGATCATCAAGACACCCAAGCGGCGCATAAAATGGTCACATCGCACCTGCGACTGGCCGCCAAAATCGCTATGGGCTACCGAGGCTATGGTCTGCCGCAGGCCGAGGTGATCTCTGAGGCCAATGTCGGCCTGATGCAGGCTGTCAAACGGTTTGACCCTGAAAAGGGCTTTAAGCTTGCGACCTATGCGATGTGGTGGATCCGCGCGTCGATTCAGGAATATATCCTGCGGTCGTGGTCGCTGGTGAAACTGGGCACAACATCGGCCCAAAAAAAGCTGTTCTTCAACCTGCGCAAGGCCAAAGCAAAGGTCGGCGCGCTGGAGGAAGGTGACCTTCGGCCCGAAAATCTGGCGCTGATCGCCAAAGACTTGGCGGTCAGTGAAGAAGAAGTGATCTCGATGAACCGGCGGTTGTCGGGCGGGGATGCGTCTTTGAATGCCATGGTTGGATCAGACGGCGACGGCACAACCCAGTGGCAAGATTGGCTGGAAGATGAAGACAGCGATCAGGCCGGCGATTACGCCGAAAAAGACGAATTTGACACCCGCCACGCTTTGTTGATGCAGGCCATGTCGGCGCTGAACGAGCGTGAAAGGGATGTGCTGCAAAAGCGCCGTCTGGCCGAGACGCCGATCACGCTGGAAGAGCTGTCCGAAAGCTATAACGTCAGCCGCGAACGCATCCGCCAGATCGAAGTGCGCGCCTTTGAAAAGCTGCAGGCGCGCATGCGCGAGCTGGCGGTGACCAAGGGCATGGTGGTGCCCGCCTGATGGGTGGGCGGTCGTGGTTGCAACCTTGACCGCCCGCGCGTATCACCGCCTCTTACGTCATTTAAGGAGCGGACCATGAATATGCTCGACACGTTCCTCAAACCGATGCACCCCGAAGGGCGCCGGTTTGTGGGCATCTTTGGCGTGATCACGGCAGGGCTGTTCTGGCTGTGGGCACCGCTGGGCTGGATTGGTCTTGGCCTGACCATCTGGTGCTATTACTTCTTTCGCGACCCCAAAAGATCGGTGCCCTTGGGCGACAGCCTGGTTTTAAGCCCCGCAGACGGGATCATCTCGCTGATCGAACCCGCCGTACCGCCGCCTGAACTGGGCATGGGGCCACTTCCCTTGACTCGCGTGTCGGTCTTTATGTCGGTCTTTAACTGCCATGTGAACCGCATGCCCGTGGGCGGCAAGATCGAGGTGATCTCGTACCGTCCGGGTACTTTCGTGAATGCTTCGCTTGATAAGGCCTCAGAAGACAATGAACGCAATGCGCTGCTGATCGGCATGGCCGACGGCACCCGCGTGGCCGTGGTGCAGATTGCGGGCCTGATTGCGCGCAGGATCGTGTGTTTCACCAAACCCGGTGCCAGCCTGCGGGCAGGCGACCGCTTTGGGCTGATCCGCTTTGGCTCTCGGTTGGATGTCTACCTGCCTGCGGGCGTGGCCCCCATGGTGGCGCTGGGCCAGACGATGATCGCGGGGGAAAGCATCATAGCCGACCTGTCCTCGACCGCGGCTGCCCGTCCAGCGCGGAGCGTGTAAGATGCCAGAACCGCGCGGCCCGTCTGAATTGAACCTTGTGCAGCTTTCGCCCAATCTGATGACGATTGCGGCCATGTGCTCAGGGCTGACGGGCATCCGGTTTGCCACACTCGGCCAATTTGGCGCGGCGGTTGCGATGATCTTGGTGGCGGCGGTTTTGGATGGCTTGGATGGCCGCGTGGCCCGTCTGTTGCACAGCGAATCCGAGATTGGGGCAGAACTGGATTCCTTGGTGGATTTCGTCAATTTCGGCGTGGCCCCGGGGTTGATCATTTACCTGTGGGGCCTGCACGGCGTGCAAAGTGGCGGGTGGATTGCGACCTTGGTCTATGCCACCTGTTGCCTGCTACGCTTGGCGCGGTTTAACATCGGCAACCGTGTGCAAAGCGACAAGGCGGCCGAGGCTGCGGGGGAAAAGCAGCCGGCGGATTTCACCGGCGTGCCCTCTCCTGCCGGCGCAATGCTGGCGATGTTGCCGATGTATGTCTCGTTCATAGCGCCTCAGGCGTGGCAGGTGCCTTCGTGGGCTTTAGCCCTTTATATCGTGCTGATCGGCGGGTTGATGATCAGCCGCATTCCCACGCCCTCGTTCAAGTCTGTCACGGTCTATGCCGACAGCGTGCGCTTTGTGGTGGTGGGATTTGTGGCGCTGGTGGCAGCACTGTTAACCTTTCCGTGGCAGACGATGGTGGCCGTGGCTTTGGGCTATAGTCTGATTTTGATCAAATCAGCATGGCAGTTTCGCAAGAATCGCAAAGGTTTGCGCGGGCTTTGACGGGTTGCGCCTTGAAGGAGGCCTAAGTTCTTTCTACGGTCGCCCAAACCTTTGAAGGAGATTGTCATGACAGCCGTTAAATGGGGCGTCCTTGGGGCCGCCAAATTTGCCCTTGATCACATGGCCCCGGCCATCCACGCCGCCTCTGGCGCGCAGCTTTACGCCTTGGCCACCCAGTCGAGCGAAAAAGCCGCTGGCTTTGCCGCCTTTTGCCCCGGCCTGAAAGTTCATTCCAGCTACGAAGCGCTTTTGGCCGACCCCGAGGTTGAGGCCGTCTATATCCCCCTGCCCAACCATCTGCATGTGGAATGGACGCTGAAAGCCTTGGCCGCTGGCAAACATGTGCTGACCGAAAAGCCCATCGCCATGAAAGCTGCCGAGATTGACCAGATCATTGCCGCCCGCGACGCTGCCAAGAAACTGGCGGCAGAGGCTTATATGATTGTCTTTCACCCCCAATGGCAGCGCGCTAAGGAACTCGTGGAACAGGGTGCCATTGGCACCGTCACCCATGTCGATGCGGCGTTTTCCTATGACAACCGCTCGGATCTGGGCAATATCCGCAACCGTGCCGATGCGGGCGGCGGCGGCATTCGGGATATTGGTGTCTATACCTATGGCTCGGTGCGCTTTGTGATGGGGGCCGAACCGGTCGAGCTGCAAAGCCGCATCCGGCGCGAGAATGACGTGGATGTCTGGGCGCAGGTGACCAGCGTCATGGCGGGGCCAAAGGGCAAGTTCACCTATTCGGCCATGACCTCGATGCGGTTGTACAACCGTCAGGAAGTGGTGTTTCAGGGCGACAAGGGCATGATCCGCGTGGCCAATGGGCCGTTTAACGCGGGCGTGCATGATCAAGCGCAAGTGGAACTGCACCAACCCGGCGGCAAGCTGTCGATTGACCGCTTCCCCGGTGTGAACCAGTACAAACTGCAGGTCGAAGCCTTCAGCCGCTCGGTGCGCACGGGTGCGCCCTATGCCTGCCCGCTGGAATTTGTGCGCGGCACGCAGGCGATGATCGACTGGGCCTTTGAAGCGGAAACCTCTGTCGCGATCTGATGCCCATTTCGGGCCGCGAGGATGTAATCGCGGCCCGCGCTTCCTATGTATCAGACAGTGTTCCCAGTGGAGGATACCATGTCTGACCCCAACACCCCCGATTCCCTTTGGCTGCGCCTGCTGTGGCTACTCATCATCGCCGCGATGATGAGCGTGGCACAGACGCTGCTCAACCTGTTGGCCCTTGTGCAGCTGATCATTATGGCGAGTAACAAGCGCCAGCCCAATGCCGAGATTGCCGCCTTTGGCAAGCGTTTGGGCCTGTGGCTGGCCCATGCCGCCCGTTTCCAGACCGCCGCAACAGAGGACAAACCTTGGCCTTGGGCGCCCTTGGGCTAAGGTTGCGGTTGCTTTAGATCAAAGCGTCAGACGGCCAAGTCTGCAAATATCCCATCACCCCATGATGGAGAGTGCGATGAAACCGCTGCGGATTTTGTACCTGATTGCTTCGGAAGACGGCTTTCGGCTTTTGCAAAGCCACACCCCCGACCTTGCCGAAATTGCCGCCCGCAAGGCCGACGACTTTGCCGATGTTGCCTACACCTACCCCAGCGAGCCAAGCCGCAGCCACACCGGCCCGCACGGGGCGTCTTTCGACGTGACCGGTTCGGCCAACAAGGTCGAGCAAGAGCGCCTGCGCCTTGCCCGCCATGTCGTGGCCGCTTTGCAGGTGGAATGGGCCAAGGGCACGCATGACCGCATTATCCTCGCCGCTGGCCCCAAGATGCTGGGGGCGCTGCGCGAGGCCATGCCCAAAGCCCTGCACGCCCATGTGGCGGCAGAGGTGCACAAGGATCTGATGAAGACCCCTGCGCACGACCTGCTGCCCCATTTCAAAGAGGTGACGCTGGTGTAAGGGGATTACCCCTCCATCGCCTCTAGCTCGTCGATAAAGCCTGCAATCATCGACAGCCCGCGATCCCAGAACTTGGGGTCGCTGGCATCAAGGCCAAACGGCGCAAGCAGGTCTTTGTGGTGCTTGGACCCGCCGGCTTTGAGCATGTCGAAATACTTATCCTCGAACCCCTCCAGCCCGTCGGCATAAACCGCATAAAGCGCGTTCACGAGGCCGTCGCCAAAGGCATAGGCATAGACGTAAAACGGCGAGTGGATGAAATGCGGAATATACGACCAGAAGGTTTCGTAGCCGTCCATAAACTCGAACACCGGCCCCAAGGATTCGGCCTGAACGCTCATCCACAGGGCGTTGATGCCTTCGGGTGTCAATTCCCCGTCGCGCCGCGCGGCGTGGAGTTTGCATTCAAAGTCGTAAAAGGCGATCTGGCGGACGACCGTGTTGATCATATCTTCCACCTTGCCCGCCAGCAGGGTCTTGCGTTCGGCCTTGGTTTTGGCCTGATCCAGCAGCCTGCGGAAGGTCAGCATCTCGCCAAAGACCGAAGCCGTTTCGGCCAGCGTCAGCGGGGTCGATGACAACAGCTCGCCTTGCCCTGCCGCCAAGACCTGATGCACGCCGTGGCCCAGTTCATGCGCCAGCGTCATCACATCGCGCGGTTTGCCAAGGTAGTTGAGCATGACGTAAGGGTGCACCGTCGTCACGGTCGGATGGGCGAAAGCGCCCGGCGCTTTGCCGGGTTTCACACCGGCGTCAATCCAGCCCTTGGTAAAGAAGGGGGCGGCCAGATCGGCCATGCGGGGGTCAAAGGCACCGTAGGCCGACGACACCGTTTGAACCGCCTCGTCCCAGCCGACCAGCCGCGGGATTTCTTCGGCCAAGGGCGCGTTGCGATCCCAGACTTGCAGCTTGTCCAGCCCCAGCCATTTGGCTTTGAGCGCGTAATAGCGGTGCGACAGTTTGGGATAGGCCGCGACCACGGCGTTGCGCAGCGCCTCGACCACTTCGGGTTCGACGTGGTTGGACAGGTGTCGCCCCGCTTGGGCCGAAGGCATTTTGCGCCAGCGGTCGTGGATTTCTTTTTCCTTGGCCAAGGTGTTGGTGATGCGGGCGAAAAGTTTGACGTTTGCCCCGAAGACATCGGCCAAGGCATGGGCAGCCGCCTCGCGCTTGGTGCGGTTGGCGTCGGTGAGAAAGTTCAGCGTGGCTTCCAGCGACAGCTCTTCCGGCTCGCCGGCCACTTTGAACATCAAGCCCGCCATCGTCTCGTCAAACAGTTTGTTCCAAGCCGATGCCCCCACGACCGAGGTGTCGTGCAAGAACTGCTCCATCTCGTCTGACAACTGGTGCGGCCGCATGGCGCGCATGCGGTCAAACACGGGCTTATAGCGCGCCAGGGCGGCGTTTTGGGCCAAAAGGGTGGCCAGATGGTCTTCTTCCAGCCGGTTGAATTCCAGCGTGAAAAACACCAAGGCGGCGGTGAAATCGGTGATCTGGCCTTCGGCATCGGCCATGAACTTGGCGCGGTCGGCATCAAGCGTGTTTTGGTAGTAGCGCAAGCCCGCGTAAGACATGACGCGCCCGCCAATCGTCTCGATCCGCTCGTAGGTTTGCACGCAGATCAGCATCTGGTCGGCAGACAGGGTGGCAAGCTTGCCCTGATAGGTGGCCGCAAAGCCTGTGCAGTTTTCTTCCAGCCACGCCATGTCACGAGAGAATTCCTCGCTGTCGGGGCTGGGGTACAGGTCGGTCAGGTCCCAATCGGGCAGGTTGGCGAAATTGCCTGCGGAACCGGCGGCGTTGGCGTCTAGGACGGGGCGGAATTTTGGCAACATGGCGACCTCTTGATGGCTTTGCCCCTATGTAGGGGGGCTGGGGGTGAATGCAAACCGTGTTTTGGCGGAAAGGGCAGATGGATATTTGGGCAAGTATGAAAGGGAAAGTTTGGGTTAGGTGAGTTGGGCCAGCAGGGCTGAGAGGGGTGGGACGTCGGCGGCTTGTGTGTCTTGCGCCCAAGCGATAACGCGCCCGCCGACAAGGTCGATCCCCGATTTGCGGCGTGCATTGGGGGTGATGCCGTCAAAGGCCAGTTCGAACACTTGGGTCGGGGGCACTTGGCGCAGGGGCCCGAAGCGGTCGGTGACATGGGCGCGCGCCCAAGCCAGAAGGGCGGGGGTTTGCGGGAGGGTCAGCCGCAGGCGGGTGAGCGGGACCAAGGTGTTGCCATGGGGCAGGGCAAAGGTGGCCTCGGGGCCGGACGGGTCGATGAGGGTGAGGATCGCGAGGCACTGTCCGGCGGTTTGCGGGCCTGTCGCGGCTTGGGCGAGTTTGGTGCGAAAGGTGCCCGTGGCAAGGCGGTTCAGGATCGTTCGCGCCTCGGGCGGTAGGGTGCGGGCGAGGGCGAGATAGGCGGGGGCCGAGGTGAGGCTGGCGAGTGCCTCGGTCAGGGT
>Ga0114958_10003395_pt1 | contig 11396 bp, 7 predicted proteins | sample C_130208_EF_Meta_FD_89577 | JGI IMG/M metagenome (GOLD analysis project Ga0114958, IMG submission 89577) | Freshwater microbial communities from Lake Croche, Canada to study carbon cycling - C_130208_EF_MetaG | ecosystem: Environmental > Aquatic > Freshwater > Lake | place: Lake Croche, Canada... | reverse complement strand
GCAGAAAGACACTTTCTAACAAACTGCTTTACAAGTTCGATCTCCTCAAAATTTACATCAAACTGTTGCTGCTCAAATGCTTCCTGAACAAGAATATTTGAAGAGACCTCACCACCTGAATCAAGTAAGTTAGGAATTTGTGTCTGAACCACGGAATTACTATTGGTTAGACGTTCATACAGTGGTTTAATATCATCCTTTACATCATTATCATCTTCACTTAGATTATGACGGATACTAAGAAGTTCCATTAGTTCCCGTGTATCATATGTTGATGGTGTCTCACTTGTCCAGGCATCATTAGTTGGTGTATAGACAAGAACTGTCTTAAGATCATAGGCGGGAATATTTGGTTTACTCTCGCCATAAAGAAACCATCCCTGCTTACGAGTGCAGGACTCATCATAGATATCAGTAACTGAATTAGTAAATCCAGTATCCTTGAATGAGACATTAATTGCATCCTGGTTTAGCATCCAGCGTCTGATAACTCCCTGCTTCTCAAAGGAAAGCACAATATCAGGGCACTCAATGTGAATGCCATCCTTGACCTCACCCTTGCTCTCATATGCCTGAGGTCTCAGGCATACAAAGAAGCGAAGAGTTTCATACATGCTGAGGTCAAAGAATGTGTTTAGAGCCTCCACAAGCTTCTCCACGAACTCCTTGATATTATGCATATCAAAGGGGTGATCAAGAGAGCGATCCTTGCGATATCTAAAATCAAGATCAATGAGCAGAGGCTTGGGTCCATTCGGCATAGGCATCTCAATGATATTGAGAGGTCGCCCCTTCTCCTTGAACAGATAATCATGAGCCAAATTCAGAAATACGTTGTATTCTTCATCATCAATATGATACTTACCACCGGTAATACCGGTGATTGTTGCAAGTCGCTTGTCGGTGGTGCCAACAATACGATGTTCTTCCAAGAATGATTTTAGTGTTAGCCCGGTTGCCATTGTGTGCCAAATGAATGGATTTTGGGGCGTTAAATTTTTGGGCCGTGATTTAAACAAATATCCTCAGATATTTATCGCGCTATGAAAATTGAACATAAGTAGTCTATCTAAATAGAGCACAATGAAGTTCTGTCCAACGTGTCACTATTACTTATATCTGACTCCTGGAAATGTAACGGATAGTGGTGAATTTAAGAAAGAACTAACACGCCGCTGTGTAAATTGCGGATATAGTGAGGTTGAGACTACGGGTGGACTTATTTCTGAGACAATGGTTCAGCAGAAATCTTCGGAGGCTTTTAAGATCATGATTAATGAGTTTACACGGCAAGATAATACACTTCCGCACATGAAGATGATTCCTTGCCCGAAACCATCGTGCCCAACAAATGACGGTAAAGAGCGTGATGTGATTTATATGACATATGATGCACCTGCTAAGAAGAATCTGTATATTTGCAATGTCTGTGGAGAGCAATGGAAGTCTAGAAACTAAAGTTCCGTGATCAAAGCAGGCTCTGCTTAGAAATCACGGAACTAAAAAGTTTCCATGCATTAATTAGATGCTATTATACAAAAGAGCACCTTATTATATTATAATTCATCTTTTTTTTGGTTTCATTGCTGCCTGGATTCCCTTAATAGGTATCTTAGCCTTAACATACCAGATTACTCAATATGCCCTAGATATTCGTGTATTCCCAATTGAATTTCTAGTAACACCAGGAAATAGCCTTGAGCATACATCTCTTAAGATTCTAGAAATGGCTATAGGATATATATCAGGGCTACTTGTTAAAAGATTAATTTGAATGTTCTGGTATTGGTTCAAACCGTGTATCTAATTCGGCATCCAGATTTCCACCAAGCATAACTGGAAAAGACATCCATTCAATTCCAGGAATTTCTATGTCACCAAATGGTCTTGCATAGAATAAACGATACGGATTTACCTTTTTTTCCATAAGCATTGCAAAATATATATTAGTTTCCTTACCGGCAAACCATCCACGTATGGCAAATTCCTTTAACATTTCCTTATACTGTTCTCCAAATTCAGTCCACGCCTCGGCATCTCCAACGATGCAGCCTCCACCTAGGATATTTTCAGGAAAAGGATATTCCATTGGTTTTCCTTCTACCCAGTTTAAAATATAGGAATCTGGTATTTTATTAATTTCAAGAAAGGTCATACGTCCTTCTATACAAAGGCGTTCAATATCACAAGGGAATGTCATATAATATTTCTGCAAAGATGAATATCTTTGAATTCCTATATCACACCATGTGAACCACTTACTCTGAAATTTGTTAGAATTTATAATAATTCTTACACATTCCTGTTTCATGGCCCAGATAGCAAATAATTCTGGATTATCAGAATCTCCTGAAATTTGCTTTTCCCAGAAGGACATCATAGCAGGGCACGTCATTGCAAATGATTCAAACGGCCTTACAATGACTTGGGTTAAATCTAAGAGATCACGTCTACATTGATATATCTCAAGGGCGTATTTTTCTGTAGTAAATATGACCATTGCCGACGGTATTTTACAAAAATTTTTAATCCAGGCTCTATACTTACCGATGTCATATTTTGATCTATCTAGAGGGTAAAATGCTGTTATAATTGTTGTATCTGACAACTTCATCTAATCATACTAGTATTATCTTCCTGGAGTTTTATTGTATCTCCGGAGAAAAATGTTATCTAGAAGTATAGAGCAATGTCAGCATTATCGGGCAAGGTTAAACCATTTTTAGTGGTTAACACTAGTGCCGAGTTGTATGGAACGAATGGCTATCCTCTTGGTGGAACAAACCCGCCCCCTTCAAATATAGTTTCAGCCCCTGCTCCACCTGGAGGCACCAATCCTGGTCCTCTACCGGGCACGAACTGTATCAATCTTTTGACACTAAGAGATTACTATAAGATACCTTACCCACCAACGACACCGCTTGCCTCACCTCCCGTTGTTGCGGTAGTATCATTCGGTGGTGGTATCTATGGTCAGCCTGTATCAAGTGGTAAGTATTCAGGATTCTGGAGATGCACAGATATCTCAGGCTCAAATGGTGCTCCTATTCAGATTCTAGTTGCCCCAATTAACGGTGCGATCAATGCACCAAATGCGGACGACGGTGGTGCGACTCTTGAGAACACAGTTGATGTGGCGACTATCAGCAGTTTCTACGGAATGGTTAATCTCGGAAACGGCGCCCCTGTATATACTCCCCCGGTTATTATCCTCTATATCGCTCCAAGCGATGATATTTCTGAGATGTATAAGACGTTTTACACAGTGCTAAACAATCCAGTTGTTTGCAATGGACAGTCATACATGCCAAGTGTTGTATGCTGCTCATGGGGTGCCCCTGAGATATCATGGACTCAGAAGAAACCTTTCCCAAATGATGGAGAAGAGATTGATAATGATCCAAACCCTGAAGGTATTGCGGAGTTAAATGAGATTAATGATCTTCTTGCTGATGCGACGAAGCGTGGAATCAATATCTGCGTTGCGAGTGGTGACATTAACTTACCCAATATACCTAATCAGTCAAGCCTTGAACCTCCTAAGATAATGTTCCCGGCCTCATCTCCTTATGTAACATCAGTTGGCGGCTCATCAGTCTTTTTTCCAAATGGACCAGTGCGTAATTACACGAACCCAGGTGAGTTTGCATGGGCTCGTGCCGATGGTGGTGTGAGTTCAGCCTTCCCAATTCCTGACTACCAGACGGCTGTTCCTGGAGCGGCTCTCATATCAGCGGATGCCTTTGTAACCGCATCTCAACGCACCGCCTTCCTCCTTGAAACAGCCCTTGGAGAGGCGTATGTTTATAATAATAATAACGATACAAATATCTGCCCAAGTGAATATGTCTATGATAATGGCAACGATGCAGTAAAGAATGCAAGTTATGCATATGATACGAAGAATGCGGCTGTTATAAATGCACAGGCTGCATATGATTCTGCTTATATCGCTTTAATGGCTGCTACGGCTGCTGCGAATAATGACGCATCAGTTCTTCAACTTCAATTAGCACTTAATGCTGCTAATACGGCCTTGACTACTGCAAAGGCGATAAAGGAAAAAGCCAAAATAGCCCTCGAGACTGCTAAGGATGCGGTGGTCAAGGCATGTGCTCTTGAAGTTCTTCTTAATGAGTCTGGTTGGGCATATTCAAAGAAACTAGATGATGTAGCAGACCTTGATAAGGCTGCGGCGTCAAGTTCTGCTTTACAATTAGCAAACGACGCAGTTGCTCAACGCAGTTCATCTGTTTTTGCACCAGGTGTTCTCTCAGATTCATCTGTTGATCTTGCCGATCTTGTAAGTAATGCTGCCAATGTTGCAAATGATTTAGTTGTTCCTTACGATTCATTTATCTCTGGTTCAAGTGCGAATCTCGCAAACCTTGTAAATGTTTATTCATCAGTCTCATCTTTTAACAATACTCGTGACCATCTTACATCTCTTAAGGATAGCATATCATCACTTCAATCCGATGCATCTGGATATATATATGATAATGCTAATAATACTAGTGACAATTCTTATGATGATAATGCAGATAATACATATTATTCTAATCTTATTGCTGAGGCCGCTGCTACTGCTCGCCTCGCCTTAAAACTCAACGATGGTGTAACAGCCCTTGTAAAGGCTAAGGTTGCCTGGAATACTGCTAAAGAAAACGCTGATGATGCTTCAGGTAATCTTAAAAATGTTAATGACATGGTTCCAGCGGCCACTCCCGCACAACTAAAGGTTGCTCGTGATAGTTTGAGTGCGGCGAATAAGGTTCTAGTGGATGCCACGGTTCTCCTAACGAATACGGAGTATTATTGCTTAGATAAGGTAAATGATGCCCAGTGGGAAACGTCAAATCTTTCTACTGACTGCGATTCATCAGGAACCAGAATACATTTTTCTGGACAGGATGCTTCTGGACAAGCATTCTATAAGATCCGCAAGGACGCCTCTGGTGCAAATGTGGCCATGAGCACGGCACAAAATGACATGGGACTATATGTATATGGAACACTTGAGGATATTGCTGGGGTTGTGAAATCAACATTCCAGGAGGCCTGGGATCGCCATAATTACTGGGATATGGCCACTGATGTCAGTGGAAACGATGTCCCTGTAAATATTGTTGCCGCCAATAATATGATCGCGGCGGCGACGCGCACGCTTGATGCGGCGAAAGCCTTACAGAAGATCTTTGACAATAATCAAATACACAGTGCGATTTCTGATTGGACAACTGGACCCCCAGATTCATCAGCGAATACTGCTATTGGAACTGCTGTTACTAAGTTACAGATTATGTTAGATCAGACATATAGTAAACTCATAAGCAACACTCCACTTGCAGGAGACTCTATATCACAATCTATATTAACTGATGCCTCTGGTGCTCTAAATACTGCTATAAACTTAGTCACAACAGCGGTTAATTACTTTGAGGGACCAGATCCTACAAGTTACATGAATAACTTGCCAAGTGACGTAGCAACAAGTTTATCTAAGGTCTTAAATGTAGAAGGTCAAATATTAGCCATTACGCAGGCTAATGCTGGAATCACAATTGGTGATGCTAAATATAGCGCAGCATATTCGTCATATTATGCGGTTAAGGATGAATTCACACTTTTCAATGATACACTTGCAATACTATATACATCATCAAAACTTGCCTTAAACTTGGCTGATATTGCACATAAGTCAATACAAACAAGTGCCCCTCGGTCAGTTATTGATGGCTGCATGCTTGCCGCTCAGAATGCTGCCTATAATCTTGTCGCCGCCTCAACATCGACAAATCAACTATTTAATTATTACTCATCAATCACACCTGCCCTTGTTGATGCTGCTATCATGTCAAGACAGGCCAATAGTAATGCGGCATATTATGCCAATCTAGCGACGGCTGCTGGCTACCCAGCACCAGTCACTCCTCAGTTCCTTGAGAAGATGCAAGCCTTAGTTTTAGAAGCAAAGGCACAGGCTCAACTTACTCTTGAGGCGGACCCAACCAACTCTAAGTTGATGACGCTTCTTTCTGGATGGAATACTGCGGTTTCTGCTGGAGCGGCTGCTCTTAATGCCATAAGCCAGGTCGATATTTCAGGTACATTATTCGATATAATTGTCTCATTTTACACGGCGATCTTTAATGCAGTTGTTATATCTGTATCTCCTCAGGGCGTTGTAACTCTTGGTGACTATGTATTTGACGATAATGTTCCTGAACCTTCATACTATAGTGCAGCAGGTCTATCAAATACTAGTTCATTAACCTTAGCAGCCACGAAAGCCTTTAATCATGCTTCTAGTACTTTTTTCATTTCAGTTACACAAGGAAATCTTAAATACTTAATGGACGTTGCCAATACTGCTATTACTGCGGCAGAACAGGCGGCTGATGTATCAAATTCTCTTTTAACTGATGCGTCTCATGCGAGAGCCAAGGCACTCTGGAGTTCTGCGGCCAGTAAGATTGAAGCCTATGTTGGCCAGGGTAACTCATATTTTAATAGTAATGATGCATATAATCAAAAGTTACAACTACCATTTGACCTCATGAATACAGTTGCTCTCGCTTATCAGCAAACAACTAACCTTGGCGTTAGTGGTAGCATAACTGGTTCAATTAATACGAGTGGTAGCCCCGTGCTTACGGTTACAAGCATAGACGGTTCAGGTACTGGCTTTTCAATTGGAGGTAGTGCAAATACCACAACACTTGATACTTCTGGATCACTTGTAAATATATCTGGAAATCTCCCTGGATCAACACTTACATTTCATTGGAGGGATGCTTCATCTAATTATAAGACGTATGTTGCGAAGATAGTCGCTCAACTAACCAATACTGAAGGCCCTGGCGGTGTTGGAACATCCTTATCAAAGGGTGCGGATGGTACATATTCCCTTGAATTTGTATCAGGAGACAGACCTACAGCGAGTCATAATACAAACCTACAAATCAACACGAATCTTGCTAGCGTAACACCATCTGAGACTAATTCAACAAGCGATGCTTATGTTAAGTCGGTTGCTGCCTACAACGCATTTCTTCTTGCATACAAGACATATAATATAGGAATAACTTATATAACGAACCTCGCTTCTAATGCTGCTCAATACAAGGCGGATGCCCAGGTAGCAATAGCCCTTGCCCTTGCATCCGCCGCCCGTGTTCAAGCGGCTGCCAAATTGTCAAGCCAGGAATCATCTGCCATGGCCACTGGAACAATGTCTATTCAGGATGATGCAGCGTATGATGCCACAGAGGCGGCCTATGCGGCGGCTGATAACGTAAACATGTATCGCTGCATTCCAGATATTGCTATGCACGCCGATGCTGATGACCTTCCAGTAATATACAGACTCAACGGTGGTAATGTCTATGTTGGTGGAACAAGTGTTGCTGCGGCAATGTTTGCGGGTTTCCTTGCTGTTACACAGTCACACAGCCCAATCAACTACTTCATGAATCCAGTGCTTTATGGCAACTATACATACCCAAGCCCTCTATTCTATGACATCTCTGGAACAAATGAGTTACTAAACCCAACGGTTGTTACAGGCCGTTATAATTGGGTTGTAAGTGAAGTCCTCGATGACCCATTAAACAGCAATGTATTTTACGATGCGGGTAACACGAATCTCCACGGCTCATACAACACTCGTGTTGGCCTTGGCAGTGTTCGTGGTAATGGTTTGAGTGCTTTCCTAGAGACACCTCAAATGGTTACGGATATCCGCTGTGGCCCTTATCCAGTTGATAGTAGCTTTAACTATGATGCCTCTGGTGTTCCAGCAACAATCACCACAATAAGAGTGCAGCCTGGAATAACATATGATGTCTATGCCTTTGTTCGCCCTACAGCCGCCTACAATACGAATGTTGTCTGGTCATGCAGCAGCCCATACAACGCCACGGTTACGCAGACACTTGAGACCTACCAGAACGTAGAAGTAAGCAGTGATCAAACACTTGCCACAGCCTACCGTGCCCGTGTAACAGGCCTTGTTCCAGTAGATCCTCTATCACCTCTTCCAGTGATCACAGTTACAACAACAGATGGTTCAAATATGTTCACCACAATTAACGTGAATGTTCTCGCTGCTCTTGCTGTTACAGGTGTATCTATTTCCGCCTTGAATGAAATAAAGAACCCATCTAACAGTATTCTTCTACTTGGAAATACTCTTCAACTCATTGCGACTGTTACACCTGTAGCGGCCACGAACAAGGCTGTCTACTGGTGGTCTAGCAACACCTCAATCGTCAACGTGGACCCCAATGGGCTTCTTACACCCCTATCACCTGGTCACGTGACAATCAGAGTAACGACGGTGAATAACAATATCTCAGCGTCAATCAGTGTCTATGTTCCTACGCCGATGACAGGAATCAGTGTAATGCCAACGATGATTACATTGAACCCAAGTCTACTTGTCTACCCACTTAAGAACACACAACTTCTCAAGGCCTCAGTTACACCGTCCAATGTTGACTATAAGTATGTGAAGTGGTCAATAGTCTCATCACAGCCTCTTGCATTACCTCCTGGAACAACGGACACGAATGGAATTCCACTTCTTTACAATGGTGGCTTGACTGAGCCCAGTGCCGTCAATGTTGTAAGCCCAGTTGATATAAGAGGCAATATTCTCAAGCGTGATAGCAATGGTAATATCATAGATAATACGCAGGCGACTGTCACAGGTCTTACAAATGGCAGAGTTGTTCTTCGTGTTTCCACGGATGGTGCTCCAGATACGGTTTATGGAACATACTCAGCGGATGTTACAGTCAATGTTGTCACGCCTATCACGAATGTCACACTTGAGCAGACAAACATGGTTATCGCCTTGAACCCATCTGTCAGTGCGAATAATGGCCCACTAGGTATCTATGCCTCTGCTGGCTTGTCAAACCCCTTGTTATCTACATTCAAGGCGGTTAACTCACCAGTCAATGTCCAATATTCATCACTTGATGCGAACATTACTGAGCCATGGCTTAATGCGGAGGTCGCCGATAGAAACCTTCCCCAGTCATACGATGTTAAGGCGACTCTCTTCCCTGCCTACCCATCCAACATGAATCTCATCTGGACAAGTTCAAACCCTAAGGTTGCCATCGTTTCTAACAACACGGCTCCAGTCTTAAATTCAATTGGTAGTGACCCAAATAATGGCTTGTTCCAGGTTACGGAGCAGATCACACCCTTATCGAATGGCTCAACGGTAATCAGTGTCACAACCGCTGATGGCAACAAGGTTGCTTCAGTCAACGTCACGGTTACGACACCCGTTACGAACATCATCTTGAGCCCAATGCCAATCACGCTCAACCCTGGAAAGCAGTATGCTCTACAGGCCACGGTTATCCCCACCACGGCGACGATCACAGACTTGGTCTGGGAGTCAACGAACGTGGCGGTTGCCAGAGTTGATCAGTATGGTGTGGTTACGGCGGTCTCCACAGGCTCATGTGGTATCAGTGTAACCACGGCGGATGGAGACTACACGGCAATGGCCACGATCAACGTGGTCACACCCTTGGTTGGTGTTTCACTTGTTCTCAATACGCCTACACCAATCCGCATTGGTGACCTTGTGCAGATATTGGTTGTCATGACACCCACTACGGCGAGCGACCAGGCGTTCACATGGACGGTGACAAACGGAGTCAATGGCAACATCTTTACAAATGGCCCACCCCAGAATGGCAACATCGTCTACTTGGATGCGGCCCAGGCTGGATCATCAGTGTTTACGGTTACGACGCACGATGGCATGAAGCAGGCGAGCATTGCCCTCACGGTCTCTCCTTATTGAACGCATGGTTGACTAGTAAAAAATTGAAAATTCTAAAAATTAGATATATTATATACCTAATTTCTAGGAATGCTTGATAAGATGACACTACAGGCATTATTAGAGGCAGTAAAGACTGCAAGAGAGGGCAAAGTAAGTGATCATGTGAGAAATCTTGTAAAGAAGATTACCGAACATGAATTAAAGAAAGCGAAATAAGATCTGATATGATGATACCTTGGTATTATATGTGGAGTAATAATTATAGATTTTTTCATGAAATTATGCAGAATACTATAAAAGATTCCAGGATGCCTCTAAGACCTCTTGAGATTCCTGAGGGGCGTTTTTATGGTGAATTATATAAGGCTAAAGATGCGCATTATTGGAAGGGATCATCTATAAAGGTTGAATCCATATTGCTTGCATTATATGAGGCAACTCAGAATTCTTTACCCTATATTCTTTTTACAGATATTGATATTCTTGTAAAGCCAGGGCTATATGATGAATTGCAGAAATATATTCATGATGGACAAGATATGGTTTTTATAAAGGATAGTACAGGTCTCAGTATAAGCGGAATGCTACTTCGGGTATCAACCTTAACAGCAGATTTCTGGAAGAGAGTTTTATCAGATTTACAAAAAGATTATTGCCTTGATCAGGATATTGTGAATAAGTGTATCAAGGAATTCTCTGGAAAGTGGAAAACGTTTGATACCAAATTCATCTTATCAGAAAACTGGGATCAGAAATCAGATTTTATAATCATGCATCTTCCATGCACACTTCTAGGAAAGGAACTTAATATGGCTGAGAGAATCTTTACAATGGCTCAGCACATAGACTTGGAGCCATATATGAAATATGTAGACGAAGATATAATACCATATATATATACATTTCAAGAACTCCTTTATAAATCACATCAAGAATTAAATGGTGTGCGCTGAATTAAGAAATTCCTTTCCGGACGTTTTAGTATATGGAGGTTCTTGGACAAGTGCAGTCTCTAGTAACAGAGCACGCGGTTACAATCGGCCTTGTTCTTCTCGTAGCAGTTATATTAGTTGGTGTTCTATGGTTTTCAATGTCTCGTATGTCAAGCACACCGAAGAGTGAAGTTCTTGTAAACCAGGCTCGTGTTAATGAGGCTACAACGGATTCAAGCCAGATGCCAAACCAAGTTCAGCAGGAAGAATCTGAGCACCAGTCTGATGTAATGCAGCAGGTTGAGGGAGATATGCAGCAGGCCTAATAAATTTATAAATATATATCAAAATAAAATAAACTTATAGCACGTTAAGACTATACGTTTAATTTTTGAACTGTTCAACAGATGAACCAGGGAGAACTTATGAATATAAATATCGCAAAGAATGCTATTTGCCGACAGAGACTTTGTTCAGGATCTTGCAGTGGTTCATGTGGATCTTCAGAAGGTGGTACAGGCTGGACTGGTTCAACTGGCCTTCAGGGTTCAACGGGTCCATTTGGAGGTCCACCAGGTGACACAGGTGCTCAAGGTGCAATTGGCGATACAGGTCCTCTTGGTGGACCAAAGGGTGATACAGGATCACAG
>Ga0114958_10003391_pt1 | contig 11402 bp, 12 predicted proteins | sample C_130208_EF_Meta_FD_89577 | JGI IMG/M metagenome (GOLD analysis project Ga0114958, IMG submission 89577) | Freshwater microbial communities from Lake Croche, Canada to study carbon cycling - C_130208_EF_MetaG | ecosystem: Environmental > Aquatic > Freshwater > Lake | place: Lake Croche, Canada... | reverse complement strand
TTATTGAAATTTCCCCACTGGCATTTATGCGAGGTAGAACATTTAAAAATGCCTACATTGTAGCAGATGAAATGCAGAATGCCACACCCAATCAAATCAAAATGTTGTTGACTCGCATTGGAGAAAACAGCAAGATAGTGGTCACGGGAGACGTTGAGCAAACAGATCGAACAACGGTAAACAATGGATTAATGGATCTTTGTGCCAGAATGCGCCAGTATGAATATCCAGGCCTAGCATTGTGCGAACTGGGATCTTGTGATGTACAACGTCACCCCATTATTGGTACTGTGTTGAAATTATACAGTTAGTAATAGCAAGGGATCAGGGGCCAGGCCCCTGATCACCGACACACAATGTCGTAGATTTCGCGCCAGTTCTTGACCACTGGAATCCGAGGATTGTTATGATCCATGTTATGTCCATGTTCTACAAGTAAACTGCGCAAGCCTAGATGATCGCCAACCTCGGCATTTTCGGGTTTGTCTTCGATCCACCAACACTGGGAATCTCGATAGGGCTCCAGGGCCAGGTCCTTGTCAGCGCCTGTGTCCAAGCAAATAATTTCTTCAAACACAGTATCGCCAAACAGTTTGTCAAGATTCATGCGCCGCAGTTTTTGTGCATTGGGGTCTAGGCTCAGGCTAGTGATGCAATGAAACACATAGCCGTGTTCTTCGTGCAGTCGCTTGACATAGTACATGGCATCGCGCAAGGGCGGCAGGAATCCAATTGCAGCCGACTCGTTAAACATCTTGATCAGTTTTTTTCCCTGCTCACGAGGAATACTGTAACGAGTTCCAATATCGTATTCAAATTCGCCACCGGCAACCTTGGTAAAACCGTGTTGCTCCATCCAGATAGCAAAAGCGTATTCCCAGTTTAACAGTACACCATCACAATCAACCAGGATCAGTTTCTGCGGGTTGTACGGCATCTTGTTTGTTGTATTCAATTTCATATCCGTTTTCTTTAAACAATCGTTGGATCACGTTTTCGTAGTATTGCATGTAGTACTGAACAATTTTGTGAAAATCCCTAGGCACAGTTGTGCCGCCCATGCTGGCTTTGACCACTTCGAGTTTTTTAAAATCAAGAATCACATTTACCATTTGAAGGTCGCGTGTTTTAACTCGATTAGCAATGGTCACTGCTTCGTCGATTTGACCGTTGGGTTTTGTGCAGTAAGTCAAAAACAAATATCTCATAGATTTGCTAGTTCAATCAAAGTTGCCGAAAGATTAATCTCAGGGTCGGCTACAAAACTATGATTCACCAAACCTTGTCGAATTGCTAGAATGGCTCGATCCTGCTTGAATTCGTCATCGCTCCACAACGCAATGTTGTCATACATCCATCGAAATACTTCTTCCATTTCTTCAGGGCGCACACTTGCACACATCAGTTGTCGTGCTTCTTTTACTTGGCCTGCCTTGAATAAATTCACAGCATCAATTTTCCACTCGCGTGCCACTCCGCCTTCATCACCGTGTGGTGCTGCCAGCCGATTTTCAGAGCTGTTCATCTGACACATGTTCAAACACTTGCGCAAATCTGGATAAGTAGCCTTGACATAGGTGTCAAGAGTGTCAAGATCAAACTCTACACCTTCGGTGACCAACACAGTGGCAACACGAGCAGTGAATTCAGTGATGTCAACACGCTCAATGTGAAAGCCTTGACATCTAGAATGTAGAGCCGGAATAATACGATTGGGATAGTTACAAGTGAGAATAAATCTAGCACTGGCGTGATACGTTTCCATGACCCCACGCAGTGCAGCCTGTCCATTGGGCGAGATATAGTCAGCTTCGTCCAATAGCACAATTTTAAAAGCACCAAACGGCATGGTCTGCACAAAACCTGTGATCTTGTCACGAATGGTGTCTACCGAATTTTCTCGACTGGCATTGATTTCTAGTATATCATAATCATCAATGCCCAGTTCATTAATGAGTATTTTGGCCAAGGTTGTCTTGCCCACACCCGGTGCACCAGAAAATAACAAATGTGGAATTGCACCGCTCTTGACCCATGTTTCAACCTGTTGACGTTGTGCTGTGTCACGGAACACATAGTCAGCGACTTGATTTGGTCGATACTTTTCAGTCCATAGCTCTTTCAAACTTTTCTCCTCGTTTAGTCATACGCTATTGTAACAGGATTATTGAAGAAATGCAAGCTATAAAATGAAGATTTGGCCATAATGGCCAAATTCAAAGTGGGAGTAATTTACCGCGATCGCTCAGGTACAGATATAGCAGTACTCATGGTGTCATCTTGCGGCATCTGGTTAGACACCAACAAGATGTCTTTGGGATCAATTTTTCTAAGAGTTATGTTGCCGGAGTTGTCCTCGACTTCAATACCGCGAGTCCAACGTCCGTGTGCAATAAGAACCCATTGTCCAACCTGTACATCACGTTGATCGGGGCCAGTGGCATACACTCTGCCCCAACGTGGTCGAATACCATGGCTTTTGCCATCGTCATTGAGCAGTACAATACCGGAACTGAGCTGACGCTGATCAAAGGTCATGTCGGCTACTAGCACGGTGTCGTTTAACGGACGAAGAGATTGAATTTTGTTGATAATAATACTTTTAGACATTTTAAACTCGTTTAACGGTACGTGGAGGTCTCAGTGGTTCTTGAGTGACTTCTCGAGCGCGGGCAATGGCTGCTGCCAAGCCGCCCGAAGCGGCAGGGGGTTGTGTGGGTTCTGCAGGTTGTGCAGGTTCAACATCTTCGCGAACAAAGTCATCATCAAAGTTTTCTGGTGGTGGTGGAATATCAATTTGTTTTGGTGTGGCTCGCCTTGTGTTAGAACTGCGAACTTCGTCTTGTGATACATTACTGGTTTGTCGACGATATTGCTTGGCCACTTGACTGTTACGAGAATCAATGGGTCGATTGTCAGCATTGAGCAAATCCCCGCGAGCATTAACACTCATGTTGCCCACGGCTCTAATGTTTTCATTTTGTAGTTGCAACGCACCCAGGTCAACAATTTTGCCTTGTGCTGTTCGATAAACTTTTCGCGTCATATTATTCCTCCAAATTCTGCATGTATTTAACGTAGAAATTCTGTGGGGTCTAATTCATAGTAGAGACTATCAATGCGATGTACATTTAGTTTGTACAACACATAACTGGCTACACTAGACCCTCGACCCACACCCCAAATCACCTGGTGATTGGTCATGGTATCTACTAGATACTTGAGATAACGCAACAGATCAAACATATTGCGTTCTTGAAACATCAACAATTCATGCCCGCACCGTTGTAATTCTTCATCGGAGTTGCACAAGCTCAACACATATTGTGCTATGTCTAGGGTTTTGTACTCATCGGGCATGAACCATTGCTGTTGCTTGTTGGCATCAAATTCAGCTAGAGAAATAGTACTGTTAACCGGCTGCGTCCATGTTTTTAATGCATCTACATCATCAATCACTGATATAATCTTGCCAATGGCAAATTCAGGATCAAGTACAACATGTTCCAATTCAAGCAGATTATGTCCCTGCATAATCAAGTCACACAGATCATCCTCGCCAAAAACAAGTTCACTATAAGGAGTTGTTTTCATCTTTTACAAAATTTGCAAATACCACTGTGTTTGAATTTTCTTCGTCGGCATTGTCGGCGTCCCAGTTTAGCCCAAACTCATTCCATTCAGAAGTACGTCCTATAGAAATAATTTTGTCAGTTTTCTTTCGTCGCCGCGAGGTGGAGGTCCAACTTGGACTGGGGTCTGTCCACCATCCGCCATGGTTTAATGGACCAAGACCTTCATTGTCTGAATGTATAAAATAGGTATCATCGCCCACAGCACTGGATAGTTCTAAATCTGTAATTATAAAACGATTTTCGGCCATGGCGTTGAATTTTGAAAACAGCATGATGCCAACAATTTGATCAACTGGTTTTTCCGGCAAAGAAATAATTCTCTGTTGTGTTGCCAGCCATTTATCCAGCATGGCATCAGTGTCAGCAATCAAAATTGAGTTTGTAAGAACAAAATCAACCCAGTATTTTATACGTTCGTAGGCAATGTTCTGTTGAGTAGAATCCTCAGCCAACACTGTCATGTAAACATTAGCGTTATAGTAATTTACTGAGAACTCTTCATTGTAAACTAATCCAGTGGAAAAGTCAAAGGTTTTCTTTAGTCTAACATTCATGAGATATCAATCTTATCAGAGTAGTCGGTGCCATTACGATTTTGAGAATCGTAGAGCTCTTGTAGCTTTTGCTGATGGCGGTTTCGAAAAGTTTCCATGGCCATCTGGATTTGAGTGACCAGATGAGCATTGCCAGATCTATGAGCCACACCCATTTTACGGGTGAGCTCGTTTATCTTGGCCTGTAATTCATCAATGCTTAGATTTGGATCAATGTTCAGTAGTGGATGTTCCATCGTACCAATATAATAACATCAATCTCTGTGATTGTCAATCTTTTTGGTTAGGCAAATACACACCCGTTATTGCCAGTGCAAAACCATTTGCTGTTGATGTACATCAGTGTGCAAGCGTCACCACGGTCATTGAATGTAATGGTTCCGGTACCACTGGTTTTCCATCCAGCATTGGCCACAGTGATGACCATGTCTCCGCCATCAGCGTACATGGCAAATACTTTGACTTGTCCGGGAGTACCGGCTGCTAGGGTAGCAGTTTCGGCTGCCGCTGTACTAAAGTAGCTGGTGGTCAATGCTAGGTTGGCGGCAGCGGTGCTGGCAAGATCTTCACTACTGGGAAGATACATTGGATCGCGATTTCGATTTAAATCAAAGATACTGATAGTAGAACCACCATCGCTGGTTTCAAATTCAAATTCGTAAATGCCGGTTTTGTTAAATGTGATTGTATAGGTACTTGGGTTATAACCTTGAAGGTTACTAACTCCTACACTCACTGCTGGAGGTAATACCAATGTGTGTGCAACACTTTGTACATTGATCTGAAAACGTATTCTAGCGACCTGTCCGGCACTGGGCCAACTGTTATCAAATCCTAGAGTAATTGAGCCGCTAGTGGTAAGAGTATAATAAGGATTTAAGGAAAACGCCAGGGTAATTGTTCCTGTGGTCAATCCAAATGCTTCTATTGGTTCGCTTATGTTTACAAACTGTGCATTGCTTAACACACTGTTGTTCATGTTATTGTTAAGCGTGGTTCCAATCAAGGCCGATTTTAACACAGCTTTGGCTTGCAGATCACTAATCTCATCCTTGGCATATCCAAAATTGGTTTTGGTGTTGGTAAAATTGTCACGAAAGCCTTGGCTATCGTTGTCTTGTCCGGCCACTGGGTAAGCGCCGTCGATGTTGTTTGGGTTAATGCTGGATGTCATTTATCTATTATCCTAAAATATTGGTCTTGGGGAACACGAGATATTTATCAAACTCATCGGTGCTGGTCCAACGATCTGCCGGTGCGGTAAATTTGAGACTGTTCCCGTCAAAAACTGTAGTACCCCCATCAAAGTATGTACTTAAGGGCGGTGATGGAATCCAATTACCTGTAGCTGAATTCCAGTTGTGAGTTTGGCTGCGATCAAGCTCGTATCGATCAGCTTTGTAGTCAATGATATTTAGACTAAAGTTCAGCTTTTCCTGAATTTCGTAGGCCACCTTTCCTCCTGCTCCGGGCACTACATAAGCAATGACCCAGGCCGGAGTAAAACCCAGAACATTGTTGTTGACTTGTTTGCTGGTCATCCATAATGGCAAAATTGGACTGAGTTGGCCCACTGTATCAATGACTTGGTCACGCATGTTGATCAAACTGTTGGGATACACTGTGGTAATTTCTTGACCATTGACCATGGTCGGATAAGGCAGTGTTACTGACTTACCAACACTCTGTCCTTGTGAGTTGATCAAATCATCGACCACTTCACTATAAACTACTTCGTACAAGATGTTGCCATTGGCATCTATGGCCCGAGCTGTCTTGATAGCTCCTAAAGTTAAGTTCTTCCAGTAATGATTGAGTTGCAGGGCAGTGACATAATCATCAAGTGTGGCTGCAGTCAACCCATAAGCATGAGTATAGGTTATATTTTTTGCCACACCAAAATTGGGATCGTCTGCTCGGTATATCAAATCTGTGGGAATTATATTTTGATTCTGCAATAGTTGTGTCAGCAATTCACGATCACCAAATGGTGGCATAGCCTTGATATAGAGACTTTCGTAAGGTTGGTTATACACTCTATTGATTTGCACAGTAAATGTGCGCGACACAGAAATTCCATTGACAATTTGACTTTGTTCCAGTTTTGTCACAGCCGATGCTCCTGCGCCACCACCACCAGTGATGGTCACAGTTGGGTTGGTTGTATAGCCCAAACCTGGATTACCTACCTCAATGCCTACAATGACTCCACCGATGATAGTGGCAATGCCAGCAGTGGCTTGTTCGGACCCAGATGTACCCGGTGGAGGAGAAATAATAACAGTGGGCTGTGATATATAACCGCTGCCGCCATTGACAACTATGATAGTTCCCACTGAGTACTTGACCTGTGCAGTTTGTGAGGCAAATGCGTTTACAGTAAATTTGTACACCAAGTCAAATGTTGTTGGGTTGGGCACAAGTCTTGTATTTCTATTTTTATCAAAGGTTGTAGATCCATTGTCTAGAGCAAATGTGTTGAAACTGACTCGGCCGGTGATGTGTCCAGTTGGTTGCAATGTCAGCCCCTGTGGCAAACTACTGTCACTTCTTTGTAGCAAACGATATTGCAAGGCTCGGCCACCAGTATTAACAGCTTCGACTGCTAGAGTACTGATTGCTCCATTGTCAATTGTACCAAGGTTGCTGTTGGTCAACCAAGTTACTTCAGTATCAACATTGCCAACAATGGTGATTGTATAGTAGTAGAAACCAGATATAATGTCAGGATTATCGCGCTTGAATACACGCACAGCAAATCTATATGAGTTTTCTGTAAATCCCTGATTTGGAATATATCCATAAAACCAACCAGTGTAGGGGTTGATGGTCAAACCCGGCGGCAAATTAAATGCACCACGATCATAGAGTGCTGTGTCAAAATTGCTGTCATCAAAGCCTGATCCCGGTCCCAGAGTTACCGTGTATTCAATAACATCGCCGTCAAAGTCAATGCCGTCAAATTTAAAAGCATAGTAGTTATCTGCACGTACTCGACCAAGATCGCCCTCGGGAGTGAGTATGACTGGTGTGCGTGTAGGTATGACATCGGCTGTGATAAAGGTATTATCAGCGGTAAAATCTGTAGTGTCAGCAGTCATACTATTACGGCTATAGACAAATATTTCAAACGTTCTTAGATTTGAATCCTTGCCGTCGGTGATCTCCACAGTGAACTGAAAGTTCTTGCTGGTACCACGAGTTGAAAAATCGTTGGGATATATGTCCTTGGGTGTTGAGTCATAGCCCGGTATTGCAGTACCCGGCGGCCCAACCAAGGGCTTGATGGCACCGGTGATCAGCCCAGTTTTTGTTAGTACCAAACCAGGAGGCAAAGACCCAGACAGCAGTTTAACTATCACAGTGTCATCGGGGTCACTGTCTGTAAATTCTATTTGTGTGTGTACTTCGGTGCCGTCATAATAGCTACCAATTCTTCCCGGAGGAGTTACAAAATCAGGTACATTTTGTCCAGCAACAGTGATAGTAAATGTGCGATCGCTAAGACGATCAATAATTGTTTGTCCATTAACCACACGATTTGTATAAGCTCTTATGGCAAACTGGCTGATTACATCACGACTAACTTGTGTGGGTACACCTTGTATTGATATTTTGTTTTGTGGAATCCCTTGTATGTATCCATTGGAGGTAACTTGTATACCAGCAGGTAATCGTCCGGCAATGAGTTTGAAATACACAGTTTCGTTACCTGCCGATGCCTGCACCGGAATGTTGTAAAAAACTCCTTCGGGTATTACTCCTAAACTACCCACTGGCGTGATCCATTGCGGTTGGGTCATTACATTCTTCCCACAAGTATTTCTATGGTACCTTCAACACCATCAAAGTTTTCCAAAGCTTTGCCAATTACTGTGCCCATTGCTGGATTTTTTTCTGCCCTGGCATAGCCGCCCCCGGCACTGACCATCATTTGTCCGCGTTTTACAACGCCGCGTACAAGACACGGAGTTCTACCCAACAGTGCAACCGGTATAGCATGTGGTTTGTTAAGCCCAGAATTCATGACAAATGCAGGATTTTTAGAAATCACACCAACAACCAATGAATCATGATCAATGTCAGCAATGGTTATTTCGGTTTGGTTACCAAATTTTACTACTGTTCCTGCAGGGTAGTCTGCATCGGCCTCGTAGTATTCGGCCACGTCAGCATACAAGGCCGATGTTGCTTGAGCAAACACTGTGTTAAAATAACTACTGTTACTACCAATGTTGCCCACGGCATTTGATCCTGTTTTGGTAATGCTTGATGTGCTTACCAATCCGGCTGTGATTAAATTGCCGCTAGAGACATTGCCTGTTACACTTAGACTACTCAGCGTACCCACTGATGTAATATTGGTTTGAGCGGCTGTTTGTAGGGTACCAGTTAAGTTGGCAGCTACTACATTTGTAGTACCAATATTGCCCACATTGGCATTGCCTGTGCCGGTATTCAAGGTACCTGTAATATTGGCGCCAGTGGATGTTACCACTACTACATTGGCTGTGCCGGCTGCACTGATAGTAACATTTCCATTGTTAAATGTTCTAACATTGGCAGTACCATTTTGTATTGACGTAGCATCAATGCCCGACAACTGGCTACCGTTGCCTAAGAAGTAGCTGCCAGAAATGTTGCCGGTTGCAGAAATACCAAATGTTTCAATGATACCAGTAACTTGTAGTCCGTCATTGATTACAACATAACTAGAATCATCACTGGTAATGGTATTGATAGTCAATGCCGTGGCTTCTAAATTACCACTAGTGACATTGCCGGTGACACTTAACGATCCCAATGTGCCCACTGATGTAATGTTGGTTTGCGATGCCGTTGTCAAGGTACCTGTAATGTTGGTCCCACTTAGATTACCGCCAGTGACGTTGCCAGTGGCAGTTACTCTGCCAGTGGTAGTTACATTTCCAGCACTGACATTACCGGTGAACACCCCAGCAACACCTGTTACGGCAGCATTTGAATTGATGTTTCCACCAAGTACATTACCGGTGACATTTAATAGTCCCGACACATATTCGCCGGTGGATGCAAATACAGCAACATTGCTGGTTCCAGCCACCCCAATTGTGACATTCCCAGCCGATCCAACAATATTAACATTGCTGGTGCCATTGGATATTTGTCGTGCAGTAATACCAGTTAATAAACTACCGTCACCAATGATATAAGTACCACTGACATTGCCAGCGGCAACAACCTTGCCACCAGTGTTTATGTTTGCACCAGTAATGTTGCCCGTGGCTTCGAGCAGTCCTCCAAGATATTCTCCACTAGCGGTGATTACAGCAATATTTGCTACACCACCGACCTGCATCAATATTGATCCGCCGGCGCCATTAATACTGACCTTTGACGTTGAATTGGCAATTTCGGTAACTGCCACATTAGACACGGCTGTGATATTGGTTAATAAACTACAGTCACCAATGATATAATCCCCGCTAACATTTCCACTAGCGGTGACCTTGCCGCCTGTGACAATGTTGCCGCCTGTGACGTTACCAGTGACAGTTACCCTGCCAGCAGTGGCTATGTTTCCGCCTGTGATGTTGCCCGTAACGGTTAAAATTCCCGAAGTTGTGATATTTCCACTGCCAATATTGCCAGTGTAGGTTGGAAGATAAGTTGCAACATTGGAGTTGCCATATGTTGCAGGCAATCCAGTGAGTTGACTGCCATTGCCAAAAATATAAGCACCATTAACATTGCCAGCAGTTGAAAGGTTAGCAACGCTGACTATACTTCCTGCCACCAACAAGTTTCCGGCCAGACTTGCATTGGTGGCTGAAAAAACAGCTATGTTGGCAACACCACCGGATCCCATTCTAATACTGCTATTTGCTGCCACAGATACATTGCTGTTGCCGTTGACAATTTGCGATGGCGCATTGGTATCAGCAAGCTCTCCCCAGATGGTAGTGCTGCCATCATAATTGGCGAAACAGTAATAGAAATTATTTTCATCATAGGCATACATGCCTTCGGTATCACCAGCACTTCCTACTAGCGTGGGCGGCGGCGAGGATTGGGCACGGCTATATAGTTCACCAAAATTGTTGTTACACTTGATATAAGCTGTGCGGATTGGGTCACCACTACCATCATTTGGCACTGATCCTACATTGATAATTTCTCTTGACATGCTAATCCTTGTTCTCAATATTTATGGCGCTTTACACTACCCGTAGTCAAGTCTGATTTTTACGGCTGTGTAAATGGGTTGGCAGCACTTTGTGTCACTGCATTGTTGTTGGTGACAGTCTGTGTACCTGATGAGTCTGTGGTTACAACTACGCCCAACATCAGATACTGTGTGTTGGCCCCTGCAGTCAATGGCGCTGAAGGTGCTGTGATTGTCAAACTGTTGCTATCGTATATGGCCTCTCCAACGGTAATTCTAAGATTTGTCATGTTGCCAGACCAGTAACCACCGTAGTATCTACCTATCCAGTTAGAAACACCCGTGTAATTAAGAGTGTTGGTCTGTATACCAGCATCAACATAACCACCGCCTGTGGCCACGGTACAACGACTGCAGGTCACAGAAGAACCCGGGGTGACCAGGGTGCCCACCCACATGGTTTCTAACAGTGTGCCGGCATTACGATTGAGTATGAAGTACTGCCACTGATTGGCTTGCAACACACCAGGCACAAACCCATAGGTCCTCCTGCCACCGCCACCACTTTTGTCCAGGGTAAATGACTGTGAATCATCGTTGATTAGGTTTAGAGCACCTGATTGATCTGTTCCAACTATTGCTGTGGGCTGGTCATAACCTCTGCTGTAGAACCAACCTTCTATGGTGTATGCGCCAGCGCCCAATGCAAAGCCCGGAGTCATGCTGAGATATGAATTACTGCCATTGAACACCAGACTGCCGGATACAACAGTATCAACCACATTTACGCCTTTAAGAGTTACGCCTTGTATGATCATAGTTGATCCATTAACTGATTGTTATCCAACCGTAACGCACAGTGACATTACCGCCGCTGGTGTTGTTGATACCAAAGTCAAATCTATTGGTAGTTGCACTGGGAGCGACACTGGATCGCACAATGGTATTTGACGTTCCTACGAACTGATTGGGTATGCTGGTAAAGTCAATGGGTGTGCCGCCACCTGTGTAGACCCAGGCATACTGAGCACCCACAACAGGCACGTTGGTGTTGGTAACAGTAGCCGT
>Ga0114958_10003389_pt1 | contig 11404 bp, 9 predicted proteins | sample C_130208_EF_Meta_FD_89577 | JGI IMG/M metagenome (GOLD analysis project Ga0114958, IMG submission 89577) | Freshwater microbial communities from Lake Croche, Canada to study carbon cycling - C_130208_EF_MetaG | ecosystem: Environmental > Aquatic > Freshwater > Lake | place: Lake Croche, Canada... | reverse complement strand
GCGGCTGGAGGGAAGTTTTTGCCGAGTTTTGGATTGAAAAGCGCGGCCCGGTCGTTCACAGTGCGCGGGTGGTGGAGAGATGGCTGAGTGGTTTAAGGCACACGCCTGGAAAGCGTGCGTAGGTAACACTACCGTGAGTTCAAATCTCACTCTCTCCGCCAATTTTCTTTGATTTTAAGAAGTTTTGAAGAATACCTATCCACCTTCCATCACGTGAGCGACCTCCACTTTCCGGATCGCATCGGGTATCAGTCCAAACTTTGGCCCAGACCAACACATCACGCCGTCCGAAAAAAGCGGAGCCACGCCTGCGTTCCGCTCTTTTTTTCTCCATCTAAGAAGCGAGCTTCGTGAACGGCGGCCTATTTGAATCAAAAGCTGGGACGGAATACTTGGGGCAGTCCAAAAGGCTCAAGGGTACAAGGATATAATTGGCGCGGGCCTCTTCGGCGCGCTGTCCAGAAACACGCCGCCCCTCACTGAAAAATGTAACGCCTGACACAGACGGGATTTGGGATTAATCCGAAATATTTCCCGGGGCCCGCCGCCACCGGCGGAATCCCAGCACGCTGGCCAGCCCGATCCCGAACACGGCCAAAGCCAGAACCGTCGGTTCCGGCACCGCCATGATGTCCAAGCTCCATCCCATCAGCGTGCTCGTGGTGCCGCCCGACATATCCGCGAGGTACAGCGTCCAGATTCCGTTTGGATTCATGCCGCCAAAGCTGCCGTTCAGGGTCGCTGTGCCCGCCGCATCGAAGCTTGCCGGCGCGGACAGCGGGCTGATCTGCCGTCCGTCCGCCGCATACGATCCGCTCAACGCCCCTCCGCCCGCACTCGCCCAGTGCACGTCGCTCCCCGTGGAGCCCAGCGTCAGGTTGCTGAATCCAGAGTCTGCCGAGCCAAAAGCATCGACGCCGTTGATCGTGCCCACGCCCACCCGGTTCAGCAGCGTCATCAAGCTCCCGTTGTAGCTCAGGTACGCATACAAATCCCCGTTGTAGCCGCCGGATATGTTCAGGGTCACCGTGATGTTGCTCAACACGTTGCCCATACCGCTCACGGTGAGAGCGGTGAACACCCCGCTGGGGTTGCCGTCGGGAATCACCGTGTTCAAGGACGTTCCGCTGCCATTGACGTTGCCCTCGGAGTAGATGTCCGCACGCGTGGACGCCACTGCGCCCAGTGCCAGCAGGCCAATCAGGAATGGTAATCTCATGGGTATGTTTTTTTTGGGGGGGGTGAACCGCACCTTAGGGTTGCGTGGAACGGTAGTATTGCTGGTTGTTGGTCGCGTTCGGATCGGTGAACTGCCACGAACCGTCGCTGCCTGCAGTGTTAGTGCTCAACGGCCACCAGGCCGCGCCCAGGTTGGTCGTCGTCTCCACCACATAGCTGAATGTCGGGATGCCGAAGAACTGGATGTTCACCGCGCCGTTGGACGGCAGCCCCATCACCGCCAGGCCCGCCGCACTGTACACGTTCACCAGGATGTTCGCCGTCGTCGCGTTCCCGCCAAAGCCGTCCTTCGCCGTGTAGGTGAAGCTGTCATTGAAGTTGCTGCCCGCTCCGGTGCCGGGCGCGTAGAGAATCTTCACGCTGTTGGTGGTGATGGTCGCACCGTTGGTGCCCGACCCCACGCTCTGCAGCGCGATGCTGTCCCCGTCCGCATCCGTGACGTTCGTGAAAAGGTTGGCCAGATCGATTTTGAGCGACAGACCCTTCGCGCGGTAGTAGGTCGCATCCGCCGCCACCGGCGGATGGTTGGTGACGGTCTGCGTCAGCGTGTTGGTGGCGCGCGGATAGGGCGGCGCGATTCCGCCGCTGTAGATGGCGAGGATGATGTTGGTGGCGCCGCGCGGCAGGTTGGTGAGGGCGATGCTGGCCGCCCCGCCGTTGACCACGTCGTTGGTGCTGAAAGGCACCCCGTTGGCCGAAAACACCACATTGCTCGCCGCGTCCACCGGGAAATTCGTGGCCGTGAAAAACACGCCGGCGCGGTAGCCGTTGGTCGGCGCTGATGAAATTAAATTAAAAGCAATAGTCGATACCGGGTACAGCGGGATCACGGCGCCAACCTGGGTGCCGGCGACGCCGCTGATCGAATACTGAAAGGTGGATACCCCTAATCCATAGCCAAGGATGTTGGCGTTGGAACTGCTGTTTTGGCCGATTGTCTTGAAGTTGGTAAGAGTCATCGACGAAAGCCACGCCGAGGACACCAAATTCGACGGGAAACTCCACCCCATGTTCCAATAGCCCGAGGTACCCGTGGAGGCGATGTTGCCGAGATCGCCCGTGGGGGTCAGCGACGGTGAGAAAGGCGCTCCGAGCGTCAAAGCGACACGGGCTGAAAACGTGGCCGGGGAAAGGCCGGAAGTCGCGGGATCTTTGGCGGGGAACGTTCTGGGTGTGCCGGTCGAAGGCGAGTACGAGCTCGCATTGGTGCCAGTTGCGTAGGTGAACGGGCCTGGGGTGCCGGCGTTGATGTTAGTCGTGCCGGCGTTGTAGGTGATGATCACGGCGCTGAGGTCGTATCCCTTGGGATCAACCTGCAACTGACCCGTCACCGTGTTGTAGTAGACGACAGCACCGGGCGCCCCGTTTAAGAGGTTGGTGGCCGTGGTGCGAATGGGAAGAGACGTGCCGGTGGCGACGGTCGACCATAGAATCCCCGACGCCGTTTTTCCGCTGAAATCATTGGTACTGGGCGGTGTGTAAACAGCGGCAAAAGCCTGGAGCACCAGAGCATGAACCGCAATAAAGGCAAGAACGACGGGACGGGGGTACATGATTTAATATAGGTTTTTTTTTAAATTTACTAAAAATGTAAGGATTAACAATTAAAAAAAGCCTGAAAGCCAGTGGATCAAGTCAAACTTCACTCTCTCCGCCAATTTTCTTTGATGGGATCATCTCGCATTGGGAACAAATCAAAGACACAATGGACAGACTGCGAACGGAATCCATGATGATTCATGGGACAGCCTTCTCACCGTCAAGGGATTGAAGCACGGCAGCCGATAAGTATTCCCCCCCCCAACCGACCACCCGGCGAACGTTTTACCATTCGATGCAGGGCATGATGATTGTCATGAATGATGGATTTCAGCCGCGAGAAACTGCCATCCACGTTTGACCGCTGGCACCATCCTGTCTATGATTCGGCAATGTCACGCATCATCATTTTCACCGTGGCCCCGATTTTTATTTGCTGCGCTGTCTTTCTGCTACTCGCTCCAATGAGCTCCATCGCTACTTTTATAAATAAAAGTCTGGGGGCATTATTATTTCCACGCCTGGCCCCCTATCACCGTTATCAGAAATTGGTTTTAATCGCCGCTGTGATCCTTGCGAGCATTGGCACTGCCGGAATCACTGCCCTTGCTATCCACTTTTTGAATCGCCATCCGCATCGTTAAAACCCCCGCATCTGCAGCGCCAAGGAAACGCCTAATGGCACGCCATCGCCGTTTGGCCCCCATTCGATTGACGGCACTTTGAGATGGGGATGGATGGGGCGAGGACGGGACGCGGGAAAAAGCATTTCCTACCTTTTCCCTATCATCCAAAAGAGGTTTTGCCGCATTGAAGTGCATCCAGACGAAAACGCGTCATACCTTTGATTTCAAGTCCCGCGCTTCCCATTTGTTCGACTAATTCCTCGATGATCCAGCGGGGCGATTGCGCCTGCAGGGCATCGGCGGCCGCGCCGTGGCGCCAGACGGCATAGCGCAGGACGTTCCCCGCATCCGCCTGCAGTCGCGGCTGTGCCAGCAACCCTGCCAGATAGCCGGCCAATAGATCGCCGCTGCCGCCCTGCGCCAGGTGGGGGTTGCCCGTGGAATTCACAAAGAGGTCCCCCTCGCTCCGGCCGATGAGTGTCTCATGGCCCTTCAACACAACCCAGCAACCGCCCAACCGGCACGACAGGGCCCGCAAGGAGTCCACGCGGTTCGCCTGGATCCGGGACACGGTGACCTTCAATAGCCGGGCCGCCTCGCCGGGATGGGGCGTGATCACCCGGATCGCACCCCTTGAAAAATCGCCCGGCGATAACCAGTCCAGCGCGCTGGCATCCACAATCATCGGCAGCCGGGAATGGCGCCAGTGCCGCTGCAGGACCGGTCGGATTTTGGAAGCGAGGCCCGGCGCCGCAAGACCGGGACCGAACAAAAGAGCGCTGGCGGAATCCGGCGGGTTCCACTTCGCCTTCCAGATATCGACCATCACCGACTGCAATTGTGCGGCGACGGGCCCATACACAGTGGCCCCGGTGTACAGGGTGATGCGTCCGGGCTGGGCCCGTTGCGCGGCGCGTGCGGCCAAAACGGCCGCCCCGTGATACCCGCGACTCCCCGCAACAATCGCCAGATGCCCGTAGTCGCCCTTGTGCGTTGCCACCGCCCGCGCCGGGGGGAAATCCTGAAAATCCGCGGGCAGCGTCCAGTTCAAATCCGATCGGTGCGGACAGGGAATCAAACCCACATCATCGGCAACTTCGAGCCGTCCGACAAATGGCAGCGCGGCGGGCGCCAGCAGACCCGTTTTGGGCGCACCCACCGTCAGGGTGACAGCGGCCCGGATCGCGGCGCCGAAATGGTCCCCGGTGTCGGCATTGAGGCCGGACGGCACATCCACGGCCAAAACGGGGCTCCCGGCCGCGTTGACGGCGTCGATGATTTTCCGCCAGGCCGCGGAAAGCGGCCGGTTGAGGCCGACACCAAAAATCCCGTCGATGACCAGCGCCGGTTTTTCCTGGAGCGCCTGCTCCAACCGGAGCAGATCGGCATCGGGTTGGATCCGTTCCAGAATTGTGACAGCGCGATCGCTGAGATGCGGCGCGGCGGCGCGGGCGTCATCCCCGTTATGGCCTTTCCCGGAGAGGATTAAAATTCGGTCGCCGACGGCGGTGAGGTCGCGGGCCCGCCGGGCCAACTGCAGGCCGACGCGCCGGATGACCTCGGCCTCGGTCTGGCCGGCTGCCCAGGTGGCGCGCTCCCAATCGCGAAGGGCGTCGAGGGTGATGACCGGAACGGGCATAGGGGAAAACTAACCCTGTTAGGCCGCGTGCAAAAGCGGAATATCCGTCCGCTGGAGAGCAGGGCGCCGCTTGACACCATCGGCATTTTTTCCTCGCCAACCCTAGAGGGGAGAAGACTGGAGAGGGACGGCCTCCCTTCCAGGTTCCGCTATGAGTTTGGCGTCGCGGGTCGCAATTAAAAAGTGACAAAGAAAAACTCGACAAAATTATCGTCTCCCTTCAAATAGAGGCTCTTTATGGCAAAACCCAAGACCAAGCGCATCGGAATTTTAACCGCCGGCGGCGACAGCCCCGGGCTCAACGCGGCCATCCGGGGCGTGGGCAAGACCGCACTCGGCTTTTATGGCATGGAGATCATCGGCTTCCGCGACGGCTTTCGCGGCCTCGTGGAGGACCGCCGTCTGAAGCTGGACAAGACCACGCTGGCCGGAATTCTGACCGTGGGCGGCACCATTCTGGGCACCAGCCGCGACAAGCCCCACCGGATGCTGATCGACGGACGCACGCGCGACATGACGGACGTCATCGTCAAAAATTATCGCAAGCACAAGCTCGACTGTCTGGTATGCCTCGGGGGCGGCGGCACCCAGAAGAGCGCCCTGCGCCTCCATCAGGCCGGGCTCAACGTGATCACCCTTCCCAAGACCATCGACAACGACGTGGCGATGACGGATTCCACGTTCGGTTTCGCCACGGCTCTGGACATTGCCACCGAGGCGATCGACCGGCTGCACAGCACGGCGCACAGCCATCACCGCATCATCATCGCGGAAATCATGGGCCACCGCGCCGGCTGGCTGACCTTGGGCGCGGGCATTGCGGGCGGTGCCGATGTGATTTTAATTCCCGAAATCCCCTACCGCGTCGAGAAAATCGCCGAAGCCATCCGCCGCCGCAGCCGAGTGGGAACCAATTTCAGCATCGTGGCCGTGGCCGAGGGGGCGATGAGCGTGGAGGACGCGCGCGTCTTTGCCGCTGCGGAAGCCAAGCGCGAACGCGCCCGCACTGTCCAAGATAAAAAAGAGGCCAAGGCAGAACTGGCCACCCTGGAATCGCGTCACACCGGCAATACCCTCCGGCTGGCCCGGCAACTGGAAGAACTCACCCATCTGGAATCGCGCGTCACCATTCTCGGCTATGTGCAGCGCGGCGGCACCCCCTCCCCGGCTGACCGGCTGCTGGCCAGCCGTCTCGGCGGCGCCTGCGCGGATCTAATCCATCAGGGAATTTTCGGAGTGATGGTGGCCGCGCGCGGGGATCGGACCGAGCCCGTGCCGCTGGAAAAAGTCGCCGGCAAACGCCGCGGAGTGCCGGCAGAACATTCCTGGATTGCCACTGCCCGGCACGTCGGCACCTGCCTGGGAGATTAATCCCGAATTCCGAAGCGAGCCTTCTGCAGAAAATGGGAGGGACGGCGCGGAGCGGGCGGGACCAATTGTGCCAGCTTTCACGCGCCACCCCACTCGTTTCGTCGCCTGGCGCTGCGCTCGGCGACCGGGACGGCGCAGCGCGCCTTCCCTACCCCATTTCGGAGTTCGGATTAATCTTACGAGGCTGCCGCTCCGACCGGGAAAGATTCAAGCCTGGAGCACCGTGGCGCCGGCCGCCGGGCGCGAGACGAAAATCGTCGCTTCTATTCCGGTCCGGGCCTTGTAGTCAGCGGCTATCTGACGGGAGACCGCCTCCACCTGTCCAGTCTTCACCAGCGCCACGGCGCAGCCGCCGAACCCGCCGCCCGTCATGCGACAGCCATAAATGCCACCGGCCTGGCCGATGCCCCGGGCAATGTCCACCACGGCGTCCAGCTCCACGCAGCTCACGTCGTAATCGTCGCGCAGGGAAGCGTGGCTCGCGCCCATGAGGGTGCCGACCCGGGGCCAATCCGAGGCGCGGACGGCCGCAGCCGCCTGGAGCGTGCGGCTGATTTCTCCGATGACATGGCGGGCGCGCCGGAAAACAACTTCGTCCATCCGCCCGCGAGCCTGTTCCAGCATATCCATCGTGGCATCGCGCAGCGAGGGAACGTCCAGATTTTTGGAGGCGGTTTCGCACTGAAGGCGGCGCTGGGCATAGCCTCCCCCGGTCAGGGCATGCTTCACATTGGTGTTAATGATGAGCAATGAAACGGAGGGGTCGCTCATGGGCACCAGCTCGGTCTGGCGCGAACGGCAGTCGAGCAGCAGCAGATGATCCGGACGCCCCATAACTGAGATAAATTGATCCATGATGCCGCACGGCATCCCGGCAAAATCATGCTCCGCCTTCTGACACAGCAGGGCTTTCTCGACCGGATCCATTGTCTGACCGGTCACCGTCTCCATCAGGGTCGCCGTGGCCACTTCCAACGCCGCGCTGCTGGACAGGCCGCCGCCAATCGGCACGGTGGAATGCAACAGCACGTCGAGTCCGCCCGGATTGAGGCCGCGCGCCAGGCAACCGGCGATGACGCCGCGCGGATAATTTCCCCAGCTGGGCTCGCCGGGCGTGACCGGCGCGGACAAATCCACCCGCAGCGGCTCCATGCCGGAGGTGGCGCGAATCTGGATGACTGCCTGGCCATCGGCAGGGCGATCCGCGGCCATGACGGCGTAATGCTCAATGGCCATTGGAAGGACGAAGCCGTCATTGTAATCGGTGTGTTCGCCGATCACGTTCACACGGCCGGGCGCGGCCACCATCCAGCGGGGCGGCCGGCCGTAGGCTTTCAGGAACGCCTCGGAGGTTTCAGCGGCAACTTTTTGAAGTGAGGTCATGAAATAATTCAATTAAGGGAAAGGGTTGGAGCGGGGACGAAAACGGATCCTGGAAAAGGGCGCAAGCGCGGGAGGGCGCCACGGCCGGGACCATTCCCCTCCGCACCCTTCCGGCCCACCTCAGGCCGTCGGCGGCTTCTTCCCGCCGCGCACGGCGCCGGCCAGCATCAGCACGCCGAAGGCCAGGAGGATGACGCCCCAGATCAGGTTGATGTTGATGTCCAGCGAGAGCGAGCCGGAACGGTTGAGCGCGCCAAAAACCGTGAGCAGCGCCCCGATGAGGGTGAACATGAGGCCAATCGGCCAGCGGATATCGAGTCCCATAATTTTTAGTGTGTGGTTTGGTTCACCAGAAGAGCACGTTAAGAATGACGCAGGCGATCAACAGCACGACCCCCACCACACCCGGCTGCAGGAAGAACGGCAGTGCGTCGGACTTGATTTTGGGCGTGAGCGAATAGACCAGGCCTTTTAATTCCACGTCGGACTTGGTGCGCGCGGTCGTGAGAGAAATCACCAGGGTGAGAACAAAGCAGGCGGTGAAGGCGAAGGCGGCGAGCCAAAAGTTCTGCGCCATTTCACTGGGGAACACATGGACCACCGACAGGTACCCGCCTTTGACGCCGGGCGCGTTGCCCTGAGCCAGGGTCAGCGCGTGGAACAGCGCCGAGCTGCCGATGCCGCCGAACAGGCCCAGGAAGGCGCCGGTGGCGGTGGTGCGCTTCCAGAACATGCCCAGCAGGAAAGTGGCGAACAGCGGCGCGTTCACGAAGCCGAACACCAGCTGGATGATGTCCATGCAGTTGTTGTACATCGAGGCGAAATAGGCCGCCAGAATGCTCAAGGCGATGCCCACCACGGTGACCACCTTGCCCGCCAGGAAATAGTGGCGGTCGCTTTTCCCCTTGGCAAAGTAGGCCTGATACAAATCATAGGTGAAAACGGTGTTGAAGGCCGTCACGTTGCCCGCCATGCCCGACATGAAGGAAGCCAGCAAGGCGGTGAGCGCCAGACCCAGCAGGCCGGCGGGACAATATTTCTTCACCAGCGACAGGATGACGCTGTCGTAGTCATTTTCGGCGATGCTGTTGTAAAGACCCTGCTGGATCTGCTCATCCGACAAGGGAGTCGCGGCATTGGCGGCGACCAGGGAGGCAATTTTGTCGGCGGCCACCGGCTTGCCGAGCGCCGCACCCACGGCCTGGACTGCGGCGGCTGAATCGGACGGGCTGGCCGCTTTCACCGCGTCCAGCGCGCTGGCATAAGCCGACGCGGACAGGATCGGCGGCGGGATGCGATAATTCTTATCAGGCAGCGTGCAGAGGGCGGCCGCGATCATGCCGGGCACGATCACGAGGAACGGGAAGAACATCTTGGGGACGGCCGCCACGAGCGGCGTGTTGCGGGCCGCGGTCATGTTCTTAGCCGCCATGGCGCGTTGCACCACGAGGAAATTCGTGCACCAGTATCCAAAGGAGAGCACAAAGCCCAGGCCGAAAATCATCGCAAACCAGTCCACGCCCATCGGGTTGTTCGCCGGTCCCGCCAGCACCGGCTTCCACGCGCTCATCCAGGCGTCCGGGGCGTAGGTGACACCCGCCTCCTTGAGATAGAGAGCGGCGGGATTGGTGGCGACCGTTTGAAGCGAACTGTTCATCGCGTGCCAGCCGCCGACGTCTTTCAATCCCAGATACACGACCGGCGCGAAGCCGAGGACGATCATGAAGAATTGCAGGACCTCCGTGTAGATGGCGGAGGTCAGACCGCCCTTTAAAACGTAGAGGAGCACGACTCCTGAGCAGATGAACAAGGCCGCGTTGTAATTCCAGCCGAGCAACTGGTTGAGCAGCTTCGCCAGCGCGTTCATCGAAATGCCGGAGGCGAAAATGGTCATCACCGCAAAGGCGATGGAGTTCAACGCCCGGACGCGCTCGTCAAAGCGCATCTTCAGGTATTCCGGCACGGAGCGGGCCTTGGAGCCGTAGTAGAACGGCATCATGAACACCGCCAGGAAGATCATCGCCGGAATCGCCCCCACCCAGTAGAAGTGGGCGGTGGAGATGCCGTATTTAGCGCCGCTCGCCGCCATGCCCACCAGCTCCAGCGCCCCCAGATTGGCCGAGATAAAGGCCAGCCCGGTCACCCAGGTCGGGATGGAACGGGCGGAGGTCAGAAAGTCCGCCGAGGTCTTCATGTAGCGCGACAGCATCCAACCGATGCCGATAACAAATGCCACATAAGCCAGCAGAATGGTGTAATCGATCCAAGCGAGTTGAATGGGTTGCATAAGTTGATGTTGAACTTAAAGATTTACTGCGGAGCGTGTCAAACTAATTGCTTTGGACCGACGGCTGTGATTTACTGTCGGCGCAAATTATTTTTATGAACACCCTCATTCAGGAAAAAACTCAGGAACTCTGCAACGCCCTGCTCACCCAGCCGGAGATGATCGCCCTGCGCCAGCGCATCGACACCTTCATGGCCAACGACAGCGCCCGGGGGGCGTATGATTCGCTGATGAGCCAGGGCCAGGCCCTGCAGGAAAAACAGCACCACGGCCAGAAGCTCGAACCGTCGGAGATCTCCGAGTTCGAAGCCAAACGCGAGGCGCTGCTGGGCAACCCCGTGGCGCGCGGCTTCCTGGACGCCCAGGAGGAACTCCACTCCCTCCAGAGCTCCATTCAGAAACAGATTTCCAAGACGATTGAACTGGGCCGCGTGCCGGTGGCGGCGGACCTCGAAGAGGGTTCCTGCGGCAGCGGCTGCGGCTGCCACTGAGCCGTCTGCGTCTGGCTGGTTTCGACCGCGCCTCGGTTCAATTCGTTTGAACCGGGCGCGGTTTTGTTCTAGGTTTTCTTCACCGCATGTCCAAAAAGCAAAAGCGCGTGCTGCTCGCCCTTGGATGGTACGATTACCATCTGCATCAGGGCATTGAGAAATATGCCCGGGAGCATGACTGGCATGTCTACTCGGATCTGGCGCGGGAACGGGTGATTCCCTGGGGCTGGGAGGGCGATGGCATTCTGGCCTGGCTGGGGGCCGGCGACGATCTGGCCGAGATGGTGCAGGGCATGAAAAAGCCGACGGTGGATTTCAGCCTGCGCCGCCCGGAGCTGAAATTTCATCGGGTGCTCGAGGACCACGCCCACGCGGCACACCTGGTGGCCGATCATTTTCTTTCGCGCGGCTTTGCGAACTTCCTCTATTATAGCGACGCCGACAATTGGTCCTATGAAGAGCGCGGCCGGGGCTTTGAACAGGCCCTGCAGCGGGTCGGGCACCCGTGCCGCTGGCTGCGCTGGCATACCTCCAGCGCCTTCTCGCCCGGCCGCGAGGAATGGAAGACAAAACGACGCTGGCTGGCAGCCCAGATGAGCCAGGCCGCCAAGCCGCTCGCCGTGTTTGCCGCCAACGATCAGCAGGCTCTGGACGTGCTGGAATCCTGCGAGAGCGCGGGCATCGCCGTTCCTGAGGAGGTCGCCATTGTCGGCGCCGAAAACCACCTCCTGGCGCCCGACACCATGCGCACGCCGATCTCCAGCGTGGACACCAATCTGGAGGCCCTCGGCTATCGCGGAGCCCAGCTTCTGGACGCCCTGATGGCCGG
>Ga0114958_10003387_pt1 | contig 11407 bp, 8 predicted proteins | sample C_130208_EF_Meta_FD_89577 | JGI IMG/M metagenome (GOLD analysis project Ga0114958, IMG submission 89577) | Freshwater microbial communities from Lake Croche, Canada to study carbon cycling - C_130208_EF_MetaG | ecosystem: Environmental > Aquatic > Freshwater > Lake | place: Lake Croche, Canada... | reverse complement strand
TGAATATTCTTACTTGTGCCGCCCCTTATGAGCCTAGCATTGGCAAACAAGAATCCGCTAAATTATTAAAGCAACGTATTCACCGCGTACTGGCAATAGCGAGGGCTTATGGTTATTCCACACTGGTGTTAGGAGCTTGGGGTTGCGGCGCTTTCGGAAATGATCCACAACAAACAGCCGTAGATTTTAAGCAAGCGTTAGAAAATGACTTTAAGGGTGTATTCTCTGATATCGTATTTGCTATCACCGATTGGTCGCCAGAGAGAAAATTTCTGAGCCCTTTTAATCAGGTTTTTTCTGATTTCTAAGTTGTGTTAGGCTGACTTTTTGTTCAACCCAACTAATTCTCAATCTATTAGTTGGGTTTTAAGGCATATGGCCTAAATCTAGCTCACATTAGATTACGCTTCCTAACTCCTTACTACTTTTTATTTCACAAAGCCCATACTACTAAACTGCTCACCTTTAGCGATACATTCTTGCTCCAAGATACTGAGCATCTGACTTAGCTCAAAGGGTGTTTCTTGAAATTTGGCCTGCCGACTCAGTACAGCAAAATCACCTGGAGTAAGTTGAGTCAGATGCTGTATTTGTTGTTTAATAGCCGCGAGTATTGCTAGGTCTTTGGGTAATGGTGTAGCCAATCGCTCAGCCTCTTGTTTAAATAAGTTCCAACGTTGCTCGGCTGTTAAGTAATCAAACTTTACTTTAAAATCAAAGCGGCGCAGTGCGGCTTGATCAATACGCTGCATCAGATTAGTGGTACAGATAAATATGCCGTCGAAGTCTTCCATTTGCGTTAACAACTCATTGACGCTGATGACTTCCCAGTTGTGCCTTGCCTCTTGTCTATCACCAAAAAAACTATCGGCCTCATCCAATAGTAAAATCGCACCCTCACGTTTAGCTGTTCTAAACATTTTAGCCATGTTTTTTTCAGTTTCGCCGATATATTTATTTAAGATATCTGATGCGCGTTTAACCAGCAGAGGCATGCCCAGTTGTTCAGCAAAGTGTTTTGCAAAAGCCGTTTTACCTGTGCCCGGTACACCATAAAAACACAGCGTACCTTTGGGGTATCGTTTAAAGCCTTTAACCAAATTATCAAGCGGTATTGAAGTATTAGTAAACTGTAGATCGTAGCCCGTGACTGTGCGATGACGCTGAAAGATATTTTCTTTATTATTAAACAAAGGGCTTTGGCTATTGATGATGTTTTCTATCAGAGTTTCATCGTTGCAAGCACTATCTGCTTGGCACTGCTTAGCAATAGCTGTGGCTTTTTTGATTTGAAGTATAGAAATGTCAGTACGCTGACTTAATTTTTTCAACCAAGCCGTGCTCACAGAAAGCCCTTTAGTGGCGTTACTAATCTCTTTTTGGCGTAAGGTTTCTGGTAAGGCATCAACGCCTAAGGCATAATCGAAGCGCCGTAAAAAAGCTCTATCAATGTCCGCAGGGTTGTTAACAATCCATATAATGGGCAAAGGATTATTAGCCATTTGTTTTTTTAATAACCAGGGATTAATGCTTGGTAGTGAATAGTCATCATCTTGATTATTGTTATTTGAATATTGTGGAAAAAAATCATCGGCCTCATCAATTAGAATAACTTCAGATTTGGCGTGTGCTGATAACCAATATTGCGTTGATAGTCCTGCGGCAAAACGATCTTCCATTTCTAGTGCGACTTGATGACTATCATTTGATGCAACTTCAATTAAAGTAAACCCTGCAACTTTTGCGATTAAGCGAGATAGTTCATATTTACCTTGTGCTGAACGGCCATAGATTAATACGTTTATCCCTGATTCTTTCTGTATTAAGGCATTTTTTAGGTACGGCACTAAAATATTCAAATCGTTGCTGAGCAAGGGGTAGTCGCTAACTGCAAAGGGGCTTTTTTTGCAAACGCTAAAAAATAACTTTCTTAATTCTGCCGCTGTATAGTGATTATCGAGTAATGGGTGTAGCAAATAGGGCGGTATGATTAAACATGAAGGATCGGTTTCTTCCGCTGTATCTAACCAGCCAGTGCAACATAAAGGGCTACTGGGCTTTAAGCTGTTTGCAATGTCTTGGCTGTCGCGCGTTGTCATTAATTGTAGATAATCTTTAATAGAGGTTTGTCTATTGGGTATGCAATAGTCTTCAATAAATACTTGAAATTGAACGTTATGCTTAACTAATAAACTATACGCCAAGAGTTCTTGCTCACAAGGGGATAATTTGAATTGCTTTCCTATGCAAATGATATTATTAAACAAGGGGCTATCGAGAGCCATGCCTGTTTGTAATAGTTGATCTAGTTGAGTGCTTATTTGTTGATAGATATCATCCATTTCACGATCTGCAAGACTAACGTTACTATCCGTTGCTAACCCTGTTAAGCGCCCCAGTTTTTTTTGATCAAATAAAACGTCTAAAGCCTCTAAAGGTAATTTGTTTTTTAGGCCGATTGCGAGTCTAAGTAAATAAATTGCGGTGAGTGATTGATAAGGATCACTCTTTAGTGATAAAGGTGCCGATGTATTGCTGGGTGTTTTGCATACAAATTCTGGTATTTTATGATGATGGGTACTAATAGTTGTCATGATAGCTACTCCTCAAAAGATTAAGAAGTATTGTATAAGTTTATGCCGCCATATTATGACGCATGATTATGGCTAATAATCCCTATAGATTTATATGATTTGTTTTATTTAAGAGGAGGGTAGGTGCTTAATTCTTAACCCACACTACTCGGAATTAATGTTGGGTTAACGATAGAGCCGTTAGCCCAACCTACTGCAACATCTACACAAGCGCTTTGTTTTGTGTTATGTCAGTCAATAAATGTCGTTCACTTGATTTATAGTAGTAATTTATCACTACGTTAATTATTATTCTGAGGATTTATATGCGAGTGCCTAGTTTTAAGCAGTTAGAAGCCGATCAACAAAAAGATGATGGTGTTTCTTATTCATACGCGTGTCGTATGCATCCGAATCCTTATTTTTATAAATATTATTGGTGGATATTTTGGAAAGGCAGTCCATTTGAGGGTCATAAGTTTTTAAATAGTATTGAAACTCGCTTAAACACTAAAAAAGCCTATGAACTGCGTCAGAAGCTGACTGTTGAAAATTTAAGTTACTATCTATATAACGAAAGTTACCCACGCCTAGATCCTAATAATCCCTTTGATCTAACGAAAGAAAAGTGGAAAAATTGCCGGTGGGCACCTGCTTATGATGATGATAGTGATGAACCGTACAAAGGTCATAAATAAAGTTGATAGCTGTCGTTTGGGTTTTAAGTCGCTTGGTATTTTTCTAACATGGCTTTAGCTGTTTGAACCATTTTATCGCGTAAATGCTGAGGTTCTTTGACTTCAACACGAGAACCAAAGCTTAAGAGCCACCAATAAAGCTGTTCTGTTTCTTTAATGGTGGCACTGATTTCATAATGATTACCGTCTAATGGTACTAGCGTTTGATCTTCAGAGAGCCTAGATTCAGATAGGTGATTGGCGGTTATGGTGTCAAAAATGCCTTTAAAACGAATCATACTGTAAGCTTCTGGCCCAGTTAGATTGAAGCCCATTTGTCCATCTCGTAAACAATCTTGTAGGGTACAGTTTTCTGTTTGTTCAACTGGACTATCCAGTAACTTAATTTTCTTGATGCGGTGCAAGGCAAATTGACGCTTATCCTGCGTGCCTATTTTAGTTGCAATTAAATAATGGCTGCCATTACGCAAGACTAAGCCGATAGGATTTAAAGCATAGTCATTGGTTTGGCTGTCATGGCGGGTATAGCGTATGTTAATTTGCTTATTTGATAATAACGCTTGACCAACTAGATCATTAATCAGCGGATCAACCACTGGGTGTATTAAAGGTTGGGTGGCTTCTACTATGGCAATTTTATCAGGCCATGTGCTTAAGGCATTATCCTCAAAATGTGTTAAAACGTTTGCAGCTTCTGTAAACAAGGGCTCTAAATCATCAATAGTTACTTTGGGTAACAAGCTAACTAGATATTTTTTAACCAAGCGCAAAGACAGCGCTTGATTGATATTTAAACCCACCAGCTTTAATTCTTTATAATCTTTACGCCAATAATAGCGATGCGACTTGTCATCATCAATGTAGCTGCTTTGCGATCGACTTTCATAAGTTGGGTAGGGTTCGTAAACAATTTTACCGGCAAAAACGTCAACTAAGGTCTCCATGCTCCGTTGCATGGTGCGATCACTAACGCGAGTTAGTTGATTTTCCAAGCGCTGTTGAATTTTTTTAGTGCTGATCGCTTGTGGGTATTGCGGCAACATTAAGATGATTTTTATTAGTCTATCAATTTGATCGCTCATTTAATAATCCCATCATGGTTAAGTTGTACACTAAAAATAAGGCTACCCACTTAAGGTGGGACAAGTAGCAGTGTAGGTTGGGCCGCATGCTTTTCGCAACCCACACTACTCGGTATCAATGTTGGGTTAACGATAGAGCCGTTAGCCCAACCTACCGCAACATCTACACAAGCGCTTTGACCCGCCTTAAGTTGCTAGCCTAAAATAATAAGGCATTATTTTAAGCGTCATTATATGTCGGGATGTTATTTTATAGTATCAAATCATTCAAGTTATATTCACGTTTACATAGCAGGCATATTTTATGGTGCAAGGTTCTCTTATACAAAAATTAGCTAGCAATGCTATTGGACGAGATTTCGTTATAGGCGATTTGCATGGCTGTTTTGATTTATTAGAAAGTTTAATGAAGGCTATCGATTTTAATATTGATCAGGATAGATTATTTTCTGTCGGTGATTTGATAGACCGTGGCCCTTATTCCTTGCGCTGTTTACAGCTGATTGAAGAGCAGTGGTTTTATGCAGTTAAGGGCAATCATGAGGCGATGATGCTGGAATATTTTGAAGCTTATCAACGGACAGGATATATTGATCCTGATTTTGATGAATCAGATGAGAATGGTTTTATATTATATGGTGGTGATTGGGTTAAAGACTATTATCAAGTACATAAAGCCACTATGACTAAAGCTTTTGAGCATGGTTTAGTGCTGGCAGCTAGTCTACCCTTGTTAATAGTCGTTGGAGAAAATGAACAGCGTTTTAATGTGGTTCATTCCGAATTATTAAGACCTGACTTTTCAAGCAACAAAATACCCGTTTGGTTAGATAGTGATATTGATCAATGGCTCGCTACTAAGGCTATTCCTAAAAACACTAAAGAGCGCTTGTATTGGGGTCGAACTATCATGCAAGGTCATTTAGATCCTGTACCACGGATACAAGTAGGCCTTTCTAGCACTTTTTGTGGACATACCATCGATAAAAATATCAGGCAAAAATTATCACACATCTGTTTGGATACTGGGGCTTATTCATCTGATGAAAATGGCGCTTATAGTTTAACTATTTATGAAATACAGGCTAGGCGATGGACTTCGGCATCTTATGATCATAGCCATTTTATTTATGGTGATTTAGAGTTGTAATTTATCTGCTTAACCTTTAACGACTAAGGATTGTTGCCGTTCACATAGGCAACCATAACAATGTACAAGCACGATTTCCCAGTTTAAGAAAACTTAAATTCATATCCGAAATCTAGGTGAGGGTAAGTGTGTATCTCTGTTTGTGGTGGATTCCCGCTATCGCTTCGATTCCACCTTACATTAACTGCCATTCGACCCTATCTATTTCAAACAATGAAGGTATTCTTCTTAAGCGTTATTCGCTAATGCAGAGGGTGCTGTCCAATGTGTTAATTTAGTGATCAGTTCATTAACATTAATTGGCTTAGCTATAAAATCATTCATGCCAATATTTTCACAGCGTTGCTTGGCTTCATTAGTAACGGTGGCGGTCAAGGCAATGATAGGTAGTGAGGCAAATTTTTCTAATTTACGAATTTCTATGGTGGCAACGAAGCCATCCATGAGTGGCATGTGTAAATCCATTAATACCGCATCAAAATGATCTTGCTCTAAACGTTCTAGCCCCTCTGCACCATTATTAGCGAATACATGAGTGGCTCCAAAGCGATCTAATATATCAGTGATGATCCATTGGTTAAAACGGTCATCTTCTACAACTAGAATGTTTATTCCGCTAAGCAAATGTGGCTCTAGGTTTTGATCAGTCTCCAAATTTTTTTCTGTTAAAGACATGTTAACCACACCAAAAGGTGCTTGCTTAAAGTCGGATTGATAGCTCTGAGTAAGAAGGGCTAATTCTTGCGTGCTTTTATTCAGAGCAAGTGTTTTGTCTTTAGCGTCTAATTCGGCTTTTTGTTTTGCCTGTTCTAATATCAACTTAGCTTGGTTGTGCTCCGTGAGGTCACGCCAGGCTAAATGGAAAAATAATTCCTCATCTACTTTGATGGCAGTTAGTGTGACTTCAACAGAAATAATTGAGTCATCATGGCCTAGATGTTGCCAGTCAAAACGATGAAATCCTTCATGATGTGCAATAGCCTGCATGTCTATGACTTTATTAATAGAGCTTAGTCCATCTGCTTGGTATTCAGGTGATAATTGACTAAGTTTCTGATTAAGTAAATCGGCTTTGTTAGGGTACGCTAATTGCTTAAGCGCTGCTTCATTGCAGTTGATAAGTTGATCATCTATGGCCCGCACCAGCAATGCTGCATCAGCCATTTTTTCAAACAGCGTGAAATAGAGTCCTTGCTCATTATCAATGCTAGCCGTATTTGATACAGGAGAGTGTTTTAGAATAGGGGGGCTTTGCTTAAAAATTTTAGATAACATAAGGGTATTACTCAACTATTAGGAATTGTGAAAGTAGATCTGATTATTTAGCTAAAGCCAACATCCGATTTAAAACAGGATTGAAATTAGCCGTTTATTTATAAGGCATTGGAAAGATAGCTTTAATTAAGTAAGGCTTCCATTTTATCAAGTAAAATCCCATGGCTAATGGGCTTAAATACAAAGTCGGCTGCCCCAGCTTTCAAGCTTTCGATAACATCTTTCTTTGCGTTATTTCCTGTCACCATTATGATAGGTATAGAAGAGAATTTAGGTGATTCTTTAATGCGACGAATAGTTTCTACGCCATCTAGGGATGGCATATTCATATCCATCAGGATAATATCTGGTTTATGCTTACGTAATGTTTTCAACGCCTCTATACCGCTTGAGGCATACAATACAGAATAGTTTTCTGTGGAAACAATGTCATTGATCAACATTTGGGTAAACTTGTCATCATCAACTATTAACACAGTAGGTTGCGATTTATGGACGACGACTTGTAAGAGTCTTACGTCGTCTATAAGCGCGTTAATTTGAGGTTGTAAATCATTAAGACATTTATTTATTTTAAAGAGTGGTAGATCAAGCTGGCTTAGCTGCGGATAAATGAATTTTTCTTGCAGCTCTTTTATCAATGGTTCTAAATTTTTATCAGCGCTGTTGTCAATAAGATCATAAAACTCAGCTAAACTAAGGCTCTGAAGAAAATTTGTTAAGACGTCTGTTTGATCTAGTTTTATTTGTTCTATTGTTTGATTAATAGTCTCTAATAATTGATAAGCTGATTTAAGAGTCGTTTCAAACTTTGGCTGCGGATTAGTCAATCGACGCACTTGATGGGTTATCTCAGCGTTAGCTGCAGAAAGTTTGGCGGCCTCTAAGCTTAATGTAGCGTGATGTATTGCTCTAGGTAGTTGATGCTTATCATAAGGTTCTGGCCAAAATAGAATATAGTCATCATAAGTTTCTTGTTTACAAAGCTCATGAGCATGATCTAAATCATCTTTATGGCATAAAAGTAAAGTTCTATGTGTACTGATGGTTATATGGTTGCTGCTTTGATATAGATCATCATAATACTGTTCAACTATTGCCAAATTAGCAAAGGCGAGTATTAATATATCAGGTTGATGCTTATCAAAATCATTTATTGATGATTGAGAGCTTACAGAAATAACGATATCCTCATAATCTATGGCAAGTTGAGCCACAATTTTCTGAGCTTGTTCATTATTATCTGTAGCTATTAGTATTGAGATTGTCATTTAATTATTAATACAATAGGGTCTTTCTTTAAGGGTTATCAATGCGATAAAACATAGTGTCGCGTTGGGTTGCGTCATTAATTTTAGTTAGTTAGGCCAAGCGTCCAATAGCTTATTGACCTCAGTCCATTCTTCTTCGAAGCGCTCCAGAAAAGTATTAAGCAGTGCTTGGTCTCGGGCTTTACCAGCGTCTTCTATGGCTTTACATAAAGCGCCAAGATCTAAGGCGCCAATGGTGAGGGCTGAAGAGCTTAGTTTATGTGCTGCCGCAATAACCACATCTATTTGTTGTGCACGGATGGCTGTTATTATTTCAGCGCTAATCTCTTGAGCGGTCATTTGGAAAAAATTTAGAAATTTAGCTAGCTTAATCGGGTCTTCACCTATATCTTTTTGTAGCACCCTGACATCGAGTCTGCTTTCAATATTGCTTTGCAAAAGGGGTTCTTGGTTTTTTAGTGCCCGGTCTGTAGGTTGGGGTTCTGTTTTATGTTTAGGCTTTATATGTTGCTTCAGAGTCGATATGAGTAGTCGCCCATTGATCGGCTTATTAAGGAAGTCATCCATACCCACTTCTAGACATCGACTTCTCTCATCTTGTGAGACACCAGCTGTTAGTGCAATGATCGGTAATTTATCAAAGCGTTGCTGACTTCGTATGCTTAGCGTGGCCTCAAAGCCATCCATAACCGGCATGTGGGCATCCATTAATATCGCATCAAAGTCTTGTTGTTCTAATAGCGCTAGAGCTTCTTTGCCATTGCCGGCTAGTACTACGACAATGCCTGATAAGCTTAGGATCTCTTTAATGATCTGCTGATTGAAATCATTATCTTCTACCACCAGTATGCATGTGCCTGTTAGATCTGAATGAGTATCGCTGATGATGGCACTTAACGTTTCAACGTGCTTCATGGGCTGAATAAGTGAGCTGTCTGGTAAATCCATCATCAAAGTAAAGCAAAAGCGACTGCCTACACCCAAGGTGCTGGTTACTGTAAATTCACCACCCATGAGTTGTAAGAGGTTTTTACTGAGCGATAATCCCAAGCCTGTACCGCCAAAACGACGGGTAATAGTGTTGTCTAGTTGATTAAATACCTGAAATAGTTGGGTTTGATCAGCATTGGAAATGCCGATACCAGAGTCTTGTACACAAAAGAACAGCTTAGCTTGAGAGGTGTCGCTATTAATGAGTGAAATAGTCATCTTTACTAAACCGTTTTCGGTAAACTTGATTGCATTACTGAGTAGATTAATGAGTATTTGTTTTAGTCGTAGCTCATCACAGATTAAATTTAGTGGCGTTTCAGGTGAGATTTCTATGGAGAATGTCAGGCCTTTTTTATCGGCGCTGCTTCTAAAGAAGTCATAGAGATCATCCTTTAGCCTAGTTAAATTAAATAACTCTGGATTGATAGAAATTTTATCAGCCTCGAGTTTGGAAAAATCCAAAATATCATTAAGTATGTTAAGTAAACCTAGAGAGGCATTATTGATTTTGCAAAGATAATCTCGTATGTTATCGGGCATATCTTTTATCAAGGCTAGGTCTGTGAAACCAATGATGGCACTGATAGGTGTGCGGATTTCATGTGACATATTTGCTATAAATAACGACTTACTTTCAAATAGCGATTCTGCAGCTTTAGTGGCTGTTACTAGAGCCAGTTCGGTTGCCTTGCGAGCTGTAATGTCTTCTTTTAAGGCTAAATAATGATCAATGACGCCCTTTTCGTTAGCTATCGGAATAATTTCAGTTAATTCTATAGTTTCAATACCCTGCTTGCTTTTGTTAATGAGTTCACCCTTCCATGGCTTACCTAGCTCTAAAGTAGCCCACATTTCGCTATAGGTTTCTTGTGGCGTATTTCCGGAATAAAACATGCGTGGATTCTGATCGATGACTTCACTAAACAAGTAACCTGTGTGTCTTAGAAAGGCTTCGTTGACATATTTAATCTCTCTATTTAGATTAGTAATCATGACAGGACTGGGGCTTTGATTTACCGCCATGGACTGTATTTTTAAGGTGTCTTCTAGCGCTTTCAGCGAAGAAATGTCTTCGACTATTTCAATAAAATAATCTAAATTACTGTCTTTGTGTCGGATGAGTTTTACGTGCAAAAGCCCCCAGATGGTATGGCCATTTTTATGTCGATACTGATTCTTTTCCTTAAATTCTGAAATTTCACCAGACAAACATTGGCAAAGCTTTATAACGTGTTGGGCGTAGCTATCTACGCAGGTCATGTCTTCAAGGTTCATGTTGAGTACCTCATCACGACTATGACCAATGAAATCACAAAAAACTTGATTGACTGCCAAAATATCGCTATTCGTCGAAATATTAAAAATGCCGACTGGAGCAAGTTCTATGGTGTTATTAAATCGTGCTTCCATCAATGAAAGCTCAGCATGACTCTTTTGTAATAAGTTTTCTTGAATAGCTTTTTCTATATCAGGCTGTGAAGATTTTTTTAATAAAGGCATTAATCGAATGAGAAAAAACGCCGTGCCGATAGAAAGTAATGCGGTGATCGCATGTATTACAGCATCCATCCAATAGATAGGTTGCCATAGCAGGATAATTGAAAATAGATGGGACGTGCCGCAGGCTAGAATAAAGGCGCCAAACATTAAGTATATTTTACGAAAGGCGATGTCTTTTCTGTGCCAAGCGATGTAAATAAGTGTCGTTGGAATTGAATAATAGGCCGCTGTCGTCAAGGCATCGGATATGACATAAGTCCAGAGTATGCTGGGAGTCCATTGAATACAGTAACCATGAGGCATCCATTGGTTATTGTTAGTTAGGTATTGTAGTAGGCCTTCAACCATAGCAAGAGCTCGATTTAATAAGCTCGATCGATGGAATCATAAGCCATGCAATAATACTCAATTCCACTTTTACTCCACTCAAGACTCTAAATTATGTTTGCGTTGGTTAATATCGTGAGTAATAGACTCAGAATTGATATCTTTATTTAAGAGGCGAAAATAACCATCCAGAATATACCTCATATCTTAATACGTTGAGGTAGCTTTAATTTGATGAGGAGTATAGATAAATCTGCTCTATTTATAATATGGAGGATTTTAAAAGAAGGTTGTTATTTAGAGGAGATATCGGCTACCCACTTAACACGCATAGGTATCTACACAAGTATAAAGCGCATTATCGGTACATTTTACACAGATCGGGTCGGGGTAACGGGATTGCGCCCGTTACCTCTCCCACACCACCGGTAATGCGGTTTTCCGCAACGGCGGTTGAATCCTACAGCTTATGCTGTAGAGAGTTCTGATGGTACATATAAGCCATAGCGTCTTAGAGTAGCATTATTCAAGACAGCGT
>Ga0114958_10003384_pt1 | contig 11417 bp, 13 predicted proteins | sample C_130208_EF_Meta_FD_89577 | JGI IMG/M metagenome (GOLD analysis project Ga0114958, IMG submission 89577) | Freshwater microbial communities from Lake Croche, Canada to study carbon cycling - C_130208_EF_MetaG | ecosystem: Environmental > Aquatic > Freshwater > Lake | place: Lake Croche, Canada... | reverse complement strand
GCCCCTTCACCTTTAGCATGCCCTACACATTTGAAAAATTTAAGATATAATATACCACCAGCAGCTTGAATAAAAAGGAAACAATGTTCGGCAAAAAAGTAGTATGAGCCAGCGTGTGAATCTATAAATACATGATGACCGGAGATTGACCCGCCTTTAACTATAGTATAGACGTGGTCATCTGCATATCTTAAGGCTGCCATACCAATTTGCCATGTTGGAACCTGTCCTGTCAAAGGGTTAGGAACAGAACGCCAAGAACTTGGAGTTTTTCTTACTATACCTGTAGCAACTATACTAGGTTCAGGGTCAATAACTACCTTATCCATCTATATGATACCCATAAAATTATTACAACAATAATAATTAATTAATTAATTAATAGTAAATTATAAACATAATTTGTTATTAACATAAAACATTACCATAAATCTTATACAAGAGGATAGGAAGGGTCCATCTGAATGCCACATTGACCTGTAGCACCAAACTTGGCGCCACGACCTAGCATAATATAGCCGGCGTCACCCCAGTCAGCGCCCCAACTGTTCTTTACCAACCAGTAGTCCTGACCACCAAGTGTGCCATAACCAACAGCTAATACACCATGGTCCAGGTTAGTGCCACAGCTCTTAGTCATAACGCCACCACCGTACAGCTGAAATACACTCTGGTCAGCCTCAACAGCAACAGAAACAGGGCGCTGAGATACAGCAGTCATTAGCGCCAGCTCAGAGTTGGTAGGTACATCAGTAAAGCCACTTAGTCTTGCTCCAACAGGTTTACCAACAGCCTTACAGGTGCCATCCTGAGCAGTGTAGGGATAGGCAGCCTCCGTAGTAAGTCCCTTGTTATCAATTACATACTGGAAACCGTAATCCATCAGACCACCGTTACAGCCCTGGTTACCCTGCTTCTGACTGCAGTCAACAAGCTGCTGCTCAGACAGTGAAACAAGAGTACCGTTGCTCAGAAACCAAGCGCCCTCAGTAGAACCAACTGTGGAAAAAGCCCAGCAAGAGCCACACTGCCCCTGGTCCTTTACGGGAGTTACAGCGCCCTTAGACCGCCAGTCAACAGAAGTAGGCAGTGCGCTCAATGTACTATTATTAAGATTCCAGTTGTAGTTGCGTGCACGGGTTGACAATGCATTATAGCCACCGCGAATGTACTTAGCAGCAAACTCCCTGCGGGTCAAGTCAGCAAACTTGTTAAGTGTGTACCAGTAGCTGTGGTTGTGGCTATTGTGGTGAATAACCTTGGCAAGATTACGGCTAAATACAGTCTCACGATAATCACGCTCCGTGGCAGAGTTGTAAGTACGTCCGTAGGCAACAGCCCAGTCCTCAAACCTGGGGAACTCCATCATAGGGTAAGCAACACATGAGCTTAATAGGGCAGAAGTGAATAGTAAAGACAACATCTAATATATATATTTTAAACGTCATTTTACTTTAGGTGGAAAATGCCATTTAAGTCACCCTTTAGGGTCTAAAACGATAATAAATAATCTATGTAGGTATATAGATGTCAGAGGCACCTGATGAGATAAAACTTCTAATAGAAGAACTGGTTACAGCCAATGAGCAAATACCCGAAATCATTCTTATTATGGAGGAGCCAAAAGAAGAAGAAAAACTCCAACATACGCTGGAAGAAGAATTAAAAATTACTGATGAAATGTTATCAAAAAATGCAGAACGCTTAGTAAATGGAAATAATATACAAAGTCCCCCCACACCACCCTCAGTTTTCTCAATTGGTCAACGGTGTAATACTGTACCCCAATCTAAACGAAAACGTGTAGAGAAACAAGCTCAAAATGCTAAACGGCAAAAAATAGAAAAGAAAAATAGGCTACAGAAACAATCAAAAAGCCATACTAAAGAACAAGAAGAAGAGCAACCTAAACCAAAAGAGCCCAAAGTACTAGTGGAAGAAATGCTACTTTTATTTAATGAACACAATCCCTATTATGTAAATAGTCGCATTATTCACAAAGTTTACAATGAAAAAAAACCAGAAATCCTATTTTCCTTCAAACCAATAAATACACATCATTGTAAGATAATCATACCATTAAATAACCAAACCGTAGAAAATTTCTTTGCCTATCAAGCAATAAGGTATAAATCAGGGAATTTCTTTGACTGGCAACTAATCCTTGGTGAACTTGACGTACGTGGTCCATTATTTTGTTCACCCCACATTAAACACCGAAGCAAATATCTGAAAAAAACTAAAATGATTCTCAAGGAAGATATATACAAGGAAGCAGATAGTATTTTCTATAATAATCAGCATGTACGATGGCAATTAAAGCGCCTTGTTAATAAGTGGCTCATCAAAAAAAGCACAGAACGCATAATAGGTGAAGAATGTGATATTATTACGGGCGACCCTATACCGCAGAATGAACAAATTAAAATAATATCAATAAAAAATCGCACAACCTATGTGTTTTCAGGTCATGTATTAGTTAAATCTGCAAAAGCCTGTTTGGAGGGTCAAATGAGCGCCATTCCGTTTATCAAAACTCCACACAATCCATATACAAATACCCCTTTTTCATATGGCGAATTAGTAAAACTATATGCTGAAGTACTTATTTGGTGTGCCAAAAAAGGAAAACAGCTACCAGGTATAATAGGACTATACAGAGAGTACAAATTCAAAAATCACATGTTACTACGAATTAATAACAATTATGTTCAGGCAAAAGCCACCGAAAACTTTATACTTAATGACGATGCCCGTGGTGAATTCTTTGTAGAAACTATGGAAAATATGCTAGATGACTTTGCATTACCACTTGACCTAGAATTTGACAGTCTACTTATTGGCTATCAACGCTTTAAAATTTGGAATCAAATGGAACCCAAACACTTTTTAGTAATAGCATGGAAAAAACTGGCAGCAGATTACTGGTATTATAAACAGACTGAACAGCTACCAAGAGAGCATTGGCGTACTGAATCATCTATTTACTTAGATATATCAATACTACTCAAAGCCAGTCATGACAAACTCAAAAATGTGGCAAAAGAGTATTACAGGCAACGCGCTCAAATAATAGTGGACGTATAATATTATCCTCTATCGGGCACAGAACAAGCCTTAAATAACAGCTTTATCTGCGGTAACATGGCAAGCCTAAATAGCGGTATATGCTTGAGCTTCCACACAAGCTTTATTCTGTATCCTGGCTTCATAAAGACCTTATAGACATCCAATGCAACTGGATGACTCTTAGCTCTATCTGCCACAGACCATTCATCTGGAATATCATCAGGAAAGTAGGTATCAACAACAGATTCAAGACTGCTATCATCATTTATTAATGCTCCAATGTTTTGCCAGAACTTACAACCCTGCGCCATAACTTTAACAGCAGATTCACAAAGGGCATCCGCCTGTAGAATCCGCTTATAGCCTTGGGGTAGCATTTCGGGCTTAATAGAAAACAGTCGACTTTGCCGTTTACCCGTTGACCATGTTGACAATAGTTCAGCAACAAGTGGACCCCTTGTAATTTGCAAAGGCTCAGGATAGGATTCTAGACAAAGCAGCTGGACAGCGCAAACAGATAGCAGCGTACGCAAATGTACAGACAGTTTCAAACAAACAGCCTTATTAAGTGAATCAAACAGTTCAGGTGAATCTACGTAGGAACTAACTAGACTCAGCAAGCTAGAAGGCTTCTTATCGTAAGAGGTACCTAGCCACCAGTAAAGACATATAGGGTCATTTTCTCCAAGTGCCTGAGCAACACGCTCCTCTGAAGCCACTGGCGAAAACCCGCGACTAGCAATCCAAAATGTCAGTACACAGCTCAACCGTTGACCAATACCAATAGTCCGTTCACTGAATTCGGCAACAAGAACAAGGCGTTGACAGCCGCCAGCATCACAGCCGCCAGCATCACAAGCAATAGAAAACCACGCATCCAACCAATCAATCCGTTGACTGCCCATAAACATAATCCACGCCTGTATCATTGTTTTTGTCAACGTTTCATCCTCATAACTTAGCACCAGTTCCCTTGCCCAAAAGACAGCTTCAGTAGTCCGCTTATGTCGTAGGCTATCTAGTAGTGCGTAACACACAGTTTCAAGCTCATAAAAGTGTCGTGTAAGCATTTGGTTTTCACATAACAAAGCGTAACAAACAGAAGTCAATTTTACTATCTTAATATAGGTGAATTATGCAAAATGCTAATGAGATAATACCCCGAGTCTGGTTAGGCAATCGTTTTGCCGCTTGGGATACAAATTGGTTGAAGGAGAAAAATATTGGTGTTGTATTCAACTGTACTAAAGACCTCCGTTATGCCGATGGTATCAATACAACTAGATATCGCATACCCGTTGACGATAACCTGGAAGCTAATGAGATTAATAATATGACCCGTTGGTCCCCAGAAATCGCCTACAAAGTGACCCATGAATATAATCAGGGTAAAAATATACTTATTCATTGCGCGGCGGGAATGCAGCGCTCAGCCGCTGTATTAACCATATTTCTAATTACAATTACTGGTGAATCAGCACCCGTAATTATGTCGCATATTAGGAAAAAGCGTCAAATTGCGTTTGTCCCCCATGTGAATTTTAGGCGGTCAATCGAATACTATGACCAGCTTTATCATAATGAAATAATGAGCAATGTGAACAAACGCAAACTAAAGTCACTACAAATGCTTGAACTAGCAAACTAAAAGCAAAATTGAATTCAAAAAGTACACTATAGATTTTTCAATAAAAAATGGAAAAATCTATAAAGATTGGCTCCTCAGTTTTATATACTCATATTGACGAGGAAAATACAGAAGTTTGGTCTGGTTTTGTAACAAATCTTTACATGAAGGACACTACACAATGTGCATCGATTGATATTGACGGTATAGTTGTACCCCTTATGAAGCAATGTGGCGTCCTAGGACCATTACCTTGGAAAAATGCAGTAGAGTGTTTTCTAAGTGACTTAACCCTACGCCAAACTCAACCTGATGACACTGAGAAACGACTGAAGTGGTTTGACAAAGTGGGTGATTATCTTGAAGCGCAGGCTGCCTTAGACAGGGCAAAGTTCAATGTCAAAAAGCAGCGCTATAGTCACATTAGCCCAGGTATGGCAGTCACTTGGGATGGTAAGCAGGGTATTATTAGCAAAATCGACACAAGCATTTTCTATGCACTAGTTGAACAAACAACACCTACTCAGGTCAAAACTTACCGCGTCGACATGGACAACCTTACTTTCATCTAACCACGCTGCGTAGCAAAATTCTCTCTATGAACAACAATATTTGCTGTTCGTGAAAAATCCGCTTTACTTTCTTTTTTATAGCCCAGTGGATTTAATGTAACTAAAGTACCAGTTTCTTCAAAACGTATAGTACGTGGCTGATGGCTGTGACCACATATCCAAGCTACTACAGGCTCCTTCATTAATTCATCCTGGTCACTGGCGTAAGTGCTACGTAAGGGATGTGTAGCAAACTCAGGTGAGTTCAAACTATAGGTTGGCATATGATGACTTAATACAATAACACGATAACCGGCTGGTACATATTCACGATATGGTCCTAACTCTTTTCTTATAAAATGCTTATGCTCCATGTGAACACTAGTAATATCAACCGGATGCAGTGGGCGTAAATTACCAGTATTTTCATCATGTTTATAGATAGCATTGTACTCCCCACGTGAACCGGGGTCACCAATCATACCATCAACCATCAAATCCCAGTGTCTAATATCAGGAGCAGTCCACAGTGTTGCTCCAACAATCGCTATTTTAAACTCCTCTATGGCATATACACCCTTTTGCAAAAAATATACATTTGGACCAATTTTATTACATAGATTAGCTATAAATATATCGACTTTTTCCATAGTTTTATTACTGTCGGGTTGTTCCAAAAAATACTCATGGTTACCGGTAAGCAAAAATACCCGCTTCCAACGATTAGAACACCATTTCAAAAAATCGCTATAGACTAAACTGTACGGATTTCCTATATCCCCGCATAATGCCAAATCAGTGCCAACAGGCTCAATAAGAAGATTAAATGGTAAAATAGTTTTTTCTAAATGTATGTCACTGACATATTGGAGTGTATAGTTCTCCATCTTCTATAATTAAAATAGATAATCCTTATGCCAAAACAACAACTCACTTTTTCGAACCTAGTGTTCGCCCACGACCTGGAAAGCGATTGTCAACTGGCACAGGCATAGGAATCATACAGTTAAAATCAAAGGGGGTTTCATCAACAGGCGCAAACAAAGGCAAAGGCAAAGATTCCTCAATTACATTAGCCGATTCAACACGCTGGCGCTTATGTGCAGGCTCATTAATCACATCCAATGGCTGCTCAATCTCCACATTTAGCTCCATACCACGAATGCACACAGGACCTATGTGACCTGTATCAAGAAGGCTAACAACAAGTCTAGCACCACCAACAAACAGCGGAATAGTCAGACCAGCCGTTAACACAGTGTAATTCTCAAATCCATCACGCAGCGCTGCAACAGGGTCATCTAGCTTTATATACTCAGAAGTATGAGGCTGAATACGAAGTGTAGTACCCATGCGATAATCATTAAGATTAGACAACACAACAGTATCTCCGCAATCTGTACCTAGATATTGACACATCCATGTAGGCATAAATACCATATCAGCATCCTCTGAATGTACTCCTATGATATTAGCATACGCAGTACGCTCACCTCTTGTAATAGATATAATAACAAGCGCATCTGAATCCACGCGATTAAAATGACGAAATCTGTCTGAAGACAAATAGATTCCGTCACTGCACTCCCGCTCAGTAATTTCACTTTCCAGAAGTGTATTATGAAAGCATAGCGGATAACTGCTTCCTGTCTTTGTGCCAGTATCAGCACCAATACCAGTACCAGTACCAGTACCAGTACCAATACCAGCACCAATACCAACTAGAGGAGGCATAAAATCATCATAGTCATCCATTATTGTTTTTTACATATAATATATAAACATTAACGCATTCAATTTTTTAAAGCAAAAGCACGGCAAATAACATTATTAAAAATATATATATTGAATACATCCCTAAATGTCATCAAAAGACAGTGATTCAATAAAAATAGTAGTTAATGAAAAGCCAATAACCACAGATAATACTATAGAGGAGTCCCCAATTTTAAAACCCGCAGTCAAACCAACAGATGAAAATAATAGTAGTGCTAGTTCCGTAATAGAATTTAACGATTATCCCAATGAAGTCGATAATCTAAATGAAATGGACTTGAAAGAAATCAGCCAACTAAAATCACCAAATGAAGAGTTAATTCGGTTATTTCGGTCATTAACAGTGCTAACACCAGTACAAGTGCGCGTAATAGAACTCCGGTATTTAGGTCTTTTAGGCAGTTATTATAAACGAATTATTTATATTGATATTCTCCACCATTTTACACGTACTTTCGTTTCACTAGGTTCAGTGATTGTACCTGCATTGCTTTCCATACAATCCCCGACATCACCACAATCGACAAGTTTATATTGGATAACATGGGTAATTAGTGTGCTAGTTACCGCATTTCACAATGTTATAACTATTTTTCGTTTTGATAAAAAGTATTTTGCGCTTCATAATACTTATGAAAAGCTTAAAAGTGAAGGTTGGGCATATTTACAGCTTGCGGGGCGCTATTCAGGACAACATCCTACTGACCCTAAAATTCATGTAATACCTACACATAAAAATCAATACGCCCTTTTTGTTCATAGTATTGAAAAGATTCAGATGCGTCAGATTGCGGATGAATACAATGGGCAATTAAATGAAAAGCAACATCTACAATCAGGCAATCCTAATGGCATTCAAAATATAATTGGAATTAACGGAATCAGTCCTGGGTCTCCTCCTCAAAAAAATAATACAACCTAATAGGAGGCAGTAGATGCTTAATAGTAATCAAAAAAATAGTGACAAGGCTTTGTGCCAATGTCCAAATAATGAAAATGGAGATGAACCCTGCAAAAATGCAGCTACAGCAGGGTCCCTTTTCTGTGAAAAACACATGAACTGCGCACCTGCCCCAACAAATGGATATGAGCCAAAATATATACCTGATGTATTGAACAAATCTTTTGCCTACAAAGAAACAAATAATTGCCTGAGCTATGCAATCCGTGGTAATAATATTAATAAGGAGCTTGTAGCGCAATGTAAGTCCGAAGATGATTGTAATGTGAATTTTGAACAGCCAGGTGCAGCATCAGGACAGCGTGGCGCAATGAGAAAAGAAGGTCTAAGAACCTGCCCAGTTGTGAAAAAACTAGTAAAGTCTGATTTGGGTGATGATTTTATTCCAAGCAAATTCTATAAGCCATGTCCTAAGGGATTTAGCAAAGTCGCCCTAGTTGTTGACAAGGGTACAGATTATCATTGGTACAGACAAAATCCTAAGAAGAAAATTAAGGTCAACGGTGAATGGAAATATATTGGTATGTGGTCCCACAAAGATGGCTCAAATCCAGTAAAAGATTTCGATGCAAAAAAACGTCCCATTTTTAATCCCCAATTGGCATCCCGTAATTACGGAAGTGACCTTAACTACGAAGACTTCTGCGGATTCTTCTGCGTGAACCGAACTAAGCGTATGCGTTTGAAGCAAGGTGGTAAACGTAAAACAAGAAGTAAAAGTAGTCGTAGAGCCAATAAAACGCGAAAAGGCAAGCTAGCTGGTGGCTCTCAAAATAGAAAGACTAGAAATAGCCGTCTTTCCAATAATACATAAATCTAGTAAATTCAGTCAATCCAGACAGTCCAGACAGTCCAGACAGTCCAGACAGTCAATCAAAAATTATTTTTATAATATAGAAATAATTAATGATTCTAAGAATTGAATTCCATAAAAATTATGACCAAAATTTAATCAAAGCATTTTTTAATAAACCATCTGGTACTTGCCTAGATTCTTCTATATCTACTGATATTACACCACCTCAAGTAAAAATAGCACACGCATTGTACATCAGTTTTTGGAACCTTGACGACGCTAAACTTATATAATTTTATGGGGGTAGCGTCGCAATAAATGCTTTAACAACTGTTCCAGGTGTGCACAAAGTCAACGTACTTTTAGAATATAAAAATATGCAGGATAGAATTCTTTTGGATAAACTGATTAATATGAACAGTGAGGAAATATATAATTTACTAGAACCATTTATAATAAAAAACTAATACGAAAAATTGAAGCCGTAAAATATCTATATTTTGCCTTGTCAAAAAATAACCATGCAAGATATCCTGGTCTATATCAAATCGCTAGTTGGAACCCCTTATGTCTGGTGGAAGGACGGAATATCGACACTTGACAAGCCCTGTCCGTTCTATTGTAATTCAGCCCCACCAAGCAGCACTGTTAAGACACTTGGAACAAATTGTGCCGGCTTTATTAATCTGCTTTGCCACTACACAAAGGCACCAATTGCTGGCATTGACGTAAGCCATTACTACGCTGGCGGCACAGCTGTTTGGTACGAAACATTAAAGGCGCAAAACAAACTGGAACCCATTATATATGACAAAGTATATCCTATTGGAACCATGCTCCTAGCACCATATATAAATGTTGAAGACCAGGGACATGTAGTAATTGTGACTACTGAAGGCACTATTGCTACGCTTAAAATCAGTCACTGTTTCCCTACAAATGGTCTAGTAATGGATGAACCCCTTAGCATAACCAATGACCTAATACCTACTGGTTACTACACACATAGTGCAGAACCAAATAACTGGTTGTTTCCTAAAAATCAAAAAATATAAGTACAGAATTTATAAATTTACACAATCAAAATCATGAAATCCAAAAAGTAAATTCTTCCAATTCTTCTAATTTTTCCAATTCTCCCAATTCACTAACTATTTCAACTAATATTATTTTTCCCATAGTAAGCTAGTCGTAAAGTCCGTAATTCTTCTTTAGTTAATTCAGAAGAGGGTTTACTAGCCAATAAATTTACATCAGAAGATAAGTTTCCCAAAGTGGACCCAGACAAGTTGCACAACTTTAGCCAATCGTTTTTTTCTAAATTTTGAAAGGTTTTCAGGCAAATTGACAAATCTTTACTAGTTTTTCCTCCTTGATGACGTGTATAGTCACAGTTTGTCATAACAATATATTTAGCCCACGGTCCAGTACGTAAACACATTGCATAGAATGTAGAAAGAGCAGTCCATGACAGTACATTAGCAGTCTTATTGCCACGTGCCTTGTATTTACACTGTACAGCATAATACTCATCCCCAGATTTAACAACAATATCAATTCCCATATCTTGCCGCTTCATCTTAAGACCTATCAATACGTCTTCTGGCACATCACAGAGAAGCCAGACAATTTCATAACCCTTTATAAATTTCAAATAAAGCACGCAAAATTCTTCAAATATATCTCCACGAATTTTCTTATTGTTACGAACCCTCAATTCTGTTAACGTATGAGCAGGAATTTCATACCATTTCTGCACTTCTAAAAGAAATTCATCAAATAAATTCACTGGACTCCGTAAAAATACTGTATGTAATAATTTTTGTAAGTCCTCTACCTCCATACTTATTAGTATAAGCGCAAGAATGTTTAAGCTGACCACTCTGAATTTCGCACAAAAAAATCATGAATGTAAATTTCGAAATTTCATCCTCAAAAATGAATACAATGTAAATTCTTTCTCTTCTCCTATAACAAAAGTAATGTATATTGAGCAGTTTGTACCAGGCACATATGTAGCCGACCTAAATTTACTAATGCATCCAACACTTTTCCTAAAATTTCTAAAAATCAAAAAGATTAAAGCCGTTTACATTGTGCACGAATCCAAATTCAATAAATATAGCTCATTAATACCAGAGGTCAACTTCCATAAATTCAGCGGCGGATTTATGGAAAATTCCCTTATATTATTTCCGCTTGATTCAGAGGTTGATATCAATTACTTTGAAAAAATAACTGAAATCAAATGTCCATACCTCAGTCCAATTCCGGCTCCTGAGCCATCCGTAGACTATACAATTCTGTAAGAAGCTCCTGCGCCGTCAACCGTTTTCTAGGGTCAACTTGTAATAAGCCCCGTAAAATACGCATCTGGTCACCATGATGATGCTGATAGAATTTACTAGCAATTACAGCGGGAATACTTAACATAAGCATGTATAATTTATAAAAATCGTAGCCAAACGTCCATATGTCAGATAAAGTTCCATATTTCCGTAAAAAGTCAACGGCATCACCGCTAGTTATTACGTGTTGTTGTTCTGCAAAAGCTAGCAATTCGTCATAAACCCCCTCAGATGATGGAAATATTTCATCAATATCTTTTAATATAGATTTTCTGTAGTAAATCTGTTC
>Ga0114958_10003382_pt1 | contig 11423 bp, 8 predicted proteins | sample C_130208_EF_Meta_FD_89577 | JGI IMG/M metagenome (GOLD analysis project Ga0114958, IMG submission 89577) | Freshwater microbial communities from Lake Croche, Canada to study carbon cycling - C_130208_EF_MetaG | ecosystem: Environmental > Aquatic > Freshwater > Lake | place: Lake Croche, Canada... | reverse complement strand
CTTGACTTCGGTCTATGCCCCAACTCATGAACATACCGATAAAGACAAATTGTTTTGCCGGCGGCGTAATAGGTTGGCTATACAATTGACCATCGCCATTTAAGTCTTTGCTAGCAAAATTGTACCCATAGAGTTGCTTAAACCCAAATGGATTATTCACACTTACTACAAACACAGTAAAGGCTTTACCTATTGTTTTTAAATAGTTGGCAGAAAGACCAATGTTGTGATAGACCATCGTGCGGTCGGTCATGAATTTCGACGCATCGGCATTTGGATTATTTGGGTTCGAGGTGTTGTAGTTGATATACGGTCTACCTGAAGAGAACGTATATGTTCCGTTGATGCCAAACATACGTTTAGTCCAGAATTTTTTAAACACAAGCGAACCCACGTGATTGGCCACAAAGTCAGGTTGAACAGCACGTATATAATTCAGGAAGTTTCGTTTGCTGTCGATATAAGAATAAGATATCCAGAAATCGATTCCTTTGATAGATTTCTTATCACGATAAAACAATTCAATACCTTTGGCATAACCGCTGCCATTACTAGTGGGTATTGTATTCTTTTTTATCAGGCTCATATAATTCTTATAATAGGCTTCAAGTCGCAATAATCGGTCCTTGGGTTGAAACTGATAATTAAGAATATAATGATCGGCTTTCATAAAATGAAGTTGCTGATTTTGCATCAGATAGGAATAATCAGGTTTCTGATAAAATGTTCCATACGCAACCGAAAGCTGACCGGCTTTGCTCAGTTTATAGGCGGCAGAAAATCGTGGTGCCAAATTATATGTATTGAGTAGATACGAATATTCACCGCGTATACCAATTTTTCCGGCAAGTTCATTGGTGATATAAATATCGCTTTCCGCAAATAAAGCGGTATAATGATCATTGATTTGTGCATTGTTGAAGGTAACCGGAATGGTTGGTGCCGAGGCGAGATCCACCTTATTGGCATCAGTTGTGTAGAGGTATTCAGCACCGAACCGAATCGCATTCAGGTTATTCAAATTTTTTTCAATGACTAACTTAGAGGTGATTAATGTATTCTTATTTGCAATTTTCAACCAATTGCGCAAACTGAAATTAGAATCGACAACGATATTGTTCTCGCTATTCAAAATTTTCAGCTCAATATCATCTCGATTATAACTTGCGCTGAGACCGGCATTCAGTTTCCATCCGTGGTTGAAATACTCTTTGTATGACACATTACCATATGCATTTTTATTTTTGACGCTATACTCATCGTTGTATTCCTTGCTTGGATTCTCATAATCTCTGCTGTCGACATTCGGTCGTTGTATATTGATATGGGTCGTGTTGAGATAACCATACCATTTCAAGATGCCCGTCTTCGATGTCTTGATGCGATAATTCAAATCGATCTGATGCACGGTGGGTGCGGTTTTATACTTGATGTTTTGTTTGACAAGAGCAAAATAAGGGGAGAGGTTGGTGTAATTATAGCCGATGCCATACGACGATTTTTTGTTGTTACTCAAGGTTTGTACATTCGTGCCAATACCAACTGTTGACAGGTTTAAATTAGCGGATGAACGCTCAGGTAAATCGATGGTTTCTAGAATTACAGCCGACGAAAGGGCTTGTCCGTATAAGGCAGAATAGCCACCAGCGCTGAATACTGTGCCTTTAAATATAAACGGATTGAATCGTCCTCGTGCACCCAAATCTGGTATCGATGCACTAAACGCATTCTTTACCCAAGTGCCATCAATAAAGGTTTGTGTTTCAGCACCTGTGCCACCGCGAACAAAAAGTCCTTCGCGTTCATTGGTTTGTTGCGTGCCGGGCAATGTTTTCAAGGCACTGTAATTGTCGCCGTTACTTCCGGCTGTCGTTACGATATCCAAGGCTTTTAAGACGGTTCCTTTTTTTTCATCGCTTGCTTCAAAGGCACCTGCACTGATAACGACAGCTTTTAGGTCACTGATTTTTTCTTTGAGTACAAAGTTTACAGTCAGATCATTGCCTATAAGTTTGATGCGTTTTTCTTGTGAGGTATAACCTGTATACGTTGCTTTGATTGTAGCCGAATCGGAGGCATAGGCTGTGAAGGAATAATCCCCGTTGGCATTAGAAGTGGCACCGTCGTATGTGCCTACCAACGAGATATTGACACCGATTAAAGTTTCGCCTTTCGTATCGGTGACCTTGCCAACTATTTTTGTTTGTGCATTGGCTTGTAGTGTAAACAAACAAAGGAATGTGGGTAGTAAAAATTGTTTCATAGATGCATGATTAATGAAGACGAAAATAATATAATGTATGCTTTTAATAAGATTGACTTTGACGTGATAGTAGATGCATGAAATCGCATTGTCATGTTGGTGCTGCGTGATTATAACATAGCTGCGAATGAAACGAGACTGTCTGTTTTCAAATCTACGAATTCATTTTCCTCTTGCAATAAGTTGGTGGTTTCGACATAGACTGTATGCATTCCTAATCCTTTACCAAATTTCATATCGGAGATATTATTACCGATCATTATGCTTTTTTCGAAATTGATATGCGGGAATTCTGTTTTCGCGGTTAGTCCCATACCGATATTTGGTTTTCGATTGATTGCATCGCTGTCTAAATCCGGTGCATAATAAATTCGATCGATACGTCCTCCTGTTTGTGTAATGGCCGTTGACATAAATTCGTGGATATCATGCAGGTCTTGATGCGTCATCAGACCTTTGCCGATGCCACGTTGATTGGTGACGATCAGAATGAGATTAAAAACCTGACTGAGTTTTTTCAATGATTCGAGCATGCCATCATAAAAAACAAATTCTGAGGCATTGCGAATATAATCTTGCTTTTTTTCGTGATTGATGACGCCATCTCGATCAAGAAATAAAGTCCAACTAGCATCGATGTGATTGATAAAATTCATTGAAGTGAAAGGTTGTAAATGAAAAAAAGAAGGTGGTTGTTAGCTGCGTGAGGGATGGTAGTGAAAATCCCACGCGATGAGCGTGGATTGAAGCGTACAGCCCGACCTGAGCCTCCGGGCTTTGACGGGCGAGGGGCACGCCTTCAATATGAATCGACTTATTGTTCAATAATAAGTTCATGTTGCGCACGTTCATAATCTTCGGGAATGCCAATATCGATGAAATAACGGTCTTGAATGAAGCCAGCCATTTCGCGCTCGAAAATAAATTTTTCGAGATACTCTTTTTCAAATGAGAACTTGCTTTCAAATGGAATATTGATAAAGGAACTTTTAAAAATACAATAGATGCCGCCATTGATAAGACCTGATGCGCCAACTTGTTTTTCTTCAAAACCGGTCACCATCGAATCATCATTCAACTTGACAAGACCATACCGGTCTGCTATGTGCATAGGTTTGAGTGCCAAGGTGCAATCGGCCATTTTCGTTCGTTGAAATTCGTGCATGGCATTTAGATCCACATCAAAAAAAGTATCGCCGTTCATCACGAAGATATCTTCGGTTTCGCAAAAGGGGATGGCGTTGAGGATCGCGCCGCCTGTGCCTAAAGGTTCGTTCTCTTCAGCAAAGGCGATGTCGAAGGGGAATTCGTCAGGGTGATTGCTTACATAATCGATGATCATCTCTTTCTTATAACCGACGGAAAAGACCACCTTACGAAAGGCATACTGTTTGATATGCTGAGCGAGATAAGAGAGAAAGGGTTTGCCATTGATATCGGCCAAGCATTTGGGTTTATCATTGACGACCGATTGCAATCGAGTGCCCATGCCACCGGCAAGTATGATACAGTCCTTATGATGCATGCCCGAAATATTTTTCTTCTACTAATTGACAAATGATATGACCTAGCATAATATGTGATTCTTGAATGCGCGGTGTATCAGAGGAAGGGACATTCAAAAGAAAATCGCTCATCTCTTTCATCAGGCCACCGTTGTCACCGGTGAGACCAACGGTCACCATATTTTTTAATTTAGCTGTCTTAAACGCTTCAACAATATTTTTTGAATTACCGCTTGTTGACAATCCGATTAATACATCACCTGGATTGCCTATGCCTTTGATCATGCGTGAGTAAACAACATCGTAACTATAATCGTTGGCTACAGCTGTCATGTAAGATGTATTGCAATGGAGTGCTTCGGCAGGCAGTGCATCGCGGTCGGTATAAAAACGTCCGCTGAATTCGGCTGCTAAATGTTGTGCATCGGCGGCACTTCCTCCGTTACCGCAAAACAATACTTTATTACCATTTTTAAACGCAGTGGTAATCATGTTGCTGCAATCTTCAAGCGTTTGAATCATGCGTTCGTTTTCCATGATCTGACGTTTTGTATCGATAGAGGAAGCGATGATATTCTTTATTTTTTCGTTCATATTTTAGGAATCCATTTATGGATGTCCAAAATTAAGTAAAAACACTTGTTGAAGCAAGTTGAATATGCTTACCTGATGCGAGTGTGCTTGGTATTGTATTTTATGTTTGTTTCAATGCATTTTGAATAACGGTATCATATAATTCCAAGTTGATATCGTTCAGATTTTTGAATTGAATACAATAACCTGTTACGCTTGCCTTACCGATTGTTTTTCCGTATTTGTTCGGCCGATAGTGCTTGTCTGCGAGGCCAATCACATACATTGGAATGCCTGTGAAATTGGTGCTTCAATATTCATTGGTTAACCTATTTATTGTTTCGTCTTGCATGCGATGTTGATGACTAGCAACCACATCAACTTCGTATCGCGACGACAGGATCAAGATTAGCGGCACGTTTGGCGGGAATATAGCCAGCGATGATGCCTACCATGACACTGATACCTAAGCCGAGAAGAAAATTATTCATTGATAATTCTATCGGGAAGCCTAATGGTCCGCTTAAGATTTTTGATAACATCATCACGAACAAAATGCCTATCAAGCCGCCCATCATACAAAGGATCACCGATTCGATTAGAAACTCAGATAAGATGGTGAACTTACGTGCACCGATGGCTTTTTTGACACCGATAAAACGGGTACGTTCCTTAACAGACACAAACATAATATTGGCAATACCAAAGCTGCCCACAATCAACGAGAAGAAACCGATGATCCAACCAAAGATGTTGAAATTAATGAAAATGGCGCTGATGCTCTTTTGAATGCTATCGAGTTGATTAAACGAAAAGGTATCTGCTTCGGAAGGGCGCAATTTCCGGTTCGCTCGAAGGACAGATTTGATTTCATATTTCATTTCGTCTAAGGTAAAACCTTTTCTTGCCTTCACTATAATAATAGGGTCGGTAAAACCACTCCCAATGTTATTGTCGATTTTACGAAAGGACGACAAGTAGTTATAAGAAATAATGGCGCCTCCATCGAAATTAAACCCGGTGATTGTTTTGCCCTGTTTTTTCATCACTCCAATGATTTGAAACGAACGACTAAAAACATCGATATACTTGCCGATTGGAGAAATGGTATTGCCAAAGAGTTGCTCAGCCACCGTGGCCCCAATAACAATGCCATTGCTTTGTGTACCCTGCATTTCAGACAATGAAAAATAGCGTCCTTCATTGATATCAATCGATTGTAATTTATTGAAATCATAAGTCACAGCGAAGATGCCAACGCCTTTGAATTCGTTGCTGCCAAATTTGATATTTTCCGACTCATCCGAATAGGAAATGGCCGTATAGGAAGCGCTGTTGACATATTTATGGATCGCCATCATTTCGGCATAATTACAAACAGGTCTAGCTTTATACTTCCACATTGGATATTCGCCTGATTCTTCAGGGATCCAAGGGAATTTTCCGATATACAGTACATTACTTCCCAACGATTGCATACTCGTTTGAATATTATTTTGCAGACTGTCGAATACGGTAAGCACACTGATGATACAGAAGACTCCGATGGTAACACCTAACAGCGAGAGAAAGGTGCGAAGCTTATTGGTCCTGAGTTCTTCAAGCGCCATTTTGCAATTCTGTATGAAAACGTGAAACATGAGAAGCGAAGATAATTAGATAAACTGAGAATGGGTTATTATCACATTCACACATTGGTATAAAATCATATGAATTATATTTGCCCGACATGGATAGTTCCTCGGCACGAAAAACAATCTTATTACTTAAGGAAAAAGAGTTCGCTTACTTTATATCAACACGCTTTCTGGTGATTTTTTCACTTTTTATGCAAACAACTGTTGTGAGCTATTTGTTGTATACGCTTACAAAAGACCCATTATCACTTGGTTTGGTTGGATTGGCTGAAGTGATACCGGCGTTTAGTATGGCGTTGTTGGCTGGCTATTTTGTTGATAAGCGTGAAAAACGAACGATGTATCTGCGTTGTATTCTCTTCTATTTGGTCAATGCCGTTTTTATTTTCATCATTTGTTCCAATACGTTTATTCATTCACATTCGGTAAAAACAATCGAATGGTTAATCTTGGCTGCTATGTTTTTCAGTGGTTGCATACGTTCATTTTTGGCGCCTTCCTCGTTTTCACTTTTACCATTATTAGTGGCAAGAGACCGGATGTCGCAAGCGATTACATGGAGTAGCACATCGTGGATGCTTGGTTCTGTGCTAGGGCCATTAGCGGGTGGTTTTCTGATGGCGGGCATTGGCGTCAGTAACACATTAATTATTGCAGCTGTGTGTTTGTCATTCGCTTTATTCAGTATCGTAAAAATTAAACCAAAAGCTGTGACATTGACCAAGGACGTTGGGATCATAAAAGGTCTTCAAGAAGGATTTAGTTTTCTATTCAAATCACAAATCATACTAGCTGTTTTAAGTCTCGATTTGTTTGCGGTATTGTTTGGCGGAGCTGAAGCATTGTTACCTGTTTTCTCTAAGGAAATATTGAATATCGGTGAGGTTGGCTATGGTTGGCTTCGAAGTGCACATGGTATTGGCGCGATTTTTCTGTTGTTGATATTGGCGTATCTGCCTTTAAAGAAAAATGTGGGGTCTAAACTATTTCTTTGTGTTGGTGGGTTTGGAGCTTGTATCATGCTTTTTGGTTTGTCAACTAATTTTTATCTATCGTTTGGATTATTGTTTTTTGCTGGGCTCTTTGATGGTGTGAGTGTGGTGATACGACATTCAATTTTGCAACTAAAAACACCAGCTGAAATTAAAGGTCGTGTTTCATCTATCAATATGATGTTCATCAGTTCGAGTAATGAATTAGGAGCTTTTGAAAGCGGTGTCACAGCCCGAATGATGGGCACAGTGCCGGCCGTTGTATTTGGTGGTATCATGACTATCGTCGTTGTTATCGTAACCTATTTTTCAGCGCCACGACTAAGAAAAATAAAGTTGGAGGAAGATGCGTAAGTGATGAGGCACAATGATGTATTAGACCTATTATTTTAAATCAAAAAGAGAATCGCAGATCTAACTGATAATTACTTTCTCAATGAGATTCGTACCAAAGGCATAAGGCAAATACGCCAATGAAGGAATAGGTTTTGTGATGATAAGATTGGCTTTCTTGCCAACTTTAATACTTCCTAGTTTATCATTGACTTCCATCGCAGCGGCGCCATTGATTGTGCAGGCATTGATAGCTTCTTCTGGCGTCATGCGCATTTGCGAGCAAGCGAGCGATAGGATTAAATTCATATTTCCACTCGGACAAGAACCTGGATTATAATCAGAGGCTAAGGCTACAGGTAAACCTGCATCGATTATTTTACGGGCTGGTTGATAATGCATAGCGAGAAAGAAAGCTGCGCCTGGTAAAAGCGTTGGTATGGTGTTGGAATGTTTGAGGCATTCGATTTCTTCTTCATCCATCGTCTCAAGATGATCAACACTGATAGCATGATGTTTGACGCCTATTTGTATACCGCCACTATTATATAATTGATTGGCATGCACTTTAGGTTTTAGTCCATACTTCACACCGGCTTCAAGTATACGATCTGTTTCATCAACGCTAAAAAAACCTTTCTCGCAAAAAACATCGATGTATTCGGCTAAATTTTCATCTGCTACTTTTGGTAGCATATCGTTGATGATTAATTTGATAAAGCCTTCGTGATTGTCGCGATATTCAAGTGGATAAGCATGTCCTGCTAAGAAGGTCGCTTTAATCGTTAGAGTAGAATGTTCTTTTAATCTGCGTATGACACGAAGCATTTTTAATTCGCCTTCTGTACATAGGCCGTAACCACTTTTGATTTCAATAGCGCCCGTGCCTAATGCCTTCACTTCGTCAAGTCGTTGCATGGCCAAATCAACTAATTCATCTTCACTTGCGGCATTCAGTTTCTTAGCTGAATTTAGAATGCCGCCACCACGTTGCGCAATCGCTTCATACGAAAGTCCATTGATTCGATCGATGAATTCGTGTTCCCTCGAATGAGCAAATACTAAATGAGTATGCGAGTCGCACCACGCAGGAAGAACGAGGCCGCCTTTTGCATCGATTGTCTGATCAACATTCAATGAAGTATCGAGTGAGGACATGTCACCATATTCTTTAATCAGACCATCTTCGATAAGAAGCCAAGCATTATCGATGGAAGGCAACATTTTCATATCTTGTCCACGCGCTAGTAAACGAGAATTTTTGTTGTCCTCTGTTTGTAGTAATGACTTGATATTGGAAATGACTATTCGCATGGATGTTATTAAGGATTATTGAATTCTGCTATTAGGTGACGAATGGAGCTTTACTAAATCCTTATTTTGCACAACTAAAGAAATCCTTTTTCTTTCATCCATTCATCGTTATAGATTTTACCTACATAGCGACTACCATGATCATGAAGGATAACAACCACTAAGTCGGTTGGCTTTAATTTATCTTTTATCTGCACTAATCCTTGTACTGCCGCACCTGCAGATGATCCGCAGAATAGGCCTTCTTCTTTTGCCAATCTTCGACACATCAGCATCGATTCTTTGTCATGGATCGTTTCTATATGATCAATAAAATTGCGGTCGTAATTTTCAGGAATGAAATCTTCACCCATACCTTCTACTGCATATACTTTGGCTAATTCAGGTTTAATTTCACCAGTATCGAACCAGTGTTTCAGAATTGAACCATCAGGGTCAATGCCCCACACTTGCACATCAGGGTTTTGCTCTTTTAAGAATTTACCCGTACCAATCAGGGTGCCGCCTGTTCCTGTAGAAGCCACATAATGTGTGATTTTACCTTCCGTCTGGCCCCAGATTTCAGGGCCTGTGCTCATATAATGGGCTTCACGGTTACAAAGGTTATTGTATTGATCAGGATTCCACCCGCCGCGTTCTTTCGCGATACGCGCTGCGACTGAATAATACGAACGTGGATCTTCGGGTTCGACATTTGTTGGACAAACATGCACCTCGGCCCCCATGGCACGAAGGATATCTACTTTTTCCTTACTCATTTTATCAGCAAGGGTGAACACACATTTATAGCCACGTGTCAACGCCACAAGCGCTAATCCCATACCGGTATTGCCACTTGTACATTCAACAATGGTACCGCCTGGTTTTAGTTTGCCGCTTCGTTCTGCATCCTGAATTAAATTCAGGGCAATTCGGTCTTTAATACTATTGCCTGGATTGAAATATTCGACCTTGGCGTATACTGGACAAGGAAAATCTTTTGTAATACTGTTTAAACGGATTAGTGGGGTATTGCCTATCGCATCAACGATATTGTCAAACACGCGTTTTTGTGGATTCATTTCGCGAAGATAATAAAATTTGTGAAAGTGTTGATTCTTCCGATAGATCAAGTCGCCTTTTTATTGCTCATTCTAGTAGGTTGTTGTGAATGAATATTGCACTAATTCATGTTCTTTTCCTTGATGCAGATAAGAATGTGCGTTAATGTTTGAATATCTAAATTGAAGCCGTTACTTTAGTAGAAACATTCACATCATGTTCAACGATGTATTTCAATACAATACCAATATCAAGATTGCGAGCGGTAAGCTGCTGCTCTCAGAACCCTTGCTGCAGGACGAAAGTTTTCAACGGTCGGTAGTGTATGTTTGTCATCACGATATCAATGAAAGCATAGGCTTCATTATTAATAAAAAAGCCGATGCCGATTTATCGCAATTCATTCCTGCATTAGAAAATAGTCCGTTTCCTTTATTTATTGGCGGACCAGTTGGACTTGAATCCATCAATATGATACACAATATCCCTGCATTGATTGGAGGCGAAGAGATTGCCGATGGCATTTATTGGGGTGGTAGTTTAGAAAAAGCAATAGACGGTATCGTGAACGGCGATATTGTTCCCACTAATTGTAAAATGTTTATTGGTTATTCAGGATGGGGTAAAGGTCAATTGCAATCTGAGCTTGATATGAACTCATGGTTGGTGTCGGACGCATCCCTTGAATTGGTGTTTAAAACAGATGCTGATACTCTTTGGAAGAAATCAATTGCGGAGTTGGGTCAACAATTTAATACGCTGCTTCATATGCCCACAAATCCTGCATTGAATTAATAATATCGTTCTGTCGAAAGATAATTTTCAATATAATCCTTAACACCATCTTTGATTGAATAAAACGGTGCGTCATATCCTGCCTTGACTAATTTACGCATCGTTGCTTCGGTGAAATACTGATATTTTTCCCTGATATCAATCGGCGTATCGATAAACTCAATCGAGGCTTCTTTATGCATAGCATCAAAGACCGCATTTGCCAAATCAACAAAGGTGGCTGCTTTCCCTGTGCCTAAATTATACAGACCGCTTTCAGGTAAGTGTTTCATCAGCCAATAGGTGACTTCAAGGATGTCTTTTACATAAATGAAATCGCGCATTTGTCCACCATCAGCAAAATCTGGTCGATGAGAACGGAAGAGTTTCAAGAAACCTTTTTCATTAATTTGATGATAGGCGTGAAAAATCACGGAGGCCATGCGACCTTTATGATATTCATTAGGGCCATACACATTAAAGAATTTCAAGCCATACCAATGAGGTGGACTAGCTTGCTCTTGATTACTTTGATCAAGTACAAACTTGTCAAATTCATTTTTTGAAACACCGTATGGATTCAAGGGTTGAAGCTCGTGTACCTTTTGATGATCATCATCATAACCTTGTTCACCCGACCCATATGTGGCGGCTGATGAAGCATAAATCAATGGAATTTGTTTGGCAGTGCAATAGTTCCATAGCACTTTTGATGGCAGTAGGTTTAGTTTTTCGTGTATGGCATAATCCATTTCGGTAGTGTCAGTCTTTGCACCAAAATGAATCACCAGATCGATGGGTTGGACTTGCTGTAAAAAATCGGTCAGTTGATCTCTTTCAACCAAGGCCAATTTTTCAATTGAATCGAAATTAGGTTTTTTATCCTCCCTCGTAAAATCATCGACAAGAATCAGGTTTTTGTATCCTTTGGCATTGAGGTAAGAAGCCATGCAACTGGCGATAAAGCCGGCTGCGCCTGTGATCAGTATGT
>Ga0114958_10003378_pt1 | contig 11429 bp, 12 predicted proteins | sample C_130208_EF_Meta_FD_89577 | JGI IMG/M metagenome (GOLD analysis project Ga0114958, IMG submission 89577) | Freshwater microbial communities from Lake Croche, Canada to study carbon cycling - C_130208_EF_MetaG | ecosystem: Environmental > Aquatic > Freshwater > Lake | place: Lake Croche, Canada... | reverse complement strand
CTTTTTGTCACGAACAACCAAACGAATAACACCTGCATCACCAATTACAGAAAGGTCTTCTAACTGATAAACTGCTGCTGCTTTCTTGATTTTATCATATTGCGAATGTTCTAACTGAAAACATACATCCTTAGAAGGAAGTGAAATTTCTTTTTCTGGTGGAGAAACGATTACTTCAGGATCAGCAAAGAAATACTTAACACGACGTTTTCCTTCACGAATTACTACGTGACTATCATTTTCAAAATCAAGATCTGGGTCTTCATGAAGTGAAAGACCATTTAAAAATTGATTAAGGTCATAAATTGCAAAATCTTTAGGAAATTCTTCTTCAACTTTTGCTTCAGCAAGAACTGTCTTCATCACAGACATAGTGCGAAGTTTATTTCCTTTTCTTACAAGAATGGACTGATTGATGGAAGAAAAGTTCTTCAGAATAGCAAGAGTAGTATCAGAAAGTTTCATTGTTGTTCTTAGTTTGATTATTAAAACCAGCAAAGTGGTATAGAAGAATACCATAATGGATAATCTTCAGTGCGTCAAGACGAGACATCCCATCCTTCTTACCAAAACGAGAAGAATACTTGATGAGATTATCACGGCAGAAAGGAACACCATCACCAATTGCATCAATCATATCAAGCACCTGAACCTTAGACTTTTCAGATGCATAGTGTGCATTATATGTACTTACAATATAATCATTCACTGCCTTTAGAGTTTCACCTTCACCGAACTTCCAAAAATGTTCTTGATTTGATTTTTGTGAAGTAGTCAAATTAACATCCTGTGTTTTTTTATTCAAATTAAATGACTGAGAACTAATAGTTGTACTGTGATTATTTCCAAATGATACTGCAGCTGCGGGTGCCCCGAAATTAAAAACATCTGGAGAGGCATATGGATTTCCAGTCAAACTAAACCCATCATCTTCCCAATATTCTTGATCTCTCATTCCACCAAAAACTCTACTTCCAGTTATTGCATTTCCAAACAAAATTGTATCATTTTTAGTGGAATATTTATCATCTTTACCATCAACACCTAACCAATACCCATCAGGAAGAAGACTTTCATAATCAGTTTCAAAATTTTCTTTTTTATCGGGAATTTCGGACATAATTTTTTCAAAGTTTACTTTTTTTAGTCTAACAAAGATGAGGAAAAAAGTCAAGTTATCATCTTAGAAAATCCTTTAGTTTTTTCAAATCGAATAACTTTATCAAACTTATCAATTAATTCATCTGTCTTATGTGAAATCACAAATACATTAGCATCTTTAATGACATATTTGATAATTTTAGTAAAATAATCTGTTCCCATATTATCAAGAGAACTATCAAATACCTCATCTAAAATCAATAAGTTTGTATTGATTGAATTTTTCATTCTTGCAATTTCTCTCCAGGTAAAAAGAATTGCGAGATTAATTCTCATCTTTTCACCTTCACTAAAACTTTCATATGTAAAATCTTCATGAATAGGAGATTTTATATTCTCTTTAAACTCTTCATCAAGTGTAAAGTTAATATAAAAATCCATCATTTGCAGATACTTATTAATCTGTTGGTTCATTAATGGGAGATACTTTTGAATAATTTTAGTTTTTACTCCTCCATCTTTCATTAAAACTTGAGCAAAATCAAAATAACTAACAGTTTCTTTATATTTTGATTTCTTTTTAAAATTATCGTTTTGTTGTTTTTTGAGTTTTTCTAACTTTTCGTGTTCAGTATTTCGATTTTCAAGTTGTTCGGTAATTGTTTGAATTTCATATTCAAGTTCCTGAATTTGCTTTTGATTAAATGAAATTCGAGTATTGTTTTGAGAAATCTCATAGTTGAGTTTTGTAATTTCTTTAGAAAGTATAATAAATCGACGTTCTCTTTCTTCTTCTTCTTTAATTGTATTTTCAAGTTCTTGAAATCCCTGTTGGAGTTCTTTTGCTTTATTTTGAGCATCAGCAATTCTATTTACACGAAACTCTTCGTCAATTGTTTGAGTACAAGTTGGGCAAACCGTATTCTCACTAAAAAACTTATGTTCTTGAGTAATTATAGATACTTTTTCAGAAATTTTTCCTTTTAGATTACCAAGTTTTTTGAGTTTATCAGTAGCACCAACAACCTCTTCTTGTTCATTAGTAAATTTTAATGTACTTTCATCAAGTGTAGTATTTTCAGAAATATAGTTGCCATTTTCATTCATTAAGTTTGTAATTTTTTTCTTATTGACATCTATTTTAGTATTTCCTCTTTTCTCCAACTCTTCAATAAATTCTTGTTGCATTAAAATCTTTTCTTCAATTGATTTTTCAAATAGAATAAACTCCTTAATCTTTTCATTAGAACTTCTTATCTTTTCTTTAAGAATTGAATTCATCGCAGAAAAGATTTTAATGTCCAACAAATCCTCAACAACTTCACGGCGATGTGCCGTTGAAAGTTGCATAAAGGGGACAAAAGAAGCACTACCAAGAATGACAATCTGAGTAAATGATTTATAGTTAAGTTTCAGTATTGTATCTTCTAATTGTTTCTGTTGATCTACTGTTGCTGCGGCTTGATTTTGTAATTCTCCATTTATCCAAATTTCAAAAATATTTGGTTTAATTGCTCTAATTACTTTATATTCTTTATTTCCAACACTAAACTCAACTTCTACTAAACAATCTTTTTCATTTGTAGAATTAACTAATTGTGATTTATTAATTTTACGAAATGCTTTATTGAACAACGCAAAACACAAAGCATCAAGCATCGTACTTTTGCCGGAACCATTATGTCCAATAATTAAAGTAGTTATTTCTCCCGTAAGGTTAATTTCAGTGGGAGTATTGCCTGACGATAAAAAATTACGATAGGCTATTCGTTTGAATAAAATCATTTTGTCTTGGGGGTATTACAAATTCATCTGAATTGATTATAACATAATGATATCCATACATCTCACAGGTACGTATTGCGATTTCGTCTTCTACTTCAACCACCGACATTCTAGGATAATCTTCTGCTTCTAGCAATCCGGCATAACGTTCAGCATCATCTTCTTCTTCAAAAAGATATAATGCTTTTTCGCCATCATTATCTGTTACGGAATAAACACCTTCTTCTTCTTTTCCTTTGATTGCTAGTATATACATTATTCTAATTCTAATGCTTCTTTATAGACATCTCGAAGTAGTTTTTTAATCATCACTTTATTCAAATCAAACTCTGCTTCTTCTACATATTTATCCAAAATGGATAATGTATCTTCTGCTGATATTTCTTCGCAATTTACTTCTCCATCATTTATATCAATAATCTCAACAACTTTCAAATCAAGTGGATTTGCTTTTAGAATTTTATCAATAAACTTATCAAACTTTAATTGGTCTGATTTTTGACGAACAACCACTTTTACTATTTTTTCTTCAAGATATGAAGTATTAAACTTTTTATAATCAGTATCTTCATAATATATCCGTTCAAACATATTATAAGGATTTTTGAAATGTTCTAATTCGTATGTATCAGTATCAAAAATATGAAAACCTCTTACATCATCTACATCATTCCAAAACATTTGATATGGATTTCCAAGATAATGAATTCTACCATCATCACTTTTGGTATGATAGTGCCCAGAATACACTTTATCAAATTTTTTGAACACACTTGCATCCATTCCTTCTGCTTGAATGTGTCCAGGATAAGCAGCAAATCCAGCCAGTTCTAAATGCCCAAATACAACTTTTGCTTCTGTATTTTTCAATAGTTCATCTGTTTTCCCTCGATTGTCTGTACAAATCCAAGGAAGCATCAAAGTATCCAATCCATCAATACAAAATTCTTTTGGACTTGAAATAGGTATTACATTTTCATATTCTTGTAGTAATAAATCAATCGCATTTACATCATTAGTGTTTTTATGATAAGCATCATGATTTCCTACAATGTTATAAACAAGAATACCAAGTTCCCGAAAACGATTGTATACGTTCTTCTGTGCCCATTCTAGTGCCCAATAGTCCACACCCTTACGATTATCAAATGCATCACCAAGATGCACTACTGTCTTGATATTTCGTTCTTCTAGTTTAGGAAAAAAAATATCATTATAAAACTTCGCAAAATAATCATGAAATGATTTATTTGCTTTCTTGAAGTTATAATGAGTATCTGTAATCAATCCAAGTTTCATTGGTGAAGTTTGATTTGTACGTTGTCCTTAATTGTATTGTAATCCGAATTAATTCCACCTTCATCTGAAGTAAATACTTCTTCAAATCCACTGCGTTCAATGATTTTTTCTTTTATTTCCATTTGTCTTTTTTCTTTTTGTATTCTACGAAGAAAAGCATAATAAACAATTTGTGTAAAATAAGCAAATGGATTAGTACGTTCTATATCAAATCTATGAATATATTGAACACAATTCTCAATACCGTCAGAAATCATGTCTTCACGAAACATATAATTCACAAAGTTTGGACGATATGATAAGTGAGTAGCAATCTTTAAAAAACATTCTCCCAAGTAATTTGGTATTTTTGGTTTTCCTTCCCAAAATCCATTTTCTGGAGGATAAACATCGTATTTCTCAAAGTAGATGTCTCTCGAAGCATCAATTCTCATATTATATGCAACTAATGCATCATGAAAATCTTTATTATTTACATAATGTGGATTTTTCTTTACCTTATTCATTTTTTAAATTTGATTTGTTCTTATTATATCATAACAATCAAGTGCTTGACAACCTTTTGAAAACACACTAAAATAACTCTGTGGGTTTTGAAGAATGAACTTATCTATTAGATTTATAAAGCTTTTCTAAAGATATTCTGGCATCAGCAATAGATGACACATATCCCATATTTGGACTTAACTCTGATTTATTTGATACTCTGTTTCTTTCTTTGACATACTTATTGTAAATTTTAATAATAGATTTATCATTTACTTCTGTCATCGTAATTACTTTATTCATATCTACGATAAACATCGTATCATCAGTAAGCTTCATCCAAGGAACTACTTTAAGTGCTGTCATTTTTAATTGACGCATAGTAACTGTTTCCATTGTAACTGGATTATCAAGTATTAAAACAATTCTATCTTTTTCTTCACAAGGACATACTTTGGAAAATACTTCTTCACCAGATACCATCTTAATTGTTGCGTAAAAATCTTCTTCGTACATTATTTCTTTTCCTTGAAATCTATTTGTATAATCTCATAATTAAACTTTTCCTCATTATAAATTTTAATTCTCTCAATAAGGTGATTGAGGGTGTAATTTTTTCTTGATTTATAAGTTATATCGTCAGCAATATCATATAATACTGCTTGTGTTTTGTTATTTCCTTTACGAAGAACTCTTCCAATACTCTGAAGATTTCTTACTCTTGATTTTGATGGAGAAGCAAAAATTACATTGTGTAGATTTTTAATGTTAATTCCAGTAGAGAATGTACCATATGATGCAACAATAATTGCATTATCTTCTTTTTCAGTAATTGCTCGTACTCTTTCTCTTTCTTCTACATCTACTCCGCCATAGACAAAAAATATTTTTCTATCTTTTGACGCTGAACTATTTATAAGTTCGTAAAGTGGTTGTCCGTGACTTTCTACTCGATTGAAAAGAACTAAACTATTACCTTTTAAATCTAAAACAAGATTTTTGATAAAGTTATTTCTTTTTTCATGAGTAATCAAATATTGTATTTCTTCTTCATATTCATTGAATTTATGTTCATCATGCTTTAAAAGAAGAACTTTAATGTCTAGTTTTGATAAATGACCCTTTTCAATTAAATCTTTTGTTTGAGTGACTTTATAAGAAGGACCAAATAATCCCTCAAGCACCCATTTGTGCGTTTGTGACCCGTCTAATGTGCCTGTAAAACCATAACGATACTTTGTATTGTCTAACTTCGTCATAATGCCTACAAGCGATTTTGACTTGAATTGGTGTGCTTCGTCACCAATGACTACATCGAAATCTTCAAAGAATTTTCTATTCAAATTATAGATCGATTGCCAAGTCGTAATGATTACATTTTTGTCCGTAGTTTTTTCTTTTCCTGAATAAATTTTATGACAATAATCTTCGGCATTCCAACTATAATCCTCAAAGTCCTTATACATCTGTTCTACAAGAGATGTGGTAGGAACTACAAGAAGTATTTTTTTATCTCTTTCAGTAAAATATCTTACAATTGAATAAATCATTAAAGATTTGCCAGAAGCAGTTGGAGACACTAATAACTTACGATTATATTTTAAAGCATCATAAACAGCATTGATTTGATAATCTCTTGGTTCGTGTCTAGAGATACTTTTCATATAATCCGTGACACCTTCATGAGAAATCATCTCATTTTCTTCAAATGGATCCCCATAAAACTTATTATACTTAAACTCAATATTATACTCAGCCTTTTTTGCCCATGATACTATTTTATCTAAAAGTCCAACATAAATCTCACCATTGTGATTAGAATACAAACGTATCTTGCCATCCCAATGTTTACTTCGATATTGAGGCATAAACTTTGCCCCTGGAACCTCAAAGGTAAAATATTCAGACAATTCCTGATGTATATGTGGTTCTGCTTCAATCTTTAGGTATATTTCGTTTTTCTTTTGTATGATTATATCAGTCATATCCTGCCGTAAATTTAAGGAACTCGATAGAGTTTTTGATTTGATAGGTCCTATTTACTATTGTTTTGAGAATACTATCCAAATAGTTTAACATTGTCTGATAGTAGTCCATCTTAGATATAGATTTGAGAATTTCTTCATCTGCATCCATATACTTATCTATATCCTGTCTTAAAACTTTATAATCAAATGGATGTTCTTTATAAACTTCTGGTTCCGATTTTCCAGAAAAATACATCCATTTATCTTTTTTGAGTACTTTAAATTTATTTTCTTCTAATTTTTTTAAAAGAAGAATATTATTGTAAATCTTATAATATTTTGAGTGAAGTGAAGGAATTTTAATAGATTCTGTATGAAGATTGTCAGGATCTATTTTCGAATCCTCTTCCCATAATGATTGTATTTCATCAAGATTCATAACTATAAAACGATTATATCATATATAGAATACTTAAAAGTGACCTCTGCGACTACATAATTAATATCTGTCGATTTTGCATCAAATTTGATTGTAGATAAACTAGTAGGAAATAAACCTTTAAAATGAACATCGACAATTGGATTGAAATTGCTATTATAAATTGTCAACGTACCATCAGAGTATTCATTGAATGAATTTTTGGAAGATGTATTTGGAAAATATTCATCATTTGCTTTTAGGTCTATAAATTCTTGAATGCTGTTTGGATAACCAAGACCTCTTAACCAATTATGAACTTGAAGATAATTTTCTAAATTTTCATCTACAAAAAACTCTAAAGAAAAATCATCATAAGTTAATTTATCACCAGGAATAGGAATATCTTTGAGATATGTTGGTTGCATCGCAACTCCAAGATTAATTCCAGGTATTTCTGCAGAGTTGGAAAAAAAATCAACTTTTGGTGTTTTTGTAATCGAAAACTTAAATCCAACAGGAGATAAGTAATTTCGATTTGATATTTGCTTTGCCCAAGGTGATTGTGTCATTTTTATTATTATTTATTTTCATAAAAAAAGAGGGTCCCGAAGGACCCTCCAGTAAATATGTGAACTGAAACTCACATTAAGTTGTCTACACGTACACGACGGTAGTAACGGTTTGCATTAGCAAGAAGACGACCAGAACCCTGAGCAGTACCCTCAGCGAATGGGTTAGCAACCATACCATAACGAGTCTTGAACCCGATTTTTGGTTGGAAAGTGTTCTCACCAACGGCACGAACCATTTGGAGAGGAACATAAGGACAGTAGAAGAGACCAGCATCATAAGGTGAAGAACCCTTATAACCTACAACGTAGTACTGGTTAGCAGATACGTTAGCAGCATATGGGTCAATGTATACACGATACTTGCCTTGAAGAACACCAGCGAAGGTGTTACCAGTGTCGTCAACGTTAAGATTAGCGTTGAGTGCTGGGGTGTAATCAAGAACGCCTGCCATTGTGAGTGCCGAAGCAACATCAGCGGAGCAGAGGATCATGTTGCCCTTTCCTCTACGAGTTCTTTGTGCGATTGCGTTAGCATCACGCTCGATTTGGAAAAGAAGACCCTTGAACTTTTCAACTGACCAACGACCATTAGAATCAACATCAAGGTCAAAGATACCTGCGGTAGCAGTGTTAACAGCAGCACCTTGCTCAGCAATCTTGTAGATTGTGCGAATAACTTCTCTGTTGATTTCCGCAAGGATTTCGGTTGAGAGAATGTTAGCAAGTTCTGCTTCTGCGTTTAGACCGTGGATTGCCTTGAGGTCTTGTGCGAGTTCTAATGAGTACTCAGCCTTGAGTGCTCTTGACTTCGCAGTAACAGTAACCTTCTCGATTGAGAAAGCCATTTCGTTGAACTGATCACCAGTACCAGCACCAAGGTTTTCTGCATCACCAGTCCCCATTGCCTGTCCAGTGGCATAGGTATTGGTTGCAGCAGTACCTACTGGATTGAGAAGACCTGGATTGCTTCCTGCTGGATTTGAAGTAGTACCGAAACCAGCAACACCATCAGTGAAACCGGCAGTAACATTGAATCCAGAATCTTGACCAGAGAATGATGTATCTGCTTCGTTGAAGAGTGCTTCAGTTCCAGATTGATTTGCGTAGCGTGAACGCATTGCGAAAATGAGTCCAGTAGGACCATTCATTGGTTGTACGCCAGCGAGGTCATAAGCGACCAAGTTGGGCATAGAACGACGAATTAAGCTGATTAGAACTGGATCGAAACCTGCTACGGGACCGGTTGCAGTAGAAGAACCACTGAAACCACCAGTGCCTGCTGACATTGTTGGTGATTCGTAGAGGAATTGATTTTCCTCACGAAGGAATTTTTCTTGATTTTCTAACAGGACGGCGGTTACCATTTTGCGATGTGAGTCCTTGATTGAATCAAGACCCTCATAGTTAAGGAGTGGTGCCCACTTCTCCTGCAGACGTTCCCCATCGAACATTTGCATTTGTTTTACCTCTTTTTAAGAAATTGTTAGTTTGATTTATAATTTAAAAATCACTTTTTAGAAACTCGGCTCAGGGTCTGAAGATAAGAACCCATTACACCAGAAACTGGTTCGTTGTAATTTGCTTCTTCAGATAACATTTCCGAATAATCTCTTTGAGTACCAGTATTTCTTGGGAAGTACGACTCCCTTAGAGTTACTAGTTTCTCACGATAGTTTGCTTCACTTCCAAACTCAACACTTTCAGATAGGGAAGCGAGTTTATCTTTCTGAGAAGTCGCTAGACCTTCAGAAACATCACTTAAGATTACATCTGCAACCGACTCTGCTAGTCTTTGGTTTAGAGCAACATTTCTTTCGATTTGCTCGTTGAGTTTTGTCTCCATTTCATCAAGTTTATCTACCATACTCTCAAGTACATCATATCTATCTTCAGGGATTGTTACATAATGATCTTCAAAAAGACTCTTCATTCCAGTAAGGAATGATTCAGTCATTTCAGTCTTGAGACCTTGCTCTACTACAAGAGCATTTTCTTGTAGCCATTCGTCAGATACGTACTCAAGATAAGAATCAACTCTTTCTACGAGTTGTTCTTTCATAGCATCAACTTCTTCGAGAAGTTGAGCTTCATAACGTGTTTCTAATGATTCGTAGATTTCAGAAATCTTAGAATTGATTGCTGATTCAAAAATAAGTTTTGCCTTTTCTCTGAATTCTTCAGAAAGTTCTTCACCAGCAAGAAGAGCATCAACATCTTCTTCGATGTTGATTGATTCTTCCATTTTCTTTTTCTTTTTCTTGCTTTTCTTTTCGTCTTCTTCTTCGTTATCTTCTTCTTCGTTATCTTCTTCTTCGTTATCTTCTTCGTCTTCCTCGTCGTCTTCCTCTTTAGCGGCTTCTAAGAGTTCTTCGTCTTCGTCTTCGAGTTCTTCTTTCATCTTCTGCATTGCTTCTGCAGATTTAGCACCCTTATTTACAACATCTCTAACTTGCTTGAGTGTTGATCCAGGAATATTAAGCTTTGAAGAATCATCATCTGGACGATAATTCTCTGGTGTTGGACCTCCAAGGTCTTCCCAATCACCAGTTTGACCAGGAGCAATACCTGTAGTCAACTTCTGCATTGGTTCGCTTGTTTTTGCGTTTGCATTTACAGCAGAACGAGATTGTTTGGTGCCTGTTTCCATTTCTTGTAAGTTCTTACCACGGGACATTTGATCTCTCCGATTTACCTATGTTAAATCTATATTTATTTATAATTTAAAGATTTGAAAGAAATTCTTGAAACAAATTAACTTTATGTTCATCAAGAATTTTTTGATCTACAAGAGTGTTAATTCTCTTGTAAGTTTTTTCTGCTGCCTGTTCTCTTAAAATTCCACCATCCCATACCCATTCTTTTCCTTCCATAATACCTTGAACAAAGGCATCGGGAGCAGATGGGTCAGCAACAATGTCTGCAGCAGTAGCTAACATAAAATCTTCACCGACAACTTTACAACCTCCATTTGTTTGAATTAATGAACCAACACCACGAGAAGAAACCCCAAGTGTTACACCTTCACCAATTAATGATTGTGCAATCTTTCCCATTGGTGTAGAAAGAAGTTGTGCTCTTCCTCTAAAATTATTTCCTTCACGGACAAGTGAGGTAATCATATGAGAAACACGATCCAAATTAATAGATGGACCATCTGGATGTCCAAGTTCTCCAAGCGCACGGCCTTTTTGAATGAAACAATCATTATATCTTTTAACTTCACGTTCTAAAATGTGAACTGGATAACGTCTTTTGTTACGATTTTCTGTATCACCTTGAAGGTAAATTCCTTCAATAAACATCTTTTTAGACGCACCTCTTCCTTCGGTGATAAACTTGACTTTTTGTACTTCTTCTGTGATGAGTTTCATTTTAGGTTACTGATGCGGTTTGGACTTCTGCAATACTTACAGTTGTTGCTGCGGGAGCAAAAACAGAAACTTTTACGCTTCTAGATATAGTTGCATTTGTGACTGCAATTCCAGTTACAGGTGTACTATTCCAACCTAGTGTAACTGATGATGTATTTGATGCAGTCACTTGGGTATGAGATGTATTTACTCCAGATGGAGAACCACCAGAGATTGTTACATAATCACCAACTATAAATGGATTTCCATTATTTTCACCAAATTCAACAACTGTTGTTGTTCCTGTAGTAATACCTAAAATTCTTTGTCTTGCAACTCTTTGTTTCAAAATATCAGAACTATTTGGAACAATCATAAAATCATTTGTAGTTGCTACTGGATTTTCAGAAATCTGAATATAAGCAGCAGTTGTCCCACAAGAAACACG
>Ga0114958_10003377_pt1 | contig 11430 bp, 7 predicted proteins | sample C_130208_EF_Meta_FD_89577 | JGI IMG/M metagenome (GOLD analysis project Ga0114958, IMG submission 89577) | Freshwater microbial communities from Lake Croche, Canada to study carbon cycling - C_130208_EF_MetaG | ecosystem: Environmental > Aquatic > Freshwater > Lake | place: Lake Croche, Canada... | reverse complement strand
AGCGATTTCCTCTTCCGGATTTATTTCGGTATTTTTCTTTTTCATATGGCAAAATTAATAAGGTTTCCCTTAAACAAATCATACACCAAAAACTATTTTATGACAGTTTGGCATAATTTGATTCGCATTCGTAAATTTATGTTGCATGAATAGTACTCCCCAAAACATCTCCCATACGATAAAATCCTTGGCATCCCAACATGGATTCGAATTTTGCGGTTTATCTAATGCTGATTTTTTAGAATCCGAAGCTCCCCGACTTGAAAATTGGCTCAACCTGCATATGCAGGGGAACATGGCCTATATGGAAAATCATTTTGATAAGCGTTTAGATCCTAGAAAATTAGTTGAAGGATGTAAAACTGTTGTTTCTTTAGTCTACAATTATTTCCCTCCTCCTGAATACCAACCCTTGCAAGATAGTTTTAAGGTTTCTAAATATGCTTTTGGCCACGATTATCATGTGGTGATTAAAGATAAAATGAAACTTTTATGGGATGATTTGCATACCGAATTAGGTGATTTCACAGGTCGTATGTTTGTTGATTCTGCACCGATTTTAGAAAAAGCTTGGGCTCAGAAATCTGGTCTAGGTTGGATTGGTAAAAATGCAAATTTGATCATACCCAAGCGTGGTAGCTTTTATTTTTTGGCCGAAATGTTGATCGATTTAACCTGTGAGCCTGATGGTCCCATCAAAGATTTTTGTGGTACATGTACGCGTTGCATTGACGCTTGCCCTACGGAAGCTATTACTCCTTATGTGGTGGATGGTTCAAAATGTATTAGTTATTTCACAATAGAATTAAAAGAGCACTTGCCAATCGACTTGCAAAAGAATTTTCAAGATTGGATATTTGGTTGTGATATTTGCCAGGATGTATGTCCTTGGAATCGTTTTTCTAAGCCACACCATGAACCGCTTTTTCAAACAAATAATCAGTTTTTAAACCTTAATCGGCAAGATTGGGAAGAACTTTCAGAAAATTTGTTTAATCAATTGTTCAGATATTCTGCGATTAATCGAGCGAAATTAAAAGGGATAAAAAGAAATATTGCGCATGTAAAAAAAATGGAACCATGAAGCCATGGTCCATTTTGCAAATTAAACCCTAAAGTGAATTTCTTTGAATAAATTGTATTGCTAATTCTATGTTTTGTTTGGAATTCTCTCGAATCATTTCAGCAGCCATTTTGCCCATTTGATTCGGTTGGCTTGAAATGATGGAGATTCCGCCAGCTAGCAATTCTTTAAAACAAGAATCATTATATCCGATTAATCCGATATCTTTTCCAAGTGTAAACCCGATTTTATCCGCATAATGGATGGCCTTGGCAAGGTCGCAATCCGCTAAAGTGAAATATATTTCACCTTCACGCATTTCGTCTTCGTCAAGACCATCTAATACTTGGAAATTCATTGAAATAGATTCGCAGAACTTACTACATCCATTAATTAAATCCGCATCGAAATAATCTTCCTCCGTGAGAACCAAATTAAATGAATGGTACTTATTAAACAGGTTTAGTTGGGCATTAAAAACTTTTTTGATTTGACTGATTGGTTTGCAAACAATACTTGCAAACGTCTGGCTAAGATTTGAGAATGAATAATCCAAAACGATCAATCGATCAGAGGGTATTTTCTTTAAACATTTTAAATTTTCATCATCTTCCTCAATTAAATGAGGCATCACAACGTAATAATGATAATTGCCCAATTGTTGGCTCATTATTTCTTGAAATTGTTGTGCTTTATATTGAAATGTGAAAATATCTACTGAAACATTTTTTCCTAGGGTTTGACAAAAAGCATCAAAGATCGATTTAGTCGAATCAGTGATTTTACCTACTAGAAATAAAATTTTTGTTTTTGTTTTAAAGGTAGATTCAGAAATGAAATATCCTTTTCTAAAAATAGACGTGATTACCCCCATTTTATGCAACTCGGTGTAGGCTCTTTCTACCGTATCTCTCGATAAATAACATTCCTCAGATGCCTCATTGATACTTGGCAAACGCTCACCTGGTTTTAATTCACCCATTTCTATATCTTGTAAAAGCGAATTAATTAATTGCTGATATTTTGGCAATTTGCTATCTGATTTTTTTACAGTAAACGTTCCAAATGTGTGATTCATTGCAGATGTATTAACCAGAATTAAATATATTTTTATATCTATTGTTCTAGTTTTCAAAATTACACGACTTAGCCTTTAGTTTATTGGACATATCTTTCATTTTAGTGGACATAATTTGCAATAAAGTTGTTTATGCTTTCGTATGTCGCTATTTTAATGTCGTTTATTAATTTGTAGATTGACCATTTCAATTAGCTTGAGTTTTATTTCGAATTAATTTCCTTTAATTTTTCTAATTTTAGACTTTCATATTAAGTCCGTTTATTGTGTCTATTCGATTTGTAATCTTGATTATAAGTTTATTGATTTTTAGTCCTACGTATTTATGGGCTCAAAAGGCAACACGCTATGAGCGATTGACCACGGCATCAGGTTTATCTCAAAGTACAATTAATAAAATCATCCAAGACAAAAAGGGGTTTTTGTGGTTTGCCACAGCGGATGGTTTGAATCGTTACGATGGCTACTCGTTTACGGTGTATAGAAATGATCCAAGTGACAATAAGACGTTAAGTGGAAGTGATATTTCAACTGTTTGCGAAGATGATGAGGGTAATTTATGGGTAGGAACTAGAAATGCAGGATTAAATAAAATAAATTTAAAAACAGGTTCTGTCATTCGATTTTTGCGTGGACCCTCGGGGGAGGATATTTCATCGGTCATTATTCCATCGATTGTTAATTTAGGGAAACATAAAATTTGTGTTGCGGCAGTGGGCAAGGGTTTTATGACCCTCGATTCTAAAAATAATGTCATCATTAAGTCGGAATCTGATTTTCAAACTCCACTCATTAAAGATGTGGTTCGGTTTTTCAGGCATTCAACCGGATCGCTTTGGATTGGCACAAGAACTGGGTATTTAATTTCTGTACTAGGCAATAAGTCTTATTTACCCTTTAATTTTGGCCAAAAAAACTCGGCGAACGATTTTCGAATTCGCGCTTTATTTGAAGCTAAAAATGGAGATATATTAGTTGGCACAGAAGGTCGGGGCCTTTTTCGCTTTGATCATCAAAATCAAAAATTCACTTCGGTTTTTTATAATCGTTCGGCCCGTTCTTCTCGTCAAAATATCATTACTAGCATTTGTAGGGATGGATCTCAAAACATTTGGATTGGAACGGATAATGGTATTTATATTTGTGAAGGCGAGAATTTTTCAAAATTTCGTCAAGTTGTATCTAATCCAGACCCAGAATTTGGCATTAGTTCGTATTCTGTCACCAGTTTGTTTACAGATTCTAATTTAAATACTTGGATTGGTACATGGGAGGCAGGATTAAACATTGACTTCCACCAAAAATCTCGATTTTCTTTGTTGAGGTATAAGCCCAACACATTTTTAGGTTTATTAAGCAACAAGGTCACAGCTCTTCGAGTAAATTCCACCCAAGGAGTTTGGATAGGTAGCAATGTAGGCCTATCCTATTTAAATTATAAATCAGGAATTGTTGAGCATTTGGTCAATAATGCTGACATCAATCGGCTTAATTCTCCTGATATTTTTGATGTTAATTTGTTGGAAACTGATTCATTAGGAACTTTATGGATTGGTGTTTGGGGGAAGGGACTATTCAATTTGGGTCCGGATCGAAAAATGATTTCTTACCCGGTAGCAAAAGGAGTTATTCCTGACGTCGCGACCATTAAATTCTCTAGCATACTTAGGGTTGGGCAAAAGATTTGGCTTGGAACTTCGGGAAATGGTTTATTGACGTTTGATTTGATTTCCAAAAAATATGAAATCCCTTTCACTGAACTCAGTAAGAAATTGTTTGAAAACAAAACAATCTCTACTTTGATGATGGATGGGAATAGTCGTTTATGGTTAGGTACTACAGCGAGTGGGGTTTATGTATACGATCTTAAAACAAAAAAAGTTGATCATTGGGAAAGGGGGATTGCGAATTCAACTTTGAGGTATAACCATGTAACTTATATACATCAAGATCGAAAAAATAGAATTTGGGTGCTGACGAATGGAGGTGGATTGCATTTATACCAAGGTCCAGGTAATGTGTTTAAGGTTTTTACTGTGGCAGATGGGTTGGTTAGCAATACTTTGAAGGGTATGGTGGAAGATAAAAAAGGAAATTTGTGGCTGACAACCAATGGTGGGATTTCAAAAATGGATCCCAAGACATTTAAATGCATCAATTTCGATGACGTCGATGGTTTACAAGGAAAAGAGTTTTTGATTAATGCCTTTGATAAAAATAGCCAGGATTGGTTGTTTTTTGGCGGAATAAATGGATTGAATTACATCAAATCAGATAGTCTAAGATCCAGAATGGAGGTCCCCAACGTTTACATTACCAATCTGAAAATTTTCAATAAACCTGTTCAAGTAGGAACAGAAAACTCCCCACTTAGTCAAGATATTTTATTTACTAAACATTTAATCCTTCAGCCTGAGCAATCGGTGTTTAGTTTAGACTTCGTTGCTTTAGAGTATCAGAGGCCTAAAAATAATCGCTATGCCTATTATTTAGCGGGTTTTGAAAAAGATTGGAACTTTGTTGGAACCCAACGATCGGCTTCGTATACCAATTTAAGTCCAGGAGATTATACCTTTAAAGTCAAGGCATCCAATTCGGATGGTATTTGGGCAGAAAATCCATTTGAATTAAAGATCACTGTTTTGCCGCCTTGGTATCGTACCTGGTGGGCGTATCTGATCTATGTACTTTCTACTTCTGCTATTGTTTATGGATTTATCCGAGAAATAAAGATCAGAGAAGCATTTAAGACCGATATTCGCCTAAAAGAAATAGAAAAAGAACGAATTCAAGAGTTGGAGCAAGTAAAAACACATTTTTTTACTAATATTTCTCATGAGTTAAGGACTCCATTAACGCTCATCATTAGCCCTATTGAACGTTATTTTCTTAAAAATAAAGGCTTAAATGAGGAACAAAATAGCCGTATTTCTTCGATCCATCAAAACGCACAAAAACTGTTACGGTTGATCAACCAACTATTGGATTTGTCCAAAATTGAGTCTGGTACGCAGCAGCCTTTTATAGCAAAACATGATTTAATTCTTCAATTAAACAGCATCATGTTGGGATTTGAAAATTATGCACAGCAAAAGCAGGTTAAATTGATTTGGAAACCTCCACTTACCGATCTTTTTGTTTATTATGATTCAGACATCATTGAAAAATGTGTCACTAATCTTTTGTCAAATGCATTTAAACATACTTCTGAAGAAGGAAAAATTGGCGTTTCTTTGACTGTTATTCACGATATTCAACCTGATCAGAAGAAAGTTAAATCCGTACGCATCCAAGTTTTAGATACGGGCAAAGGAATCGCACCGGAACACTTAACCCATATTTTTGATCGCTTTTATCAGGTACCTGAATCGATGAATAGGGCTGGAACGGGAGTTGGTTTGTCACTTTGTAAGGAATTAATGGAATTACATTTGGGTCAAATTGAGGTTAATAGTAAATTGGGCGAAGGAAGTAATTTCACGATTTCATTTCCAGTTCAAGATAGCGTTTTTGATCCTTCGTGGATACATCATAAAGAAGTTTTACCAGATAAATTGCTTGCCTCAAATTCAGCTATTGTTCACAAATTAGAAGCCATCAAACATGAAAAACAAATTTTATTGATTGTCGATGATCATACGGAATTAAGGAAATTCGTGGCTGATATATTTTCTTCACGTTTTCAAATTATCGAGTCTGAGAGGGGGGAAGAGGCATTGGAGTTAGCCTTAAAGTTTTTACCCGATGTAGTGATTACCGACTGGATGATGCCTGGCATGAGTGGAATTAATCTATGTCGGGCGCTTCGAAGTAACCCCAAAACAAATCACATCCCAATCATTATTTTAACTTCTAAAAGTTCACAAGATAGTCAAATTGAAGGCATGCAATCTGGCGCAGATGATTATGTAAGCAAACCATTTAATGCTGATTTGTTGGAAATCAGGGTTAATAAATTATTGGAGGCCAAGGAAAGAGCTCGGAAAAATTGGCAAAAACAAGTCGTCCAAAAAGAATTAACAGAAGGTAAATTACCTGAGTTTCAAGATGAATTTTTACAAAAGGCAATCGCCTTGATTATTGAAAATATGGCTGATTCTAATTTCGATGTCGTCGATTTAGAAAATGGGCTGGATATGAGTAAAATGCAGTTATACCGGAAACTTAAAAACCTAACTTCGTTGGCAGGCAATGAGTTTATTAGGTCCATTAGGCTCCAACAAGCTTTAGTGTTTATTGAAACTACCCAATTAAATGTTTCTGAAATTGCCTATAAAGTGGGATTTAATGACCCCGCTTATTTTACACGCGTCTTTAAAAAACAATTTGGTCAATCACCTTCTAACTACATACAACATGTTAAAGAAAACATTCGTTAAATTTTCAAGTCTTGCCATCATTTCAATATGCATCTCCTCTTGGGGGTTTTTGTCACATAAGTCTTTGCAACAGGTTTCCATTTATTCCTTACCAACAGAATTGGGAATGTTTTTTTATGCAAATCAAGACTATTTGGTTAATCAGTCCATTCGACCTGATGTTCGTAGACGTGATGATAAATCAGAGGATCCTAAGCATTATCTAGATATGGATGCAGATGTTTTTGGTCCAAACTATCGAACAAGTATCCCACATGATTTTTCTGCCGCCATTAAAAAATATTCGTTAGATAGTTTGAAAAATGAAGGATTGGTTCCTTGGGAGGTAAATCGAGTATATAAGAGACTGGTTTATTCATTTCAACATAATTTAAAGGATTCTGTGTTGTTTTATGCGGCCGACTTAGGCCATTATGTGGCTGATTCCCACGTTCCTTTACACACAACAAAAAATCATGATGGCCAACTGACCAATCAAAAAGGTATTCATGTCTTGTGGGAAAGTTTAGTGCCTGAGGAATTTTTACGAAACTATCATTTCGATCAAGTTCCCACCGTCACTTACATAAAAAATCCACAAGATTTTATCTTTGAAATTTTATTGGAATCGCATGATATGCTCCCCGAAGTTTATAAAACGGAATTAGCGATTAGGGCTGAGATGGGAGAGGCTAAATCATTCATGGAAGTGGAAAGAGGTGGTCGGAAATTGCAGTACTATACCAAAGACTTTATTAGGGCTTATGGTAATCGATTAGGTTCATCCATTGAAAAAAGGATGCTTTTGGCGTCTAATCGAGTGGCTAGTTTTTGGTATTCTGCGTGGAAGGATGCAGGATCGCCAACATGGGTAAGTACAGTTCCTGAGATTTCAGAGTCATTAAAGCAAAAATATCATACTGAAAAGTCGGTATGGTCATCTAATAATTTAGTGAAGGAAAATTTATTGATTTCATTGAAAGCAAAATCTGCTGAATAAATGCAAAAGATTTTACTCATTTCGGATACGCATAGTTATTTAGATGCGAGGCTAGAGGAGCATATCGAATTTTGCGATCAAATTTGGCATGGAGGTGATTGGGGTTCTGTGGCGATTGCAGATACCTTGATGAGCTTTGGAAAACCTGTTTACGGTGTTTATGGTAACATAGATGATCGTACAATTCGAAATATGTTTCCTAAAATTACTCGATTTATGTGTGAAAACGTGAAAGTAGCCATGACGCATATTGCCGGCGCTCCTTCATCTTATAAACCTGATGCTTTAGAAACATTTTCTATGGGAATTCCGGACATTTTTGTGTGTGGACATTCTCATATTCTCCAAGTCAAAAGAGATTTAAAGCGAAATAATATGCTTTTTTTAAATCCTGGGGCTGCAGGCCAACATGGATTTCATGATGAGCAAACAGCTTTAAGATTTAAGATTGACGGGGCTAGGGTTTTTGACATGGAATTAATTCAAATGCCTCGTTTGAAGATTCGCGTTTAATGGAATGCTATTTATCAGCCTTGATTTTTGACCCCTAAAAAAAGGAGACTAAAATTAAGACTGATTTCAGATTGAAATTAATATTAGAACGATTTAACATGTTCAAAAACGCTTCCCTTTTGATATGATTTAAGAATCCAACCTCCACCGACGACATCATCCCCCTCGTAAAATACAGCTGCTTGGCCCGGGGCGATTCCACTCACATCTTCATGAAATTCTACTTTGATTTTTCCGTCCAATCCTTCAATAAAAGCTGCCGTTCCTGCGTCCTTGTATCTAACTTTTGTAATCGTTTCAAGGCCCTCAGAAGGTAATGAATCGTATTTTTGAAGGTTTAATTGGCCTACATACATCCCTGTTCTATTCAAATCTTCCAACTTCCCTATGACCACTTCGTTCGTTTCTTTTCTGATTTCAGTGACAAAGGCAGGATATCCAAAAGCTTTTCCTAGACCTTTTCTTTGTCCAACAGTATAAAAAGGATATCCCTCATGGGTACCAATAATTTGGCCTTCTGTATTTATAAAATTTCCACCTTTCACTTGCTCTTCCAGTTCAGGAATTCTGCGTTTTAAAAACCCCCGATAATCATTGTCTGGAACAAAACAAATTTCATAGCTTTCTGATTTATTGACTAGGTCAACAAACCCTCGTTCTGTAGCCATTTCACGTATCTTCGCTTTTGTTAAATGACCTAAGGGTAAAATAGTTCTTGCAAGCGAAGATTGAGAAACCCCCCATAGCACATAACTTTGGTCTTTTAGGGCATCAAGCCCTTTTGAGATAATAAATCGATTGTTTTCCTTTCTTATTTGTGCATAATGTCCTGTAGCGATAAAATCACAACCTAGTTGGTCTGCGCGCTTTAATAATGCATCCCATTTAATATGCGTATTGCACATGACACAGGGGTTTGGGGTACGTCCCTCTACATATTCATGGGTAAAATAATCAATGACAGCGTCACCAAATTCCTCTCGGATGTCTAAAATATAATGAGGGAATCCCAAGGATACCGCAATGTGGCGAGCATCATTAATTGAATCGAGTGAACAACAACCTGTTTCCTTTTTTGTGCCTCCTGAACTAGCATAATCCCATGTTTTCATGGTCATGCCAATCACTTCATATCCTTGCTCATGTAATAAAACAGCTGCGACTGAGCTGTCAATACCGCCGCTCATGGCGACTAAAACGCGTCCTTTTGTTTCCATATTTGCTGCTCAGGTTCAAAGCCTGACGAAATTTCATGCAATTTAAGATTAATTTGCCCAATTGGCGAACAATTTTGCTATTTAGCGCCTTAAAGATTAGTTTTGTTCTTAATTTTGGATTAGTATATGTTAAGGACGAAGGTTAAGGTTTCTGCCATTGAGAATTTGTCGGATGCTCGATATTGCGCTGGGATGGGCGTAGAATGGTTGGGTTTTTCTTTGACGGAATTGCCAGTAGATAAATTCAATGAAATTCGAAATTGGCTCTCAGGAATTCAAATCGTAGGTGAGGTGTTTGACTGTCCGGAAGAACAAATTATTTCACTCTGTGAGGCTTATAAACCTGATGTTTTGGAGATTGATTCATCTACGAATTTAGAGAAGATTAAACAGCTTGCTTTAACCAAAATTTTACGAGTAAACCTTGATTCAGATAATTTACCCACCTTATTTGCCGCCTCAAGACCTTACGTTGATTATTTTTTGTTGGTGGGTGACTCAGAGGACTCTTTAATAGGTTTTGAAAACCAAGTTGAAATATGGTCCGCACAATATCCTATAATCTTAGGTTTAAATATTCCTGAAGATGATTTAGAAGAGTGGGTGGAACAAAGTTCGATCCAAGGAATTGGATTAATTGCTGGGAAAGAAGTGAGGCCTGGCTACCGAGATTTTACTGATTTAATGACTATCTTGGAAAAATTAGAAACAGAATAAATTTAGCGTTTACTCAATTAAAATAAATGTTGGAATCGATTAAAGGCTTTTGGGGTATCGTTAAATCAAAAATTTCGAAAGGAGTCATTTGGTTGGCCATGCTCATGGATAATGCACTCTTAAAGATCCTAGGGGAGCAAAAATATACTTGGTTAATCGGATATGGCAATCTCACCAAAGTACTCATCGATGCCTATTATCGTCGATTTAAAACCTATTATGATGCACATGTCGACAAAGAATCCGCCTATTACAAGCCAATAGTCAAGATTTGGAAAGTTACGGCTAAGGTTGGACTATTTGTATTGATTTATTTATTTGTTATTCAAACCAATATTTTTTGGTTAACTGGTGAAATGCCATCTGTGGATGATTTACAAAACCCCAAACTTTCTCAGGCATCAGAAATTTACTCTGCGGATGGCGTGCTTTTGGGTAAGTATTTTGCAGAAAATAGAACACCTATTCGAGATTTTAATTTATTGTCACCCTACTTGGTAAAAGCCTTAGTGGCTACAGAGGATGCTCGTTTTTATGAGCATACTGGTATTGACTTTCAAGCTTGGGCTGGCGTTTTGGTAGGCATGGCTAAAGGAGGCGACCGAGGAGGAGGAAGTACGATTTCTCAGCAATTAGCTAAAAATCTTTTTAAAACGCGTACTAAAAAAGGCTTTTTTAAAACAGGCATTTTGGGCTATATTCCCGGTTTAAATAAGTTGATTTATAAATCCAAAGAGTGGGTGACGGCGATTAATTTAGAGCGTTTTTATACCAAGGATGAAATTATACTTTGGTATTTAAATACGGTTGATTATGGCAATAACGCCTATGGAATTAAAGTAGCAGCTAAGACCTATTTTAATACGAGTGCTGACAGTTTAAATGTACAAGAAGCAGCGATATTGATCGGCTTGCAAAAGGCAACAACTACCTACAATCCAACTCGCTATGATGGAAAGCCATTGGCTGAAAACAAGGCTTGGAAGCGTAGAAATGTAGTTTTATCCCAAATGGTGAAGGCGGGTTATTTGAAAAAGATTGCTTACGACTCAATAGCTAAATTACCAATCGCTTTACATCCGAATGAAGAGTCTCCCTATGATGGAACTGGTAATTATTTTAAAGTGGCTGTGGCCAAATACATTACTGATTGGGCTAAGGAAAATGACATGGAAGTAGATCTATATCGAGATGGCTTGAAAATTATGACGACGATTGATTCACGTCTTCAACTACATGCAGAGGAAGCTGTTGAGGGAGGTATGCGAAATATTCAAAAATCATTTGACAACCATTGGACTGGTCAAAATCCTTGGGTTGATGAGCATGGTGTTGAAATTGTTGGTTTTATAGATACGGTGGCAAAGCGGACGGATTATTATAAGGCTTTGGCTAAAAGATTTCCAACAAGTCCAGATTCGGTTTGGTATTATATGAAAAATGTGAAGCGGGACATGTGGGTTTATTCTAGGAATGCGTTGGGT
>Ga0114958_10003372_pt1 | contig 11436 bp, 6 predicted proteins | sample C_130208_EF_Meta_FD_89577 | JGI IMG/M metagenome (GOLD analysis project Ga0114958, IMG submission 89577) | Freshwater microbial communities from Lake Croche, Canada to study carbon cycling - C_130208_EF_MetaG | ecosystem: Environmental > Aquatic > Freshwater > Lake | place: Lake Croche, Canada... | reverse complement strand
TGTTTATCCCTGGCCAGCGTTGATGCTAGGCAGGCTAGGTGCTTTTAGCTGGCGACGATTTCGTCGTGCGGCGTGCGTTTCAGGAACGCGGCCGTAATGAGGGCGAATAGGGTGCCGAAGAAAAGACCCATGAAAAAACCGATCCCGGCCTGGATCGCCGGTTTCATCATTTTGCGGGTCATGCGGTTGACCTGCTCAATTTTGTCGGCACCCATGCCGGCGGCTTCTAATTTATCGGACTGGGCTTGAAGTAAGACCTCGATAAATCCGGGGTTGATAATTGCGGCGTAAAGGTAGTTGAAGATCGCGCCGAACAGGGAGGCGAAGAGCACTATCATGAAACCAGTGCCGAGGGCTCGGCCGTAGCCGTAAGGGTCAGCGGCGGGTAATGCATCCCGGTGTTCTCGGGTGCCATAGATCAAGCAAGCGATACTGATCGCGATACTGCTAAACATCTGAAGTTTTTGGGCCAGATCGAGTTTCGCGGCCTCGCTGTGCATGCCGAAAAAATAGAGCGCAAACACGATCAGCGCGTTGCTGAGGGCTATGTAAAAACCGTACGTTAGGTAAGTTTTCATTGTATTAATCACGATGATGTTAAGGTGTGATCGGGCAATAGTGATGTGATCAGCAAGGCGGCTGATTACACCCCTGCACAGGCGTGGCGTCCGCGCGGTTTATTTTTTGGCGTGCTCGCGAGCGTAGTGCGCGGCCAGGACGTCGTGGCCGAAGTCGTCCGCGAAGTTGCGCCAGACCGTGTGGATGTGGTTGGCCTGGTTCTGGGTGTTGTCAAATTCGACGACGAAGGTCTTGCCCTGAATGCGATAATAATGGCCCGCACTGCGGTCGAGGACACCAGCCCAAGCAAAGTGGAGGCTGTCGAGGTTTTGGCTGGTCGCTTCGGCGAGGGCAGGGTCGGCGATTTCGGCGCGGTAGCGCGTAAAATAAAGCTGCAGCAAGGTGCGAAGTTGGTCGCGTTGGGCGGCGGTGAGTGCGGTGGCAGGGAGGCCTGCGGGGGCTAGAGGGTCGACGCGGGCTTTGTTGCTGGTGGCGATCTCGTTAGGGGCTTTGACGGCGATGATGGCGGCGGCTCGTTGCGTGGCATCGAGAGTGTTTACGAAAGAAAGGCCGAGATCTTCTTCTTCAGCTAAGACGCGCGTACCTTTTTGTGGGCCGTCGCGGACCTCAGCGGGGTTGGTGCCAAAAAAGGATGGGGTGACGGCGACGTGGTCGGCGTCAAAAATCGTAAAATTGAGCGAGAGGTGATGGCCCTCAAAGCGCCAACCCCATGGTGCGGATGCGGATGGATCACCGAAGATTGTCACGTAGTACATCGTGGGATCGCGGCGGACGGGGTCTTTTTCGATTTCGCGAAGTACGTTTTCCAGGGTGATGATCGTCTCGGCCCGGGCGGCACCGCGTTGGCTTAAGCCGGAGCGGAGCAGGGCGCGCGCAAGCTCTTGTTGCGTGGATGTCATGTCCTTCAAGGTGAGGCCGTCGCGCTTGATCGGCACAAAGAACCATTTTTCGCGTTCGGGTGCGGCAAGGCTGAAGACGGCCCGGGAGCGTTGCGCGGAATCGAGCGTAGCGAGAAATTTTTGGGCCGCGCTCGTCATTTCGGCGGTCGAGGCTCGGGCGGTGAAGGGTGAGGTCGCTAGCAACAAGGTGGCGACTAGGGCAAGGATTCGGCGTGGGGTGAGGCGCATGGGTGCACAATTCGAGAAACGGACCCAGCCGGCAAGAGTTGAAACGAGCCCCCGCCGCGGAAGTTGTAAGATTTTTAACAAAACTTCTAGCAACGGAGGGCTAACGTTGGTCGTCTGTTCGGGCAAGTCGGCCGTATTGCGGACCGCGTGTTTTTTTAATTTTCATCTTATTATATGTCGCAAGCTCCTCAACCCCGTCGCCCCTGGTTACTTTATGCAGTCGTCGCCCTCATTTTTGCCGGGGGTGTCTGGTATTTTGGCCTGCGCACCACCCCGCCGGTGACGGGCAACCCCTGGCGCCAGCGCAACAGTAACCAGCCAACTCCCGTTCGGGCTGAAATTGTGAAGCGCCAAGACCTCACTGTCCAACTGCGCGCGATTGGGACGGTCCAGCCGCTCAATATTGTGACCGTGCGTAGTCGCGTGGACGGCGAGTTGCTCCGCGTGGCCTTCACTGAGGGCCAGTCCGTCGAGCAGGGGCAGTTGCTCGCCGAGATCGATCCCGCGCCATATAAAATCCGTCTCGCGCAGATGGAGGCACAGATGCGTCAAAACGCCGCTCAGCTCCGCACGGTGCGCGCCGACCTCGAACGTTTTCAACAACTCAGTGGCCAAGCCCTGATCTCCTCCCAGCAACTCGAGGCGCAACAAGCCCTCGTCGCGGATCGCGAGGGCGCGCAAGCCGCCTATCAAGCGCAAGTTGACGATGCCCGCCGCCAGCTCGCTTACACCAAGATCGAAGCCCCCATCGCTGGTCGTCTTGGCCTTCGGCAGGTTGATGCAGGTAATTTTATCCGTTCCGCCGACACCAAAGGCCTAGTTGTGATCACGCAGACGCGGCCCATGGCGGTTGCTTTCACCGTGCCCGAGATGGATTTACGCCAAGTCGTTGAGCCGCTCCGCGCTGGTGAACAGATGCCGGTCGAAGCTTGGGATCGTAACGAGCAGACGCTGCTCGCATCCGGTGTTTTGCGCACGGTGGATAACCAGATTGACCTAACAACCGGCACGCTGCGCTTGAAGGCCGAATTTCCCAACGCCGATGAACGCCTCTTCCCCAATCAGTTCGTCAACGTCCGTCTGAGGGTTCGCACGTTGGCCAAAGCGGTCGTGATCCCCAGCGCCGCGGTGCAATTTGGATCGCGCGGCACCTATGTGTTTTTAGTAAACGAAAAAAACGCCGCGACCGTGCGCGACATCGTGATCGGGCCATCGGATGGTGCGATGCAATCCATCACCAAGGGTCTTGAGGGCGGTGAGCGCGTCGTGATCGAAGGTGTGGACCGACTGCGTGAAGGTCGCCCTGTTATTATGGTCGAGAAAGATGGCCAAAATCCTCCGCCCATGACTCCAGGTGGCGGCATGACTAAGGGCTCGGGCAAAGGCGGTAAGGGCGGGGTTACCAAGTAAGGATGAATCCCTCACGTCCGTTTATTCTGCGACCGGTGGCGACGAGCCTGCTGATGGTCGCGTTGTTGTTGTCGGGCCTTATGGCCTATCGCTTGCTGCCGGTCTCGGCGCTCCCGCAGGTCGATTTTCCGACGATCCAGATTTTCACTTTTTATCCCGGTGCCAGCCCGACGGTCATGGCGAGTTCGGTTACTGCGCCACTTGAGCGCCGCTTCGGCCAAATCCCCGGCGTGAACCAAATGTCCTCGTCGAGCTCTGGCGGTTCTTCGGTGATCACGTTGCAGTTCTCGCTCGAAGTCTCATTGGCCGTAGCGGAACAAGAAGTTCAGGCGGCCATCAACGCTGCGAGTAATCTCCTCCCCAACGATTTACCGGCGCCGCCGATTTATCGTAAGGTTAATCCCGCCGACACGCCGATCCTCACGCTCGCTGTGACCTCAGCCACCTTGCCGTTGCCGCAGGTGCACAATCTGGTGGACACGCGCATCGCGCAGAAACTCGCGCAGATTCCCGGCGTGGGCATGGTGAGCCTCGCCGGCGGTCAACGCCCGGCGGTCCGCGTGCAGATCAATCCCGGCGCCTTGGCGGCGCGCGGGTTGAATTTGTCCGATGTACGTAGCGCGATCAACGCGGCCAGTGTGAATCAGCCCAAAGGCAGTTTCGACGGACCGATCCGCACGATCCTGATGGATGCTAACGACCAGCTCCGCTCGGTCGAAGAATTTCGCAATCTTATCATCACCTGGCGCGATGGAGCGCCGCTGCGACTCGGCGATGTGGCCCAGATCGAGAACGCCTCCGAAGACCGCCGCCTGGCCGCATGGGCCGATCATTTACCGGCGGTTTTGATCAATGTTCAGCGCCAGCCCGGCGCCAACGTGATCGAAGTCGTGGACCGCGTGCGGGCGCTTTTGCCGCAACTTGAAGCAAGCCTGCCGTCAGCCGCGGAGCTAGTAGTGCTCACGGATCGCACCCAGAGTATCCGTGCCTCGGTGCGCTCGGTGGAACACGAGCTCGTGTTCGCCGTGTTGCTGGTGGTGTTGGTGACGTTTATTTTTTTACGCAACGTTGCGGCAACTATCATCCCCAGCATCGCGGTGCCGTTATCGTTGATTGGCACGTTTGGGGTGATGTACCTAGCGGGTTATTCGCTCAATATTCTCACGCTCATGGCGCTGACCGTTGCGACGGGCTTCGTCGTCGATGATGCGATCGTGATGCTCGAAAATATCGCGCGCTACCGCGAAGAAGGTGACGGGCCGATGCAAGCGGCGCTCAAAGGCGCGGCGCAGATCGGCTTTACGCTCGTCTCGCTCACGATCTCACTCATCGCGGTTTTGATCCCGTTGCTCTTCATGGGCGATGTGGTCGGGCGCTTGTTTCACGAGTTCGCGATCACCCTGGCGGTTTCGATTCTGATCTCGTTGCTCGTTTCGCTCACACTCACGCCGATGATGTGTGCGCGCATGTTGCCCGCGCCTGACGCGCATGCCCAGGCGGCGCCGGCGCCCGGATTTCTCGATGCGGTCATTGCGCGTTACGGTCGCTGGCTCGACTGGGTGTTGCAACACCAGCGGCTCACGCTCGGCGTCACGATCGGCACCGTGCTCGTGACGGCGGGGCTTTATGTGATCGTGCCGAAAGGCTTTTTCCCAGTGCAAGACAACGCCGCGATCCAAGTTGTGACCGACGCTCCGCAATCCGTGTCGTTTGCCGCGATGGCCGAACGGCAACAGGCACTCGCGGCTAAAATTCTCGAAGATCCGACCGTGCGCAGTCTCTCGTCGTTTATCGGAGTGGACGGCACTAATGCCACGCTCAACAGCGGCCGGATGTTGGTTAATTTGAAATCGCATCAAGAGCGTCGTGAAACGGCGAACCAGATTATTGAACGACTGCGCGTGGCGGTGCGTGAGGTTTCTGGCATCACGGCGTATTTTCAGCCCGTGCAGGAACTCACGATTGAGGATCGCGTGAGTCGCACGCAGTTTCAATTTACGCTCACCTGTCCTGATGAGCAGTTATTGCAGGAGTGGGTTCCGCAGTTGATCGCGGCCCTTGAAGAAGCTCCCGCGCTTTCAGATGTCGTGAGCGATTTACAGAATCGTGGGCTGCAGGCATTTTTGGAAATCGACCGCGATGCCGCGAGTCGGCTGGGCGTGACGATGGCGGATATTGATGACACCCTCTACAGTGCATTCGGGCAGCGGCAGATTTCGACGCTCTTCACGCAGGCGAGCCAATACCGCGTAGTCATGGAAATCGATCCCCGCCTCTCCAAAGGGCCGGAGGCGTTGACCTCGCTTTTTGTGCGCACGCGCAACGGCCAACCGGTACCGTTGTCGAGCATCGCTCGGGTGAGCGAGCGGCCGACGACGTTACTTATCAATCACGTGGGGCAATTCCCTTCGGTCAGTGTTTCTTTCAATCTTGGACCGCGGGCCTCACTGGGTGACGCCGTCGCGGCGATCGAGCGTACGGTGCGTACCGTTGAGTTGCCGCCGGCGATTGAGATGCGTTTTGAAGGTGCAGCACGCGCGTTTCGCTCCTCACTTTCTAGTACCTTGTGGCTGATTTTGGCTGCGGTGGTGACGATGTACATCGTGCTGGGCGTCTTGTACGAGAGTTTGATTCATCCGATCACGATTCTCTCCACGCTGCCCTCTGCGGCGGTGGGTGCATTGCTGGCATTGTGGATTACGGGCCGGCCTTTGGACATGATTGCGATCATTGGCATTATTTTGCTCATCGGGTTGGTGAAGAAAAACGGCATCATGATGGTGGATTTCGCGCTTGAAGCGACACGGCGCCAAGGCTTGTCGCCTGAAAAAGCCATCCACCAAGCAGCGTTGCTTCGGTTTCGGCCAATTTTAATGACGACGCTCGCCGCACTTTTTGGCGCATTGCCACTGATGTTTTCGTCGGGCTCTGGCGCCGAGTTGCGGCAACCACTAGGCCTGGTGATGGTTGGCGGACTTCTGGTGAGCCAAGTGCTCACCCTATTTACGACTCCGGTGGTGTATCTTTATTTTGACCGACTCCGGGCTCGTTTGGTCAAACCGCGCGCTGCGGTGGATGTTTCGTGATGAACCTCTCACGTCCTTTTATTCGGCGTCCGGTGGCGAGCGGTTTGATCGCGGTGGCGCTCGTGCTGGTGGGTGTGCTCGCGTATGGCTTGTTGCCAGTATCGCCGTTGCCGCAGGTCGATTTCCCGACCATCCGCGTCAACGCTTCGTTACCGGGTGCGAGTCCGGATACGATGGCGGCGAGTGTTTCAGCACCGCTTGAACGCGCGCTTGGCGGGATTGCGGGCGTGAGCGGCATTTACTCAGACAGCCGACAGGGCTCGACGAGCATCACGTTGGAATTTGCGCTCGGGCGCGACATTAATGGCGCTGCACGCGACGTGCAGGCGGCGATCAATGCGGCGCGTGGCCAGTTGCCCTCAGGTATGCCAGGCAATCCGACGTTTAAAAAATCCAATCCTTCGCAGGCGCCCATTATGGCCCTTGCATTGAATTCGCCTAATTTGGCTCCGGGAGATCTTTATGACCTCGCCGTGACGGTGCTCGCGCAAAAAATCGCGCAGATCAACGGCGTGGGTGAAGTTGCGGTTGGCGGCAGTTCGTTGCCGGCGGTGCGGGTGCAACTCAATCCGCATGCCTTATCGCATTACGGCATCGCGCTTGATGAAGTGCGGCGGGCAATCAGTGCCACTAATTCCGTGCGTCCCCGCGGTGTGGTCGAGGCGGGTGACCGCCAATGGGAAGTGCAGTTGAGCGGCCAACTGCGCCACGCATCGCAGTATCACGATCTGGTCATTCGCTATCGCGACGGGGCGCCGGTGCGACTCGGCGATGTCGCTACGATCACAGATTCTATCGAAGATCGTTACAGCAACGGATTTCACAACGGCCGACCGGCGGTGACGCTGCTTATCAGCCGTCAACCCGGGGCCAACATCATCGCTACAATTGACGCCATCAACGCTCAATTGCCCGCATTACGCGCTCTCGTGCCGGTGGACGCGGGGCTGGATGTCGTGATGGATCGCTCGCCGGGTATTCGCGGTACGTTGCGCGAATCGCAGAAGACGTTGGCGATCGCCTCCGGTTTGGTGATGCTCGTCGTGTTTCTTTTTCTCGGTAGTGCACGCGCGGCGTTGATTCCGTGTCTGGCGATCCCGGTCTCGCTGATCGGTACATTGGCGATTATGTATCTGTATGGATTTTCGCTGAACAACCTTTCGCTCATGGCGCTGATTGTGGCGGCGGGCCTCGTGGTGGACGACGCGATTGTGGTGCTGGAAAATATCTCGCGACACATTGAGCGTGGGCTCTCGCCGTTCCGCGCCGCCCTGAAAGGCTCGAGCGAAGTCGGTTTTACGTTGCTGGCGATGAATCTGTCGCTCGTGGCGGTATTTGTTTCAATTTTATTTATGGGTGGGCTGGTGGAAAAACTTTTCCGGGAATTCTCGATCACGCTCTCGGCGGCGATGTTGGTCTCCTTGGTGGTATCGCTGACGCTAACGCCGAGTTTGTGCGCGCGAATTTTGGTACGACCCGGCGTGCAACCCATCGGCGGATTTCGGCGTCGAACCGAGGCTGCCTTTGAGGCGCTGAAGCATGGCTATGCTCGAACGCTTGCTTGGGTGCTGGAGCACGCGACGCTCACCCTGATCATTTTACTTGGCACGATCGCGCTCAACGTCTCGCTCTACATCACGATCCCGAAGGGCTTTTTACCGCAACAAGACACGGGCACATTGCAGGGGTTTGTGCGTGGGGATGATGCCTTTTCTTTTCAGGTGATGCAGCCGAAAGTTGAGGTTTTTAGGCGGCATATTTTGGCAGATCCCGCAATTTCAGATGTGATCGGCTCCTCCGGTGGGGCGACTGGTTTAGGTAATGCTCGTCTGACGATTCGGCTCAAGCCGTTGGCTGAGCGAAAAATTTCCGCCAATGACGTGGTTAATCGCATCCGCGCCACGGCACCGATCGTCGCGGGCGCGCAGCTTTATCTATTCGGCGCCCAGGATATTGATTCGCCGCGCATGTCGGATTCCACCTCTTACAGTTTGAGTTTAATGTCGGCGGAGATGCCGCTGCTGCGCGAGTGGACGCCGAAAATCGCCGCAGCGCTCCGGGAGTTGCCCGAATTGACCGACATCGATGCACCTTCGGAGGGCGGCACGACGCGGGTGATGCTCACGATCGACCGCGAGGCGGCGCGCCGGCTCGGCGTCGATATGCAGATGGTGACCTCGGTGCTCAATAGTTCGTTTAGCCAGCGTCAGATCGCGACGCTCTACGATCGGTTGAATCAATATCGCGTGATCATGGAACTAGCGCCTCAGTACACAGCGGATCCGGCGGTGCTGAAACAAGTCCAGGTCATCGGCGCCAACGGTGAGCAAGTCCCGCTCTCGGCGTTTACGCGTTATGATTACTCTTTGGTGGATGACCGAGTGCGGCATCGCAGCCAGTTTGCGGCCGAGAACATCGGTTTCGCTCTCGCTGCGGATGTTTCACTCGAACAAGCGTTGGCCGCCATCGACAAAGCGATGGGTAAAATTTTGTTGCCGACGGAAATTCAAACTGAGCTTTCAGGCGCAGCGCAGGGCTTTCAAAAAAGCCTGCAGGCGCAGCCGTTATTGATCCTCGGGGTCCTCGTCGCGGTGTATTTGGTGTTGGGCATTCTTTACGAAAGCTTGATTCATCCGCTGACGATTCTCTCGACGCTGCCCTCGGCGGGACTCGGGGCGTTGCTGGCGCTGCGCTTAACCGGGACGGAATTTACGCTGATCGCACTGCTCGGATTATTTCTGCTGATTGGTATCGTGATGAAGAACGCGATTTTGATGATCGATTTTGCGATTGATACGGAACGGCGCAACGCGCTTACCCCGCGAGCGGCGATTTTCGAAGCGGCGCAGATGCGCTTACGGCCGATCTTGATGACCAATTTCGCGGCCTTGCTGGGGGCGCTGCCCTTAGTATTGGCCGCGGGTGAAGGCGTGGAATTGCGCCGCCCGCTCGGGCTTGCGATCGTGGGGGGCTTGGCGGTGAGTCAGTTGCTGACGCTTTATACAGTCCCGGTTGTATACCTGTGGCTGGACCGCGTGCGCCTGAAATTCCGGCGCAAGTCGGCGGCGGGCTAAAAAAATAAAAAGGGCCGCGCGGTGACGCGGCCCTGAAAAGAAACGCAATTTTGGATTTCCGTTTACGTGAGCGTCACGCCTTTGGCTTTGGCGGCGCGGAGGAGGGCGTCGGCCATGTCGGATGGGGTGGCGGCAACTTCGATGCCGCATTCTTTAAATACGGCAATTTTGGCGGCAGCGGTGTCTTCGGCTCCCCCGACGATCGCGCCGGCGTGACCCATGCGACGACCCGCCGGTGCGGTTGCACCTGCAATAAAGCCAGCGACGGGCTTTTTGCAGTTAGCCTTGATCCAGCGGGCGGCTTCGACCTCGGCGTTACCGCCGATTTCACCGATGAGGATGATACCGTGGGTCTCGGGGTCGGCGTTGAACAGCTTGATGACGTCGAGGTGGTTGGTGCCGTTCACTGGGTCACCGCCGATACCGACGCAGGTGGTTTGGCCGATGTTTTTGGAGGTGAGTTGGAAGACGGCTTCGTAGGTGAGGGTACCTGAGCGGGAGACGACGCCGACGTGGCCTTTTTTGTGAATGTAGCCGGGGGCGATGCCGATGCGGCAGCCACCGAAGGAGTCTTTGCCGGTGCCGGGTGTGACGATACCGGGGCAATTGGGGCCAACGAGCCGGGTCTTGGCGCCGCTCATGGCGCGTTTCACTCGGATCATGTCTTTAATCGGAATGCCCTCGGTGATGGCGACGGCGAGATCTAGGCCGGCGTCGACGCACTCAAGGATGGCGTCGGCGGCGAATGGCGGTGGGACGAAGATGACCGATACGGTGGCTCCGGTGGCTTGGGCGGCGTCGGCGACGGAGTTGTAGATGGGCACTTTGTGGGCGCCGTATTCAAAGAATTGTCCGCCTTTGCCGGGGGTGACGCCCGCGACGACTTGCGTGCCGTAGTCGAGGGAGAGCTTGGCGTGACGACCGCCGAAGTCGCCGGTGATGCCTTGGACGATGATCTTCGTTTCGGGAGTGATGAGAATGGCCATGGGAGTGGGGGCGCGAAAGTTTAAGCGACGAGTTTGACGATTTTTTGGGCGGCGTCGGCCATCGTGTCGCCGGAGACGAGGGCAAGGCCTGAGGCAGCGAGGGTGGCTTTACCTGCTACAACGTTGTTGCCTTCGAGGCGTACGACGAGGGGCAGTTTGAGGCCGACTTCTTTGACGGCTTCGACGATGCCGGTGGCGATGACGTTGCAGTCCATGATACCTCCGAAGATGTTAACAAGGATGCCTTTAACGTTGGGATCACCTAGGATGATTTTGAATGCAGCAATGACCTGGTCTTTGGAGGCGCCACCGCCGACGTCCAGGAAGTTAGCCGGGGTGCCGCCGAAGTGCTGGATGATGTCCATCGTGCTCATCGCTAGGCCGGCGCCGTTGACTAGGCAGGCGATGTTGCCGTCCAGAGCGATGTAGCTAAGAGAGTATTTCGAGGCTTCGATTTCCTTGGGGTCTTCCTCGTTGAGGTCGCGTAGGGCGACGATCTCGGGGTGGCGGTAAAGGGCGTTGGAGTCGAAGGAGACCTTGGCGTCGAGAGCTAGGACCTCGCCGGTGGGGGTGGTGATGAGGGGGTTGACCTCGACCATGGCCGCATCGGTTTCCCAGAACATCGTGTAGAGGTTGCGGATGAGTTTGGTGGCGTTCTTGGCTTCAGCCCCGGCCAAGCCGAGCTTGGTGATGAGGTCGCGAATTTGGAAGTCGGCGATGCCGTAGGCCGGGTCGATGAGGACTTTAAAGAGTTTCTCCGGGGTGTCGTGGGCGACGGTCTCAATATCCATGCCACCTTCCGTGGAAGCGACGATGACGGGGCGCGAGGTGGCGCGGTCGAGGAGAATGGCCAGGTAGTATTCTTTCTTAATGTCGCTCGCGACAGTGAAATAGATCGTTTGGACCTTGCGACCAGCGGGACCGGTCTGGGCAGTTACGAGGGTCTGGCCAAGCATGTTGCCGGCCATGGCGAGGGCATCGGCTTTGGTTTTGCAGAATTTTACGCCGCCTTTGAAGCCGTTGGTGAAGGTGCCTTTACCGCGCCCGCCAGCGTGAATCTGGGATTTCACCATGGTCGGGCCCTCGGGGAGGGCGGCGAGGGCGGTGACGAAGGTCTCGGGGCTAGTGGCGGTGGTGCCTTTGGGCACAGCGACGCCGAATTTCTCAAAAAGGG
>Ga0114958_10003370_pt1 | contig 11441 bp, 11 predicted proteins | sample C_130208_EF_Meta_FD_89577 | JGI IMG/M metagenome (GOLD analysis project Ga0114958, IMG submission 89577) | Freshwater microbial communities from Lake Croche, Canada to study carbon cycling - C_130208_EF_MetaG | ecosystem: Environmental > Aquatic > Freshwater > Lake | place: Lake Croche, Canada... | reverse complement strand
CAACATGAACCGTTTGTAATTTCAAGCCCTAAAATTCGGTTTTTTAACGACCGCTACTATTTATTCTATATTTCAGGTTCCACCTGGATGCCCGTCGATGAAATTGAGCCCGTTTATTCGATAAGACTTGCAACTTCTGACGATGGCAATAATTGGGAGAAGTCCAATCGCAACCTTATTCCCAATATTTTAGGTGAATTTGAGGCACAGGCGTCACCAGATGTCATTTATTTAAATGGGTACTTTCATATGTTTTTTTGCTACCGGGAAGGAACGAATTTTCGGAATTCATCTCGTGGATACCGAATGGGCTATGCATATAGTGAGGATCTCGAAACTTGGATTCGAGATGATTCTAAGTCGGATTTGAAAAAGTCTGATTTTGGGTGGGATTCGGAGGACATTAGTTACCCAAATGTAATTCAGGTTGACGATTATTTATATTGTTTTTATCTTGGGAATCATGTTGGTCGTATGGGATTTGGAGTCGCACGAATGAAAGTATCACTAGAGTGAAATTGAATAATCTAGGTTTAATTTTTGATATCAATAAATTTGAACCATTTAAAAACTATACACATGCCCAGTCACCACAACTTTTCCAACTTAATGACATAAATCGGATTTATTTCAGTTCTAGACCATTAAAAAAGAAGGGTGAATTACCTTCCACAGAGGTTCTTTTTGTTGATTATGATTCAGACTTCAAAAAAATCGTAGACTATTCTAAGAAGCCAGTACTAGGCCCAGCGATATTGGGAGCTTACGATGAGCATGGAGTCTTCCCATTTCACGTATGCAAGATAGAAAACCATCTGTTCGGATATATCAGTGGTTGGTCAAGAAGAGTCTCCGTTGCAGTAGAAACATCAATTGGTATTTCCGAGAGTTTTGATAATGGTTCTTCATTTCAAAGAATCGGAAACGGTCCAATCCTTTCAGCATCTCAAGATGAACCATTTCTTGTAGGCGATCCATTTGTCATCAAATACGGCGATGATTTCATTATGTATTACATAGCTGGAACTGATTGGAAAAAAACTGAAGCAGAATATGAATTGCAGCGCGTTTACAAAATAAGAATGGCAGTCTCAAAGGATGGCGAAAAATGGAAACCACTACTCAAGAATATTGTGTCCAATGTCCTCGGGATTGATGAATGCCAAGCACTTCCAAGTGTCGTTTCTACTAAAAACGGATCAAAAATGGCGTTTTGTTATCGTGAAATCTCAAACTTTAGAACTAATGGAAAAAATGCATATAAACTTGGATTCGCTGAGAGTTCGGACTTGGTCCACTGGAAGAGAAATGACGACCTGTACTACATTCCTAACCATCCAAGCGAATGGGACACCGGTATGCGGTGCTATCCAAATATCCATTTGATCAATAATCGAGTGGCGATTTTTTATAATGGTAATGATTTTGGAAAAAATGGCTTCGGTCTGGCTTTGGAAGAATGAACAAGGTATTTGTTTCAGGGGTCAAACTTGAGGCTGATGAAATAGAAAAACACCTAATTAGCCTTGGAAGTATCTTTATCGCCAGGCTAAGGAAGAAAATTAAGATTTGGGATTACGCATTGAAGCTTTCATCTTTAAGTACAATCAACGTGATAAAAATTGATGAGGAAATCGCTGCAATGGTTGCATTCTACTTTAATGAGGAAATTGATATGGTTTATATTTCACATATTGGGGTATCTCCACAGTGGCAAAAAAGAGGTTTTGCGTACGAATTAATTCAGGGCATTGAGAGAGAAAAGCCTTGTCGCGGTATCAGACTTGAAGTTTCGAAAGATAATTTTCCAGCACTGACGTTTTATAAAAAGCTCGGATTTAGTACGTGTGAGATACTAGAAAACAGTGTATTCCTAGAAAGAGTGAGAAATGAATCAAAATAGAGACTTCGAACTTGAATCCCAAGACAACAGTGAAAGAAATTACAGGTATAGCATAGACACTATTGTTCGGGATCTGTATCTGAAGCGAATTGCGAGTTCTGAATACAGTCTTTCGCCAGGGGCAAGAGTATTGGAAATAGGATCACACGATGGTTCTATGACGAAACAAATTCTTGAATATATTGAAAAAATTGATGTTTTAGAACCTGTAATTGAACTTCATACAGTACTCGAAGAAAAATTCGGACATCAGGTGACGCTGCATAGAGGAACAATTGAAAACTTAGAATTTAATATGGAGTTTGATGCAATTTTTCTCGTACATGTTCTTGAACATGTGGAAAATCCTAGAGAATCACTGAGAAGAATATCAACCTGGCTTAAACCATCAGGAATTCTTCACGTGATGGTTCCAAACGCAAACGCTCTTTCTCGACAGCTAGCCCGAAACATGGGGCTCATGAATGCAACCACGGATGTCCTTCATGGTGAGAAGTTACAGGGGCATTTAAGAAGTTATTTACTTGAGGATTTTGTGAATGATCTTATTTCCGCTGGACTTCAAGTTAAAGCAACGGGCGGTATCTTGCACAAGCCCCTGGCTAATTTTCAGCTTGATAAGAGTTTAGAAATGGGAATTATCGACATGAAGTTCATTCAGGCATTGGACGATTACGCAAGAACTAATGCAGCGGAGGCTTCATCTATTTTTGCGGTTGCAACTCAGTGATTCCAAGGATCGAACTGCACCGACGTCTAAGATATTTAGTAAGGTGAATAAAGCCGTTACCTGGAATACCTGACGATAATCGTTCACAACTTGAACAAAATTTATGCCCATGACTTTTCAATTCTAAGAATTGGTGTGGGATTGATCTCTCCTCCTCCAATCTTGGATGAAGACCTCGTGAATCGTTACGCCCTAGGTCCTTCACGTAGGAATTAAGTGGAACCTGATATGGGGTCCCAAGTGAGAAAGCAGCGTAAGTCATAAGTGCATCACCATAACTTTTATCCTGAACACTAGCAAGGAAAATTCTGTGCCATTTCTCTATGACTAATTTTCGATAAACTTGATCACCTTTGAAATGTTGACTAAGCATGTCAGAGGTCACTTGCCTGTCAATTTTTTTTGAAAACCATATTTCTCGAAATTTTTCATAGACAGGAAGATTGAGAGCTGTACCCCACTGTTGTGGGAAAAGTGTGAATCTGTAATCCTCATCAGAAGGATGATGTCCATACAAGGCACATGCAGACGCGATACCAGCTGATGAGCCTGATGCTGTTGATTTAGCTAGAAAAGTCAGCCCTTGCTCGGAGACGTCGTTATCTTCTTCCAGAGAAAACACTGCTCGCGTATTTTCAAAAACAGTATCAAAAATTCGGATGGCATGATCAGTTAGACCATTGTTGGTATCCCAGATATGTGGGATGACATTCGAGTTTGATTCTGCAATACTTTCCGTTCGGCGGATTGTTTCCTCTCGCCACACTCTTTCCTCATTAGATGCGTTCACTCTCAATCCATCAATAGAGACATGAACCCGGACGCTTGAACTCCAATTTAGAAGCCTTTGTATAGCCTGCTCTGTCATTTCTGGTCTTCGGTAAGAATAAAGAACGGCATCATTAATCATGCGAGGGAAAGTTCCTCGCTCAAAGTTAACGTTAGGCCATCCTCGAAACTGACTTCCGGGGCAAAACCCAAGAGACTTCTTGCTTTAGTCGAATCCAAAGAATATCTACGATCATGTCCAAGCCTGTCTTGAACAAATTTTGGTACTAACTGAAAGTCTTGTCGGATATGGTTGATTCTAGAGATCAAGTCTAAGTTGGTTATTTCAACTCCGCTTCCAATATTAAATATTCGGTCGTCACCTTTGTAATTACCTGCGAGCCAAATCCCTCTTGCGTGATCAGAAACGTGAATCCATTCTCGTGACTGCAATCCATCCCCATAAACTGGAACTTTCTCCCCATTTAACGCACAACGAATAAATTTCGGAATTATTTTTTCTGGGAATTGCCCCGTTCCGTAAGTGTTGGAACCGCGGGTAATGATGAAATCAAGACCGTAAGTTCTCCCAGCAGCAAGAATTAGGAGTTCACCAGCAGCTTTAGATGCTGAGTACGGTGAACTTGGGTTGAGTATGTGTTTTTCGTTTGTAGATCCTTGTAAAATCTCTCCATAAACTTCATCGGTTGAAACATGAACCACTCTCTTGCCTGGGCTCTTAAGAAGTGAGTTAATTATAGTTTGTACTCCGAAAACGTTCGTCTGGATGAACTCATTTGGACTTTCAATTGAGTTATCTACGTGAGTTTCCGCTGCAAAATTAAAAATTATGTCTGAATTTTCAATTAATTCAGAGATAAGCTCATAATTTAGAATAGAGCCCTTTACGAAAGAATACTTTTTGTGCGTATCTACCGAAGTTAAGCGTTTAAGGTCAGCGGCGTAGGTCAAATCATCTAGGACAATTAAGCTGGAGATCTGCTCGCAAATATTTGCATCAGTAAGCAACAACTTCACAAAATGAGAACCGATAAATCCGGCACCTCCAGTTACCAATACACGCATAAAAATCCAATCAAAACAACGGCTTTCCAGTAGTCTAGTCTAATGATAGGCATAATTTTGGCGGGTGGAACCGGGAGTCGCCTTTACCCTAATACTGCAGCCTCCAATAAGCATCTGCTTCCAGTTTTTGACAAGCCCATGATTTATTTCCCACTCAGCACATTGATTATGGCCGGCATAACAGAGATTGTTATCGTCAGTAATGCGGAATACATTTCTTCATTTAGGAAGATATTTGGAGACGGATCTCATCTTGGATTAGTAATTCTTTTTCAAGAACAGCCAATTTCTGACGGAATTGTCGGTGCGCTAATTTCCGCATCTACTTACATTGAGAACTCCGACGCATTAGTAATTCTCGGAGATAATATTTTTTTTGGTGGTGGTTTTGGTGAAACCCTAGAGGGACTCTCGCTGAATAACAACGCAAAGGTCTGGGTTAAACAAGTCAGCAATCCCTCCGACTATGGCATCCTTACGCTCGATCATCAGAACAAACCACTATCGGTAGATGAAAAACCAGAGCATCCTAAGAGCAATCTAGCAATCACAGGTTTGTATTACTTCCCTCAATCCTTCGTAGATAGATTAAGTCAAGTATCTTCAAGTGCACGAGGTGAATACGAAATCACAACACTCATAGAAAGTTATCTAAAGAATGAAACACTTGAAGTAAAGCAGTTAAGAAGAGGAACTGCTTGGTTTGATGCAGGAACATCCGATAGATTATTCATGACTTCTGATTTTGTGAGAATTATTCAAGAGAGGACTGGACAGATTGTCGGTTCACCAGAAGAGGTGACCTTTCGAAGAGGCAACATTACAGATTCACAATTCCGATTACTTATAAAAGAAATGCCTGAATCCACATATAGAAAGTCCTTGACAGAGATGATTGAGATTTAGAATATGCGCGAGGTAAAGGTATTTCCACTTGTGCGACCAGACGTACCACACTTTAAAAAATGGAGGAGCTCTCTCCCTTCAATTTACAGGTCGAATCATTTCAGTAATGCTGGAAATACCTGGAAAAAGTTAAACTCAGAATTGGAACGCTATTTTCCAGATAGAAGTGTTGTAGCAATAGGAAACAATACGATTGGTCAAATTTCAGTACTCGACGCATTACAGATTCGTGGAAAGAAAGTTGTAGTATCAAATTACACTTTTGCGGCGACCATACAAGCTGTTATTCACGCAGGTGGGATACCCGTCCTGGTTGATGTGGAAACTGATTCAGGAGAGATAGAAATAGCTTCTATAGAGAATGCAATCAAAGAGCACGGTGAAATTGCACTTGTGCTGTATACGCGGATTTTTGGACAACGGCGATCAACCGAGGATTTAGAAAGCTATCTTGAATTGATGGGTATCCCTCTAGTTATAGATGCAGCTGCAGGTTTTCCTACAAAACCTACCAAGAAGTCCAGTGCGATCGAAGTTTTTTCATTCCATGCAACAAAAGCGTTTAGCGTGGGTGAAGGAGGCGCAATTAGTGGACCATCTGAGTTATTAGATCTCATATGGAAATCTTGTAATTTTGGAATTCAGAACACTGAAGTATTCACTGACGGAATAAATTCAAAAATGGACGAATTTACAGCAGCCCGTGCTCTTGCGATGCTGAATAGTTTTCCTGAGGTTGCGAGAAGGAGACAGAATTTCGTCGATATAGTGTACAAAGATTTTGAAGTCAGTCACAAAATCCAAACCCTCAAGAATGATGGCTCATGGGCATGGAGCCTTTTCCCAATTAAATTTTTGTCAAGAGAAAAAATGGAGCACTTTGCCTCACTTACTAGCAAGGCAGGACTATCGGGGAAAAATTACTACTTCCCCAGTATGTACCAAGGATATCAAGGTTCAGCGAATGTTCTTAAAAACACTGTACTGGCAAATTCTGATGCCTGGGCAAATAATACTTACTGCCTACCGGTTTATGCGAAGTACACATCAAAAGAGTTAAAAATCATTCGACACATTGTAAAGTCATCGATACAAGAAATTGAATAGTTGTGACGAGTTATGAGAATTTTGCAATTATCAACATCGGTGCGAGGTGGTGCAGGACGAGCAGCGATCAGACTAAATAATGCATTGTATGAGTCAGGCCTTGATTCAAAAATTGTATATTTAGGAAATGGTGAGAAGACAGAAAATACTCATGAATACGCATTACCGAGAAGTAGGCGAAGAAAAATACTTTCCTCGGGAGTAACCCTTCTACAGAGAAAATTTGTACAGTCCGGACCAGATCTGGTAACACCCATCACGATAAATGGACTCAAGTATTCAGAAATTATGAAGTATTCACCAGACATTGTTCACATCCACAACTACTACAACTTATTAGACTTTGACTCAATTGTAAAAATATCAAAGATGGTTAAAGTTGTGATAACTCTTCACGACCAGAGAATTTTTACTGCTGGATGTCACTATTCCCACACATGCGAAGAATTTCGATTGAATTGCTCAGATTGCCCGCAAGTACGCCCAATATTTCGGAAATTGGTCTCAGATCATTTTGGTAAGAACATGAACCTCTTGAACACTTTACCCAGTTCGATAAGTTTGGTTTCTCCTTCCAAATGGCTCCTCGAAAAGGCAAAAGAAAATAGTAATTTCTCGAATATGCCTAGCAGTGTTATCAGGAATCCGATCCCCATGATGCTCGTCAACACTGAAAGATATTTCCAAAACGAAACCCTACATGTCGGATTTTGCTCGGACTTGCTCTCTAACCCACTTAAGGGACTGAAAGTTTTGCTTGATGCATTAGAAAACTTGAACCGACCCTATTTATTACATCTTATTGGAAGACATTTAGACAGCACCACAATCCCTGCGAATACGAATTACGAATTGCATTGCCCTTCGAACGAGAATGAACTTAACTCCTTGGTGTCGAGGCTCGACGTCCTGGTGGTCCCAAGTATTGAGGACAATTCACCCAATGTTATTGGAGAAGCACTTATGAGTGGAGTTAAAGTTATTGGTTCGGAGGTTGGTGGCATCGCTGAAATAATGAAAGAATCAAATATGAGTTCATTTAATCCAGAGAACTCGAGAGACCTTGTAAATATTCTGGAGAGTTTTGATTTCAATTACTCAAGAATTGCAATTGCTCAAAATGCCAAGAAGATTTTTTCCTATGAAGTGATCGCTACAAAAATGTTAAGTTTTTATCATGAATGAAGAAAATTTAACCGTAAATCTGTCAATAGTTGTTCCAATCACGCGTATGTCCGGCCGAATGCAAAATTTGAGAAGCTGGCTCACCTCGGTGACGCAATTTGATGTCGAAGTTATTTTAGTCCATGATCGACAAGATCTGAATACCTCTACAGAGCTTGAGGCACTTTGTAAAACTATCTCTTCGCGCAAGGTGAAGGTCTTCGAACAAAATTTTGGTAATCCCGGTGATGCACGCAATTTTGGAAAGAATCATACGACTGGAAACTTCATCACTTTTTGTGACAGTGACGATGTGCTCCACATCGAGAATATAATGAAAAGTCTTTCGCTGTATTCAGATTACGATGTAATAATTGGCACCTTTGTCGTAGTTGACTCAGGTTCCCGCCGTTTAGTGACTTCAAGTCAGGCGCCGAAAAATGCAGTAAACCTAGCTATGAATCCAGGATTGTGGAGATTTATATTTCGCTCTGAGATACTGGATAATCTTGAATTTATGAAATTCTTAATGGGGGAAGATCAACTTTTTCTCGCAGAAACCAAGTTGTTTAGCAGTAAAATAAAAATAGTCGATAGCGTCTTTTATGATTACTATGTAAATGATAAATCGCAATTAACATCAGACAAGGGTAAAGTGAATGATCTTTTTGGCGTACTATTGTTACTTGAAAAATTAGCTTGTAAAGTAACTGGGGATAACAAAAACTTCACTCACTTACTGATTGTCAAGAACTACTTAACAATGCTTAAAAATTACAGAGTGTTGACATCAAAGAATAAGAAAGCAATGTGGTCTAAGTTTTTTTATGTATTAACAACAATAATATTTAAGATTAACTGGATGAGGGCTTTTAATCCGATGGTGTCAAAAACATGACTTCAAAAAGATGGGTTGCTCTTGCAGGTGGATTAGGAAATCAATTATTTCAGTATGCTCATTCGATATCTGGACTAAATTGGGATGAGAATTCTAGGCTGGAATGTGTTGGATTCAAGATTGGCAACACAAACAGTTTTTGTCCTGAATTACTAAAATTTGATCTCAAACGAACGAACATAGTGACAAACAATTGGAGAAATACGAAGGTTGAACAACTTTGTTTCAATTATATTTTGAGAAATTCAACTTATAAAAATGAAATGAGAAAATATGATCCACTGTTAAAATTATGTCGAATCCTCTTACTCCCTCGAACTATTATCAAGTACTTTGAACATGAAAAAAAGATAGAAAATTATAGAATGCCGAACCTTGAGATAGGTTACTTTCAAGATGAGAGATTCCCAAAAGAAGTAATTGATGTAATGCAAGGATTATCCTTAAAAGAGAAGAGTGCCCAAGTCCTAGCTCACAGCGATCTTGCAAAATTGGAGCAACCGTTAATCGTTCACCTGAGACTTGGTGATTATCGCCTTGATCCTGATTTGGGATGTTTAAGCTTAGATTATTACAGAGCAGCCATTTCGGAAACCTTTTGGCAAGGAAACTATCTCAAAATATGGCTCTTTTCAGACGATATCGAAGTGGCAAAATGAAAAATCGGCGAGAGTTTCGCTGAGCACATTCGAATCATTGATCCCACCCTGAGTGCAGCGGAGACCTTTGAAATTATGAGACTGGGTAATGGATATATCATCGCAAATTCCAGCTTTAGTTTTTGGGCTGCAATGCTATGCAAAAATAGGAATTCAAACGTGATTGCACCCGCACCATGGTTTAAACGTGAAGAGATTTCCCCAAACTTCCTCCCTGGGGATTGGATAATCCGCCAAGCAGACTTTGATTGATACTAGACTTGAGAGATGAAAAACTACTCATTTAGAGTAAAAAATTCTTCATTTTGGAAGGCTTCCCGACTTTTCGAACAAAAAGATCGCATTAAAATCCTAGGTGTAGTTGCAATTCAAATAATATTGAGTTTCTTGGACTTGATTGGTGTGGCACTTGTAGGCCTACTTGGCGCTCTTGGTGTTGCCGGTATTCAAAGTCGAAATCCCGATGGCACGGTAAATCAGATACTTAAACTAATCGGAATTTCAAAACTTGATTTTCACCATCAAGCCTTGGTTTTAGGGATTCTTTCAACGTCTATTTTGGTCACAAGGACTATTTTTTCAGTCGTATTTACAAAGCGAACTTTATTTTTCCTCAGTCGACGTGCGGCAAATATTTCCCAAAAAGCTGTGCATGCACTATTTCGACAGCAAATATCAAAGATTCAGATGAGAACTTCACAGGAAACTGTATTTGCACTAACAAATGGAGTTACTGCTTTAACTTTGGGCATTGTTGGGACTGCGGTAGCAATTGTTGCTGATGGTTCATTATTACTAGTAATCGGAATTGGATTATTGGTAATTGATCCAGTAATGGCTTTGGGTACTGCTTTACTTTTTGGAACCGGTGCACTTTTATTGCACAAGCAAATGCATAAAAAAGCGCTTGCACTGGGCGTGAACCAAGCAGAATTAAGTATAAAAAGCAATCAAATTCTTTTAGAGTCACTCACAGCTTATCGTGATCTATTTGTACGAAATAGCATCCAAGCGAATGCTAATGAGTTCTCGAATGCAAGATTTGCCTTGTCGGACAATATTGCAGAATCCACTTTTATGCCATTTGTGAGTAAGTATGTGATTGAAACCCTGATACTCGTTGGAGCTCTGGGATTAAGTTCCATACAGTTCGTACTGCAAGACGCACAACATGCAATTGCGACACTTGCGCTTTTTATGGCAGCTGGGACTCGACTTGCCCCTGCAATACTAAGAATTCAACAAAGTGTAATTGCGATGAAATCCTCAAGCGGAAATGCACAAAAAACCTTTGAAATTCTGAGTGAATTGAATTTGACGGACGAAGACCAGATGGATGATTTCAGTCGATTCAGAACTATCCATCCTGGTTTCGATTCGACTTTAAGGATCATAAACGTGAGTGCAAGGTATCCAATTTCAGATGAGTGCATAATAAAAGATATTAATTTGGAAGTGATTGCCGGTGAGACGATTGCGATAGTTGGTCAGTCTGGGTCTGGAAAATCCACGATGGTTGATGTGATTTTAGGAGTGTTGAAGCCAGAGACAGGAAGTGTAAATATTTCAGGTTTAAGCCCAGAAAGAGCACTTTCCAAGTGGCCGGGGGCAATTGGCTACGTTCCTCAGGATGTTTATGTCAAAGATGGCACGATTGCAGCTAATATCTCATTAGGCTTTAAACCAAACGATGTTCCTGAAGTAGAGATATTGCGCGCAGTAAGTCAGGCCCAGCTCTTGGAATTTATTAGTCAGAACCCCAATGGCTTGCAATCTCAAGTTGGTGAAAGTGGTTCCATGTTAAGCGGGGGGCAAAAACAACGATTGGGAATTGCCCGTGCGCTAGTAACAAAGCCCGGTCTTTTGATCTTGGATGAGGCCACAAGCGCTCTTGACGGAAAGACCGAGTCGGAGATTACTGAAGCGATCGCATCACTCAAAGGAGTTTGCACAATAGTCATTGTTGCCCACAGACTATCTACAATCAGAAACGTGGATAAAGTGGTTTACCTCGAAAATGGAAGAATTCGCGCAGTTGGTTCGTTTAGCGAAATAAGGAATCAGGTCCCCGACTTTGATTCTCAGGCAAAATTAATGGGGCTTTAAATGGAAAGCAAGAACCTAGAAATTTTTTTGAATTTCCTTGATTCACCAAGAAAAGTCTTGCTCAAGATGAGAAATTTAAAAACACGGCTTTCATCAGCGAGACTAACGGCGAGT
>Ga0114958_10003368_pt1 | contig 11442 bp, 8 predicted proteins | sample C_130208_EF_Meta_FD_89577 | JGI IMG/M metagenome (GOLD analysis project Ga0114958, IMG submission 89577) | Freshwater microbial communities from Lake Croche, Canada to study carbon cycling - C_130208_EF_MetaG | ecosystem: Environmental > Aquatic > Freshwater > Lake | place: Lake Croche, Canada... | reverse complement strand
TGTAAGGGGCCAAAGGGAGAAGCAATCCCCATGATTTTTAGGCCTTTTCATGAGTTTGATGGCAATTGGTTTTGGTGGGGAGCGGGTCATTGTAGCGTGGAAGAATTTATTGGGATTTGGCGTTTTACGGTTGATTATTTGAAGGATGTACAACAAGTACATAATTTATTGTATGCCTTTTCCCCAGATAATAAATTTTTAACGGAGGCGAAATTTTTAGAGCGATATCCGGGTAATTCGTATGTCGATATGGTGGGTATGGATAATTATGGGGACATGGGCAGAAATGGATATAATTTACCAAAAGCCGTTGAAAAACTTTTGATTGTTTCAAACTACGCGAAGAAAAATAAAAAATTGGCCGCCTTTACGGAAACAGGATTAGAAACAATCCCCAATGCCAATTGGTGGACAGATGTGCTTTTGAAAGTCATGAAAACAGAAGGGTTGAATGTAAGCTATGTGTTAGTTTGGAGAAATGATATTAGGAGTCCGACACATTATTATGCACCCTTTCCGGGCCAAGTTTCGGTACCTGATTTTATGAAATTTTATGAGGATCCTTTCACATTATTTTTGGAGGATTTACGGAAACAAAACATATATCGCTTTAAGAATAAATAACATGAAGGCAACAGAAATACAAGTGGGCGTGGTGGGTTTAGGCTTGATGGGATGCAGTATAGCCACATGTTTATTGATGTCGGGCCATCCCGTAGTTGCCATTGCGCCGATTCCTGTCGATATGGAGACCGCTGAATTAAGGATTAGAAAACATTTAACGAAGGCAAGGGAAGAAGGATTAATTACGGAAGCGGCGGATTTTTATTTGGGAAATTTGATCATTAGTGAGTCGTATGTGGATTTGAAAGCATGCCAATTGGTCATCGAGTGTACCATAGAAAATGAGGAAATCAAGCGAACGGTTTATGAAAAGATTGAGGCTGAAATTGCCGAAGATGCTTTACTCACGTCAAATACATCAGCTATTCCCATCAGTGAGCTTCAAAATTTGACTCAAAAACCAGAACGTTTTTTTGGTTTGCATTGGGCGGAGCCATCACATACAACACGTTTTTTGGAAATTATTTGTGGAGCGAAAAGTGATGTTACAAAGGGGGAATATTTATATGAATTAGCGCATGGATGGGGGAAGGAGCCCACCTTAGTCCGCAAGGATATTCGTGGATTTATTGCGAATAGATTAATGTATGCGATGTATCGGGAAGCGTTTTATTTAGTTGAGAACGGGTATGCGACTGTGGAAGATGTGGATCGTGCGTGCCGAAATAATACGGGGTATTGGATGACATTGGTCGGGGTTTTTGGTTGGATGGATTTAACGGGAGTTCCTGCATATCATAACGTGATGAAGGATTTAAATTCCACCTTATATAATGGAACTGAGGTGCCAAAATTGATTGATGACATCGTAAAATCTGGGGGTAAGGGTGTGAGTAATGGTCAAGGGTTCTACCAATATAGTCCCGAGGAGGCTAAATTATGGGAAGAAACCTTTGCCGACTTCAGTTATGAAATTAGAAAATTGGCCTTAAAATATCCAGCAGATGTGGTTAAGTCTAAATTAAAAACCAAATAATTGATCTAGAAAATCAGTCTATTTTTGGGTAATTCGGTTTGTTGCGTATAGCTTTACTAACTTTTAGAAAGTTAGTAAAGCTGGTGCTGCGAGGTATGTTTTTTACTCTTTAATCAATTTAAAAATAGACTCTAAATTTTCAGATGTTTGTAGGTAATAAATGCCTTTGGGGAGAAAAGAAAAATCTTGATTTTTAAGATTTGGACCTTTAAATATTTCTTTCCCATCTGCAGCAAATAATACATATATTACTCCATCTGTTTGGTCTCCAAAATGAATTTTTGAGTTAAACGGATTTGGGAAAGGAATTGCTTTTAGCGATTCAATTTCCGTTGAGAGTACCAAACTACACCCGTTCGTAATCCCTACTAACTTAGACATTTCGCCACATAAATATTCCCAATTTGTCAAGTTAATTCCGGTCAAATTTGCACCATATAAATTTGTTTTCTCATTGGGATCTTGTGCTAAATTGAATAGCTTTTTGGTGCCATTATCTAATTGAATCAACTTGAAAAGTTTATTTCGGATGGTTTTCCCATCGCTATCCGGTGAGGGCCCTTTAAATACTTCGGCAAAAACCCAATCATGAATATCTAGAGCCTCATTTTTTAAAATAGGCATCAAACTTTTACTATCTACTGGTTTTGAACTAGGAATTTGAGATGCCCAATGGCTATGCCCAAATAACTCTAGTATGGTGGCAAAAAGATCAGTTGTGTGAACTAAGGCATCACTAGTTCTGTTGGGCGACTTAACCGAAGGGCCTGAGATAATCATTGGGACTTGTAGTCCGCCTTGGTATACACTTCCTTTTGCCGGACTCGACTGGGCCACTGGAGAATCATCGCCATTGTCACCAATGAATATAATATCTGTATTTGACCATAAATTATATACCGTGAGCGAGTCGAATATACGCCCAATTTCGCGATCCATCGCTTCATTCATGGCTTTAAAATAATTTTTGGGGTTGGCAGAAATATCCGAGCTGCTACCACTTAAGGTATTATTTTTTAATAGCGACGCGGGGGGCAAATGATACGGAGTATGTGGGGCGTTAAAAGCGAGCCAAACAAAAAATGGGGTATCCTTATTTTTCTTAATAAATGAAATCGCGTTGTCTGCATTTTCAGTAGTTGCATAATTAGTGGATGTTGATTCAGTCCCATTGGTTATTTTAGTCCAATTAAAATAGTTGGTCAATTCCCCAGGAAAGCTACCTTCAAATTGGTCATAGCCCATTTTATTGGGGAAAATTAGATTCGTTTTAGGCGTGGGGGTTTGTAAATGCCACTTGCCGATATGGGCTTTTGCAATCCCACCGGGTTTAAATTTGTTTAACAATTTCGGGATGGTGATTTCGGCTGTATCTAAAACGGATGAAGTATTTCCGCCAATAGCAGCACCAACCCCCGTTCTAAAACTATATCGGCCCGTTAAAATTCCGGCGCGTGTCGGTGAACAAAATGGGTTTGCCCAGGCGTTTTTAAAGCGAATCCCCGTTTTTAATAAGCGCCTAACATTGGGAAGATTTACGGTATCAAGATGGTTTTCATAAAATCCACAGTAATCAGAACCCAAGTCATCAGCGATGATAACTAATACGTTTCGCTGTCCAAATGTGCTTTGACTTTGTAGGGAAAAAAAAATCAAAACGAAAAAGGGCTTCAAAATTTTAAGTCGAAACATTATTCTCTTAAATTGGGATGAAATTTAAATTTACCCATTTATTTATATCTCAATACCTTTAGCTTTGTTAAATTTAATAAACCTGTCCCCCAATAACCAAAACTAATAATGGGGTCTAATTTACATCATGTGAATCTGTTAAAAAGGTCGGGTAAAATAATTTTTTTGCGTCTTTCATGAATATGAGTAAAACCTATGAAAAAACTAAAAAATAGATTAAAAAATGGAGAGACCTTGCATGGCTGTTGGCTTAATCTGGGCAGCCCTTTAACCGCAGAGATTGTTGGCCTATCTGGTTTTGATTGGGTTTTAATTGACCTGGAACATGGAGCCGGATCAGAAAAAGAGGCTTTGGGGCAAATGCAGGCGCTCCAACATACCTCTGCCGGGATCATTGTCCGAGTGGAAAGTGCGGAACCCCAACGAATTCACCGGGTATTGGATATGGGTGCTGAAGGTGTTATGTGCCCCAAAATAAACAATCTCACCGAGGCGAAAAAAGTAGTTAATGGGCTGTATTATCCGCCTATGGGCCAGCGGGGCGTAGCTAAAATGGTTCGGGCCACACAATTTGCCCAAAACTTTCAAAGTTACTATGAAACTTCTCAAGAAAATATTTTGGGAATCGTTCAAATTGAGACCAAAGAAGTCCTAAATCATGTAGATGAAATTGCAAATTTAGAGGGGGTCGATGTGTTATTTATTGGGCCTGCTGATTTAACAATGGAATTAGGGATATTTGGTCAATTTGATCATCCGATATTTTTAGAAGCTATTGAAAAAACGATTAAAGCTGCTAATCAAGCGGGCAAAGCAACAGGAATTTTATTTTTTAACTCGGAGGAATATACCCAATACCATCAAATGGGAATCCGTTTTATTGCATGCGGTGCCGATGCTAATTTTGTGGCTGAGGGAGCAAAAAACATGGTGGAGAAATTAGCAAAACTTAGATCTCAAGCATCATGATATTAGATCCGATTATTTTATTAGCCATAGGCATCGTCTTAGTTGTTGGCGGCATCATTGGATTAAAATTACATCCATTTTTAGCGCTTTTATTAGGGGCTTTCGTGGTCGCATTTTTGACTCCGGCTTCTATTTTAGAACAGTTTGCCCTGTCAAAGGGGATGGACGCCAGCGCGGCATTATCATTTTCTAAAAAAAGTGTGGGCGAACGAATTGCCACTGAATTTGGAAATACCTGTGCTAAAATAGGCATATTAATCGCCATGGCTGCGATCATAGGAAAATGTATGCTAGAATCTGGCGCGGCTGAGCGTATCATTCGATCATTATTAAAATTTACAGGTGTGGATAAAGCTCCATTCGCATTTCTTTTTGGAAGCTTTTTTTTGGGAATTCCTGTATTTTTTGACACCGTCATATTTTTAATGATTCCGCTTGCAAAAGCCATGACTTTGCGCATTGGTAAAAATTATTTACTATTAATTTTATGCATTATGTCGGGTGCTGCCATGGCAAATTCATTAGTTCCTCCGGCTCCAGGTCCGCTTTTTTTAATTGGCGAAATGCACATTCCGATCGGATTAATGATGGTTTGTGGGATCGTTGTTGGTTTTTTCACCGTATCTGCGGGCTATATTTTCTCAGTTTGGGCGAACAAAAAATGGCCGATTGAATTAAGGGATTCTGTCGATGCAAAATTGGAAGATCTTAAAAAAATATCTGCTAAAGAAGATCAAAATTTACCTGGGTTGGGGGTCTCATTAATGCCAGTCATGATTCCTTTAGTGCTCATTTGTTTAGATACGGCGATCACAAATTTTCTAAAGGGGCCTAACCTTCAATTAGGAAGCATATTTAATCAATTTGCTGCTGTCATTAAATTTTTTGGGGATAAAAATATTGCCATCATGTTAGGGGGTATTGCTGCCCTAGGAGTCATGGCCAAAAACAAAAAGGATAAGGGGCAAAGTTTAACTCCATTTGTGCAAACGGCTTTAATGAGCGGCGGTGGAATTATTTTAATAACGGCTGCTGGGGGGGCATTTGGTGGGACACTCCAACAAACCGGCATTAGTACTAAAATTGCTGAATTGACTGCAGGGTACCAAATGGCATTAATTCCCATGGCATTTTTTATAGCGGCTGTTGTTAGAACTGCTCAAGGTTCTGCCACTGTGGCGCTAATTACTGCTTCAGGAATTTTGTCGGGTATGGCAGGTCAGGCCAATTTAGCATTCAATCCGGTGTACATTGGTTTGGCGATTGGCTGTGGATCCAAATTAGTTCCATGGATGAACGATGCTGGCTTTTGGATATTTTGTAAGTTGAGCGATCTAACGGAAAAGGAAGCACTTAAAACAATTTCTCCGCTCTTAGTGGTGATGGGCTTGACAGGATTAGTGGTAATTTTAATTGGTGCAAAATTATTCCCTTTAATTTAATGATTAACCCGTTAAATATCGGGAATTATTTGGGTGCCCCAGGTCTTTACTCAGTTGGAAAAGCGCTAAATTGATGAATTTGTTTACAACTTGTTGCTATTAGAAAAATAAAATATATGTCTTATATCGCCGGACCTCGCATTAAAGAAATTCACATCACTCCTATTGCCATTGTGGATCCTCCATTGTTAAACGCTGCGGGGTTGCACGCGCCTTATGCGCTGCGCACAGTTTTGGAAATTGTGACCGAGGATAACATTTCCGGCATTAGTGAAATTCCTGGAACGAAGGATATTGATGCTGCATTGGAGGATTCAAAAAAGCTTTTGATTGGCCAAGACGTATTTCAACTAAATAAAATTCGCCATATTTTAGAACAGGCTTTTGGGACAGATTCGGTCGCTGACCGAGGATTAGCTCCATGGGACCAACGGAAATTAGTGCATATTTTTAGTGCTGTGGAGGTGGCTTGTATGGACATTATGGGGAAAGTAACTGGAAAGCCAATTGTTGATTTATTGGGCGGAAAGTTGCGTGAACGTGTTCCTTTTTCGGCTTATCTATTTTATAAATATGAAGGAGCAGGAGGAGAATGGGGTTTTGATATGAATCCTAATGCAACAGGATGGGATTCAGCCCGACAAAAAAGTGCGTTGAACCCTGATGAAATTGTAGCGCAGGCAAAGGCGATGTGTCAAGAGTTTGGGTTTCAATCCATTAAGTTAAAAGGGGGAGTTTTTGAACCAAGGAAGGAAGTGGATGCGGTGATTGCTTTGCGGCAAGCGTTTGGAGAAAAATACCCGTTAAGAATCGATCCAAATGCATTATGGACCGTTGAAACAGCGATAAAGTATGGAAAAGAAATGGAGCCATATTTGGAATATTTGGAAGATCCTGTTCGAGGCCAAGAAAATATGGCTCAGGTTAGAAAAGCCTTAAAAACGCCATTGGCGACCAATATGTGTACGACTTCTTTTGGAGAAATTCCAAGGAGTATTGAAATTGGCGCCGAAGATATTATTTTGAGCGATCATCATTTTTGGGGAGGCTTGCGGGCATCGATGACTTTAACCGGTATTTGTGAGACTTTTGGCAGAGATTTGTCCATGCATTCAAATAGTCATTTAGGTATTTCATTGGCTGCGATGGTGCATTTAGGAGCAGCATTACCAAAAATGACCTATGCTTTAGATACCCATTATCCTTGGCAGTCGGACGAAATTATTATTGGAGGCCGCATGAAGTTTGAGGATGGTTCGGTTGAAGTGCCTAAAGATCCGGGTTTAGGAGTGGAGTTAGATCGGGTGGCCTTAGCAGCCTTGCATCAAAACTATTTAACCTGCGGCCTAAGCAAGCGAAACGATGAAATTGAAATGCAAAAAGTTAATCCGGATTGGACTTTCAAAGCCGTTCGTTGGTAAATAAAATTAGCTAAAAATGATTCGCCATTCTGTTATCTTAACACTAAAGTCAAATGTATCTCCAGAAGTTAAATTACAATTTTTCGCTGCTGTTGATGAATTGAAGCAAATTCCTGGAGTTCAAAAATTTGAAGTTCTAAAACAAACGAGTAGTAAAAACCCTTTTCAGCATGGGATATCAATGGAATTTCAAAATCAGGCGGCATATGATTTATATGCTGGCCATTCTTTGCACACAGCTTTTGTCGAAAAATATTGGGCAGCTTGTGTGGAGGATTTTTTAGAAATCGATTATCAAAAGCTTGATCAATAAAATCAGTTTTATAGTTTGATTTTTAAGTGCTTGGGCTTAGCTTTACTAACTTTTAAAAAGTTAGTAAAGCTGCGGGGTGAGGTCCCTTTTTCCCACATTTCAATAGCTGACTTTTACTGAATTTTCTAATTTTTTAGAGCAAAGGCTAAGTATCGATCACCTGATTTAGTTTTCAGTTTACCTCCTCCGCAAGCAATAACGACATATTGAATTCCGCCAACGGAGTAAATACTTGGAGACGAGTAGCCCGCTGCGGGTAATTTGAACTGCCACAAAATTTTTCCGGTTTGTCGATCAAAGGCCCGAAACATTTCGTCTTTTGTCGCCGCAATAAAAAGTAAGCCCCCCGCAGTTACCGCTGGACCGCCATATAAATCGGTACCGGTGGGAGCTATACCTTTTGCCGTTAATTCAGGATATTCGCCCAATGGAACTTGCCAGAGATGTTTTCCAGAATTCATTTCAATCGCAGTTAATGTTCCCCACGGTGGTCTGCTAACGGGATAACCCTTGCTATCATACCAACGCGTATAGCCAGTACTTGAAAAGGGGGAAAAATCTAAAGTGGATTTTTTTATAGGCCCTTCTATAGCTAAATTTAATCCTTGCAGATAGGCTAAAACCGCCTTTTTTTCAGCGGTAGATAGAAAATTAAAAGCGGGCATTCTCCCCCGACCTTGACCTAAAATTTGGTTTAAAAGTAGCTCTGAGTATTTTTTGTGAACCTCCTTTAAAGGTGGAATCGTCCCATCTTCGTTCCCTTCACGGTTTACCCCATGGCAACTTTGACAATGTTTCACATACAAAGATTTTCCGGAGTTTTCAATCGATTTTTCTACAGGAACCAAAGAACTATAAACCGGATTTTGTTTGGCAGGAATGTACATGACGCTATTTTCGTCCACCGCCGCACCACCCCATTGAGCACCCCCGTCAGTCCCAGGAAAAAACACTGTCTTTTTTGTCAAACTTAAGGGAATAAAGGGCTGACCCGTTTGGGAATTGCGGAGTTCAGCGATAATTTCTTTTTTATTGGACGCCCACTCATTCACATCTTTTTCAGTAAATGATTGTTTAGCAAATGGCAATGGCCAAAGCGGAATGGGCTGGGTTTTTGAGGTTTTTTCGCCAATGACATCCGAAGCAGGGAACGGTCTTTCTTCAACGGGATAAACAGGTTTACCGGTCACTCGATCTAACACAAACATAAAACCTTGCTTACTTAATATGGAAACGACATCGCGTTTTTTACCCTTTTGAATGATGGTAAATAGATTAGGTGGCGCCGGAATATCCCGGTCCCAAATATCATGATGTACCGTTTGAAAATGCCAAAGCCGCTTTCCTGTTCGAATATCTAAGGCCAGTAGGCAGTTGGCAAATAAATTATCCCCTTTTCTGTTTCCCCCATAAAAATCAAATGCCGCAGAACCTGTTGGTGCAAAAACAATCCCTCGTTTGGCATCTATGGCCATGCCCATCCAACTATTTGCACCGCCTACATGTAGAAAGTTTTTCTTTTCCCAGGTTGCATACCCGTATTCACCAGGTTTTGGAATGGTATGAAAAGTCCAAATTAATCGGCCGCTATTGGCGTCAAAAGCACGAATATCGCCCAGTAATGCGGGTGCAGATTCGGACACTCTGGTGCCAACAATCAATGTATTTTTGTAAATAGAAATAGGGGTATTGAGCACGGCATATTCATCTGCGCCAGGTCGTTTTAAACCTTCCAATAAATTTATTTTTCCTTTTTCCCCAAAAGTTTCAACGGGCTTTCCTGTCTTAGCATCTAGGGCAAATAGGAATGAACCATAACCAAAAAATATTTTTGAGGAATGATTTTTTGAGGAGTAATAAGCCACTCCTCGGCTCAACATAGTAGGCGTTTTTTCTCGAATATCCGTTTTCCAAATTTCTCTGCCACTGTTAGCGTCTAAAGCAAATGCCTGTGACCCTGCTGAAACTCCATATAAAATCCCTTGAATGACGACGGGATTACATTGTATTTGTGTAGTTTGGTTGACGGTGTCAGCGCCACCCGAGGTATAGGACCAAGCGAGTTTTAAATTTTTGACATTGCTAACATTTATTTGAGTCAGTGGAGAAAAGTGATTCCTGTTATCTCCACCATTATATCCGCGCCAATCCGTAAATTCAGGTGCGGTGTAAAAACCGAAAATGCCAATTAAAAGTAGCCCAGCGATTAGTCTCATGGGGGAAGATAAAAAATATTTTTTAAATCAGTTTCATGATCTATAAAATCAGTTTAAAATAGCATTATGCCGAAATGGGGTTTAAATTAAATTTTTTTAAAAAGGGGGACCGGGATTCCATTTATTTTTTAAAATTTCTTTTAGAAAAAAGTAATTTTAAAAGAAATTATTGCATTTTTGATTTGATAAACAAATGATAAATTAATGAAAAAAGCCATATGAAAAAGAACAACATTTTGCTTACCCTTTTGGGGATTTTATTGAGTTTAGGTAGTATGCAAGCTCAAAAACTTTACACCTATCCAATAGGCGTTCAAACATATACGTTTAGAAAACATTTCCCTGTGAAAGGTGTTGAAAAAACACTGGACCTAATTAAAGAATTAGGCTTTACAGAAATAGAGGGTGGTGGCGCTAAAGGAATGGCTTTGGAAGAGTATAAGAAATTATGTGATGCCAGGGGCATCAGCATTCCATCGACCGGAGCTGATTTTAATGAATTAGCCAAAGATCCCATGGCGGTCGTTCAAAGAGCAAAAATTTTAGGCTCAAAATTTGTTATGTGCGCATGGATCCCGCATAAAAAAGGGGAGTTTTCTTTAGCTGATGCACAGAAAGCAATTGAGGTTTTTAATAATTCTGGAAAGGTGTTAAAAGAGAATGGAATCACACTTTGTTATCATGACCATGGCTACGAATTCCATCCTTTTGAAGATGGAACTTTGTTGGATTACATCATAAAAAACACAGATCCTCAACATGTTTCATTTGAAATGGATGTTTTGTGGACGATGCATGGCGGCGGTGCGGATATGCCAGTAAAGTTGCTTCGCAAATATCCAGGCCGTTTCAAATTGATGCATGTAAAAGATCTTCGCAAGGGAGTCAAAGGTGATTTGACAGGAGGAACTCCTGCTGAAAATGATGTCGCAGTGGGCGCTGGTCAAGGAAACTGGAAGCAGATTATCAAATTAGGTAAAAAAGGCGGGGTTGAACATTGCTTTATTGAAGATGAAAGTGATAAGGAATTAGAAAATATACCTTTGAGCATTGCGTTTTTAAAGAGTTTATAATCAATATTCTTATTTATTCCCTTATGCTTTCTTTTGAATTATGTCGAAAAATTTATTTCGATAGGTAATATTATTTGCCCTGTCAATCAAACTATTTTTAGGAGGGTTAAAATTAAAATTTCAGAGGGATTAGAAAGCTGCAATAATTCATTAAAATGAAAACGAAAGTAGGATTATTTGGGATTGGATTAGATACATACTGGGATCAGTTTGATGGTTTACTGGACAATTTACTACGCTATCAAAGTTTTATCCATGATAAAATAGGCAAATTAGGTGTTGAAGTCGTGGATGCGGGTATGGTAGACAATCCAACCAAAGCCCGAGAGGCGGCAGAATTTTTGAAAGTAAATGATGTTGAAATTGTTTTTTTATATGTTTCAACCTACGCGCTATCATCCACCGTATTGCCCATAGCGCAGAAGTTAAAGGTTCCAATAATTATTCTTAATCTCCAGCCGGTTGCCGTGCTTGATTATGATAAATTCAATCAATTAGGCGACAGAGGTAAGATGACAGGTTTGTGGCTTGAAAATTGCCAAGCTTGTTCCGTCCCTGAAATTGCAAGCGTGTTTAACCGTTCCGGTCATAGCTATGATTTTGTAACGGGCTACCTTCAGGATGAGGAGGCTTGGCAGGAAATTGAAACATGGATTGAGGCATCAAAAGTATCCGTCGCGATGCGACATAATCGCTTAGGAATTTTGGGGCATTAT
>Ga0114958_10003367_pt1 | contig 11445 bp, 10 predicted proteins | sample C_130208_EF_Meta_FD_89577 | JGI IMG/M metagenome (GOLD analysis project Ga0114958, IMG submission 89577) | Freshwater microbial communities from Lake Croche, Canada to study carbon cycling - C_130208_EF_MetaG | ecosystem: Environmental > Aquatic > Freshwater > Lake | place: Lake Croche, Canada... | reverse complement strand
TATATTAGATGACACTTATTTTACATTAGATACGGATAATGGATCATATAGTGTTAAATTTATAGCAACAAATTATAACCTATTAAGAATAATGGGAGGTCAAGCAGGTTTGGCTTTTGAAATTTGATATAAATATATATATTTTGTAATAATATGGTTAATGGACAAGTACAATTAGTTGCATATGGCGAACAAGATATTTATTTAACTAGCAAACCTGAAATAACTTTTTTTCATGCTACTTACAACAGATATTCCAATTTTTCTTATGAATCAATTCCACAGTATTTTAATTTAACACCTAATTTTGGAAATAAAGTTTCTACCACGTTATCAAAAAATGGTGATATGATTGGTAAAATATATTTGTATATAGAGTTACCTGCTATTCCAGCTACATTTAATGGAATACCAGTTTATACAGCGTGGAATAAAAAAATTGGATTATCTATTATTAATACAGTTGAATTAGAAATTGGTGGTAGAATCATTGATAGAGAGTATGGTGATTGGATGAATATTTGGATTGAATTAACTGATATAGATAAAGTACATCATATGATTGGTGATCGACCTGAAATATATGAATTTACTGCTGGAAAACCATCATTTACATTATGGGTGCCATTATTATTTTCATTTTGTCGTCAATTATTACCGTTACCGATTGTATCAATGTATCATTCGGATATTAAAATTCACGTGGAATTTAATAATTTAAATAATTGTTTATTATATGGTCCTACAAATAGTATAACTGTGGATAAAAATATATTAAATTTTAATTATGGTGAATATATATTACAAACACAAGGTAATGCGAGTGTATATATGAAATATATGTCATTTAATCCACTCACACAAAAATTAAATTATATTAAAATAGATAATGGTACTAGTTTGGTAACTACTGGAAGTTCAAATGGGGTTACAAATTCTGCATTAGTTGGTGTAGATACAAATTATACAACAAATGTTATGGGTACTGAAACTACATATATAAGTAAATCAACAACATTAAGTTTTTTAAATAATTTAACAATAACAAATGCTTGTTTGTATGTGGATTATTATTTTTTAGGAGATCAAGAAAAATTAAAATTCTCTCGTGCAACTTTAGAAATATTGTTTGAATATGTCCAAAATGATACTGAAAGAATATTATATAATAGTGCTAATCAAATTAAATTAGGATTTATTCATCCTACCAAAGAATTATTTTTTAGAGTGCAACCACAATATTTAGTACTAGGTGGATTACGTGATGTTTTTAATTATACAGATGGTATATTAGCTAGTAGTAAATCATTAATTCAACAAGGTCAATTAATATTAAATGGTAAAGATCGTATTTCTATGAGACCTTCAAATTATTTTGAATATTTAGAAGTATTACGTGGTCATAGTCATACACCACAAACTGGAGTAATGGTCTTTTCATTTGCTTTTTCACCTGAGCAATATCAACCATCTGGGGCGTGTAATTTTAGCAAGATAGACGATATAGTTTTACAATTGATATTAAGTAAAAGCGTATCGTATTCTAATCCGGCATTATGTAGAGTATACGGAATGTCGTATAATGTATTGAGGATTGATAATGGAAGGGCACGGGTGTTGTTTGATAACTAAAACTTCGCATGCGGCTGCGTTTCGGAGCTTTGCTCCTCAGTTTGCTACGCAAACCTTTAATGGCCTTATGCATTTATTTGTTTCAATACTTTCTTAAATGTATCTGTGGTGAAATATTCTTGTTCTTGGAACACTGTAAATTTATTTGTTATATTAGAGTTACCTCCTGCTTGAATATATTTTTTTAAGTTACCCTGCATATTTGCTGGATCAGGGTTTGTTTTAATTGATGGATGTTGGACTACTAATAATGGTGATAAATTTGGTTTGGATTGAATAATATTAGTTAATTCTTTTTGCATTGTTGGTTGTCTATAAGTATCTTCTAGTTCATCTTGTACAATTAAGTATTTTTCAAGCAATTTAACATTATCGAGAGATTCTTGATTTATTTTACCGTAATCATCTATTAAAAACTTATTATCTTTTAATAATTTTTTGATATGGTCAAATGTAATAGGAGATTCTATTTTTTGAGGAAATTTATCTTGTATTTTTTTATAATTATTAAAAATTTCTTTCATATTTACTAATTTATCTTCTAATTCCATTAATTGTTTAATATCTTTATCCAAGCTTTCTACTTCTGATTTAGCTAATTCTAAATCTTGTGTTTTAAAATAATTAACTATCATTTGTTGAAATTTTTTGTATTGTCTAGAAATAAAACAGTCTTCAATACATGTTATTTTATTTGTATATATATTCTTAATTTCTATTTGATCAGCACCACCATATTGAATATTCATTAATGCTCTAAATTGATCAATAATTTCTTTGGTTGGTTTTTTTTCTCTTGGTTTATTAAGTTCTTCATATGTAACTGGTATTTCTTTTTCATCATCAATGCTAACGTATAATGCATCTTTTATTAATTTTAAATTTTTGTATCTATTTTCAAAATATTTCTTTAATTTATCAGAAATATAAAATGGTTTTACATCATTACCTAATGTTTGTACTGGGGCAATTGGATTAGCAAATTTATATGGTGCTTTACTATTAAAAGTTAAAATAGATGCATGTGAATTAATAAAATCTAAAATAGTAGTTAATTTAGGATTATCCGATTCAAGATAAAATCTTGCAATACCATATTCATTATCTTTTATTATTTTATATACTATATTCATACCTATTAATTCTTGTGCCCAATTATTACATTTTACTTCTAGTTCTTTGGGATTTGATGGTTTGCTTATTTCAACAGTAACTTTAGTTATTAAATCATCTAATGGATCACCACCTTTTTGTTTTGTTTCTTTTTTATGTTTTTTGAGATAATCAGATAATCTTCTGACATTATCATTGATTTTTTCTTCAACTGTTTTATCTTCAGGTTTGCCACCGATTTGTATTGGATTTATTAATTTATTAATGTTTTCAATGTTAGTATTATAATTTTTAATTAATTCAGGATTATTAATATCACGTTTAACTAAATCGGTAAAGTTATATCTAAATTCAGGTGGTATAGTTGATATATCTTGCATTGGAGTGTCGGTAAATTCACTATATTTTAAAACAACCAATACTTCTATAATATCATCCATTGATAATAATTTACCATAGGTTAGGTAGATATATTTAACAAGTTCAGCTAGTTTAGGTTTAATATTTAATAATTTAACTACTTTGTTAATGTCAATAGATGTTGAACCTCCTCTAAATCTAGATGTTACTAATTTAGGTGGTTCGATAATTTGACCAATTGGTATTCTTAATTTATTAGATGAAAATGATCCTTTTTGAATTGGTTTAGGTGGTTCGGGTTTTGATTCGGGTTTAGGTGCTTCGGGTTTTAGTGGTTCGAGTTTTAGTGGTTCGGGTTTAGGTGGTTCGGGTTTAGAGACTTCAATAGCAGCTACACCTATAATAAAAATCGAATCTTCTTCGTTATCATTTTTATCTATATTTTCAGTAGATTTTATATCCTCTAAAGAAATATTTAAAATAGAATTATTGAGTGATTTAATATCTTCAATGTAATCGGTATAAGTATTATCCATGTTTTTAATGTAGAAAATTTATTTAATTATATATTAAATTAAATAAATTATTTAATGTTTGAGAGCATCGTGTAAGCCGCCTTTTAATTCAGCGGGTTTCATGCGATTGACGAGTTCTTCGAGGTGTTCAGCAATTGCGGCAAGATTGACGTAGCCTTTAGATACTTTGTGGGCTTTTTCGTTAATTTCTTTGCCTTTTTTGGCTAAGTCGTCAAAGTTAAATTCAGCACCTTGGCCGAGAGGGGCCGCAGCTAGCGCTGTATTAACATTTTGGAGTTCCCAGAGTTTGGTACGGAGTTCTTGTAATTGGGTTTTAATAGTATTTTTGTACCCGTCTAATGCAGGTAATTTACTCATATCACCTTGGAGTGATTTAAATTCACCTACTAGTCTATCAATTTTGGTTGATAATTGAGATACGGGATCAAATACTTTGCCTTCTGCATTTTGCCAATTATCACCGCCACCTTCTAATACAGCTAGAGGGTGAGCACCACCGTTCATTACTACACGAGGGTAGAGGGGCGCATGGGCAGATAAGCTACCACCGTGCATATTACCGCCGTTTTGTACCGATACTGAGAGACGGCCTTTGGCGTAATTTACTGCACCAACACCATCCATGCCGTAGGGAGGGGAACGTTTGCGAATAACAGCAGCTTGTACTCCATCAGGGTAACGACCGAGTGTTGTTAAGGTTAAAGTGTTGGGTGCGCGTAATTTATTTTTTTCACCAAAGTCATTTACATTTGAACCGGGTGTGGGTTCAGCTAATTTATTACGGATTTCAGTGACGGCTTTGTCCCATGCAGCGGCTTTTTCAGCTTTTACTTGAAATTCAGGGAGAGCTAATATTTCATCACTTTTGTGTTTAGACATAGTTTTGTAACCATCGCTTTCGAATAAATTTTTAATATCATTTGACATTCCTGCTTTATCCATTGCAAAAGCGTATGCTGCACGGCGTAATACTTCATCGGAATAGGGTACGTGGGCAATTTGACGGCCATTGTGAATAACTGGTGATGATTTATTAATAATTTCATCAACAGAATTTTTTGTTAGTGGTGATAGATTATATGTTAGATAGTTAATAATATTTCTTTTAATTTGTGCTGCATTACCACCATACATTTGAGGAAATCCAGATGCATCTATTCGTGCAGCAACATTAGCTACTCTTTGTCTTTCCTCTTCTGAGTACTCGTTTGCTTCTTCTTGTGCTCTTCTTGCTTGTGCAGCTGAAACGGCAGGTAATCCTTCTGGCATTACTAATGCATTTAAATTTAATACACCATTTACACCTTTCCAATTATTTAAAGCATCTACTACATCTTTAGCTGTTAATACCATCTCTTATATAAAACCATTTTAGAAAAAAAATATTAAGAATTAAATTAAATATTTAAATTTTTACCCAACTTAATAGTTTTTTTTACCCAATCTTCATTTACATATTTATTAATTTGTAGATCTGCATTTTTATACACTGCACCATACAAAGCACCACATATCATACCCATAACTGCACAATCTGTAATTCCTAACACCCCATTTAATACAATTGTTTGCCAATGACCGTCGCAATTTAATAATGAATCATATGCTATTATCATTGCGTCATCCGCATTTAAACCGTAAATAAATTGATTTGGATTTTCCTTTATATAGTAATAAATTAATGCAGTTTTTATTGGTTTAACAAAATATTCGCCTCTATATGTACCATATGGTTTTTTAAACATTCTAGTTAGATAATCTTTCCATAAACTAATATAATCTTCCTTACTGTTAAAATCAATATTGTCTATTTTAATATCAGATATATAATCTATCATTTTATATCCCCAATGATTGATTGGAATATCTTGCATAGCATATGATATAAATAAACCTAATGTTATTGCTCCTAAACATGTTGTATTATTATTGTTAGTTAATCGAATATTTTCACTAATCTCTTTTATTAATTTACTTACTTCATTTTTTTTACTATAAATTAATCCATATGGTATTATGCGTGTAATTGTAGCAGAATCATTTGTATTATTAATTGAATCACTTTTTAATATTTTAATGTATTCTTTTTTAATATTTATATTATCAATGTTTTTTAATGTTACATATAATAGGTCACTTAAATATGAACTATCACGTTCTATATAATGATATGTACCACCACTAGCAATATATTCAATATAATGTTGGCTTATTCTACTTAAGCCTTCTTTAATAATTGTTTCTCCATATGTATTTTTAGTGATTCTTTTAAAATTTTCTTTTCTATACTCATTATTCGTAACTCCAATAATATCTCCTAATACACACATTATTAATGTTTCCATTAATAATAAATTATATATTATTTTTATTTAAAAAGATATATTATTTAATATAATAATCAAAAAATGTCAGCAGTAAATGTAAATGAATTTATAAAATATGATCTATATAGTATCTTTCTAATGAATAAAAATAATTTTAATATTAATAATCTACGTAAAGCGTATCAAAGACAAATTTTAATTTATCATCCAGATAAAATAGACTCTGGATTATCTGAAGAAGATAAAAAAGATAAATACGATGCATTCTTACTTATTAATAATGCTTATACAATATTATCGAATGATGATGCAAGAAAATCATATGATAAATTAAGAGAATTGAGTGATGCAGAAGAAAAGAATTTTGTAAATTTAAAAACACAATTTAAGAATGATGTTTTAAATAAAACTAATTCAGATGGTAAAGTTCCTGAAACTAAAATTATGGCATCGGAAACATTTAAACAAAAAATGGAAGAATTAAATAAGAAAAAGGAAGAATATGCTAAAACAGGTAGTATTAATGAAAATTTAAATAAATTTAAGTCTCAACGTGATAGAGATAATAAAGAAATTGTAAATTTCTGGACTGATTTTAAAACAGATGAAAAGAATAAAAATGAAATAGAAGAATTTTTACGAGCACAAAAAATTCAACCACCAGAAAACTTCAAAGGTGAGTTATCAAATGTAAATTTTTCTAGAAATGTTAAAATTGACCAAACTGATAAAGAATATGATGGTTTAGTAAATGATATGAGTAGTAGTAGATATGCGTCGTTAGATGATGCATTTAATATGCTCTAAACTTTTTATATAATGTAATCAATACCATGATTTATTGCTAGAAAATTATCCATATTATAATTTTCTGGTTTCTTTTCTTCTTTTAATTCTTCTTTTTTATTATTATTTTTTTCTTCTTCGGGTTCATTTAAGGTTACCGGTAATCTTTGATTAGCGCTAATTACCGATACAGTTTCGTTTTCATCAAAATGTTTTTTTGCACTTTCATATCCATAATTAATACGATCCATACGTTCATCTAATGAAATATTTGGATTAATTACTTCTAATGCATTAGTAACATTAATACTAATGGTATATTCTTTGTAATTATTTGTTTTATTATTATTTTTCCAATTATGTGCTGTTAATAATAAATTTGACATATAATTTAAAAAATCAATATCCATATCATTAAATGTAACATTAAATATTAAATTAATACCTAAAATATTATTATTTTTATTTATAAATAATTCTATTGGATAATTATCAAATAAACCTCCATCTACTATATATTGATTATCATGGATAACTGGTTGATATAAAATTGGTAATGCAGATGTAATTAATAATCCTTTCCATATTTCCATATCAGGATGTGTTTCATAATTAATAATTTCTAATCTATTTAATGATAAATTTGCACCAATAAAATTAATTTTCTTTTTAGTTAATTCAAATAATTGCTTAAATGTAATATCTGGATCTATTTTCTTATTGGTTAAAAATTGTTGAATTGCTACTTTTTTAAATTCACCATTATCTAAACCTTTATTTTCTAATAAATAATCAATATGTGGGTCTAATAATTTTTCAAAGTTAAATTCTAATATAAATGTATTCAATTCAGAGGGTGTATAACCAATATTAAAAAGAGTACAAATTAATGCACCTGCAGATACACCTATATATTCTTTAATATTTTGTAAAATGTTAATTTCATGTATGTATTTAATTGCACCATATAAATAAAAAAATTTAAATCCTCCACCACAGACTAGAAGTGTATCTATATTGCGCTTAATCATCTCTTTCTTTAATTATTAAATCAGAAATTAGAATTACTAAAATACCGTATAAAATAATTACTAATAAGTTTTTTTGATTTGGTGTTACGTTATCAAATGTTTCTGAAAAATGTTCTAGTGAATTTTGATTATTATCATATTTATCAACATGGTGTGTTAATTTATTTCTACATAATTCACATTTACTAATATGATCTTCAACTAAACTGCATGGTTTTATTATTGAACCTTTAGGTGTTTTTACTGGATGATATGATTCTACAATTGGTTTAACTACTTCATTTGAACTAATAGTTAAAATATTTTCTGTTGGTTTTTTATATTTAGTATTGTATTTTATTTCTGGATTTTGATTAAATTGTTTTTCTAGTGTAATTTGATCTGATTCGTTAGTGGGATTTTTAATACCCCAGGCATCTTCTAAAGATGAATAATTTAATCTACTGTTCATTTAAAAATTTATTTAATTATTATAATTAAAGATTTTTAATCTAAATAAATAATATAAATGGCTGAAATTTTAACAAATGCAAAAGAAACAACATCTCAAGTAGTTTCAGGTACAACTGAATTAGTTGGTTCTACTTTTACTGATTTAACAGTAACAGTAGATAATTTTTTATCTAAAGTGTCTTCTAATCAATATGTATTTTCATTTGTCGTGATTTTCTTTGTTGCATATGGTAGTTCATTAGGTAGCGGTGGAAAACCACCTAAATTTATTTTAGATATGTTTAAAAATCCTATTACAAGAGTTTTATTATTAACAATTGTGGCATATGAAGTTAATAAAAACTTAACTATTTCTATCTTAATTGCATTAGCTTTCTATTTAACACAACAATATGTATTCCAACAAGAATCATTTGATCAAATTAAAAATTTAGAAAAATTCCAAAATATGTATTATTTAAATAAAATGAAATCTGAAAAGAAAAATTAAACTATAGAAATTATAGCTAATTAATTAATATATTTAAATATTAAAATATACTAATTAGAAATTCATTTACGTTATATTTAATAAAATAGTTTCAAACTAACATTATGAGCAATATTAAACCAAAAGTAACAGTTAATACGACTACAGATTTAGGATATGATTTAATTGCGGATCCCACGAAAATTAAAGTTCAGAAAAAAAACATTAATTTAACAAATATTAGTGAAACAGAAGATGATGGTGATTCACATGTTGTTGATAAATTATCAGATAAATCTGGTTCAGAATCTAGAAAATCATCTAAATCATCTAGATCTTCAAGATCATCAAGATCGGATACAAGTAAATCATCTAGAAGTCCAAAAAATATTACATTATCTAAACCAATTAGCTTACCTACAGCACCTCCACCAAAACCAACAAATTTTTTTGCTAACTTTTTTGGTGGTAGCAATCCTAAACCTGAACCTGCTACAACTGGCAGTGCAGCACCACAACCAAATTATAGTTTCCCGAATAATCAGCCAAAAGATAATTATGATACATTACCGGAGGATCAAAAACGATTAAAAAGATTACAAAAATTTGCAGAATTAAAGTACATTAAGGACACATATAAAGTTATATTAACCAAAGAATTTTCATACAATTCAGATTACCATGAGATGTGTGCTGAAATAGAGTTCCATCGTTCAAACATTAGTAAAAAGAATAGTGTAGAATTTTTAAAATCGATGGTATTTGGATCAGTTGGCATGGTAGATAAATTAAATAAAATGTTTGATCCATTTGGATTAAAAGATTCATTAGATGGATTTCCTGAACACTTAAAAATGACTACTAATGACAGTGAAATTTATGAAGAATTAGCAGATAAATACAAGAGTAGATTCAAGGAATATTCAGTTGAAATGAGATTTTTGTTATTAATTGTAGGTAGTGCAGCTGGTTTTATTGCAGCTAAAAAAGCATCTGAATCAATTCCATTTTTTAACAACTTGGATGCAAAAACCAAAGAAGATTTAGTAAGAAACTTATCTCAAAATGTACAAAATAATATTGTACCTACATCTGCTGCTCAAAAAGCAAAAGAAGAGCAAAATAAAATATTACAATTTATGATGCAACAAAAGCAACAAGAAGAAGAAAAAAGTGCTAGAATGTCAAATATTTTAAGACAAAATGACGAACAACAAAGAATTATTGAGAATATTGCAAAAGCAAAAAGACAAGATGAATTAAATAAATCTTTATTAATCACATCGTCAATCGATAGCGATGATTCAACTCTTCAACCTTCTAACAGTGCGTAGTTAAAAATGCTTAAAGAGACATGACTATATAGAGTATATGAACAATGAAGTAGAAGAGGTTAAACCTGTCAAAGTTCTTAAAAAGAGGGGGAGAAAGCCAACGGGTAAAGTATTAGACATAAATAGTTTGGAATCTAAAAATATTACATCATCTTTAGATCCAGAAAAAGAATGTTTAATTATTCATTTACCGATTACCAACAAAGATATTAATAAACTGAATAAAGTTGATGAGAATTCTAATATCTTTATGGATGAAACAGTTATACCGGTAACGTCAGTTGCACCAAAAACAGAATCAGTTAGTGAATCAGAGATGGTAATTAACAGTGAATTACAATATACGGAAACAACAACGAATGATCAAAAAAAGAAATGTTATAATTGTCAATATTTAAATGAAAGATGTAATGCGTTACATGTAAAATTACAGGAAGTTACGAATATTAAGAATATTCAGGATACAATGGAAAATAAAATACATGATTGTACTATTAATATTGTTGATAGTGAAACATGTAAATGGAAGGAAGCAACAGAAGTGTGGTGTTGGTGGTGTGTGCATCCATTTAAGAATTCTCCATTTGGGTTACCGATTAAATTTGATGATAATAAATATCATATCCAAGGATGTTTTTGTTCATTAAATTGTGCGAAAGCCTACAATGTAAAAGAGAATAATTATAGGATGTCAGAGGTGAATTCATTAATTGAAGACTTCCGTAGGGAGATCTTTGGTATAAATTCGTTTCCAGTTTCCATTGCTCCACCACGACAAGTATTAAAGGTATTTGGGGGATATCTCACCATAGAAGAGTTTCGGAAGGAATTTTATTGTATTAATAAGAATATAATAATGTTGAGTCCGACAGTGGCACCTTTACGAAACATCTTTGAGGAGGAATATCACGATAAGATCATCAGAAGTAATGCAGGAGGTATAAGACCTAGATTAAGGAGGAATAATGCGCCGCCGCAGTCTTCTTATAATTTGGATAGTATTATGCAAAGAAGTGAAGAGAATTAAATTTAATGATATATTAAATTTAATTTGTTAAAGATTTGATAATTTAGATGAATATTTTAGATATTTTTGATGAAAACCACCATAAAATATACCAGAAGTTGATTGAATGGGTGTTCTGCAAATTGGACAATTTGGTGAATTACCTGCCTCTATTATTGCTGCATCATGCGCACATAACAAATGACCACATGGATTTAATCTGGTATTTTTTTCATGTTCTATACATACTGGACATCTTATTCTATCTGCTAATGCTTTTCTATAATCATCATTATCCAATACTTCTGCATCTTGAGGGACTGGTGGTGCTGGTGGTGCTGGAACTGCTGGTACTGCTGGTGGTGCAGGGGGTGCTGATGATATTGCTGCAGGGGGTA
>Ga0114958_10003366_pt1 | contig 11452 bp, 10 predicted proteins | sample C_130208_EF_Meta_FD_89577 | JGI IMG/M metagenome (GOLD analysis project Ga0114958, IMG submission 89577) | Freshwater microbial communities from Lake Croche, Canada to study carbon cycling - C_130208_EF_MetaG | ecosystem: Environmental > Aquatic > Freshwater > Lake | place: Lake Croche, Canada... | reverse complement strand
GCCTCGGTTTCATGCGCTCCGGCGCAAAGGACCGCCCGTGCGACAGGTCACCACTCACCGGAAATCGCTCCGAAAAAGGCGGTCGTCGTCCCCGAACCAGCGTCGGAAGCCCCGCGGCGCTTGCTGACCACCGTCGGCGCGATCTCGATCGAGGGCGTTTCCTTCGACTCCAGGACCCATCGTCTTCAAGCACTCGACCAGCCTCAGGGCCCCGCGTCAAAATGGCAGACTAGCGCCCAAGCCGCCGCTTCGGTCAACGGGCTCGCCGCCATCAATGCCGGCTTTTTCACCCCGGAGGGAGCCCCGCTTGGACTGCTGGCCAGCGGCGGAACCATCGCCGGAAAGTGGAACGGCTGCTCCTCACTCGGCAACGCTCTCTGGTGCCGCGACGCCAGCGGTCGCAGCGGGATCGCCCGACGCGAGGCCATCGGCCAAGCGGCGGCGAAAAAGCTCCCCGACTTCCTCCAAGCCGGCCCCTTGCTCGTCGAGGCAGGCAAGGCCGTCGGGGGACTGGAAGCCACCAAGGTCAGCGCCCGCACCTTGCTTCTCTGGGATGGCGGCAACCGCTGGCTCATGGCAAGATCCTCGCCTTGCACCTTGGCGGAAATGGCAAAGGTCCTCGCATCCAACACCCCCGCAGGCTGGCCAGTGAAGGCCGCCTTGAACCTCGACGGAGGACGTTCCTCGGAACTCTGGATCTCCGCCACAGTTAGTGGAGGCCCCTCCTTCGTGCGACCTCTCTGGAACAATCCCGTGCGGAATTTCCTCGTCCTCAGACCGATTCAACCATGATCCACTCCCGCCTCGCCCTCACCATGCTGCTCGGCATTGGCTTATGCCCGGCCGGAGAGTATTTCCATTTCGACGCCCCACTGGGCCCGGGCGAGCGTAATGGCACCCTTCATGGCTATCGGTTCAACCAGAAAACTGAAACCCTGCGGGTGATCGATCGAAACGCCACCAAGCTGGCCCCTTGGAAAAACCTCGGCGAAGCCTTTGCCTCGTCCCGGGCCCTCGCCGGATGCAATGGCGGCCTCACCCTCACCGATGGCAACCCGATCGGCATCGTGATCTCCGACTCCGTGCGCTTCGGCGCGCTCGAGGCGAAACCCGGCCCCGGCAGCGGACTGATCCTTGTGAAATGGAACTCGATCTCCCTGCTCAATGCCGCCCACGCCACCGAAGCCGACTTGATGGGCGCCACCCAGGCCGTGCAGGGGGGACCCTTCCTCGTCGAAAAAGGCAAGCCCGTTGCCGGACTCGATGCAAAAAGCTTCGCTCGCCGCACCCTCATCCTCACGTCGGGCTCCGGCGACTGGGCGATCCTGTTCGCACCAAGCGCCACCCTCGCCGGCCTCGCCAACACGCTGGCGGACGGAAAAACCTTCACAAAATTTCAAGTATCCGCCGTGCTCAATCTCGCAGGCGGCCTCTCCAGCGGTCTTTGGATCCACCTCGGGGATGGCGCCCCACCCGTCTATCTCCGGGAAGTGAATCCGGTCCGCACGGGAATCGCCGTGGTCAGCACGTAACGACTCCGTCACCAAAGCGAGTGGTGGACAAGCGCCCTCCACCTGCTAAATTTCTCCTAAGAAAGAGGCTGTCCCGCCTCCAAACCAGCCATGAAACCCTCGTTACGCCTTCTCTGCGTGAGTTCAAGCTGCGCCCTGTTCGCTTCCTGCGGAGCGCTCGGCTCGATTAAAAACGCCACCGTTTCGGGCGTCTCACACCTCTCGACCTTCTCCGTCACCGACCTGATGCCAGCCCGCGTGGGGGTCGTCGAGGTTCGCCAGAAAGACCTCAAGGAACTGCCTCTCGGCAAGGAACGCGCCATGGCGTACGAGGCGAAAAAGCAGAACCTCGCCTCCCGGGGCGGTGGTTTCTGGTTCTTCAAGGGCCCGGTCGATTTCAAGGAACCTACCCTGCCCAGCGAGACAGGATCCTCGGACGGCAGCCTTCTGCCTCCGCGGGCGAACTGACTCCCAGACGAGCCGGGACTCGGAGTCAGGCGAACGGGGACCTCTACTGCATACAAGTCAACGCCGACGGCGCAGCATTGCCAGCAGTCCGAGACCACCAAGCAAGGCCGCCGAGGGCTCAGGCACTTGATAGACGGGCGTGTTGAAGACGACGTCGCCTCCGGCATTGCTGTTGATGACTCGGATCGAATCCACGTCGCCAGCAGAACCAATCAGCGTTCCGCTGGAGACAGTGCTGCCGTTGACCTTAAAATTGCAGATGTTTGATCCCGTCTGCTCGAAAAGGAATACGTATCCCGTTCGCGCTGTAGGGAGTCGAGGTCCCTCGGTTGACTCCGCCCCTCGTCCCAAACATATTCCTTAAAAGGGAGAATCCGCCCCCATTCCCACGGACCTAATCGTTGTACAGTTCAACCGACTGACTCTCCCTCCCACAGCCGTGCTCCAGAGCAGAAAGCAGGCAGCTGCCGAGCACCGGGCGCGTTGCAGCCCCGCACTTTGCAACCAGTTCCTCGCCACCACGCTCAGACTCACCCAGACCCGCAGCGCGCTGACTACGCTGGAAAGACAACCCGAAGTCATCGCTCGCTGAAAATCATCCCTTTCTCTCCTCTCGATGAACCTCATACGCCTCAACGATCCGGGCGACGACCGGGTGGCGGACGATGTCCGCCTTGGAAAAGTGGATGAATTCCACCCCCTCGATCCCCTGCAAGGCCCGCTCCGCTTCGGCCAAGCCTGACGCTTGACCGGGCTTGAGGTCGATCTGCGAGCCATCCCCCGTCACCACCATCCGCGACCCTTCCCCAAGGCGGGTCAAGGTCATGAACATTTGCTCTCGGGTTGTGTTCTGCGCCTCGTCCAGGATCACAAACGACCGCGCGAGAGTCCGACCGCGCATGAACGCCAATGGCGCGATTTCAATCGTCCCGTCGTCGAGGTAGCGCTGCCCCTCCTCAGGATCGAGCATGTCGTGGAGAGCATCGTAAAGCGGCCGCAGGTAGGGCGCGACCTTCTCCTTGAGATCCCCGGGCAGGAAGCCCAGAGCCTCGCCCGCCTCGACCGCCGGGCGGGTCAGGACCACACGACCGATCAACCGCTTTTTCAACATCGTCAGGGCCATCGCCATCGCGAGGTAGGTCTTGCCAGTCCCAGCAGGGCCCAGACCGAACACGACGTCGTGCTTTTCGATCGCCCGCAGGTATTCGAGCTGATGCGCCGTCCTCGGGACCACCGGCTTCCTGCCCCGCAGGCCTAGCAGGCGGACTTCCGCAAGCCTGGCCACCTTCACGTCACCACCATCCGCCGTGACATCGACCGAGAGGTGGAAATCCCGGGTGGAAATGTCCGCCCCGTTGCGCCGCGCCTGCTCGAGGTCATGAAAAACCGCCTTCGCGCGCTCCACTCCGTCCGACGGTCCGGAAACCAGCACCCAGCCGTCGCGCGTCACCGCGCAGACCCCAAGCTTGGTCTCCAGGTAGGCCAGATTCCGAGGCTCGTTCGCGAAGAGCGACTGCAGGAACTGCGGGGTGTCGAACTCCAATTTGATTTCCGCACGATTTTCGTCGCTCATCCGGCTTTCTCTAACCACATTCCCCGCTCCGGGTCATTGGAAAAAATCCGATGCGATTTTTCAGTTGAAAATTGCCCGAAATTGAAAAATTCAAGACGCATCAGCAAGTAAGCGTCGCTCCTCCCCGTCAACATCACAATCCGCTTTCCCAACTCCCCATGATCGAAGTCGAGAACCTCACCAAGCAGTTCGGAACCAAAACCGCCGTCGACAACCTGTCGTTCAAAGTCAGCCCGGGCGAAGTCCTCGGCTTCCTCGGACCCAACGGTGCCGGCAAATCCACCACCATGCGGATGGTCACCGGTTTCATCCCACCCACCTCGGGCGACGCCCGGCTCTGCGGCATCTCCATCGTGGACAATCCCACCGAGGCCAAGAAAAAGGTCGGCTACCTGCCGGAATCCGCGCCGCTCTACAACGACATGACGGTGATCGGCTTCCTCCGCTTCTGCGCCGACATCCGCGGCTTGAACGGCACGGCGAAAAAGGACGCCGTCGATCACGCCATCGACACCTGCTTCCTCGGCTCCGTCGCCACCCAGGCGATCGACACCCTCTCAAAGGGCTACCGCCACCGCACCTGCCTCGCCCAGTCGTTGCTCCACGATCCGGAAATTCTGATCCTCGACGAACCGACCGACGGCCTTGATCCGAACCAGAAGTACGAGATCCGCCAGCTCATCAAACGCCTCGGGAAAACCAAGACCGTGCTATTCTCCACCCACATCCTTGAGGAAGTCGAGGCCGCCTGCACCCGCGCCGTTATCGTGGATCGTGGCATCATCGTGGCCGACGGCACACCGTCCGAGCTGTTAGCCCAGTCCGGCACCGGCTCACTCTACGACCTGTTCCGCACCCTCACGACCCGGGAAACGGCGGCCTGACGGTTTTGGTTATTGGTCAAGGGTTACTTGTTAAAAGGCAAAGAATCCGACCAACAACCCTCCAACCCATCACTTCTAACTCTGAAAAAATGAAAAGCATCTGGACCATCTTCAAACGCGAGTTCGTGAGCTACTTCACCCATCCCATCGCCTACGCGGTGATCGTGGTGTTCCTGTTCCTCTCGCTGATCCTTACCTTCACGCTCGGCTCCTTCCTAGAAGCGCGCGACGCCTCACTGACTTACTCGTTCTTCCTCTATCTGCCGCTCGTGCTGATGGTGCTCGTCCCGGCCGTCGGGATGAAGCTGTGGACCGACGAACAGCGCAACGGCACGATCGAACTGCTCGGCACCTTCCCGATCTCCACGCGCAGCGTGATCTTCGGGAAATTCTTCGCCGCAGCCGCCGTCTGGTTCGTCGCCCTCGCCCTCACCTTTCCGATCTGGATCACCGTCAACTGGCTGGGCGATCCGGACAACCTGACAATCCTCTCCGGCTACATCGGAGCCTTCCTCGTCTGCTGCACCTTCCTCTCGATCACCTTGCTGGTCTCCGCCTTCACCCGTGACCAAGTGATCTGCCTCGTGGTCTCCGCCGCGATCTGCATCATCCTGGTCCTCGGCACCTTCGAGCCCTTCGTGCAAAGCTACTCCAAGGCACTCTGGGACTGGCTCGTCGCCTCGATCACCTCCATCGGCGTCTGGGACCACTACCTTTCCCTCGCCCGCGGATTGTTCCGCATCCAGGACTTCGTCTGGTTCGCCGCGATCATCGTCGCCTGCCTGTTCGGCACCAGTGCCGTCCTTTCCGCCAAACGCTCCTGAGCCCTGAATCCCTCACTTTAAAGCCTCACTTTCTTCCAAGCCATGTCTGCCAAAACCACCCATCCGGTGACCCGCGTGATCCTCGGGATCGTCGCCCTGGTCCTCATCGTCGTCTTCGGCAACCTGTTGGTCTCCTCACTCGGCGTCGGCCATCGCGGCCTCGATTTCACCGAGAACAAGGTCCACACCCTGTCCGATGGCACCAAGTCGATCCTCAAGGAACTCCAGGCCCCGGTCGTCGTCCGCTACTACGCCTCTCGTAGCATCGCCTACATGCCGGAGGAAATGAAACTCCACATGCGCCACGTCGATGACCTGCTGAAGGAATACAGCAACCTCGCGGGTGGAAAAATCCGGGTGAAGAACCTCGATCCGCAACCGGACACCGACGCCGAGGACTCCGCCAATCTCGACGGCATCCAGCGCATCAATGATTCAAATCTGTACTTCGGCCTCGCCATTTCCTGCCTCGATAAGACGACCACCCTGCCGTTTCTCGACCCGCGTGAAGAAACAATGTTGGAGTATCAACTCTCCAAGGCCGTTGCCGAGGTCAGCGCCACCCGCAAGCCGGTCGTCGGCGTGATGTCCGCGTTCGATCTGGAAGGTGCCCCCGCCATGATGCCCGGCCAGCCACCGACCCCCGGCTGGGTGATCTATCAGCAGCTCAAGCAGGGCTACGAGCTTCGCAATCTCACGATGACGCCGGAGAAGATCGACCCGAAGGAAATCAAGGTCCTCCTTCTCTTCCATCCCGCCGGCATCACTCCTGCCGCTGAATTCGCTGTTGACCAGTATGTCCTCCAGGGCGGCACGGTGATCGCCTGCCTGGATCCCTTTTCCGTCGCCGCGCAGATGATCGGCGGGGGAAATCCAATGATGGGCGGCGGTAGCGGTGTGGCAACGACCTCCACGCTCCCCACGCTTCTGAAGACCTGGGGCGTCTCCTTCGAATCCGGCCAGACTCTTGCTGACGGCACCTACGCCACCGTGCTTCAGGGAAATCGCAAGGGCGTCGCCGTGCTGACTTTGCCCAAAGGAGCCATGCCACAAAAGGAAGACGTCATCACCCGCAATCTTGACAGCGTCACCCTCTTCCTCACCGGCGCCTTCACCAAGACCGGCAGTCCAGGAATCTCGATGAACACCCTGATCAAGTCTTCGGAAAACGCCGGCCTCGTCGATTCGATGAAAGCCTCGCAACTTGACCCCTCGCTCGCCACCACGATGAAGCGCAGCGGCCACTCCTACGACATCGTGCTTTCACTCAGCGGTAATTTCAAATCCGCCTTCCCCGAGGGCAAGCCCGCCGAACCGAAGCCGGAAGGCGAAACCAAGCCTGAGGAAAAGAAAGCCGACTCGCTCAAGGAAGCCACCGCTCCCGGCAATATCTTCCTCATTGGTGACGTCGATGCCTTCTATGATCGCTTCGCCTTCTCCGTGCAGAACTTCGGAGGCATGCAAATGGCCTCGCCCATCAATGGCAATGCCTCGCTGCTGATGAACATTCTCGATCAGGCCGCGGGCTCGCCCTATCTGATCGGAGCCCGCAGCCGTTCCGCCACCCGCCGCCCCTTCGATGTCATCCAGAAAATGGAGGACAAGTTCGAGCAGGAGTTCGGTGCGGACATCGCCAAGATCCGCGAGACGGAAAAGTCCGCCATCGACAGGCTCCAGGCTCTCCAAGCCAAGAAGAGCAAGGCCAACGATCCGATCGCCTCGCCCGAGCAGGAAGCGGAAATCAAGAGTCTCCGCAACGAACAGCTCAAGGCATCCAAGGAAATCCGTGACAAGGAAAAAGGACTGCAATCCCAGAAGGACGCCCTCACCGGCCGCATCACCCTCCTGAATGTCGCCGGCATGCCTGTCATCGTCACCCTGTTTGCCATCGGTCTCTTCATCGTCCGCCGCAACAAGACCCGCGCCCGCTGAACCACCGCTTTCCCCAACTCCAACTTCCAACTCCATGTCCACACGCCAGGTCATCATCCTCTGGATCACCGCCATCGTCTTCGTCGGGCTATTCACCATCATGAAGGTGAATCAGTCCCACGAAACCAAAAGCAATACCGCCCGCAGCAGCAGCCAGACCCTGCTCGAAACCTTCCCGGCAAACGACGTCGCCAAGGTCACCATCACCTCCGCCAATGGCACCGTGACCCTCGTCCGCATCGACAAGAAGTGGACCGTGCAGGAACGCGAGGGCTATCCAGCCAACAACTCGAACGTGAACGCGCTCATCCGTACCGTCGCCGAACTGAAGATCGTGGAAGGCGTCGAAGCCGGCCCGTCGTATGCGCCACGCTTCGGCATGGATGAAGCCTCGTCCGTCGCGAAGGATCGCGGCTACACGATTGCCTTTACCGATGCCGCGGGCAAGGAACTCGCCAAGGTCTCGATCGGCAAATCCTTCGGCGGCAAAGCTGACGGGGAAGCCGATCCGATGGCAGGTCCAGGCGGTGGTGCCACCGGTCGTTTCATCCGCAACCACGGCGATGAAACCGGGATCTACAAGACCAGCGAGCTCTTCGGCAGCCTCGTCGGAAAGCCCACCGAATGGCTCACCCAGGAGTTCGTCAACGTCGAGAAACCGAAAAGCATTTCCATCACCAAGCCCGGCAAGGAGGAACTGGAGTGGAAGCTCACCCGCGCCGATGAAAACGCCAACTTCGCCCTCGATGGCGCACCCGCCGAAGGCCTCGACGAACCTTCGACCACCGCCTTGAAGGGCGTGTTCTCCTATGGTCGCTTCGAGGACGTCGTCACCGGCGGCGAGCTCGCCAAGCGCGACCAGGCGGACAACAAGCAGTTGGTCAACATCGAGACCGTCGAGGGATTCAAGTACGCCTTCACGATCACCCCGGCCAAACCCAGCGATGCCAAACCCGCTTCCGCCGACGGCCCACCACCGGCGAGCGACACCTACTTCGTCACCGTTGACGTCACCGCTCAACTCGCCACCGAGCGCAAGAAGGAGGCCGATGAGAAGCCCGAGGACGCCAAGTCCAAGGATGAAGCATTCGCCAGTCGCCTCAAGGCCCTCCAGCAGCAGTTAGAAATCGAACAGAAACTCAGAGGCCGTACTTACGAGGTCGCCAAATCCGCCGTGGAACCCCTTCTCAAGGACAAGGCTGCGCTCCTCAAGAAAGCCGACGCTCCCGCTCCTGCAGGTGGCCCGCAAGGAACAACCCAAGGCCAGCCTCCCGGACTTGGCGGACTCCCCGGCCTGCCAGACGGCCCGCGCCGCGCTCCGGTCGAAGCCGTCACCCCGCCGATCAGCGTTCCAGGTCCGGACGGTCAGTGAGCCACGACGATTCATCATTTCAAAACGGCGGTCCGAAAGGCCCGCCGTTTTTGTTACCAGTTCGTCGTCATTCCTTCAGGGTGTTCCGGCAATCGAGCTGCCGGGGGATGAAAGGGACCGGCCCTCGCGTTCCCACATTATCCTCGATTTCCCACCTTACGCATGATGGATTTCCTTCATGGCACGGCCCCTTCGCCTCCAATATCCCGCTCACTTCGTTACCGATGATTTCAGTCCGAACCACGGAAGGTCAGTGAATTCCAAGCATGTGAATCCGCGAGGGCCGACCCTGTTCAGATTCCCTGATGTCTTTGGACTCCATGATTGACAACCAAGCCTCCAATCTGTTCAAGTGAACGCATGATAAAAGCCTCCAAAATCGCCGATCTATCAGACGGTCTCACGTGCATCGAGATCTGCTCTGGTGCCGGTGGCCAGGCAATTGGCTTGGAGCGAGCAGGCTTCGAAGCCTTAGCTCACGTTGAGTATGACCGCCATGCCTGCGCGACGCTTCGTTTGAACCGGCCAAATTGGAATGTCACGGAAGGGGACGTTCGTGATTTTTCCGCGAAGGAATTCAAGGGTGTGGATCTGCTTGCAGGTGGCGTGCCTTGCCCTCCGTTTTCCAAGGCCGGAAAGCAACTCGGTTCCAAGGATGAACGCGATCTTTTCCCCGAAGCCCTCCGGTTAGTGGACGAGTGCCGTCCAAAAGCCGTCATGCTTGAGAACGTGCGGGGCTTCCTAGACGCCGTGTTCAGCGATTACCGGATGAGTCTGAAGAAGCAACTGGATGACATGGGTTACAAGGCGAGTTGGCACTTGCTCAATGCCTCCGACTTCGGAGTCCCCCAGCTGCGGCCGCGGGTGGTGGTGGTAGCCATCCGTAAGGATCTGGCCCCAAATTTTCAACCACCAATGCCATTGACCGACGGAACTCCCACGAAGACCGTCGGCGAAACCCTCGCTGACCTGATGGCGGCAAACGGCTGGGAAGGAGCCTTCGAATGGGCAGCCAAAGCGAACGAGATCGCCCCCACGCTCGTCGGTGGCTCGAAGAAGCACGGCGGTGCCGATCTTGGCCCCACCCGTGCCCGGAGGGCCTGGGCAAGCTTGGGTGTGAACGGCATTTCCCTAGCCAATGCCGCACCACCCAAAGGCTATGCCGAAATGCCCAGGCTCACGCTCCGCATGACGGCACGCATCCAAGGCTTCCCGGACGACTGGCAATTCGCAGGAGGCAAGACCGCCTCCTATCGCCAAATCGGCAATGCCTTCCCGCCTCCAGTCGCGTTCGCCGTCGCTGCGCGAATCAAGGAGGCGATTCTTGGGGCGACACAATCCACCAAGAAAAAACTTTCCTAAGATGCCCGAAGAAAAGCCCAAGCGGATCGGGATGCGAGCTAAGCTTCGTTCGTATTTTTTGGAGAATGTTGGCAAGGTGATGAGCTCTGATGAATTGCGGGAAGTCGCCGGAAAGAGCGAATGGGCGCGACGAGTGCGCGAATTACGAAATGAGGAAGGCTATCAAATCCTTACCCACAATGACCGCGACGACCTAAAGCCAGGAGAATACCTGCTCGAAAACCCCAAACCCGAACCTGCCTTCGAACGGAGTATTTCAAAAGAACTCCGCGCACTCGTTTTGGATCGAAACGGATTTACCTGCCAGATGTGCGGAGCAGTCGCTGGGGAGCCTCATCCATATGATGCCACCCGAAAAACTCGACTCCATCTGGGACACATTGTCGACAAGTCCCAAGGAGGAAAGGATGAGGCTTCCAATCTTCGTGCCCTCTGCTCTGTCTGCAATGAGGGGGCCTCAAACCTAACACTGGACCGCCCAACAATTTCAAAACTCTTAATTCAACTACGTCGGGCCAAACGAGAAGACCAGCTCGCAGCCCTAGCTTGGCTCCGATTAAAGTATCCAGAATGAAATCAGGCCGAAAATCTGAAAAGGGTCCTCGCGGATTAGCATCAAACCCAAAGCGGTCCGAATGGCCCGCCGTCCGTTCAATCAATCGGACGACGGCTTCAGTCCGGATCCGGAACAGTCCGCCTCAGCCGAGGAACTTGATCTTGCCGATCGCGGGAAGTTTCCCGAGGGCCATCGCCTCGTGCTGCTCGTTGGTGCAAGAGGAATTGGTGGGCGCGTCGGCCGGAGCATCGTTCTTTTGAAAGTAGCCCTTTTCGGTCATCCATGCCTCGACCTCATCGCCGCTGATATCGGGGAGCATGTGGCCGTCGATCTCGACGCAGGGGGAAAGCGACTGACCGCTGCGCTGCTCCATTTCCCAGCGGAAGGCGGGGTTCTTGATGATGTCCTTTTCCTCGAAGGGCAGGTCGTATTTGCGGAAAATGGCGCGGACGCCTTCGCTCCAGCCACAGAAGGTTTTCAGGTAGGCGGTGATCTTCGGTTGAGGAGTGCTCATGCCGGGACGATACGCGGATGAACCGCTTCGGCAAGCCCCGGAAATGAAGAGGCTGAACCACCATGGGAGCGCAGCGGACATGGTCGAACTGGCTCAATGACAAGACTTCGTCAAATGGACACGAATGGACACGAATTCCAGAGCATTGGGTTTCCAAAATTTTTGATTCGTGTTCATTCGTGTCCATTCGTGGTTGGAAATCTTCCGGTTTTCGACGGGAATGCACGCGATGGAACGCCCCTGGATCAGCACCAATCTCGCGATCTCCGCCGATGGAAAAATCGCCTCGGTCGACAGGCGCCCGTCCGGATGGACTTCGGCAGCGGATCACGCGCGGCTGAAAAAACTCCGCCTTGGGGCGCAGGCCCTGATGGTCGGTCGTGGCACGTGGACGACGGACCGGATGACGATGACCTCGCCGGAAAACCCGCTGCGCTGCGTGGTTTCAGAGACTGG
>Ga0114958_10003364_pt1 | contig 11453 bp, 11 predicted proteins | sample C_130208_EF_Meta_FD_89577 | JGI IMG/M metagenome (GOLD analysis project Ga0114958, IMG submission 89577) | Freshwater microbial communities from Lake Croche, Canada to study carbon cycling - C_130208_EF_MetaG | ecosystem: Environmental > Aquatic > Freshwater > Lake | place: Lake Croche, Canada... | reverse complement strand
CTGTTAGAATTTATATTTTCTAATATTAGATATCTTGTTCCTGCTGAAACTGATTTAGGAACAAAAGTTTCAGGATTAACAACAGCGTCAATGGTTCCTCTACCACTGATTACTGTATTTGTTGGTACTGTATCAGGATCAATATTTAAAATCATTGAAAAATCATCAGCCGGATCTATTGTGATTGCAGCAATAGTATCATTTCCATCTGGTCGAGTAAATCTTAATTGACTTAAATTTGCTCTAAATTTGCCTGGATAAAGATCCAATATTTTATACCAGGCTGTGATATTTGCAGGATTTGATATGTCTACATTTTCTCCTTGCCCAGTGTGTTTGACTAATTTAGCCTTGCCGTTTAATACCAATAGATCAAGATCGCCGGGAGTAATGGTAATACTGGCATCAGGACTGATATCATTAAAAATTTCAGCAGCACCGGTTTTATCATAGACAGAATTAATAGTTCCTTGAGCACCACTGGAAAATATATTACTAATAATTTTAGTAACAATTCCTAATTTTCTTACCTTGGCCGGAGGAGTAATCCAGACCGGCGCTGTGAATTCCATGGTTAATATATCTATATCTTCGTTGATTCCTTGTGGGACTGTGCGACTACTCCAGATTTGTCTTTCTAAATTAACCACACTGAGGCTAGTCCAATCGATATAATTATCTGTAGTTTGAATTTCAAAACTAGGATTAAAGAATACACAAATCTGTTCAAATATCTGAAGTTTCTGATCTATACTGGTACTCCATATATCCGCAGCAAATGTTATGAGATACGGACTTGGCATTATTCTTTCTACAGTATAATTGCTACCTTGTATATTAATATAGGTATTAGTGGCTGTGTTAATATCTCTTTCTCTTATTTGAATTTTACTAATAAAAGTAGGATCTTGCAATCTTGGACGATCAAATTGTAAATCTTTAACATAGCAAGCAATAAATGGAGCACTTGGAATAGTGTTCTCGGAATTTTTTCTTAATATCTGTGCAACCTGCCGGCTCATATCTCCATAGCGCACAGGAATCTGTACCAATTGTCCTTTGGCATCTTTATAAGCATAATTGCTCATAATATTAATAAATTGGGCTATGTATCGTCTTATTTGCCCGTCATAAAAATAATCGATAATTGTACAGTGGAGTTAACTCACTGCCTCCGTGTTAAACATCTGCAATTGGTTTCAAAGCCTTACTTAGAGACTGTTTCTCTATCACAACTTCTCCTGCAATAGTTGCAGTATTAATGTTATTGACAAAACTGGCTTTGAGTTTTCTTCTAATCAAATCGGGATCAGTTGTTTGTGTCTCTCCCAATGTACTAGTAGTCATTCTAACATTGTCCTCAAATTTAATCCAGTGTGTACCATCAAATCTAAACATTCTATTAGGCAAATAATCTGTTCTAAGATAATACTGCCCTATTGCTGGATTTTCAGGAAATACTATTCCAAAATCGTAAGGGGAACCATTAGGCGGGACACCGTCTCCAGTTAACCATCCTACATAATAATTCTTGGTAGGTGATGTCAACACCGCAGTAGTATCTAGTCCTGTTATGCTAACATCCATGTCGGCATTGCTAACATCATTTATATTGGCTAACCCGTTGTTTAAATCTTTGGGAATAATATATAAATGTCTGGTTTCATAACCGCTTCGAGGAACGTCTGCTTCTGCCTGTAATATAACCTGATTGTTAATATCAATACTTTGTTTATATCCTGATAAAAGATCTCTCAATGTGCTGCCATCCTCGGCACCAGAATCTTGATCAAGTATTTCTTTGAATTCCTGGCGATCAACTAGTGGTTGACATTTTGCTCTAATTAAATGAGGATACCATGTTTGGCTATATCCTGATGCAGGTCTGGTCACATCTTGAACTACATAAAATCTTTTCAATGCTACCACACTATTATCCAATGCAAATTCGTCTTTCTGATGTGGTAATTCAATCACATCCCCGGACATGATTTTTCTACCTAATGCATCAAAACTACTTCGTAGGTGAAAAGTAATCATAACATTATCGGTTTGTAAGAACATACCGAACTGACTTAGATTGAAATCAATATCTTGTAAAGTATAAATTCCTCTAATTACATATACATCAGGTGCATAATGCCGGTCTCTATTTTCCATCAATAACAAATCCTGTATTCCTAGTTCAGGAATTGCTTCGGTCATGTTAGGTTGTGAAGGAGTGCTTTCGCCTTCGAGTGGGCTAACTGGTCCAAGATATTTGTGTACCAAAACATCGGTACCGCCTACTTGAAACTGTTCGTTAATAATTTTGTCTAAGAAACGAAAATCGTTTCCTTTCTCAGGACGGTATAAACTTAATCTCGGCATGGTATAGTATTTATTAGATAAATATTCACATGACTGAAACCGAACGCGAACGACAAAAAGTTATAGACTACGTGCAGGCCATGCTGGGCGGCGGGATGATAGACGTAGAACTTGACCCCGTTCACTACAACACTGCTATCGACCGTGCTCTTAACAAATTTCGTCAGCGGAGCAGTAATTCTGTAGAAGAAAGTTTTGCCTTTCTTACCCTGCAAGTAGATCAAAACGAATACATGATGCCCACGGAAGTGATGAATATTCGTCAACTTTTTAGACGCAGTATCGGATCAAGATCTGGCGGGGGTGGGGGCGGAACATTGTTTGAACCTTTTAATCTAGCCTATTCAAACACATATTTGTTGACATCAACTAATATGGGCGGTCTTGCTACATATTATGCTTTTGCCAGTTATCAAAAGCAGGTAGGTAAAATGTTTGGAAGCGATATAAATTTTACCTATAATAGAACCACTAAAAAACTAACCATAATGCAGCGTCCTCGTAGTGAGGAAGAAGTATTGGTATGGTTACACAATTACAGACCAGATTTCAATATGCTTCAAGATCCATTGGCCAGTCAGTGGTTACGCGATTATAGCCTAGCAACTTGTAAAATTATGCTAGGTGAAGCTCGGGAAAAGTTTGGTAGCATCGCAAGTCCGAGCGGCACTACAACACTCAATGGCACTGCTTTAAAAAACGAGGGCAAGGCCGAAATTGAAATGCTAGAGCAAGATCTAATTAATTACAAGGATGGAGGAACTCCTCTTACCTGGGTCACTGGATAAATTGAGATTGATTTTTTTAACTGATCTGTAATATACTGTTATTATCTAATGGGGATTGCATATGATCGTAGGATTTGTGGGTTTCATATCGGCTGGCAAGGATACAGCAGCAGACTATTTGGTAAATTACCATGAATTTAGACGAGATAGTTTTGCCAGCACACTGAAGGATGCAGTGGCAGCAGTGTTTGGATGGGATAGAACCCTGCTGGAAGGCCGAACCAAAGAGGCTCGAGCATGGAGAGAACAGGTCGATACATGGTGGGCTGCTCGATTGAACATCCTTCATCTTACTCCTAGGTGGGTGCTACAATACTGGGGTACGGAAGTTCTACGCGGCGCATTTCATGATGAGATCTGGATTGCCAGTTTAGAAAATAAAATGCGCAAAACACGTGATAATATTGTTATCAGTGATGTTCGCTTTCCTAATGAAATTCTAGCAATTAAACGTGCAGGCGGAATAGTGATTAGGATTCGTCGTGGACCCGATCCCGAATGGTATGAGTCTGCTGTAAATTACAATCGCGGCCCCAACGGAAATATGAGTTGGGCACATGGACGTAAGCATTTAGAAGAGTTGGGAATTCATGCCAGTGAAACCGCATGGATTGGACAGCCAGTTGATGTTGAAATTGCCAACGATAGTTCGATAGAAAATTTATTCTTACAACTGGAATTGGTAATTAAAAATCAGGAATCAGATCACCTTGCTTCCAACGAAATCCTTCTTTATGCATGATCCGTTGACAGTTTGCACACACTGTTTTAAGATTGGTGGTTCGATTGTTGGTTAGGTCGCCGTCTACATAAAACACATTAAAAACTTCCGGATAGCGACTTTTAAATCCGCATCGATCGCATTGATCTTTTTTACGATAGCCACTCAAGGCCCAGCCGGGCCTTTCTTTTTTATATCCCCGAGCACAGTGATCACACTGTGACCTATAGAAAGTTTGTCCTGCTTTATGGTAGTTGACAGCCACCGGACGTGAATGACAATTTTTACATAACTCGCGCATATCTGTGCCCTTTTTGTGCCCTTTTTTTATTTATTAAGCCGAAGATTTTTTATCTCTGCTGCTAAATAATACAAAGTAATCCATCAAGGAGATCGAACAATGGCAATATTGCAATCACCAGGCGTAAGCGTAACAGTCATAGACGAAAGTTTTTATACCCCGTCGGCACCGGGCACAATCCCTATGATTTTTGTGGCATCTGCACAAGATAAAACCAATCCAAGCGGAACCACAGCAGCAGGAACAACAGCAGCAAATGCTGGAAAAGTCTGGTTAATTACCAGCCAACGGGATCTTACAGACACATTTGGAACTCCGTTATTCTATACAGATATAAGTGGAAACCCTCAGCACGGTAATGAACTTAATGAATATGGATTACAAGCAGCATACAGCAGCCTGGGTGTAAGTAGTCGTGCATATATTGCCAGAGCCGACTTAGATCTATCACAATTAGCCCCATATGCAACAGCACCTAAAGGCAACCCGGTAGCCGGAACATATTGGGTTGATACCAAATCAAGTTCATTTGGAATTAAGGAATGGAATGCAACTTCTCAAACATTCACCGTAAAAACTCCTATCGTTCTCAACGATGAATCCCCAGATAGCAGTTTTGCAGTTGTTGGAGTTTCGCCTAATTCATCCGTAGGGCAAAAAGGCGATTACTGTATGGTTGTTACCAACGACAATGTAAATAAATTGTACTACAAAAACAGTAGTAATACGTGGCTTGCTGTAGTTAATAATTTTGAAAGTAGTAAGTTAGTGCAAATTAGCCCGCACTATACATATCCTAATTGGACCAGTTCTACTCCTACCGGTAGTGTTTGGATTACTACCACCGCTCCAACAAATGGTGCGAATTGGAATATTAAATATTATAGTGGAACATCTCAAACCTGGAGCACTGTATCGGCACCAATTTATGCAAACGCTCCAACTGCAACCTATACTCTAGATCGCACTGGTGGTGGAAAAAATATTCCAGTAGGTAGTTTGTTCATTGATTCAAACTTTGATGAGTCTGCCACTGAAACAGCCAACTTTAAAATCTGGAGAAGATCAACCGGCGGCGTTACATCGATTGTTAGTGATCCAGTAACTACGGTAGCAGCACAAACCACTTATTCTTTTGGTATCTCTGAAACTGTTCTAAACAGTGCATCTTGGTCTAGCCCTGTTACAATCAACGTAACTGTATCAAATGCCAATACAATTTTAGGATCATTGTTACCAGCAGTGATCAGTGCATCGTCTTTGGTTAATGTTACTGCCAGTTTTAATACTTCAACTGGAGTATTAACACTCAGCCATAAACTAGGCGGAGACATAAAAATAACCGGACTAGATGCTACAGAACAAGGATTACTAGGATTTAGTGGGTATAATGTATACACTAAGATTGGGACAGCCAATCTCTACTCATTAACCAGTTCATCTACTACCGATTTTATTGCAACAAATTGGAAACCGTTGGTCTACGAAGCGCTGGGATCTGAACCATATACAGATCCTGCAGATGGAACCCTATGGTACGATTCCGTTATTGACCAGGTTGATATCATGTATAATTCGGGTACCTATTGGTGCGGATATGCAGAAGCATTTCCAAATTCTGATCCAAACGGTCCTATTATTCTTGCAACAGAACCAACAACACAGAGCGATGGAACCAGTCTGGTAACTGGTGATATCTGGATCGACACCAGCAATATTGACATGTATGGTGAGCAGATCTATGTATATAACAGCACCAATACTGTAGGCGACAGATGGGTATTACAAGACACATCAGACCAATCCAGTCCAAGTGGATGGTTATTTGCCGATGCGCGGTGGGGGACAAACGGGGCATCAGAAGTGCCTGGCAACATTAAAGATCTAAGAGTCAACAACTATGTTGACCCAGATGCTCCAAATCCTGCATTATATCCGAGAGGAATGAAACTATGGAATACTCGTAGATCCGGATTTAATGTTAAAAAATACGTGGAAAATTATATCGATACAACAGCAAATAATGGACTTAATCTGCGTTATCTAAATCAAAGTTTAAGTTCATACGCAACTTCGCGTTGGGTTAGCCAATATCCGACAGCAGAAAACGGATCTGGGGTATTCGGCAGAAAATCACAAAGACAACTGATTGTAAAATCAATGAAGGCGTTGATTAATACCAATGTTGCAATTAGAGACACCGATACATTGAATTTTAATATCATTACCAGTCCAGGATATCCTGAACTAATTCAAAACATGGTTAATTATAATGTCGATAGAGGCATTACAGCATTTGTCATTGGTGATACTCCTTTCAGACTAAAACCAACCGGAACTGCCCTAACTAACTGGGGAAATAATGTACTCGGTGCTTATGACAACGGCGAAGACGGATTAGTTACTACCGATGAATACATGGCGGTATATTATCCAAGTGGTTATACTACAGATAATACCGGTAACAAGATTGTTGTGCCACCGAGTCATATGATGTTAAGAACTTTTATCAATAGTGATGCCAAGAGTTATCAGTGGTTCGCACCAGCAGGTACTCGTAGAGGAACAGTTGATAATGCTACTAGTGCAGGATATATTACCAACGAAGGTGAGTTCAAAACCAGCGCAGTACCTCAGACATTAAGAGATATAATGGATGATATTAAGATCAATCCTATCTCCAGTCTAACTGGGGTTGGATTGGTTGCATATGGACAGTTAACTCGTGCTAAAAATGCCAGCAGTCTTGATAGAATCAATGTCGCAAGACTGGTCGCATACCTCCGCAGACAATTGGATCTACTAGCAAGACCGTTCTTGTTTGAGCCAAATGATGCACAAACTCGTCGTGAGATTAAGTCTGCAGCAGAAAATCTCATGATTGAATTAGTGGGTCAACGTGCTCTTTACGACTTCATTGTAGTCTGTGACGAAACCAATAACACACCGGCTAGAATTGATCGTAACGAACTATATATGGATATTGCTGTAGAACCTGTAAAGGCAGTTGAGTTTATCTACATTCCTTTGAGATTGAAAAATACTGGCGATATTGCAGCAGGTTTATAATATAAATAATAAAGACTAAGGAGCATCTAAATGCCAATCGCAAGTTTAAATAGATTTACCGTACCATTAAGTGGATCACAGGCCTCCAGCACTCAGCCTTTGCTGATGCCAAAACTAAAATATAGGTTTCGTGTAACACTTGACGGGTTTGGAGTTGCAGGTGCTCCTACAACCGAAATGACCAAACAGGTTATGAACGTTGGCCGCCCGGATATTTCCTTTGCTGAAGTAAAATTAGATGTTTATAACAGCGTTATTAAGATGATTGGTAAGCATTCGTTTGCTGATACAAAACTTACTCTTCGTGATGATGCCAGTGGTATTGTTAGCAGAAAAGTCGGCGAACAGATGCAGAAACAATTTGACTTTTTTGAACAGGCCAGTGCTGCTGCTGCAATCGATTATAAATTTAGAATGCGTGTTGAAATCCTCGACGGTGGTAACGGTGCCTACGAGCCGATTACACTGGAAAGTTTTGAATACCTAGGCTGCTTTATTAAACAGGCTACATATCAAGGCGGGGACTACACATCCAGTGATCCGATGGATATTGCATTAACTATCACGTACGACAATGCCATCCAACTAGAAGCACCTGGCGGTGCTGCTAGCGGTATTGGTCTACAGGTTGGTAGAGTTCAAAGAGATCCAAAAGCGCAAGGATTGACCACAGGCGGTTAATTTCTCTATATTGGTTGTACAAGCCCGGCTTAAAAACCGGGCTTTTTTATTGACTAAATAACAGCATGAGTATTAATAATTATCTAACATCATCTGCACCTGACAATGATAATGGCAGAGATATTTTCCACGATTATAGACATGCCTCGCGGTTGTATGTAGAAGATCTACAGGCAAGAGCACCTAAATATGGATTTTTATACTATGTAAATTTTGTAATAAACAAAAGTGCTACATTAAGTGATATAAATCAAAATGTTGGAATGTTTGTTAGAAGAATTGATCTTCCTAGATTCAGTGTAAAAACAGAAACTATGAATCAATATAATAGAAAGACTGTTGTACAAACCAAACTTGAATATAGTCCTATTGCCATGGATTTTCATGATGACAATAGTGATATAACAAACAGTTTATGGATTAACTATTATAGAAATAGTTTCGCAGATAGTAGATACCAAGAAAACGACACAGATGTACCCACAGGATTTGGAGATACCAAATATGGAGATATAGATTATACATACGGTATATATGATAGAGAAATATCTAGATCCTTTTTTAAAAAAATTGATATTTTTGTAATGCATCATACCAAACATACATATACAAAAATTTCTTTAATTAATCCTAAAATAACAGAATGGAAACACGATAGTCTTGATCAAAGTGAAGGTACAAAAGTTTTAAAAAATAGCATGACCGTAGCCTATGATAATGTGCTTTATTATGCAGGACAGGTTTCTGAGAACAGACCTGTAGGATTTATTAACGAGTTGTATGATACTAGAGAAAGTCCTTTGAAAGTTGGGGGTAATAACGCCAATAGATATCTAAATCGCTATCAAGGATCTCTAGTAAACGACGGTGATCCAACATTTGATCAAAAGGTACTAGACAGACAAACTGGACGTACTATTCCTGCACAATCTGGAAACCCTTTATTTGATAAAACAGGAGTTGCTAGAAAATATAATAGTGCTATAAAAACATCAAATGGAACATTTGATGCAGCAGGCCCGGCAAGACCTTACGGATTAATAGGCGGGCCTAGCAGAACTAACAATCAATTTTTAGATATTGCAGGAATATTGGCCAAAGATTATCTTAATAAAAACGGGCTAGGACGACGCGGGCCGGTTGGTTACAATATTGCAAACAGCGCACTAAATGCGATAACTCGCGAGGGTGCTGGAAAATACTATGATCCTCCAAAAACAGAAAATAATCCCGGAATATTTAATTTGCCCGGAGGTATTGGCATCAATGTCTTTAAAGGATTTAATACCGGTGTAGATGGAAAAATTCGTGCTAACCCTGCTGCTTTAATATTCTCACCTAAAAGATAATTTATGATAACCGGATATACCAATTTACCACCAACTGATTCTAATAAAAATGCCACAGTAACAGGTTTTGAAAATTATCAAAGTTTGCCAATGGGAGTTGATCCTACAATATATGCTGCAATAGTGGGATTTTTTACCAGCAGAGGATTTGACGGTATAGCAGCAGAATTAATTAGTGAAACTATAATCATTCAATCCAAACAAGATGGATATAACCCAATACAGATTTTAGATTCGTTAAAAGGACTTGACCAAGTTGATATCAGCGGTTTGGTTGCTGAGATTTTAAATTACAACAGATTTAAAACCAGCAGTCTAGGCATTTCTCAAATAGATATCACCAATACTGAAATTGCAAGAAATATATTGGCATGAGCCTGAAATTTAGTCAAGGTGTTTATAATATAAAGAATCCAGAAAAGTATGCTGGATCTGGAATGCCTAGATATAGAAGCAGTTGGGAACACACATTTATGCAATTCTGTGATAATAATCCCAGCATACAACAATGGGCCAGCGAAAGCGTAAAAATACCCTACAGAGATCCACTTACAGGAAAACAGACAGTTTATGTGCCTGATTTTTTAATTGTATATCTTGATAAAAATTTAAAGAAACATGCAGAACTTGTTGAAATAAAACCAGCAAATCAAATGTTGAAAGAAAAGGTCGGTAAGAATCCCTATAACCAAGCCCAATATGTAAAAAACATGGCCAAATGGGCTGCTGCTGGGCAATGGTGTCAACAACATGGATTGAAGTTCAGAGTGATAAACGAGACCGACATCTTTCATAATCCTAAATCAAAGCGATAAGTAAATTACTATGACTAAGAAATTAGAAAAATTACTCGACCTTTCTCCAAATACAGAACCGTTTATAGGATCTACCCCAGTGGATGCTCAACCAGTTCCCACCATCAATCTTCAAGAAAAACTGGAAGAATTTGATAAAATATCAGCAGCACTGCCTCGCGTAAAAGGACTGGGCGATATAAGCGATGCAGAACTAGATGCATTAGCCAATAAAGCAGAACAAGCCTACGATGATCTCATGGATCTAGGCATGAATGTAGATCCTCGCTATGGTGCTCGTATGTTTGAAGTGGCAGCAAATATGATGACTGCTGCTATTAATGCTAAAAGCGCCAAGATTGACAAGAAACTAAAAATGGTTGATCTCCAGTTGAAAAAACTGGCTATAGATAAAAAACATGCCGAACCTGACAACAATACCATAGAAGGCCAAGGATACATTATTAGCGATCGAAATAGCATCCTTGAAAAACTTAAATCTTTGAATAAATAATATATCATGAAATCATTCAAAAACTACCTTGCAGAATCCAAGAAGCAGTACGATTTTCGTATTAAAATTGCTGGGGAAATGAGCCCCGAGCAAGAATCCCTACTTAAATCCAGTCTTGATCGCTTTCAGGTCAGCGGATTTAAGAAAACAGGAAAAACACCTATTCAGGAACTGCCATTGGATTTCCCTCAGGTCAAGAACTGCGAAGTTAATATGTACGAAGTAGTGCTGGATTATCCTACTACTCAACTGGAACTGATCGAATACATCAGCAATAACCTAAAAGTTAATAAACAAACTGTTGTGGTTAAGCGTCCGGGGGAACCCAGTGAAGAATATCAGATGGCAGTTGAACCTCGCGAAGGTGCGTTGTTAGATGATCCCGATTATAAAGAAGCAGGAAATCCTCAATTTGAAGATTACTACGGGGACAGATACAACAGCGGATTTGTTAAGGAATTGAATGATATTCTCAAACTACAGCGTAAAGCAAGAGGGGAAATTATCCCAACCCAGGGTGCTGCAAAATACAACACAGATAGCACCGATAAAACCGGTAGTGTTTTAAAAACCGCACCCGATCCAAGGAAATAAAATTATGCAAATGATAGATCTAATGCAAAGATTGGCTGAACTTGATGCAGCAAATCCTAATGTAATTCGCGAAGAAGCCGGCACAGTTAGTTGCTCTAGTTGCGGCGAGAAGTTTAAAATTTCTGGTCGTAAAGATGGGTTTAGTCATTGTAGTGATCACAAAGGCCATAAGGCATTAGATGAAAGTGCTAATTTAGAAGAGTACGGAATGGGAATGATGCCCATGGGCGGTATGAATGCTCCATATTCTCTTAACAATATTACGATCACCG
>Ga0114958_10003363_pt1 | contig 11453 bp, 13 predicted proteins | sample C_130208_EF_Meta_FD_89577 | JGI IMG/M metagenome (GOLD analysis project Ga0114958, IMG submission 89577) | Freshwater microbial communities from Lake Croche, Canada to study carbon cycling - C_130208_EF_MetaG | ecosystem: Environmental > Aquatic > Freshwater > Lake | place: Lake Croche, Canada... | reverse complement strand
GCGAGGAGTGTGGCGACGTCGGAAGCAGCTCGAACCAATGCGTCCTGCACTTCGATACCAGTGGCGACACCGCCGGTGTGCAGCACCCGTGCCGCTGAATGACCACCTTCGAGAGCGAGATCAAAGGCGCCCTGAGAGTCTCGATCAAACAGCGCGCCCATTTCAATCAATGAGGTGACCGCCTCGGGGCCGTCGGCCACCAGCGCTTCGACGGCCTGGCGATCGCAAAGTCCCACCCCCGCCTTCAAGGTGTCGGCCACATGGGACTCAAACGAGTCGTTGAGCTCATCGATCACCGCGGCAACGCCACCTTGGGCCCAGGCGGTCGTGGTGGCCGAGAGCGTCGACTTGGTAAGAACTCCCACCCGCATCCCGGCGCGTCCTAAGCGGACCGCCGTTGAAAGTCCCGCCACTCCCGAACCAAGAATGACGACATCAAGAGCGTCCGTGCTCATCGGGGACTCGCCTTCACGAAGGCCGGCCGGCCACAGCAGCTGCGTTGTCCAGGAGTCGAACACCGTCGATCTCTGCTGCAAGAAGCAGACGTGCCGCCGCCCCGGGAGCCAGGGAACGCAGCGGGGTCAAGGTCTGGGGGTCCACACATGAAGCGTAGGAGAGAGTCGCCTGTGGTTCGGCCTCTACCTCTCGAGCCATAGCCAACGCTGCGAACGGAGGATTCTGACCATCAGCCAAGGCCAGCCGTCCCGCCTCGAGCGCCCGATGCAGGACCGAAGCGGCGCCTCGGCCCTGCTGGCTGAGTCGACGGTTCCGAGAACTCAGAGCGAGCCCATCGGCGTCTCGGACGGTGGGGCAGCCGGTGACCTCAATGGGAAGACCAAGGTCCTTGACCATCGCGGTGACGACACAGAGCTGCTGATAATCCTTCTCGCCAAAATATGCCCGACAGGGACCCGTCAGGGAGAACAGCAGGGTCACCACGGTGGCCACCCCGTCAAAATGGCCAGGCCGATCCGAGCCTTCAAAACCAAGTGAGGGCCCCGCAACGTGCACCCGAGTCTCCGGCAGCGTAGGGAAATCGGGGTAGACCTCGGTCACCTCGGGGACAAACAGCAACGAGACCCCCGCCGCTTCGCACAGTTCATTGTCTGCTTCGAACGAGCGCGGGTACCTTTCCAGATCGCTTGGGTCACCGAATTGGAGAGGGTTCACAAAAATCGATGCCGCCACCACATCGCAGTGATCGGCTGCAGTGCGAAACAGCGAGGCATGCCCTTCGTGTAATGCCCCCATCGTCGGAACAAAACCAAGTCGGGCTCCTCCGCGACGACGCTCTTCGCACGCCTCGCGCCACTCTTGGCGCGTCGTGATGACCTCCACGGATCAGGCCAGAGCTGAATGGACGGGGGAGCGGACTTCGAGATCCTCATCCACCGGCTCAACCAGCATCTCCGCCGAGGCGTGACCAGCCACAGGTTCGCGAAGTGCCGGAGCAGAAAGTTCAAGCGCCTGGGAAACCCCGGCCTGGTACGCAGCCCGTTCGGCCTCAGGGAGTGCCTCAAGATGTCGCTCAATCGTCGCCCAGTCACCACGAGCGGCTGGTCCCGTCAGTGCCGATCGCGGACCAAGAGTGGCGACATCATCGAGGGCCGCCCGAGTAAGACCCATGAAGGCCTCAAGTGGAAGGCCCACGTGGGCAGCAATACGTTCAACTTGACCGAGCAATGCCACGACATGATTTGCCGCGACACACGCAGCAGCGTGATAGAGCGCCCTGTCGCTATCAGCCACGGTGACGGCCGTTCCACCAAGTGAAGCAGCAAGAGCCGTGGCCAGTGGATCGCCGGCCACGGCGAAGGTGATTCCTGAACGAAGGCGGCGAGCGCCAAGCTCAGCAGTGGGGAGGGGGACCAGGGGATGGAGCGCACCTCGGCGAGGGTGAGGAGCGAGCACGTCGAGCCCAAGTGATCCGGAAAGGTGAAGCACAACGCAGTGGGGATTCGGAGCCAGTCGGCGACTCAGCTTCTCAATGGCTGCATCAGGGGTGGCAATGATGAGGCCATCAACTCCATCGGTGGCGAGTGTGAGGTCACGTCCCCTCGTCCATGGACCATCAACATCATGTCCTGATGTCTTCAGCGCCCGCGCTAAAGCCGTGCCCGCGCGTCCCGCACCGAGGATTCTGATCTTCGCCATTTCTGCCTCCAGCGATCCAGCCCCTCTCGGGTGCCGGTCCCTTCACAGTGACTACAAAGGCAGCGTACCCACACGGGCCACGCCACCGCCAGATGCAATTTCTACTTCTTCGCTGATGAGGTCCGGAGCGAGCTCGCGAAACGGGCTCAGGACGAAGCGACGCTCAAACATTCTCGGGTGAGGAACGGTCAATTCCTCGGTGTTTCGGGTCTCCCCCTCTACCCAGAGGACGTCAACGTCCAGGGTCCGGGGCCCGTTTTTGACGGTTCGAATACGGTTCGCCGCCGTTTCAAGCGCTCGACAGCGATCCAGAAGTTCCTCAGGGCTCGCTGAGGTAGCCAGTTCCACCACGAGATTTAGGAACAAGCCCTGCGGGGGGCCTCCCACCGGTTCGGTCTCATAGAGCCCTGAGACCTTGGTCAGGTCACCAAACTCGGCCAGCGCCTCGACCGCCTCCTTGAGGTGGGTCTCCCGATCACCGAGGTTTGTCCCCATGCCAAGAAATGCCCGGCGGATCATCGGGCTCGACTGACCCGTCGGACAGCAGCCACTGTGGCGAGATTCTGAGGGACAGGCGGGTGCAACTTGGTCACCGTCACTTCAACGGTGTCGATCCGCGCATCAAGGGCCAGCGCACCTCGACCGATCTCATCGGCGATTGACTCAAGCAACTCATGGTGGTGCGAAAGGGCAACGGCTTCTGCCAGCGCCACAATGTCGGCGTAATTCACCGTGTGCTCGAGATCATCAGAGCCGCCGGGTGCGGTGAGGTCCAACTCCACGTCCAGATCAATTCTGATGGGCTGGGGGGCCAATTTCTCCGACTCAAGGACTCCCACAGGAGCATCGAGAAGGAGGCCCCGCAACTCAAGGCGATCACCAGTCATTTTCTCAGCCACGGGTTCGAAGGTCAGCCGCCGTGATCGCCAAGGTGCGACCTTCGGGACCGAGTGCTCGACCAAACAGGCGCTCCGCAACGCTCATCGAACTTGGGGCGTCAGGCAGGCGGCCAGTCCATGCCAGGTAACCGGCAACGAGGCCAACGGTGCGGTCGCCGAGCTCGTCATCATGGAGAAGCACTACCTCGACACCCGACTGATGAAGCGCAATCTCCTCGAAAAGCTTGATCATCTGTTCGGAGGTGGCTCCGACGCTTGGGATGGGGTGATGACTCCAGCGAACGCCGAGTTCCGTGTATGCCGCGAGATTCTGAGGCGCGGGCATGGTTGAGATGACGACCGTGAAGCCGTTCTCACGGAGCCAGATGATCTCCTCTTGGCGGCGTACTTTGCGATGTGTTGTCGACTGTCCGCCGGGCCGCTCCGAGGCGGCCAACCGCTCCGGGAGCACCCAAGTCAGATGCCGTGGCGGAATACCTGCAGCCCACTTACCCTTCATGCAATCACCATCTCTTCGCTCATGATTCGTGCTGCCTCTCTGGTGGGCTCGACATCGTGCACACGCACCATGTCGGCGCCGGCCTCCCATGCAGCCACCGCAGTGGCTAATGAGGCATCCAATCTCTCCTCTGCTGGGCTATCACCACTGAGCAACCCGAGGAAGCGCTTCCTCGAGGTCCCCACGAGATAGCGAGCGCCGAGTTGATGTGCGCGCGCAGCAAGTTCATCACCGTGACGCAACAGTGTCCAGTTGTGTTCTGCCGTCTTGCCAAACCCAATGCCGGGATCCAGCCAAAGCTCAGTGATGCCGAGTTCCGCAGCTTCCTTGGCTCGTGCTTCGAACCACTCGCCAACCTCGGCCACCACATCCACGTACTCCGGTGCGTCCTGCATGTTCTTCGGCGTGCCTTTGGCATGCATTGCAACCCAGCCGCATCCAAGTTCTGCACACAACACACCGAGGGTGCCCGAGACATCGTTCACCAGTACTGCTCCCGCAGCCACCGCTGCTCGAGCCACAGATTCTTTGGTGGTGTCGATCGACACGGGACCCAACGCACTCAGGGCCTCGATCACCGAGAGAACGCGGCCAAGCTCAACCTCTGCCGTCACCGGGTCAGCGCCAGGTCGAGTGGACTCGCCACCGACATCGACAACGTCGGCGCCAGCGTCAAAGAGAAGGCGTCCTCGCTCGATAGCAGCGGCTGCGCCCTCGGTCCGTTGTTCGGCAAAAAACGAGTCAGGGGTGACGTTGACAATTCCCATGACCCCGAGGCCGCGCAGTTCCACCATGGAGCCCAAGGGTAGCGAACCGGGAAGGACCCGGGTTCTAGCGACCGTGAATGAAGGCTAACGCCTCATTGCGAGTGGACACATCGGTGCGGAAGATCCCTCGAACGGCTGAGGTCACCGTGACCGTTCCCGGCTTTCTGACCCCTCGCATGGCCATGCAGAGGTGCTCGGCCTCGATAACGACCAAGGCGCCCTGGGGCTCAAGTGCGGAATCAAGGGCGTCGGCGATCTGAGAGGTCATTCGCTCCTGGACTTGGAGACGACGAGCAAAACCCTCGACCGTTCGGGCCAACTTGGATAACCCCGTGATTCGACCCGAGGGGCCGGGGATATACGCGACGTGAGCCCTCCCCATGAAGGGGACAAGATGATGCTCACATAACGAGGTGAAGGGGATATCTCGGACCATGACCATTTCGTCATGCTCTTCTTCGAAGACCACTTTCAGGTGCTCTGCGGGGTCCGTGCCCAGTCCTTCGAACAACTCGGAGTACATCTTGGCGACGCGGCGAGGCGTGTCCAACAAGCCGTTACGCTCCGGGTCCTCGCCAATGGCTTCAAGGATCTCGCGAACATTCTTTTCGATACGTTCGAGGTCGACGCTCATAGTGTGTGCTTCTCCTTCAGGGACCGCTCAGCGAGAGAGGTCGCCCACGTAGGCATAGATGGTTCGTAGATTCCGATACCGCTCAGCCACATCGAGGCCGTAGCCCACAACGAAGGTCCGAGGAATGTCGAATCCCACATAGCGAAGGTCAAGCTCAGGGCGCTTACTTGCTTCTTTGACGAGCAGCGCGCAGACCTCGATGGAGGCGGCGCCTCGAGCAGAGAGATAGCGACGGAGATAGTTCAGGGTCAAGCCAGAGTCCACGATGTCTTCAACGACTAAGACGTGGCGGTTCGTCAGATCAATGTCGAGGTCCTTGATGATTCTGACAATCCCCGAGGTCTTCGTCGCTGATCCGTACGAGGACACCGCCATGAAATCCATATCGACCGGTAACTCAATCGAGCGGGAGAGATCAGCGAGGAAGTGCAGCGCTCCTTTGAGAACACCCACAAGCAGGGGCGGTGACTCTGCGTAGTCAGCGGTGATCTGAGCACCCAACTCAGCAACTCGAGCTTCCAGCCGCTCTTCGGAGACGACGATTTCACCGAGGTCAGCCGCAGCCCAGGAAGGAAGGAGGGAGACGTCGCTGATGCTCACGGTTGGCAGCGTACCCGAGCCGCCACGCTCCACCTGCAGGTGCCCCGAGCGCCGGCCAATACGGAGCCCTCCTGCGAGTTCAGTCGCCCGGGTCCGGTGCTCAATCACGTCCCATAAACGACCGAGTTCAGCGCTCGATGGGGGGTGCCCCTCGAGTTGCTGCTCACGAACCAGTGAACGCAAGCGGCGATTCGCAAGTGCTCGGGGGGCCTTGCGCAGGGCAGCCACCTCGGTGGGGTCGCCAATCGCCTCACGGGCGAGGAGCTCAAGTACTTCGGCATCCTCTCGCAACACTGAAGCGGAGCGAGCGAGGACCGGAACCACATCTCGACCTGCCAGTTCGTTGAGTAATGGCAGCAACTCGGCGCGGACTCGATTTCGCAGGAAGCCCGGATCATTGTTTGAAGGATCCACCACTACTTCGAGGCCGATCGAAACACAAAGATTTGCCAATTCAGATCGCCGGAGTCCGAGGATTGGGTGACGGGGTCCGGGAGTCATCGCCGAGAGCCCATCGGACCCTGCTCCTCGCATCAGATTCAGTAGGACCGTTTCGGCTTGATCATCCATGGAGTGACCAGTCGCCGCTCCAGAAGGAAGGGCAGCAAAGCGCGCTGCGCGAGCTCGCGCTTCAAGATTCGACCCACCACCCACCTCGACAAGGTGAGGGACGAACTCGGCGCCGATCCTCTCGGAGAGCGCCTTGACGACCCCTGACTCATCTGCCGAGCCAGAACGAAGGCCGTGATCCACGTGGTGGAGAATCACTGGTCGACCGGTTGCTGCAGCAAGGACGCTGAGGGCACTCGAATCGGGCCCACCTGAGCAGGCCACGTCGATTGGTCCGTCACCCTCGAAGGTGCAGCGCTCGAGCAGGGACAGCATTAGCTCCGACGGGGAGACACTCATCGCCGTGCCGCACTTCTCGATCCAGAGGCCCGCTCGAGCCACAACTGTGGCGTGCGTACCTCATCGAGGCTCGGCAGGTGCTCGGGGCCCTCAAAGAGTCCCGCCACCAGCAACGGACCACCAGTATCTCGGAGGTGGCGAACAAAGCGCTCACCCTCTTCATATTGACGAAGTTTTGCCTCGAGGCCGAGCAGCCGACTGGCCATTGATGAGGTGGATGATGGGTCAGCACGGCGAGCTCGAAGGGCCGAGTGGAAGTGATCAGCTTGAGGAACCAGATCACGAGCTGCCTCGTCCATCACCACTTCGCCATGACCTTCAAGAACGCTCATCAGTGCGCTCAGCCGACGCATGGCCGTGAGCTGTTCTTCGCTGGCCACGAGCCCGACCAGCCCATGCTCACCAAGTACGGACTTTCCTTTCAGGGCATCGCTTGCAGCTCGAGTGAGGCCGGTAAGCACCGAAGCTCCTGAGGTCGGCATTGCCCCCATGGCCTCGTCGATAAGGCCGAGAAAATAAGTCCGCACCCAGGGCGCTCCTTCAAACTGTGCACGGTGCGCCGACTCGTGCAGGCAGAGCCAGAGTCGGAAGGGCCCCGGTTCAAAGCCGAGCCGCTGCTCGAGGGCCACAATGTTCGGACCCACATAGGAGATCACGTCCTCTGCTTCGGTGGGTTGATCACCGACGAGGACGTCGTATTGGCCAAGGACTCGACCCGAAAGCCAGGCCAATACCCCGCCGAGTTCAAGGCCGCCCACCTGGGCGCTCACACGCTGGAACACTGCGGGCAGCTTGGTGGGACGCTGCTGCTCGAGGCGAGCCAGCGCAGGGCCCGCCAGTCGTTCCACGCCTGCTGCCGCCGAGGCCACCCACTCGTCTCTCGACAGCACTCGAGCTCGTGGCTCGCTGCTCGGCCACAGCCGTGCCTCGTCACCAACACGCTCTGCAGCAAGTTGAGTGAGCCCAGTGAGTTCGAGCTCCATAGGTCCGGGCCGGTAGCTGGAGGGAACGCCGCGACGACGCGAAAAGAAACCTCCGAGCCCTGAGGCCAGACCAACATCGATGACGGGTCGCGAAATTGAGGACTCAGGTGACGTGGCGAGACTCCTCGTCAATGGCCAGCCCAATCCGCTCAATGAGTTCAGGAGGAATGTGAGTGTGGCATCGATCAGCAACCACACGCCGGAGTTCAGCTTCGAAGTGGGCTGCCGATCCGCAGGGCCCACACCACTCAAGGTGTTGGGCAATGGTGGATCGTCGATCATCAGTGAGTTCGCCGTCAAGGAAGTGATAGAGCTCGTGCACCGCGTCATCACAGGACATCGGGAACATTGAGGAACTGTGGTCAGTCATCACTTTGCCCCCCGGTCGGTGCTGCTGCGAGGCCGTGAGCCTCTGCATAGGGTGTTAACGCTTTTGCAAGGGCTTTTCTTCCCCGGTGAATTCTCGACATGACGGTTCCCTGAGGGACGTCAGTAATTTCAGCGATTTCGGCGTAGTTGAAGCCTTCAACATCAGCCAGATACACGGCCATCCGAAAACTCTCAGGCAGTGAATCAAGCGCCGTGATGACCTCAATGTCAGTCATTGATCCCAATGCTGCGTCCTCGGCGGATTCCCCCACAATTCCTTCGCCGTCGGCGAGGCGATGGAAAAGATAGAGATCTTCAATCTCCTCGACATCTTCGATAGTGGGTCGACGCTGTTTCGAGCGATAGGCACTGATGTAGGTATTCGTGAGGATCCGATAGAGCCACGCGCGCAGATTCGTCCCTTCCTCGAAGGAAGGAAATGCCCGGTACCCCTTGAGGTAGGTCTCTTGGACCAGATCCTCAGCGTCTGCGCGATTATGTGTCATTCGGAGTGCCGCCGAGTAGAGCCCATCGGCATGTCCCATCGCCACGTCTTGAAACTGCGCCGTGTCCGCCACGACTACGAACCTAGGTCCCCACTCGAGTATTCGTCGTCCGAAGTGTCTCCAGGCGCGCCCGATGATGTTCCGCCAATCGGGGTCCAATAAGGCGGGCCACCACATAGGCCCCAAAGCTCAAGGCGCAGACAAAGACCGTCGGGGGAACCGAGGGGTTGGCGAGGGCCAACACGATCCCCCCATCAGTGGCCATGACGGCGAGCAGTACCGACAAAGCACCTACTCGCATTGGCGACAGCACCAGTGAGCGAGCGGTTGCTGCTGGCGTGATGGCCAGGGAAAGCACGAGCAGCGTCCCCACAACCTGAGCCGCCTCAGAGACGGTGAGGGCGAGCACGAGAAGAAACACAAAACCCAGGATCTTGATCGGTACCCCGCGAGCTTGCGCAAGATCCGGGTCCACCGATACCAACAACAGCGGCCGGGCAATGAGGGACATCACCACGAGGACGCAGAGCGCCAGACCAACGAGGAGCCAAACGGAACCGGTGGAGATACCAAAGAGGTCTCCAAAAAGAATTGAAGTGGCCGCTGTGGCAAAGCCTGAATAGCGACTCAACAGAAGCACGCCGAGTGCAAGGCCCGCAGCCAGAACCACGCCGATAGCCGAATCACGCTCACGAGGTCGCTCGCCGAGTGTTCCGAAGAGACCGGCGACGACCACTGAGCCGATCAGTGCGCCGGCCACGGGATTCCCCGCTATCACGAGCCCTGCAGCAGCCCCGGTGAAGGAGAGCTCGGCGGCTCCATGGACGGCGAAGGACATGGAGCGGGTGATCACAAACGGGCCAATGACCCCGCAGGTAACGGCAATGAGCGTTCCAGCAATGAGCGCATGGGCGGCGAAGGGAAGTGAGAGATATGCGCTCAGGCCCATGGATGATCCTCATGGTGATGGTCATGGTGGTGCCCAAGGAGATTGCTCGCCGACTCATCGCCCGCCACGACCACAATGCGACCGCCTGCTTCGAGCACTTCAACCTCTGCTCCATAGAGCGCGCTCAATTGCTCAGACGTCAGCACCTCCGAGGGCGTTCCAATCGCCGCTCGACCGCCGACGAGATAGAGGACACGATCGACGAAAGGAAGAATTGGATTGATCTCGTGGGTGACAAAAAGAACCGCAGCCTCCGTGCGATGGCGCTGTTCGTCGATAAGCCCAACGACCTCAGCTTGGCGGCCTGGGTCGAGCGCCAGGAGGGGCTCATCACAAAGGAGGACGCGCGGACGGCCGAGAAGCGCTTGGGCAATCCGAAGGCGCTGCTGCTCGCCACCTGAGAGCATGCCAAGCGCCGCATCGGCATAATCCCGAGCCCCAATCGCTTCAAGGGCCTCGTCAACTGCTTGGCGCTCCGCCTTATTGGTCCACGGAAGCCCCCACCGGTGGCCGTTTACCCCGAGTTCAACAAGGTCGCGACCTCGAATCGGGAGGGACGGGTCGAAATCACGGTGCTGGGGGATGTAGCCGACGTCGCGTCCCTGCGCGTGCGGCGCATGCCCAGCAATACGGACTGATCCAGCAAGCGGCGTGAGCTGACCGAGGAGCACTCGCAGCAAGGTCGTCTTTCCTGAGCCATTTGGACCAAGCACGGCGACAAATTCACCTGGCTCGATCTCCATCGAGAGCGGCCCCATCACGGGGCGGCTGCCGTAGCCAGCAATGAGTTCATCGAGTTCAATCGCAGGGATCATGCAGCGGCTCCCAACGCTCTCGAGAGTGACGAAATCTGGGCACCCATCCATGTCGGATAGCTGGCGTTCTCGGGTATCACTAACTCCGACATGAACACCACCGGTACGCCATGCTCTCGAGCACGAGTCACCACGGTTCGCGTTGCGCTGCTTTGAGCCCCTCGAGATACCACCAGTGCGTGCACGGCGCCACGACTAAGGAGTGCCTCGAACGTCAATTGATCTGATGCGTTGGGCTCCCGTCCAGCTTGAATCGCTGCGGCGAACCCCTCGGGCCCCACCACCTTCAGCCCGGCCTCTTCGAGGAGATAGCCAGCAAGGCGTTCGGTCTGCGCAACTTTTATGCCGGCATACGAACTCTGGAGATGGTCGAGCTCTGAAAGAACCGGTGCCATGGCATTGCGGAAGGCAGAAAGATTCGCCTCGTACGTCGAATGATGCGTGGGATCAACCTTGACATAGGCCTGCTCAATAGCTTGTGCCACACGAGTGGCGAAACGCAGGGCATAGAAGATGTGCGGATTCGCGTTCGTTCCCTCCACCCCGAGCGTGCGCGCAGCAGAGACCACCACTCTGTCCTTTGGTGAACTCGTCGAAAGAAGGCGATTCATGAACCCGTCGTAGCCGAGGCCGTTCTCCACCACGACCGACGCAGTCGAAACCGCTGCTGCAGCCGGCGCCGAGGCCATGTACTCATGAGGATCAGCGCCAGGAGAGGAGATGAGCGAGGTCACCACCACGCGTTCACCTCCGAGGGCACGAGCCACTGCCCCCCAGGGGGATTCCGCAGCAACTACTGACAGTCGCCCATCGGCTCGGCCGCTTTGGGGCGCGCCACATCCAGCCGTCACGCCCACCAACAGCAGCATGCAGCCGACAAGGGCGGGGAACGCCTTCATGATGAGGCCTTGTTTGGAATGATTCTTATCAAGGAGGCCATCGTAGACGAGAATTGGAACAGTTACAATCTTGATATGGACCACCAGGCTGCTCCCCCAATCAGGCGGACCAGGCAACGACAGGCAGTCCAGGAGGCCCTCGGCCAGGACGGAACCTTCCGGTCCGCCCAAGATCTCCACGCCTCCATTCGCAGCGCTGGGTCACCGATTTCGCTGGCCACCGTCTACAACCAGCTCCGCCAAATGGCTGCTCGCCATGAGGTGGACGTGCTGCGCAGTGACGCCGGTGAAGCCCTCTATCGCCGCTGTGGCGTGGCACAACACCACCACCACCTTCGCTGTCGCTGCTGTGGGAACGTCGAGGAGATCGAAGCTCCCACCGTTGAGCTCTGGGCGGCGTCGGTCGCCTCGTCGAGCGGGTGGTCTGAGGTCTCTCATATTCTCGAGGTCACTGGACGCTGCCCAAGGTG
>Ga0114958_10003357_pt1 | contig 11461 bp, 4 predicted proteins | sample C_130208_EF_Meta_FD_89577 | JGI IMG/M metagenome (GOLD analysis project Ga0114958, IMG submission 89577) | Freshwater microbial communities from Lake Croche, Canada to study carbon cycling - C_130208_EF_MetaG | ecosystem: Environmental > Aquatic > Freshwater > Lake | place: Lake Croche, Canada... | reverse complement strand
GTAACTTCCCTCGGTCCATTCATTCCAGGAATTAATGGTAATTATTTTATGCTTCACATTCGTTGAGTCAACAAATTTTTTCGCCTGTTGCAGTGACTGTTTAAACTTTTGCGGCGTATTGCCGGTAAGAATTGAAAAGAACGGATATTCCCCTTTTACAAAGGGCTTGGTTGTATCACAACGAGGTGAGGCGTCCCAGCCCATAGTTACATTTGGATGATACGGCACCTCGAAATTACCAGTAGCCGTTCGCCAATGTTCAACCGCTTTGCCCATCATATAGTCATATGTTGTAGTTGGAAATTTAGGCATATCTGTATGATGTATCCACACATAAGAATCAACGCTGTTGATGTTGAAGAGGTCAATTAATTCATTGGCATCTTTGGCCGCCATTCCATCAGGCATTTGCAATCCCCACTGTACAGCATTGAGGTGTAAATCTTTAAAGCCGGCTGCTTTAGTTTTTGCACGGAATTTTTGCAAAGCAGCAACGGCTTTTTCCGTACTGCCAAAACCATTGATGAAAGTATATAACTGGTAGATGCTAAAATAAGGGCATCCATCTAATTTCCAATAAGAAGGATCCTTAAAATATTTATTAATGCAAACATCCATCACAATATCGAACGTAGCAGGTGTAATTTCATTATGGTTAGCCCACATAATCGCAAACTTTAATTTGGATTTATTATTTGCTTTAAGAAACCCTTTTTCGAGACAACGTTGTAAAAAGGGTCCATCATTTTTATAATACCAATCGTATAAAAAAATATCAATTCCATGAGAAGAAGCAATTTCAATTTTCTTTGCCATCACTTTTGGGTCAGCCTCGTCTTCATAGCCCCATAGCGGAACCTTTGGTTGCTGATGGCCGGTAAATCTTGGCTTTGCAACTTTCAATGACTCCCACTCTGTCCAGGGATACCCATGGCTCTTTTCATTCTGAGCATCTACATGCCATTGAGGAAAATAATAAACAGCAACTTCATATGCATTCTTACTCATCTTTCTTTGTTGCGCAAAAACAGATGAGCTCATCAAAATAATAACACAGAACAGAAATTTTAAAAGTGGTTTCATTTGTTTTATTTTAGAATTATGATTAAAAAATTACTACCGCGATTTGCAAAAACTCGGTCATATTTATCACAGTTTTCAAATGGCAGCGTTATTAATATATTCAATTGGATTAAATGATTAATTCAGCTTCATTTTATCTTTGTAAATTCCAATTAAATGTGTCCTTATCAATTGATACTTCGTTTCCCTTTTATTAGCGCTATTGAAATTGATTTGACCAGATCCTTGCATAGGCATGTGGCAATCAATGCAATTATTAATCATTGTCAGCTTATCTGTATGTTTTTCAGTACATAAATTATGGCTGTTATCATTATGGCAATTCATGCATCGCTGTGCAAATAGCTGCTTACTGTCAGTTTCCTGCTGGTGTACATTGTGACAGGAAGAACAATTGAGCACCATGGACTGCTTGAAACATTTGCTGGCAGTGAGTAATGCATACTGATTGCCGTGTACATCCAGTTGTGCGGTGCTATCTTTATGATAAGCAGGTTTAAAAAAATCATCTAGTTTATTTCCTGGCAAAAAACTGAATGCAGTTTTAATATTTTCCCTCAAGCCCGAATGGCAACTAGCGCATGCATCCAGTTTCTGCTGCCTACTAAGCACTTGGGTGTTGATAATATATTTCCCTTTTTGGTCAGCTTTATTTTCTTGGTGATAATGCACATGTTGTTTTCCAGGTCCATGACAGGTTTCACATGAAATTGACAAAACCATCTGGCTAGTGTCGAATAAAGCTTCTCCTGTATCATTCAATTTTTCCTCTGCATATGTGGCATGGCATTCAAAACACTTTACATATACCATGCGATTAAACATCACTTTATCTGATGGGTACCCCGGGCTGTTAATCCACCTGTGTGCCCCAATAGCCCAAGATAAAGGCAACTGGTAAAATTTGGTATCATTAGTAAACAAAAAAGTTTGCCCCTTTTTACCTGAGCCAATTACCATATCTAACCGGTGAGTGGCTGCCAATAAACCATTGCTGTACGCTGACTGATAAATACCTCCATTTTTTTCATGAACCTTTACATATAAATTATCGTTATAAACTACACTATCGCTTTTGTATAATTCATCTTTGAAAGCGCTATTTTTCATCCATTCAGATGTTTTATAATGTGTTGTCTTGGCATAACTTTCATAAATTTTTTCATGACAAGTGAAACAACTATTTGAACCAATGTAATTATCATTAGCGCCAAACAAATGCTTTTCCACTTTTATACTATTTTTTGTATCGTACATACACGAACCGAAATAAATGAGCAGCACTATCACTGTGATGACCAGACGATATCCGCCAAAATATTTTGATATAAGTTTCATATATGGCTGCAATCAATATTTACTTAACTAAAAATGCCTTTTTATTTCTTCAATAATCTACCACCCTAGTTCTAATACCATTGTGGTCATAAAACTCCACCTTCTTAATTGCTGAAGAAATAACAACCGAACGGGATGATTGGGATAGATAGCTGCTACCATACCCCAATTCCATCTTTTGCTTTTTCTGTTGATCTATGTATAAAAAGGCATAGCTTTCATTTTGCTTTGGAATAATTCGCTTAGAAAGAACTGCATACTGCTGCTTGAACATTTTTATTGAATCGAGCACTTGGGCAACTACAAAAAGGGACTGATTATTTTTTGTTTCAATTCTGGCCAACGCCCTTGCATCAGCGTCCACAATAAAACCCGATTGGTTTAAAGAAAGCGGTTTAAAATTGCCATGCCCATCCCCTAGCATTGTGAGCCCTTTGAGTGCATCATACTTTCCTATCACCACATCTGTCCAGTAAAAATTCCCTACAGCAATCAAATCAAGGTTACCATCATTGTTAACATCCATTGATATCATTCCAAAAAGAGGAGATATCTGTGCATCCTGCGGCAGATTTTTTACTTCAAATTTTCCATTGCCCTTATTTTCAATAAAGGCAGAGGCTAGTGTATTACAATAAAGCGTAGGAACAGTTTTTACTTTGAAAGATTCAAATATTTTATTCAGTGGCGCAGCAGCATATTCTGAATATTGAAGAAATTTCTTTTTTAAAAATGGCAGTTGCTCAACCATATAATCCAAAGAAACTACAGGGTAATTTTCCCCATCTTCATAATAACTCATGATAGGGTCGATGGTACCATTCTTATCAAAATCCTGATAGCTTATACTCATTGGTTTTTCTTTGCTACAACTATTGGGAGAATTCAATCCCCAGTTACCGGCTATATAATCTATGTCGCCATCATTATCAAAGTCACCTGCCACCAAACTTTGCCACAAGCCATTTGTTTCACCCAAACCGGAATGCACAGTACTATTAGATAATTTTATTCCATCATTTTTGTATACCGTAATAGGAATCCATTCACCTGTAACAATTAAATCTATTTTGTGATCATTGTCAATATCTGTCCATAAAGCACTCGTTACGATTCCAATATTTTGCAATCCAGAAGCAATGACTTCAGTAACATCTTTAAAATGCCCTTTATCATTTCTTAGCAAATAACTCTTTGAACACTGAGGGTAAAGCCCTGGCTGAACACCTCCCCCTACAAATAAATCTAAATCACCATCATTATCATAATCTGCAGCTACAACGCAGGATCCGCTTGAAATCATAACCGGTAAAGCTGTTGTATCAATCTTGAATTCTCCTTTACCATTATTTATATATAGCCTATCCTGATATCTTTTATTGCCATCCGTAAATTGATTACCCCCGCTTACCACATACAGGTCTAAATCGCCATCGCCATCTGCATCAAATAAAAGTGCACCAGCATCTACACATCCATCTGCATATTTACTGATTGGCTTACCAGAGAAAGTACCACTGGCATTTTGAATATATATTTTTCCAACTTGCTGGAATGAACCTCCAATAAAAAAATCTTCCACCCCGTCACCATTTACATCTCCAACTGCTATGCCTTGCCCATTTTCAGAATATTTTCGTGGGATTAATCTTTCAAAATTAAAATCAATAAAATCGGTATGTTTATCTTTATAGTCTATGCCTAATGACGATGGAGGCAGAGAACTAAAAAAAGAAGGGAGAGGTGTTATTGCCTTAACCGGTTGAATAAAATTTACATTACTGTAATTAATTTTTAAAAAACTGTTTGCTTTTACATTTCTTAGAACAGTAATTTTTGCATCAGGCCATGTCACCGAAAGAGAATCAATCATTTTATTTTTACCGAGACCAAAATGCAATGTAGGCTCTACCGAACTTTCAAAACCTCTAACGGTTGATAAGTAACGGACTTGACTATTTTCGCCATAATTAATTTTTAGTTTGCTGCCTGTTGCAAGTATATTTTTATCCGGACCTATTAACTGAACCCTCAAAAAATTGTTTGATGAAATTTTACCGCTATTATTTGTTTTATTTTTATAAATATGTGCCGGTGCATCCATATTATTAGTCACAATATCAAGGTCTCCATCATTATCCAAATCAACATAAGCCGCACCATTTGAATATACTGTTTCCATAAAGCCCCATTTTTCACTCATGTCTTCAAAGGTGTTATCCTGTTTATTCCGATATAAATATGGATGTTTTTTAATGCCGGGCCTTTCATTAAGCGATTTGGCAAGTTCCTTATCGTTTATTGTTTTCTTTTCGTTTTTGTTTGAGTATGCGGAAGCATCACTCCGAAATTTTACAAAATCGAGATCAGTTACATCTTTGCCAAAGCCATTGGTGATAAATAAATCCTGGTACCCGTCATTGTCAAAATCTGCAAATAATGGAGCCCAGCTCCAGCTCGTTTTATACATGCCTGCCGATTGCCCTATCTCACTAAACTTACCTTGGCCCTGGTTGAGCTGCAAGGTATTTCTCATATATTGGTCTAGGTAGCCTTGGGTTTGGGAATAATAAAATTTATCATACGTATTAGCCCCCAGCATTTGCATCCTATCTTTCCTTTTATCCGGAAGCATATCTACTGCCACAATATCCATCAGACCGTCATTATTAATATCCCCCACATCATTGCCCATTGCAAAATAACTGGTGTGGTTAAAATATTTCGCTGCTTCTTCTTTAAATGTGCCATCCCCGTTATTTACATACAAGAGGTCGTTGGTGATATAATCATTGGTAATATAAATATCAGACCAGCCATCTTCATTTATGTCGAGTATTGAAATACCAAGACCAAAGCCTTCTTCAACAATATTGGCATGTTTGGAAACATTGGTAAAAACCGGATGGCCCAATTTTGCATTAAAATCATTTCGGAACAATTTATCAGTATTTTTTGCAGTTCCATCCTTTCGTATTGGATAAGGCACATTGGGAGATCTATCATATCCACCACCCGTCATTTGGTACATATCCAAATCTCCATCTCCATCATAATCAAAAAATACTGACTGAATAGTAATAGCAGGTTCATTTAAACCATATTCCTTTGCCAGCTCTTTAAAATGTGGTATTCCATTTTTATCATTCCCCTCGTTGATAAACAATTCGTTTTTGTATTCACCTTTTCCGGCTGCCCCTCCCATGCTCAAATAAATATCTTCCAAACCATCCCCGTTAACATCGGCTACCGATACGCCAAAAGGCCAGCCATTTACAATAAGCCCCGATGAAATGGTCATGTCTTCAAATTTCATATTTCCTTTATTTAGATATAGTTTGGAAGGCACCATATTGCCCGCAAGGAAAATGTCGGGCAAACCATCTTTATTAAAATCACCAATACCAACTCCCCCACCAATATAGATGTACTCAAAATTTAACAAGTTAACAGAATCGCTGGTAGTGATTGTATTAGTGAAAGTTATTCCAGTGAAGTCGGAGGGAAGGCTTTCAAAAAGAGTTTGCTTTTGGCCAGCATTCTCATTTTTCCAATTACAGGAAAAATTTATAACCGCCGGAAACATAAATACAGCAACAAGAATAATTGATATAAATTGATTTTTTTTCATTTCACTAAAAATCCCTTCCAGCATATTTATGAGATTTTATCAAAATATTAGCTGAAAGGGATATTAAAATAATGTGTATTAATTACTATTAAAAACTCAACTTAATATCCTGGATTTTGGGTCAACTTGCCATTGCTTGCATCAATTTCAGTTCGTGGTATTGGGAAAAGATAAAATTTATCATTCCATTTTGCCCCAATTGATTCCATCGCAGATTTTAGCCGACCTGTACGTTTCAGGTCATACCACCTTATTTGTTCTAATGCCAATTCAAGATTTCGCTCTTTTAATACAGAATCTCTGAACTGATCTTTTGTTAAACCGGCTGTAAGATTGGGTAATAAAGCCCTATTTCTAATTTTATTAATTTCCTTATACGCTGCATCGTTAGCACCATTTAGTTCATTTTCAGCTTCAGCTTTCACTAATACTAAATCTGCGTAACGATAAACTATAAAATTATAACCAGCACCATCTCCGCTCACCTTTGCTGGATCAAGCCACTTACCTTGATTAGATTTAGGATCAAGTGGATTTTCGAAAGTTGTTTTTATTCTGTCATCGGCAGGGCTAAATTTTGGATACAATCCCGGATCAGCCTGAGTAATTCCCCAGCCACTTAATGCATCAATCCTTGAACCTTGGCCATCAACACGTACAAATTGGATAGCAAAAATATTTTCTCGGCCATTTTTATTAGCAATATCAAATACATCCTTAAATTTTGGGTCCAAGCTATAAGCACCACTGTTAAGTACTTCTGTAGACTTTGCTAATGAATTGGTAAAATCCTTTTGTGTCAAATAAACTTTAGCTAGATAGGCAGAAGCAGCCCATTTTGATACTACACCAGCTGGTGTAGAAGTAGGTAAGCTTTGTTCAGCATCTTTAAAATCTTTGATAATCTGCGCGTACACTTCAACCACTGTGCTTCTCGCAATGTTAACATCATCAGCTCTTTTTGCCTGGGTTACCCTTAAAGGCACACCTCCAAACATTTGCACCAATTGAAAATAATTCACTGCCCGCCAAAATTTCGCCTCCCCAACAGCGGCTTTTGCAACTGTTTTGCCTGCACTAATATCTGTAGCTTCAATTTTTGCTTGGTTATCAATTATAAGGTTTGCTCCAGCAATTGCCTTATAGGATTGAGACCACCAATCACCAATTTCACCAGTTGAACTGGACGTAAAAGTTAACCTATGGAAATCACCCCAAGCGCCAGCGCCATTACCTTCATCGCTTGTTGCATTCAAAATCATCGTTCCGGCCTGGCCATATCCACCACAGCAAGCCTGCATTGGCCTGTACATACCAGCGAGTGCCGTTTTTACATCATTAGGGCTTTGAAAAAAAACATCTTCTGTATTGGATGAATACACTTTTTCTTTTAGCTTATTACATTGAGTAAATATTAATGTACTCAATATCAAGAAAGTAAATTTTATTATTTTTATCTTATTCATATAATTTTTTTTTAAAAATTTTTAGAAACCAAAGTTTAAGCCAACGGTATAAGTTTTGTATAAGGGTATTGAAAGAATGTCAATATTTCTGAACAGATTACTCTGTGCAAATGAATTGACTTCTGGGTCGTACCCGGTATATTTTGTAATGGTTAGCAAATTCGTTGCACTTGCATATATCCTTATGCTCCTTACAATTTTTAGAGACTTAGTAGTGAAATTATATCCAAGGTTTACTGACTTAAGCCTAAGGTAGCTGGCGTTTTCAACAGTTAAATCTGAATGGTTATTATCACCTACAGTTTGCCCTGGTGCAGGATATTTCGCATTAATATTGGTTGGCGTCCAGTAATCATTGGCTGCTTTTGACCTATTGCCAAGTCTTGAAGAAATATAGTCACCCAAATTCCACATTTGTCCTCCTACGGCTCCCTGTACAAGAATATTTAATTCCAAGCCCTTGTAAGAAAAATTATTAGTAATTCCATAGGTAAAGTCAGGGTTTGGATTACCAACTACACGCCTATCTTTATCATCAATCACTCCATCATTATTTAGATCCTTAAACCTCATTGTCCCTACTTTTGAACCAGCAATTGCCGGGCCTGCTGCTAATTGAGACGCATCACGAAATAAGCCATTTCTTACAAAACCATAAAACAATCCGACCGGCTGATCTTTGATTAATGAAATAGTAGCTTGGGAGCCGCCAACTACACTAAACCCAACCAACAAAGTATCAATCCCACCCCGGCCAAGGTTTGTCATTTTTTGTCTATTGCCACCAATATTTCCATTAATATCCCATTTAAAATCTTTACTGCTAACAACGGTAGCCCTAAGTTCTAATTCTACTCCTTTATTTGAAATACTTCCTATATTGCTAAGCTGGTTGGAATAACCTGAGTTAGACGGTAATGGTAAAAATTGAAGTAAATCATCCGTGTTTTTTATATAATAATTAATACTTCCTGATAGTTTTTGATTCCAAAACCCAAAATCCATGCCTAAATTGAATTGCTTTGTTGTTTCCCATTTCAAATTTGAATTCCCCAAAACATTAGGAAAAACACCTGTTTGCAAAATGCCACCATAAGGATATTGGTTAAATCCTAGAGTAGATTTTGTTTGGAGTGAGCTTACCGCTTGGTTTCCACTCAATCCATAACTTAGACGCAATTTCAGATCGCTGATTGTTTTTGAATTTTTAAGGAAATTTTCCTGACTAACTCTCCAGCTGAATGCGCCTGAAGGGAAAAATGACCATTGATTTGGACTTACAAATTTCGAAGAACCATCATACCTACCTGTAAAAGTTACGATATACTTATCGTTATAAATATTATTTAATCTTACATAGTAGGATGAAAGTAAATCCTCAACTCTGTTAGTTTGGACTGGGTAGGTAGTTCCACCGGCAGATAAACTTTCATTTTTAAGAATATCATTGGCAAATTTAGAAGAACCTGCACTGATTGTACGAAACTCAGTTGTCTGGTAAGAATAACCGCCTACAGCACTAAATTGATTTTTTCCAATCTTTTTGTTATAATTTGCAAATGCTTCTACTAGACCACTATTGGAGTTGTTGCTATTTTTACCAGCTAATCCTCCCACCTGATTTCCATTAAAAGTAGTTTGAGAATTGTAATAGATATCCCTTAATAAATCATTCTTAAATAAACTTCCCCGTACTTCAAAACTAATCCCCTTGGCAATATTAGCCTTTAAAGACATATTATTAACAAAAGTTGAAATGGTATTCTTATTCAATATGTCATTTGCAAGTGATATAGGACTATACTTAATATTGGGAGTACCCAACACATCTGGTTGACCACCTGCTGCATTCAAAGTGCCGTCTGAATTATAAGGAGCCTCTGCGGGATTTGTAAAAAGCGCTGCTTCAAATAAGCCATACTTTTGTACGTCCCTTATATCCGAGGGTGAATTATCAGCAGTAGATTGTGTATAAGAAGTTGTATTATCTAATTTAAGCCAAGAAGTAAGATTTGTCTGAAGATTTAATCTAAAATTTACCCTCTTGAATGCTGAGCCAATAAGAGGAGTTTGCTGATCCGACCAGCCAACACTGGCAGCATAAAGCACTTCCTTACCTCCACTAAAATCAAGAGAATAATTACGAATAAGACCATTTCTTTTAACTACATCAATCCAATTTGTTCCTTGTCCGATTTTTTCAGGTTTTGGATAAAGCCTACCCTTCACAGTTGTATCCTTGTACCATTGGGTTAAGCCCTGCTCTTTATTTGATAAGTTTAAATAAGCTGCAAATTCACTACCATTCATTAAAGTCATTTTTGAGTCATTCAGCTTGCTTATTCCATTGCTTGCACTAAAATTCATTTTTGCTTGTCCTGACTTTCCTTTTTTGGTGGTAACAATGATAACACCATTCGCTCCCCTTGATCCATAAATCGCTGTTGCAGATGCATCTTTTAATACTTCTATTGATTGTATATCTGCTGGATTTAACCAGTTCAATGCTCCATTTGGATTTCCTTGCCCTGCATTTCCAGCTCCTGAATTGGTTAAACCTAATGGACCTCCAGCAGCAAACGCAGCATTGTCATTAATGATAGGAAATCCATCTATTACAAATAAAGGTTCGTTTGTTCCATTTAAAGAATTACCTCCTCTAATACGTATACTAGTACCAGCACCAGCCTGGCCACTTGATTGATTAATTTGTACACCACCTGCACGGCCGGTTAAAGCCTGGTCAACGGATGTCAATGGCACTTCAGAAACCTTACTAAGGTTAACGGAGGTAACTGAGCCAGTGAGATCTTTCTTTCTTGCAGTACCATAACCAATAATGACGACCTCGTCTCCACTAGATTCCTTCTGCTTCAAATTTAGCTTCAAAGCCCCTTTTGTAGTCGAAACCTCTATAGTTTCATATCCCACATAAGAAATCACTAAAATATTTCCGATAGCTGGAACATTAATAGTAAAATTTCCCTTATCGTCAGTTGTAGTGGATGTTTTAGCATTTTTCAGCTTAACAGTGGCTCCAGCAAGCGGCAATCCAGTAAGCGCATCTATAATGGTACCTGTTACAACCACATCGATCGGTAATTCTTTTGCTATTTCCAATGATGAAATAATTTTTACTAATTCTTCTTTTTTCTTGACTATAATCGTTTTACCAACTACACTATAAGTTAAAGGCTGATTTTCAAAGCATTTAGATAAGGCTTCAAAAATTTGAAGATTTTTTACACTAATGTTTACTTTTGAGGCTTCATTTAAGATTTCATAATCATAGAAGAAAACGAAATCCGACTGCTTCTCGATGGAATTAAAAACCTTTGCCAAAGAAACATTTTTCTCAAAAAGCGTAATTTGAGAAAAAACAGTTGCATTAACTTGCATGGAGATAATAAATAAAAAGGCGATTAATTTCATAGTTTGTAAAAATTGTCGATTTTTTCTGAACTCATTTACTGTCAGAGTAGTTTGGGTAATAAGTTTCCTTATAGAAACTGTAGTACAAAATGCGAATAAATTCATACTTTTGTCTTGTTTTAGTTAAAAAATATTAGGCCTAGCAGGTTTATACATAAAAGTTAACTTTAACATGTTGCCAGAAGTGTTCCACCACTTCTGGTTTTTTATTAAGTCAACCAATGAAACTTTTATTAAAATATTGAATCTTTTTTAGTAAAAAATGATTAAAACCATTTAACTACTTCTTTTTTTCTCACACTCTTTCCAATCGATTGGAGCAACATTACCCCATCACAATTAATTTTCTACCTTCAAATCTGAAATTCACTTTACATTCATTCAATATTTTTAAAACATCAGAAATATTGCTATTGCGATTGATTTTTCCAGAAAAAACTCTTTTAGGCGATTCACCTTCATAAGAGATGTCTACATCATACCATCTCGAAATTTGCCTCAATATCAATTT
>Ga0114958_10003355_pt1 | contig 11467 bp, 11 predicted proteins | sample C_130208_EF_Meta_FD_89577 | JGI IMG/M metagenome (GOLD analysis project Ga0114958, IMG submission 89577) | Freshwater microbial communities from Lake Croche, Canada to study carbon cycling - C_130208_EF_MetaG | ecosystem: Environmental > Aquatic > Freshwater > Lake | place: Lake Croche, Canada... | reverse complement strand
TACAGGAACAGTTTATTCATCAAGTACAACAAATGCCGTTGGGTATTTTGGAACGAGTAGTTATGCAAACAACGCTACTTCTGCTAGTTATGCAGTTACAGCTAGTTATGCTATTGCTTCTGCAAATGCATTTTTACAAGGCGGTAATAGTTTTGCTCAATCCGCATCATTTGGTACTAACGACAATAATATTTTAGTAGTAAAAACAAATAATACTACGAGATTAGTAGTTGACACAAATAGTAATCTTACATCTTCCGTAAACATTATACCAAGTGCAGATAATACTTATAATTTAGGTTCATCCGCATTTAGATTTACTGGTATATATGCTGCTCAATCAACCATTGGTGCGTTATTTGAAACTGGATTAACAACGGTAGGAATTTCTTCTCTCTCTACTGGAACCGTATTGACTTGGAGAAATGGTAAATTAATTCCTTGTGATATTGCCTCTGATGAAATGGTAATGGGAGTTGTTCAAAATGGTAAAGATGAACCTATAGTATTCGGAGCAGAACCTGTTCTTGTGACGGGAGTTGTAAATGAAGGTGATTATATTGTTACCAGTGATAAATCAGGTCATGGTAAAGCAATTCCCCGTGGTAGTGTACATCCTATTGATTTGTTTGCCAAAGTTATTGCTCAAGCTGTAGAAAGTGGCAGAGGAGATTCTTATACAATTAAAGCGATGATAAGAAAGATGTAATATGTATATATTAAACAGAAATAGTTTAATATTTATACAATATGGCAACAATTTTAACCACAAATGGAAATATAGCTTCAACTAGTAGTGTTTTTATAGCATCTTCTGGTTCTACGTCTTTGGTTGTAGCTGGAAATTCATTGGTATTTTTATCATCCTCAAACCGTGTAGGTGTAAATAATACAACTCCGTCATATACTTTAGATGTTAATGGCGATATAAATTCAACAGGAAATTACAGGTCCAGTGGAATAACAGTTATAAATAATGCGGCGAATATTTATGCCGCTAGTATATCATCATCTAATTTATCAAGTAGTGGTGTATTATTTTACAATAGCACAGGCACCCAAATATCAAATAATTCTAGTAGTTTTTATTGGGATAATACTAATTTCAGGCTTGGTATAGGCACATCAAGTTTAAATGCAATTTTACATATTAATGCAAATAATGGTAATACTAGTCCTCTTTTATTAGAAAAAACCGCAGGGGCTACCGTTTTTAGTGTAACTCCATATTCGGGAAAAGTTTATCTAGGAGCGGGTAGATATCAAAATAGTGGAGGTACTTTTGTTACTCAAAACGGAGGATCTACTTCATATCAATTAATAGCTTTAAATCCCGGCACTGGGGTTACTTGGGCAGCTCCTCAAGCTGGCATTGCAGATGCAAGTCCCGTGACTTTATGGAATGATAGTGGTAGTTGGGTTAGTAATATAAATAATACAAGTATAACATCTTCTACTATTTCAGCCAGTGCTTTGAGTTCGAGTGGTGTATATAATAGTGGAAATGAAATTGTTGTCGGATATGTTTCTGCAAGTAGTGTGACGGCGAGTAATTTTCTAGTACTCAATCAATTAACATATCAAGAATCAATTTTAACAGGATCTTTATCTTTACCAGATTTTTATTTAACGGCAAGTACTATAACAGGAAGTGATGTTGTAATGGCTATTTATAACAATGTTCTCACTGGTAGTGCATATGGATTGATAATTAATGCTACTTCGCAAACAAGTGGAAGTGGAATAGCAATTAGTGCTAGTGCGGGATCTGTTATAGCTTCGTCATTTACTGGTAGTTTATTTGGATCTTCGAGTTATGCAACCACTGCAAGTAATGCCAGTGGTAGTGGTGTATTTGCTATCAGTAGTTCATATTCAACAAGTGGTAGTTATTCGGTTTCAAGCTCATACGCATTAAGCGCTAGTTATGCTCCTAGTACTGGCACTGGTTCGCCTGGCGGAGCTAACACTCAAATACAATATAATAATAGCAGTGCATTTGGAGGATCATCAACATTTACGTTTAACAATTCTTCAAATTTAGTATCATTATCAGGATCATTAATAGTTTCGTCATCTGGTGTTAGTAATACTGTTCAAGTAATTGGAAATATTAGTGCGAGTAGTTTTACTGGCAGTCATTTTGGATCAAGTAGTTATGCAACTACTGCAAGTTATGCGAGTGGTAGTGGTGTATTTGCTATTAGCAGTTCTTACGCAGTGTCAAGTAGTTTTTCCACGAGTGCATCATATGGATTATCTAGTTCATATTCATTAAGTGCTAGTTATGCTCCTGCTGGTGCGGCTAGTTTAACGGGGGGTGCCGCTAATTATATTCCTTTATGGACAAGTACATCGGCTTTAAGCACAAGTAGCATAAGTCAAACTAGTACTTCCGTAGTAATAGTTGGTATATCATCATCTACAATTTTACCAACTGGTTCAAGTGGATTGTTAATATCTCAATCACTATCACAATCAGCGGTTACATCTTCGCAAATTTATAGTGTAAATATATCACCATTGTTTACAAATAGTGCTCCATTTCAAATTCAAACCGCATTAAAGGTTAATCCTACTTTTACTGGTAGTTTTACAGGTAGTAATACTAGAAATCTTATAGCGGATTTTAGTACACCTTCTGCTGGTACTCAATTTAGTGTTAATGATATTATCTCTGGTAGTATATATCAAGTCAACGATGTGTCGGGTTTGCCAATTATAGAAGCGTTAAGTGATTGGACCGTTAAAATATGGAATTATCCCAACGTTGTTTTATATAAAAGTTCCAGTAATATTGCAATAAATAATACAACTTTTAATAGCACTGCACCGGAGTCGTTATTAGTGAGTGGTAGTACATTTAACATAATAAGTGGATATGGAAATATTAATAACTATATACAATTAAATATTAAGAATAGTGGCAGTGGTGCTACAGGTAGTAGTGATATCGTTGCCACAAATGATACGGGAAATGAAGTTGGAAATTATGTTGATTTAGGTATTAATAGCAGTGGTCACGATCCTCAAGGCGATGTTGGACAAGCTAATGATGGATATTTGTATAATACAGGTAGTAATTTTTATATAGGAAATGTAACATCTGGTAAAAATCTATATTTCTTCGCGGGTAGTTCTACAAGTACTTCCAGTGTTACATTGACGAGTACTGGTAATTTTGGTATAGGTACCGTTAATCCACTTGGCACTCTTGATGTGATAGCACAAAGCAATTCACTTTCGCAAAGTATATTAGTTGTGCCTCCTCAAAATAGCAATTCTGTATCAATTTATGTATCGGGTTCAAATACTAAAGGCGGATCTAGTTATATTGATTTTTTGAAAGTTACAAATACATCGGCTAGTGCCGTAACTCCAAATAAATATTTTAGATTAGATGGAACGGGCACTGTTCAAATTTTAAGTAGTGATTATTCTACGGCAATATTAACTTTAACGAATGCAGGTGTATTAACTACTACAGGTGGTGGTACGTCGGATATAAGAGTTAAAAATAATATTGAGTATATTTATGATAATACATCACCGACTATAAATCAATTAAAACCGGCTAAGTTTGAATTTAATAATAATTTAGGAGTTGTTCGTCATGGATTTATTGCACAAGATGTATTACAAATAAAACCCGATTTAGTTTTAGGCGATGGAAGTAAAGAAAATGGTACATATGGATTAGATTATGAAGGTATATTAGCGTTAACCGTTAAATCATTACAAGAAGCTAATGCCAAAATAATAGATTTAGAAAATAGAATATCTCAATTAGAAAATAAATAAAATGTTATGGGAGTGTATATACGAACTGGAATAGTTACATCGGGATTGATACTTCATTTGGATGCGTTTAATTCAAAAAGCTATCCCGGTACAGGCACTACTTGGTATGATTTAAGCGGACAAAACGCACATGGAACATTAAATGGAACGGTTAGTTTTACAAGTAGTAACAATCAATCATATTTCAATTTTCCTACCGCAGCATCAACAAGTTATATATCTTCAACGGTTACACAAAATTATTTAGATGTGACTATTGTGTTTCAACCAGATTTTACTCTTACATCAAACGCAAATTTAGTAGGATTAATAGGAACAAGTAATGATACTACAAACAATGATAAAAGTTTGCGGGTTACCGGTGCAAATGGATCAGGACCGTGGACAACCGTAAATCCTGATAATACAGATGCGTGGGCTTCTTCAACAACGACATATTATGTGAATGGTATTCCTTCCAGAACTGCATATTCTTTTAGGTCAGGATGGAATATATTGGGAGGCACAAGAACAAATACAACAAATGGTGCGTTTGCTTCTAATTTTGCATATTTTTTAGGAACAGAAGGGTATAGTGGTGGCGTAAGAGATTTTCAAGGCAAAATATCATCCTGTTATATGTATAATAGAAGTTTAAGTGCATCAGAACAATTACAAAATTATAATGCTTTAAAAGGAAGATTTGGATTATGATATTTGGATCACCACAAATAGTTCAAACTGGATTAGTATCTCATTATGATTTTACTAATCCATTATGCTATACTAGTGGTAGTTCAACTTTATATGATATAGGAGGAAATAATAATAAATCTAGTATATTTGCCGTGACATCATCTGTGTCTAATCCGTATGGGTTGGTACTTAACGGAACTTCTTCATTTATAACGGCATCCGATGCTACTTCTTTTAGAAGTAGTAATTTCACCATTTCTTCTTGGTGTAAGCCCCTTGGATTAGCATCAACTGGACAAGCTATATTTGCAAAATCATACACAACTGGATGGGGATCTCCATATGTATCTTATTTTTGCAGAATAAGTACTACTCAAATAGAACCGGGTACAAGTAATGGAAGTGCATATTCTCCAAATGCTTTTTCATATACAAGTTTACAAAATAATACAATTTATAATTTTGTATTTAGTTATGATGGTAGTAATAAGAGAATTTATATTAATAATATTTTAGTAAATACTACATCAAATACATCTGGTATAGGTTATAGTAATGGACCTTTTTCAATCGGAGCAGACACATCAAATGGTGCAAATCTAGGCGGAGATTTTTTCAATGGAGTTATTTATAACACAAGTGTTTATAATCGTGCTCTTTCTGTTGCTGAAATTGCTCAAAATTATAATGCAATGAGAGTACGTTTTAATATATAAAATATTATGGCAATATATAAAAATTCACCACCGATAGTTACAAACGGATTAGTGCTTAATTTAGATGCGGCAAATAGCTTATCATACACCAGTGGCAGTACTTTTAAAGATTTAAGTGGAAATAAAAACGTAGCCACATTCCCAAATTCCATATCGGTCAGTTCTAATAATATGGGAGTTTTATCTTTTGTTTCCGCAGGTAGTCAATATGCATTAGTTAGTAATTCAATTATAAGTTCCCCGTCTGATGAATCAATGTTTGTATGGTTTTATCCAACTAATGCTGGGCAAATTGTAACGGAACTTGGTCAATCCGCTATTAATACTGGATTTCAAGATTCTAATATAGAAATATCTTCGGGAGGAGTAATTTCATTTTCTTTTTGGAATACTGGTAATAATTTATCTACAAAAATATCCTCAAGCCAATCTTTTAATTCGTGGTATTATTTGGGATATACTTTTTCAGGAACTACATTTAATGCTTATATAAATGGAGTAAATGTTGCAACTATGACTATTACAAGAAATCCTCCGTCTGCTTTATATTATGCATTATGCGGAACTTGTGTGACTAACATGGGAACGTCGGGGTATGCCGGTGGAAGTCTTGGATCTTTTAAAGTATACAACAGAGCGTTATCCGCATCTGAAGTATCTCAAAATTATAATGCGTTAAAAGGTAGATATATAGGTAATAATCCTGTTACAACTACCACTACCACTACTACCACTACTACTACTACTACCACTACGACTACTACGACTACTACAGCTGGGGCAGGAAATGTATTGAAACTTACTGTTGGCGGTACTACAAATACTTTAAATAATCCTACGGGGTATATAAATGTTACATCAGATAGTGCAGATTTTCCAAATTATCCAAATTATACTTCATTAGATGCTACTGGATGTATTAATATGACAGCGTTATTTGATACAGTTGATAGTTTAACTACCGCTAATGTCACGGGATGTACAAAAATGTATTATTTAGATTTGAGTTCAAATTCTTTAACCTCTACTGCCGTAGACAATATATTAATTCAAATGGATAATAATAGAAGTGGTTATACTGGTCAATCAACAGGTAAAACGATAGTGTTATACAATGGACCTTCGGGTAATCAAACTGGAACTAATCAACCTAGAACAAGTGCGAGCAATACCGCCGTTACTAATTTAACATCAGCGGGATGGACTATACTTACTGCTTAATTTTAAATAATATGACAAACAATTTTATTTTTATACATATACCAAAAACCGCAGGTAGAAGTGTTTTATCTGCAATTGGAATGAATTTTACGTGTCAACATATTCCGATGATCAAATATATAGATGATTTATCAGAGGATGTTGTTAAATCATTATTTAAATTTACCGTTGTAAGAAATCCGTGGGAACGAGCAGTATCTTATTATAGATGTGTAGTTTTAGGAAAGTCTAATAATATACTTCCTTTTGATGATTGGATTATTCAATTTGGAAGTCATAATATACCAAAATATAAAAATTTTAATATTGTTCCACTTGATGGATTGAGTTATTGTAAAAATTCAAACGGTGAAGTTTTAATTGATAAATTTCTTAAATTTGAATCTATAGACAGTGATATTGCAACATTACCTGTGGACATAGTAAAAAATCAATTACCGAATATAGGCGAAGGAGAAGAGTTATTGTGTTATGATCGTGTAGAGTATCTTAAAGATATAAACATCTGTGATATAAATTATATAACAAATAAATCTACTAATTATAGGGATTTGTATACTTCTCAACAAAGTATAGATATAATAGCTGGGTTAAATCAACAATTAATAAGTATGTTTAATTACACATATTAATTTTAAATTTATCTATTAACCAGTAGATATCCTTTGCAAAAATAGATTGATAGTACTTTTTATATTCATTTATTATAATTTCATCATTGTTTATAAGTTCTATAGCTTCATTAAAAAAAGGCAATGATGACATTTTTGTAATAAGATCGTTCGATAGTTCTTCTGGAAAAAAACAATAAACCATTCGTATTTTGTTATATAATATTTTATGAATTTCTGTATAATAAGGAGCGTTATTTCTAAACATATGCCCTATTTTTATTTTTTTATTTATTCTAACATCTCCTCCTGATAGCCAAGTTTTTATACTAAGACAAGGTTCTTCTGATCCCCATGCGATTAAATCATCATATCCCTTTATATATTCATACCAAGATTTATGCATAAAATAACAAGCTCCCATTACACATGATATTTCATAATCAGATTCATTTGATACGATATGTGACCATTTGCCATCAACAAATTCATTACCTTCTTTTAAAAACAATCTGGCACCAACGTATGCTCCTTCACACTTATTTAAATCAAAGTTAGTCTCTGATAATCCCAGACAAACGCCACAATATAAACTTTTAGGTTTGTTTTCCAAAGATTTTAAGACTTCATCATACCAACCATCTTTAAAAATCATGTGAGCATCTGTTATGAAAATGTATGGATTTTTTGATAGTTTTATACCTTTATCTTTTGATTTAGCCGCTCCCAATCGTGCGTCGTTTCTAATGAAAACTACGTCATCGTAATTTATTTCTACTTTACAATCGGAACAATCGTCTATTACTATTATTTCCGTTCTATTTCCAGAACTATTTTTTATAGATTCAATGGTTTTATTTAAAATATCGTTGTTTTCATTTAACGATGCAATTATAACTGATATCATATATTTATATACATTTAAAAGGTATTATCAATATTTTTTTATTTCAAAAAACTAATAGATGTTAATATAATAACTTGTTTAATGCAATAAAATAATATATATTTAAGTTATGAAGAGATATCATTTTTTATCAGGTTTACCACGAACTGGTTCTACATTGTTAGCCAGTATATTAAACCAACATCCATCTATTCATGTTTCTGCTACTAGTGCTTTATTGGATCTATTAGTAGCACAAGCCAATGCAGTTCAATTAAATAGAGGGTTATATGAAATTACTGATGCACAAGAAATAGAAGTTTACAACGGAATGATAGAGTCCTATTATAAACACATAGATAAAGATATTGTGTTTGATAAACATAGAGCTTGGCCTAATTTAATAAATGCATTAAACAAGATGGGTCGTAGTAATCCTAAAATTATATGCACAAACAGACCCGTAGCTGATATAGTTGCTTCATATATAACATTAATCAATAAAAATCCCGATTATCCTAATTTCATCGATGAGTTGATTACTAATAAAAATTTGGAAATTAATACTTCTAATAGAGCAATGACGATCTGGAATGATTATGTTCAAATCCCCTATACTGTATTAAAGAATGCTATAAATAATCATAGAAGTAATTTATTATTCGTGAACTATGATGATATAGTGACTAACCCGTCATATGTTATCAATGAGGTGTGTAGATTTTTTAATATTGAAAATTTTGAAGGATATAACTTTGATAATATAGTTAATAATCAAACTGAAAAAGATGATAGTGGATGGAAGCTTAAGGATCTTCATATTATTCGTCCTCAATTAAAAAAAGTTAGTATTCCTCCAGAACAGGTTATTGGTCCTGAGTTAACCAATTATTTTAACCAATTCAATTTGGTTTTTTAGTACTACAAATATATAATATAAAACATATGACCGATACAATTAAATTAACACAAGAGGAATTAGATGAATTGAGAAAAATTCAAGCAGCCTATCAAGATAAAACTTTTGCCTTTGGCCAGTTATACATTGAAAAACTTAACCTGTCCGAAAGACAGAAGGATATTCAATTAGCTGAAGATAAAATTAAAGCTGGACTGGTTGATACTCAAAAACTAGAACAAGCTTGGACTGAAGCTATTACCTCTAAATACGGTGAAGGTAGTTTGTCGCTGAAAGATGGTACCTTTACTACTACCACCTCCACGACTACTAATACTGTTGCTTCTTAGTTTAAGTAGATTAAAAAATTCTGAAAACGCATAATTAATTTTATGCGTTTTTTTATTTTACTTTAATCAAATTATATTTATATTTGTGAAACATGATGATGATATGTTTGAAGAATATGATGATGACAATCTTGATCATATTTCACAAGGACCAGATTATGGTAATCCTACTGGTTTGTTGAAATGGTCCTCTGCTAAGAAATATCTAAATAATCATCCTTTTACCTCTACTAAATATAAAATCTATAATATACTTATTATCAATGATAGGACCTATTAATTATAAGGACCATATATTTTATAAGGTCCATTAATTAATTACTGATATGCTGCATTATGCTTTATATATTGATTAAAGTCAACTTTTTATATTAAAATTTAATATTTATATTTATGATTAAGCTAAAAAACTTAGTAAAAGAGGTGTTTGATGCCAATTTATTAGAAGAAGAACAAAAATTTAAAATATTTTGTGATATGGATGGCGTTCTTGTAGACTTTGAAAAAGGAGTGGAACAACTTACTGGAGGATTAAGCTTTAGAACTTTTGAAAAATCTAAAAGTTCCTCAGGAAAAGATGGAACCAAAGAAATTTTTAATTTAATAAACACGGGAGGCTCTATGTGGTGGGCTACATTGCCTTGGATGAAGGATGGTAAGATTTTATGGAACTTCATAAAAAATAGAAAACCTACAATATTAACCGCAGGATCTCGAAAATATTGCGGGGATATATCAGAGAAAGGAAAAAAAGATTGGGTTTTAAAAAATTTAGGAGCAAATGTAGAAGTTATCGTAGTCGATGGAGGAGTAGATAAACAAAGATATGCCCAAGCCAATTATATATTAATAGATGATTATACTAGCAACATCAGAGAATGGAATAATGCCGGCGGAATAGGTATATTACATACTAATTCTCAAGATACTATAAATAAATTACAACAAATATTAGGACATCAATAATGAGAATTTATAATTCAAACCTTAACCCCGACATTTGGTATCCAGAAGGAAGTCAAATTAAATCAGATATTAGAATTAAGCTACTTCAAGTAGCCAATGATTTTTACACGGAATCTAAATTAACCGTTCCAATTAAAGATGTTCTCTTATTAGGAAGCAATGCTAATTATAATTGGACTCCTACTAGCGATCTAGATGTTCATATAGTTATAGATTTTTCTAAATTAGGCATGTCTTTAGAGGATGCTAAAGAATATACCAATTTAATAAAATATAAGTGGAACGCAGAGCATGATATTCATATAAAAACCTATAATGTAGAAACTTATATTCAAGATGTTAATCATAAAACCCACTCCACGGGAATATACTCATTGTTAAAAAATGCGTGGCTGGTTAAACCTAATAAAGAAAATGTGGTATTAGACAAAGAATTAATACAAAAAAAATATTCCGATATTGTAATTCGAATTAATGACGCAATTAAAGAAGAAAATTTGGAATCTTTGAAACTAATCTTCAAGGATATATATGATTTCAGACAAACAGGATTAGATGACTCTGGAGAATTTAGCACAGAAAATGTGGTTTTTAAACTATTAAGAAATAAAAACCACATAGATAGACTAAAAGATGCAATAAATAAACTATATGATAAAACAATTAGTGTGGATTGATATATAAAAATTTACTATTACCACAATCCCATATTCTATCATATCCATTATTTTTCATATTTTCCCACTCAGATAAATCAGAGTTATATTCTTTTAATAATTTACTCAGTTTATGTTTTTGAAAACTCATTCGGTGTCTTAAATCTTTGTATTTATTAACAATATAATAATAATTTACTGGGGTAAATCCTGTAAATTTAAATCCCAAAGTATTATAAATATCACCATTGAAATACCTACGGTCACTATAACTAACAATTTGTTTGTATTTATAATTGTTAATAAAATAACTAAATAACTTACTTGCTCCTCCAATCACAACGGTATTCAAATCATTACAAAATCTCATTAACTCCCAATCAGAATCTTTATCAAATCTTGATGTCCTTCTAAAGCTCATTAATGATACCAATATATCATTTTTATACAATCCTAACTTAACCGTTGATTTATCTTCTCCTTGTAAATGGGTTCTATTTAAAAATTCATTTTTTTCTTTTATCGAAACCTCTCTAATATCACACTCTCTTGCATAAATCTTTGTGGTGATAGTAAATATACCAAGTATATTTTTAATAACAGATTTCACAATTTCTTCTTTATCCCTCAATTCATTTTCAAAAATATGAATCAACTTTATGCCATGACAAGCACAAGCTTTTGTTT
>Ga0114958_10003352_pt1 | contig 11475 bp, 11 predicted proteins | sample C_130208_EF_Meta_FD_89577 | JGI IMG/M metagenome (GOLD analysis project Ga0114958, IMG submission 89577) | Freshwater microbial communities from Lake Croche, Canada to study carbon cycling - C_130208_EF_MetaG | ecosystem: Environmental > Aquatic > Freshwater > Lake | place: Lake Croche, Canada... | reverse complement strand
CCAGGCCGCCGTAGAGCGTGTCAGCCTGGGATTTGGTCAAACAAGACGAACGCCACCCGTTAGCCCCGGTGTAAACAATCGTGCGCCCGTAGCCCGCTGACATCGCAACCGAAGCCGCGCCGTCGATATTGTTTCCGTTTCCGTTAAGCGTAAAGTTGACCGTAGCCGCGTTTAATAGCTCCAGCATTTGGCCCGAACTAGGACTTGCCGGGAGTTGAATTGTTGAGGATACGGTAGACCCTTGGATGACAATATTTGCTCCGCCGGTCGCGGAAATGGTTTGAGTACCGCCGTTCAGGGTAAACGACTGAATCGCGAACGAAAGGGACCCCGCGAGACTGTTGGGGTTTGCAAGGCTTGCAAAGATTGCGGACGCCGCGCCCCGACTAAGTGTTGGTTTTAAGTCCATAATATTTTTCCTTTAGCCCATGATTTCCCAAGCGTTGAACGTGGCTGCGCCTCCCGCACCATCGTTCCCACAAACCCAAAGTTCAACATTGTCGCGAGCAGACTCATTCCATTCGTAGGTGTCGCCCTTGTAAACGATGTGATCAGCATCAGCAGCGGTGAACGTTGAAGGTGCTGACGAGCCAACCGGCAATAATCGAACGTAGAGATCAAGCGCGGATGCAGGGGATACAAAAATCCCGGCCCCGGTTCGGTCAGTGGTTGGTGAAGAAAAGACCTTAGTCCACGCGGCGGCCGTCGTAGTGGTCGTTACCCTGGTTGATTGTTTTCGAATTCCCATATCAATTCATGGTCATGGCCCCGATGGGCAAGTGTCGATCAGGAGAAATTGATTCCGTCTTCCGAGGTCTTGAAAACGATGGAACTGCTGACAAAATGGAGTAGCCCGATGACCGCTTTTCCGTCCGGCTGAACGGAGTACCGAGCGTCGATTTCGGCGTCATCAAGCCCGGTCAAGTTGGTCGTCTGCTCAGCGTAGAGCGCGTTGCCTTGAGCATCGTAGGCGCGTGTGTAGACCGTCCCCGAGTCAAGCCGGTACGTGTGGAGAATCCCGTCCGGCCTCTGCGCCGCCGTGCCGTGGCTTCCTGATCCAACGCTTAGCGCCAAGGTGAGCCCGCCCGTTTCGATGTTTGTTTCATAGAGGTTGATCGTCCCGGATTCACAAAGGCAGGCCCGAAGCACGTCGCCCCTGCCAGCTTGGGCATAATCGAAATTGGCCGAAGTCACGGTTAGCCCGGTATCTCTGTCATCCCACGGGAATCCGACGTTTTCGGCAAAACCAATCTGGAATGTGCCGTCAAGGTTGAATCCCCGCGCATGGCGGCCCGTCCGCGAAACCGCATAGGCTACGGGTTCTTCAGCCGTCTTGCGCTGTTTTCTGAACGAGCTTCGCGCCCGCCGCCGATTCTGCCAATACTCATCAAGGTAGGGGTATGGCCGACGCGGATACTGAAGCTCGGTCCGGTAGTTTTTGTGGCTCTTCCCCCAAGGCGTTCCGGTTCGGTAGTGGCCTATCGCGTCCGTCAGTCCCGAACCCGCTAAGATTCCGTGGTCGCTGACCCTGAACGTTTGGACCCGAGCCGCGACAATCGGCAAATTATCCGTCCCAAAAACGAGCCCTTCCGCTCGTCCACGAAGCGACTTTGAAAAGAGTAGCGGTATCTCAGGATGGGCGTGATCAACCGCCGCGCCGGTCCACACGCCCCTGCCAGCGTGAGGGTAGGCGTACACCTCGTCAAACAGGTCTTGAGCAGGGACCGTGCCCGTCGTAGAGTCTAACCAGTCTGTCCAAGTTGGCGTTACGCCATGAACGACTGTCGCCCCACCGCCACCAAGTAAATGTAATTCAAGACTTGAGCCATGCCAACCGTCCGATAGGTCAGGGAGCGCGGCAAAGGTCCAACCGGGGAAGTTGTTCCCCATCGTGACCATTTCCGAGATGAGGAACCAGCGGTAATAAGGAGTTCCGCTGTATGGAGTCACCAGTGCCATGTCGGGAATATCGCAAACCAGTCCATCGCGTTGGAGGAATGTCCACGGGCGAAGGGTTGTGTTATCGCTTCCCGAATCCCAACCGGTTACAAAGTCAGTAAAGCCACCAAGGAAGTCGTACTTCGAATGCTCGCAATGGAGGGTGATTGAGTCAATCTGCAACGTCTTGCCGTCAGGAATGCCGCCGAACGCGATGGACGCCGCCGCCGTGGTGCCCCATCCCAGATCGTAGTCGTCATGTGGGTCCGTGTTCGTCGGAAATCCGCCGGGGTTTTCGATGGGATATCGACTATCCCGCGCCTTCGTCGTGTCGCTTTCATCCGATGCGCAAGCTAGGTCTAAGTCTCGATTTATCCACGTCCCGGCCGTACTCGTGGTGATGTTCCACACGCGGCTTGCAAGCGTGACTGTGATGGGTACGTTGTCGCCTACCGTCGACCGAACCCGAACCCTGAGATACCGAAAAGGCTCAAGGACCTTGCGAGGGCTGAAGGTCCGGGTAGCTGAGCCCGTCCCGCCACTCACCGCCGCCGAAATCGCGCCCGACACCACGGATAGCGTTGTGTGAGCACCAGCCGCCCAACCGGTAGTCGAGCTACCATTGTCGAGAGTCACGTCATCGGTCCGTGTGACCGTCATCGCGTCCCATTTCTTTCCCCTGAATTGAAGCCGCCAATCTCGCGAATCCTCGCCGGACGAACTGAGGTCGTAGACGTCAAGCCATGCCTGAACGGGATTCCATTGATCTTGATAGACCCCTGACCCGCCCGCGCCATTGAGATCCGCATCGGTCCCGTACCGGACTTGATTGAGAGTCAGAGTGCCGGACGGCGTGAGGAACATCGGCGTGACCCGGTTAGGTTTGGAGATCACCCGAGCAAGCAACGAACCGGGATACGCTTGGTCCCACGCTCGAAGCCGCCCCTTCAAATCCCATTGAAGAGGAGGAAAGAGCGCCGCGAGACATTTGCAATAGCTCGTTAACGTCAGCCCTGGAGCCGTGGCCGATGCGCCGCCATTGGCGTCCGCCGTCGCCCCAGCGATTGTCTGAGACCAAGGCGCGTTCAGATCAACGGTGTTGAATGTCGCGGTGGCCGCCGCTGTCATCGGAAGAAGCAAGCAGTCAGCCCGAGCAACACACCGCCAACCGTAGTCGATGCCGTAGCCAAACGTGCGCACCAACTCAAACTCATTGGCTGCAGTGATGTTTACGAATGCCGTGGCACTATTCCCGTCGACCGAGATCGTCGCGGTAATTGCCGTCCCGCGCTTGGACACTTCGAAAAACCGAATCCCATAGCCTTTGATTCCGTCCTTCTGCCCGTCGCCAAACCCGTCGAGCACGGTGTCATCGCCCGCATTAAGCAAAGGTTCTTTTGGAAACCCGTCCGCGTCAACCTCGTCGAGGTAGTAAATCTCGCACCACTCTTCAAATGTGCCAGATACCGACCACGTGCCGGTAATGTGGCGAGAAAAGCCACCAGGCCGGGCAAACCTCGCAGTGACGACCGTATGATCGTCGTTGAGCGTCCCAGTACCCGTCAGCCCGGTTACTCGCGCATAGCACCGGTTACCAACGTTTCCGGTGCCTGGAGGCGTACACGCGCCGGTAGGGGGCAGGGTTCCGCCTTCGCTGGAAACGTAACCAAACTCGCACCCAAGCGCACCCATCGCGAACGACGGCCGCCGGTAGCTTTCTTCGTTGACCGTGTACGGGTCCGGGTCAGTTGGGGGATTCGTGACGCAAACCCACTGTGACGAGTGGTAGCCGTCGAGCGTCCCCGCAAACTCGATGGTGCGCTGCCGTCCGGTCTTGAATGTCGCCATTTAGGGCACCGCGTAAGTCTTGACCGAAGTTTGTTTGGCAATAAACTCGCCGCCTGGGAAGACGATGGACCGATTAAAGTTAGCTAGGGATTGCTGGCCGATAATGCTATCTGGGTCACTTCCGCCGCGATTGAGAAGCGTTCCACCGGTGTAGCTCGCCGATCGAACGCACACACTGCCCGAGTCCTCAACGTGGAAAGTCACGGTGAACGCCGAAACCCGCACGTTTCGGCGCCCGTTTAGGCTCACGAGGTCACCGCGCCAAATTGGATAACCGCCACTCTTGAACAGCATTTCGCTTGTCCAACTGGAGATCCAATAGCGAGTCGAGACGCGAGGGAAAACCGCCGTCACGACCCTTGTTGCCGCGTCTTGCGAAGTAATTCGCGGGTCAGTCAGCCCAAGAACAAGGGGAGCGCCTACCCAATTGTCAGGGCGTGAGCTAGGAGCCGTGTTGACCGTCTGAGAAGCCGCGCTGACTTTGTACGATTGAATTGCTTTTTTCAGTCTTGGGTCATAGCCTGAAACTCGAACCTCGTTGGCATCAAGCGGTAGCGGTCGCTCGGTGTAGCTGAAATACACGTCTCGCGCTGGCTTTGAAGCGGCTACCGCGTCCGCGCCGGTTCGGTACAAGGTGTAGTCCGGGGTCGTGGAAAGCGCATCAGGATCGAGGAACATGGCAACAAGGCCAGTCCCGCCCGGTTTCAGTCCCCAAAGATAGCCCGCGGCGTAGGTCGAAACAAGCCGCGCCAACTCATCATAAGGGTTTGCGTTGACATCGATGACTGCATTGAACGGATCGTCGTTCAGGCTGCCAGGAATTACCGGAAGGTTGAACCCGATGTTCTCTAGGCTCATTTCCGACAGGTTTACGCCGAAGTAATAGTACAGGTAGCTGACAATCGAATCCCAAGTAACCGCCGGGGAAGAATCCGAAAGGGGAAGGCCGTCAAGCGGAATCCGCTCCCGAAACTGAAGGTGCTGGGCAAGGTAAAGTCGGTCCCGAACCTCGCAAGAAAGCCGCCGCGCCCCGTCGTAAACTGCATCGGTTAGGCTCGGTTCCATCATCACGCCGTCGATGATGACTTTGCTCCCAATCTTGACCTTTACCGGCCGATTTCCGAGAGTCAACAGCTTTGCCACGTTTGAAGCGCCAAGCGTCTCAGGGTTTTTAAGCGAGAACGTAAACGACACGCCGCCGGGGTCATCGGGGACCGTCAGCATCGGCGAAGGGTCTCGCACGATGTAGGGCGTCAAGTCAAATTCTTCGGCCGCACTCGTGTTCGCAAACGTCGGAGCGTAGGCCGCGTGAGCGCCATAGAGGAACGGGGTGTGAATCCCACTTCCGACCATGCTGACTTTCATCAAAAGGTCACGAGTTGAGCTATTAGGGGTGTACGCGGTTGCGTCCGTTTTGACCGGAACAAAAGCAGAAACCTTGTTGACCGTATCGGGGATCGTGCCGTTGTACGGCTGATCCCCGAGGATCATGGCGTTCGTGATGCTTGCGCCCACGCCGGTGTTTGTCCGCGCTTCAAGCGTTGCGCCGGTCGGTGGCGGCACCATCATGGAGATGGGCAGAGAGGTCACGTAGCCCGACGTAGCGAACTTTAACGGGGCCAGCTCGATATTAATTGAGCCAGTCGGAACATTCACCCAAAACTTCGTTTCACCGAGAATGACGGGGTCGGTAGCCGTCTCATTGATGTCCGCGAACGTGTGGATAAACCCGTCGTTGGTTTCGATGTTGAGAACGAGCAGATCCCGCTTCCTGAATGGCAGGACCATGAACGAAGCGTAGGTATCGGCCTGGGTCGCGTTGCTGATCGTGTACTGACCGACCTGAACGCCGTCAGACCATACTTCGACGATGCCGCCCACTCGGAACCGAAGCGACCGCCCCGCCGTTCCGTTGCCCGTGTTGGACCATCCGCACTCGAAGTAAATGCCGTCTTTCTGGCCTTCGATGTTATAGACGTAGAACGAGACGAACCACGCCCGATTCTTTGCGTAGCTCCCCGTTGTGCTGATCGAAGTCCGAGCGCCGCCGGTCAACCCGCTTTGGTTGATGAGGCGAACATTGCCCGCGCCCCGATTGTTCGCCACCTGCCACTCCGAAGCTGACGCCGTGATGCCGAAATCTGAAAGTGAGAGCCGAAGGGTATTGCCGGTGTTGGACGTGTCCCACGCATCGGTAAAGCAAGCGGGCTGGAGCATCACCGTCCCGCCGATGGGTTCGATGTACGTCTGCGAAAAGGCAAGCCCATTGAACTCGAACTTGGCCGCCGTCATCGAGAGCCGAGGCGTGGAAAGCCGCCGTTGCGCGGTATCAATTAGGACTGTTAGCGCATCGGGCATAAGCGTGTGTTAGAATGCGGGCGTGATGAGTGGAACGTGCTTGCGATGCAATCAACCGGCGTTATCTCAAATGGAGCGCATGAGGCCGAACCCAATTAGGTCAAGCGTTCTGCGTGTTGGGTTGGCAATTTCATTGCTTGGCCCGATGATCGCCTGCAGCGGCATCATCCCTGATGGCTTTGCTGCAATACGATTCGCTTTTATGTCTGTGGTTTTTGGCATCTTCTTGATGCTTGGCTCGCTTTGCTTTCCGAAGATGGTCCCCGCAGAATCGTTCATGAAGTGCGGGGCTTGCGGGGCAGAATGGCCGATGCCCTAGCGTCTTGCCACTCGGTTCGGCATCCCTGAGTTTCGAGCTATGCCAAGTTGGTGCCCAAGCATTTCCGCCCGAAGTTCCGCCGCAAACTGAAGTAGTAATCGTTCGGGCTTGCCAGTCATCGGATTATTGGTGCCGAGTGCCGCGCCGATCCGAACGGGCGAAGCCGCCTCTTCTGCTCTCGCGCCGCCGCCAAGGATTTGCCGTTGGAGATCTAGCGACTTTTGGGCAAGGTCGACGAGTTTCGCTGTGTTCCGCGCTACGGGGTCTTGAGTGCGTGGGTCCGGTTGCGGAGCGGCTGGGAACGCTGGAGCTGGCCCGTCTGGAGTCTCCCTCGCATTTCTAAACCGGTTCCGTATTTGCGCCTCCGACAACTTCAGCTGCGAATCGAGTATGCCGCTTTTGACACCAGCGGAAAACTTTAAGACTCGGTCGACCGCTTCTTGGTCGCGGCCTCCCGAAGCAATTGTTTTTGCGACGTCAATTAGATACCCAATAGAATCAACAAAATACTTTAGTCGAATCGACGCTTGAGCAAGCCCGACAAAGAAATTTTCGAGAACTGTACTACTTGATTTGAGCCCGGACCCAAGGCCAAGGAATATGTCAGTGAGAAAGGGCACAACCCCCGACTTTACCAGTAAAGACATATCCGCCGTGAACGACTTAAGGAACGGCAACAAGAGCTGATTGACTTCGTCCCCGATCTGCCTGAACAATTGACCCGCAACGTCCGAGACGTTCGCCCGAATGTTTTCCGCGCCACCGCTGATTGAGTCCGCGATGGTCTTCAATCGCCCTTCGCTGATCTTCTGAATGGCGTCGAAGACTTGGTCCGACGTGCCTTGGATCTCGCCAGCTTTAGTGACGTTCACGCCCTGAGCGCGTAGATCTTGAGCGCCTACGCCTGCTTTGCGGAAGACTTCAAACGCTTCGCCGAACGAGCCGCCTTTGACCCGTGCCAGCGCCCCCGCGACCTGAATAAGCCCTTGCGGGTCTACGCCCGACGTCACGAGCGCAAACCGCTCGATGATGGGCAGGAACCGGTTAACGTCAAGCCCCGACGCCGCAAGCTGGGCCGACGCCCGCGCCAAATCCTCTAACCCGAACGCTGATTTGGTAGCGTAGCTTTCGAGGTAGGACATCGCCTGCGTCCCAGCTTCAATCCCGCCGAGCGCACCGGCGAACGTCCGCTTCATCGTATCGAACGACGCCGACGCCTCCGACGCCGCATTCGCGAACGCCAATAGCGCACCGCCGCCCGCCGCAACACCCGCCGCAATACCCGCCGCCAACTCCGACGCCGCATTCGCGAACCCCAATAGCGCCCCGCCGCCCCCCGCAACACCCGCCGCCGCCGCAAGCCCAAAGCCGCCGATTTTGGCCATGCCGGCGCCGAGCCCTTTAGCGGACGCAAGGAATCCTTTTGTGGCCGTGTTCGCTTTCTGAACCCCGGCCGAATAGTGGTCGACCATGCGGAACTCGGTTACTAGAACTTCATCTGGCATTTAGATTAACCCTCGTCGCCCGCTTTCAATCGCAAGAATTTCCGCACTGACCATATCCACCAACTGCCGTTCCTGCCGAGGCGTCAAGTCTTCGGGGTGGCAACCAAAGACCCGCCCACTCACCTCAATTTCTAAGGCAAGGAGCGGATTCGCCTTCAGTCTTTTTTTGCTTCGCCATAAAGCTCGTTCTTGAGGTTTACCAAGAAGTTAGAGCTGTACCAAGTGATTTGATCCATCACGTAGGAGATCAGGTGAGTAGCCTTAGTCAACCGAAGCGCATCGACCGGGGTAAAGCCCGGTGACAGGCAAAGCCGGTGAAGCGTGAACGCCGCCTCTACGTTCTCTTGGCTTACCAGGTCCCCAAGTTCGCGGAACGGGGCCGGGAGAAGGTCATTGTTGCCCGCCTTCACCGCCGCCGCTTTTGCGTCAAGGAGTTGCTTGACAAAGCCCAATTTGTCTTTTTCGAAAGCCTTCTTTTCTGCGTAGGAGCCGAAGCCTTTGAAGGTCAGCCCCCCGCCGTTGGGCAAAGCAATTTCGAACGTTGTGGGAGCGCCAAACGCTTCAAGGAGCGAATCAACGTCTACGGCAACAGGGGTTTCAGGGCTTAGCGTTTGGCTCATTCGTTACCTCTTCCTTTTTCTCGCTCTCGGGCACATTTTGCGGCTCCTGAACTGTTTCACGTGAAACATCTCGTTTGCCGCCGAAACCGCCGTTTGCAGCGGGGTCATTCCAATCTAGTCTGATGTCGTGTCGTTCCATGTTTAGCTCGATGCCGCCAGCGTGACGGTGCTGTAAGTTACAAAGCTGTAGTTTTCTTCGACCAATTGCCCGTCGACGACCTTGAAAGAGAACGAATCAAACACCGCGTTTCCGCTGGCTTTGATTCCGTGAGTGTCGGACGCAAGCGCGTTCTGGAAGGTAAACGACACTTCCGTCGTCGGTGCGTTCAGCGCCTTTTCGAGAATTGTGCTGGTGCCGGTCGGTGCTGCCGGATAAGCGCCTGTTCCCGGATCTCCTCCGTCAAAAGACATGCTGATCTGCTGAAGCGCGTACCGTTGGCCCGTTAACGTCGCTTCATTTAAGTTCATGGCGAAGGTCAGCACGACCGAATTAACCGTGATGCTGACCGTCTGATCATTGTTCGAAAAGTCGGACCCGCCCAAGAAGTCGAATAGGGTTTTGGCATCGTCCGATTCAACGTCGATATCTACCGAGATTTGATAATCCTTAGCGGTGACTTGAGGCTTCCCGTACTTCTCCCCAACGCCTGCTTGCATCACGTGCTCAAACGAACCGGATAGCGTGAAGCTCTTAAGCACGTTGAGGTAAGACACGCCGCCGATCGTAAATGCGGTCACGTTCACGTGAGAGACGCGCTGACTTCCGCTGACGACCGATGCAAGATCCACCGATAGTTTGCAGTTCGTCTTGACGCCCTGGGAATTCTTTCCGAGTCGAGCGATAAGCCCTGCATCCTGCTTTTCGTTGGTCATCGAAAAGGTGAAGTTGGTCCCGGCGGCAACGAGCGCAATACCCCCAGCCGTGAAAATGCCGATGTCCTGTCCTGAGTAGCGTGTTGCCATTTTATGTTTTCCTGATTAGCTGACGATAGAGTTTTCGAGCGACGGCGAGACGTAGCTTGTGGCGTTTGCGGATGATCCCTTGCTTCCCACCACTCGAGTAGAAGCCGCGAGAGACCATCTTTCGGGTGCCGGTTGGCGAAAGAACAAAACGGGCGTATCGGATGCGAAAACCCATCTTGACCACTTGGTCTTTGCCTTGCGGTTGTGTCTCAAAATACGAACGCCGCAAGGCTCCGGTCTGCTCATTGATGGGCAATAGGTTGACCCGAAAACCACGCTTCCCGGCAAGTCGTTTGGATGTCTGGTTGCCGCGCTGAGCTAGTCCCTCACGAGCAAACGGATGTCCGGCCGCCCGAAGCTCACTCGTTTTGATCTGCCCGGCGGTGAACTCGAAGTGATCGTCTTTACCGCCGTCGTACAGTTCTTTGTGAACCGTCTTAGCCGTGACTCCGACCTGAGCAAACCGTTTCTCCATCGCCGCACCAAAGGAAGCGATGTTCGTGTGCTGCGCCATGACTAGGGCCTCATCGTGCCGGTGATAGCGATTTGATAGGTTGCCCGCACTTCATAGGCTCTATCGCTCGTCCCGTCGAGCTCGTCGTACTCAATCGTTGGCACGTCCTGCAGCGTCCCGTAGCTTGGAGCCTTCAGCGTGGTCGAGCCCATGAGCGCATTAATCAAGTCGTTTGCCCGAGCGATCTTTTCGGAGCCGATCAACGTGGTCGACAAACTGGGGTACGCGAATCGTCCGGTAATTCGGATCTCGTACATATAGGTTTGTTCGGTCGGCGAACCCGATAGCCGCGTCATGCTCGATATCGCGAGATGGGCATACGGAAAGTTATCCGCCGCGATTTGGGGCCGGTCGATCTCAATTTGAGCCGGTGACCAAGCCGTTTTGACCGCCGCCGCAACGTCAACCAAGACCGACTCGGTAAGTGGCCTTCCCATTAGAAGTTAATCCTTTCGAGCACCACGAGCCCGTAGTCGACCGTGCTTCGCCCAACGCTTCGTTTCATCGAATGCACGACATCATAGAGGATGCTTTCGAAGGTCACCCGAGCGCCTTGGGGAAACTTGGAGAGGTCGGACGATTGAATGTAGATTCGCGCCGGGTTGCTGAGCTGGACGCCAAAATCTTCAAACGCTCGCCCTGGGGTCAGCTTTTGGAGGTCACACGCCACGTTCACCGATGATCCGAAGACCGGGTTTGCAGTCAGCTTCGTGGTCCCGTCAATCGCCGCCGTCTGAGGCGCCACCGCGACCGTGTTCGGGTACCGCCATGCCATTTAGCCAATCACCTTCATGTATCGCGCTACGGCCCGATCAAACACGCCGCGGAGCCGGGATACGGTGTCATCCGTGCTGTACTTAACGCTTCGATCTCCCTGCTTTTCTTCGGCAACGGTGCCCGACTCGCCCGCTTGCTGAATCAGTAATTGCGAAGCCGCCCGTGAGAGGATCGCCTCGAACACCGCTTTAGGCATGGAGGATGCGTACCCAAGCTTTCCGGTGATGAGGATCGAGCCCGGCTGAACGCTTGGAAGAGTCACGAAATCAATCGCTTCAACCGGTCGACCAAGCTGCGCGTATTGGTACGGTCGCGCCATGTAGTCATCAAATTCGGCAAGTACCGTCCCCGTCCCAGATCCCGAATAGAACGTGCGCACTTCTGTGATCGCCCAACAATCCGCGATCACGAGCCGAATGCTTTTTCCGGTCGGCATGGGAAGCGTGTACCGGATCGCCGTTGTGCTTGAATCGCCTTCAAACTTTTGGCGGCCCGTCTTCTCTTCGAATTCCTGGGTGGCCGACGTCAAAAGCGCCGATAGGTCAGCCGAACCCGACGCAGTTACCCCGATCGTCGTCAGGAAGTTGGTTAGATCGGTGGTGGTCGGTGCAGCCATAAAACAGAAAGGCCACT
>Ga0114958_10003351_pt1 | contig 11476 bp, 10 predicted proteins | sample C_130208_EF_Meta_FD_89577 | JGI IMG/M metagenome (GOLD analysis project Ga0114958, IMG submission 89577) | Freshwater microbial communities from Lake Croche, Canada to study carbon cycling - C_130208_EF_MetaG | ecosystem: Environmental > Aquatic > Freshwater > Lake | place: Lake Croche, Canada... | reverse complement strand
CTTTCTCGTTCAGTAAGTGAATCCAAGACATCTATAATTTTCTCACGTAAAAGTGAGTACGCGGTCATATCATAGGGATTTTCTGCAGACTTATCCTCAATAAAATCTCCGAAATTTGTATCATCTCCATCTCCAACGGGCGACTGCAGAGAAATAGGCTGTTGAGCCATTTTCATAATCTGTTGCACGCGCTCTACAGGTAGATTCATTTCATCTGCTACCTCTTCTGGCGTTGGTTCATGGCCATACTCTTGAAGGAGTTGTTTTTGAACCTGCATAACCTTATTCAACGTTTCGATCATGTGGACCGGAATACGTATGGTGCGCGCCTGATCTGCGATTGAACGTGTGATAGCCTGACGTATCCACCACGTGGCGTAGGTGGAAAATTTATAACCTCTGCGATACTCGAACTTTTCTACGGCTTTCATTAGCCCCATGTTACCTTCTTGAATAAGGTCTAGAAAAGAAAGTCCACGGTTCGTATATTTTTTAGCGATTGAAATAACAAGGCGTAGATTTGCTTCGACCATCTCGGTTTTAGCTTTGTGGGCCTCACGAATATGAACCTGTGTCTGACGAATAATGTTAATTAAATTTTCTGGAGCGATGCGTTGTTCATCTTCAATTTTTTTGAAGCGTGCCTGAATCGCCTTTGTATCTATTACCAAATCTTTCTTTGTCTTTGGATGTTTTGAACGATCGATCTGACTTTGAAGGGTTTCGATTTCATCTATAAGTGGAAATATAAAATCCAAATATTCTTCATAAACTTTTAGCTTAAAGAAGAATTTTCCAAAATGAGAGCGAAGCATTGTTTCACGCTTCTTGAATTTCGTATTAATTTTTTTACGCTCAACTTCGTTTTTAGCTTTCTGTAATTCTAACCAACCTTCTAACACAGATGCCTCTGCCTTTTCTATTGCTTCAACTAGCTTCGGCAGATTCTTAAAATAGGCATCACGGCTTTCGATTTTTTTATCGATCACGATACGATCAAAGCGTTCCTCGCGGGTAATTAGTTTAGATCCAAGTCCTGCAATGTAGGTGCCTATTACGGTTGCTTGGAAAAGCACTTCCTGAGCTTTGAGTTCTGCATTTTCAATGCGCTTAGAAATTTCAACTTCTTGCTCGCGAGTCAGTAGGGGTACTTGACCCATCTGCTTGAGATACATTCTGACAGGATCATCCAAAATATCATTCTGAGATGTTTTAGATTCCTGCTCCTCTGCCTCTTCTTGTCTTTGCTTGTAGTCCTCGACTTGATCTTGTTCTAAAATCTCAATTTCTAAATTTGAAAGAATCGACAAAACGTTATCAATCTCGTCTTGGTTTTCTACCGAATCGGGTAGTGCTTCATTGATATCATCAATCGTTAAATAGCCCTGTTCTTTAGAAAGGCGTATGAGTTGACGTATCTTTTCATTGATACCACCGGGAGCAGCGGCCTCGGCTCCCTCTGGGAGATCAATACCATCTGCTGATGCAGAGGTATGCTTGCGTGAAAGGACCTCTTCTACGGCCTCGGAATGAGCGGGTGCTGCTGGCTTGGACTTGCGCGACATGGAATAAAGATTTCTGTAAAAGACTATAGCGGAAACTACAAAAAACGACAATAAGCCCTAATCCGCAACCCCAAGTACGATATTTTTTCGTAGCTCGCGGTGCAGTTCAAAGCTCTCTTTTAGGAGTGAAATTGCGTCATCCTTACTCTCGTCTGGGGTACTGGCTAATGCAAGTTCAATTTGGCGTAGTCTTGGCTCTAAAGATCGAGCCCTGAGCCGTTTTAAACCCTCTTGGGCTATTTTGACTGGATTTTCCAACACTGGGGTATCGAATAACAGAGATGCTATAAGTGCTTTTTCTTCAGGTGTTTCCAGAAGAGAGTCAAGATGGTCTCTGCCAGGCCAGTTGTCTTGGTCAAATTCTGCTAAAAAACGGTTGAGCAGCGACCCTGCGATATGGGTTGTATCTATCCACGCTGGAGGTAACGCTGCACTTATAGGTTTTCCCATCGCTTCTTTGTGCAAACACAAAGAGAGGAGTTCAATTTCAGGGGTTTTAGACCCATCAAAAGTTGAAGGCGGAGTTGGAAGTGAAGTTGGAGCTAAACTTATGGGCTTTCTAGCTTGGCGTTCACCTCGTTTAAGGAGTCTATCGAAGTCTCTCTGAAGTGCTTCAGGGGAAATCTTTAAATGACCCGCTGCCTCTGCAATAAAACTGGATCTGGATACTTCACTTTCGGCTGTTGCTATGATTTCAAGCACGGCTTGTGCAGCCCGGCTTTTTTCTTCGGCTGATACGATTTGGCCTTCTGGGTTATATGCATGACAAGCAAATGCCATCCCGCTTAAGGATTCTTTTTTGAGATCATCATAAGCACTCAGGCCTTTTTCTAAAAAGAGGAGATCAGGGTCTATTTTAGCTGAACCTGTTAAGCCAAGATAACGCACTTCCATGCCTGTTTTTAAGGCCATAGGAAGAAGGCGAAGGGCTGCTTTTTGTCCTGCTGAATCGCTATCAAAAAAACAATCAATTTTTGGGTTATATCGTCTTAATAAAGAGAGTTGCCCCTCAGTTATTGCAGTTCCTTGGGGAGCAACTGCGGTTTTAATTCCTAACTGCCAACAGCGCATTGCATCGAGTTGGCCTTCCACCATTAAAAAAGGTTTATCATCAGATACGTTTGCCCTAGCTCGGTCTAGATTGAACAGAAGTTGTCCTTTTACAAATATAGGAGTTTCAGGTGAGTTCACGTACTTTGCTTCAAACGAAGGGTCATCTTTGGGGGTGAGTTCAGTTTGACGTGCGGTAAAAGCGACAACTCTCCCTTGATGGTCGCGTATAGGAATCATCAAACGGCCGCGAAATCTTGGTCGTAGTGCTCCTGGTGTTAACAGTGAACCTTCCCTTACAAAAAATAAGCCGCATTGCCGAAGCGCATCTTCAGAGTATTTGCGCTTCCAGAGTCGCGTTGCTAAAGCGTTTTCATCAGCGGGTGTCACACCTAATTTAAATTCATCAGCAAGTTCTAGAGGAAATTTTCTCGTTTCAACCCAGTAGTTTCTTATGTACTCGCCCGCACTGTGTGTTCCCTTAAATAATTCAGAGTAATAGTCAGCAGCTTGCTCATGCAGATCATAGATTTCTTGTCTTAGAGATCTGTCTTCTTTGGTTGGGCCGGAACCTTCTTCATACTCAATGACGATACCGAAACGCTGCCCGAGTGTTTCTACTGCCTCCGAGAATGTGAGCTGTTCCGTTTCGCGAACAAAGCTTATAATGTCACCAGCTTTACCGCATCCAAAGCATTTATAAAAACCTTTGTCTGAATCCACATTAAACGAGGGCGTTTTTTCACCATGAAAAGGACACAGTCCCTTAAGTCTGGCACCCGCTTTCTTCAAAGCGACTGTTCGCGCCACTACATCTGCGATATTAACTCGCAGTTTTAGGTCTCTAACGCAGCTGGGTTTTATGACGGCCATTGAGTTTAGGTACTTTTAATTGTACCTATCTGAAGAATGCACTTTCAACCGGTTATGGATACTGTCAAGTTTACCTCTTAATTTATGAAACTTTGCCCGGTTTAGGGCGACTTACAGTCACATGATCTTTAATTCCATACCTAAGTTAAGGCCATTACTGCGATTACTACGTCCACGTGGAGTTGGCATTATTTTAGGGTTTATCGCATCGACTACCTTAGGAATTAGTGTGGAACCTGTTAATCCAGAGGCACCTACGAGATCCCATGCGCCCAAAGAGCCTGTATGGGACGCACAAATCCCTCAATTTGATCAAAGCAACTATGACCGTTCGGTTGAGGCGCTAATATCAAATTATGAACAATCGGTAGGTAAACGTGTTGTACCGGGTGTTAAAAAACGAATTGGGTTAAAAATTTATTCGGATTCTGGTCCAGGCCTCTCTACTCCAGCACCTTTGGTTCATGCGGTAATACGTGCTTTAGTACGCCGTGGTTTTGAAAATAAAAACATCTTCTTAGTTGGGCTGAATCAATTGCGTATGCGAATGACGGGTTATTTGCCTTCGCTTGTAACCGGTAAAACAGCATTTCAAGGAAATCCAGTCTACGTGCTTGAATCAGGTCGTTATTATGATCCCGTATGGTTCTACGATAGTCCACTGCCAGAGCGCTTTGATCCTATCTTAGCGGAGCAACAGACACGCAGTTACTCGAATAATTCATCTAAAGATGAAGATAGAAAGAGTTTCTTGGCTACACCACTTTTTCTAGATGCAGATTTTTGGATTAATCTCCCTGTGTATACAGATCACCCTGTATTGGGGGTTAACGGTGCTTTAGTTAACGCAACATTATGGAATGCGTCTAACACCGCTCGATTCTTTCGCTCACCAGCAAATGCGCCAGCTGCTGTAGCTGAAATGAGTGCAATTCCTGAGCTCAGACAGACGTGGATGTTCACAATTGCTAGCTTAGAGGTCTATCAGTATATTGGTGGACCGTTTTTTAATTCACTTTATACTGCCTCTGAACCTCATGTCTGGCTGAGTGCCGATCCCGTGATTATGGATTCGCTGATGCGCTCACGCATGAATAGGTGGCGGCGTAGAGATGGATTTGAAGATATTTCAGAAGATATTCGTACTCTCGAGTTTGCCGAAACACTTGGAGTCGGATCAACCCGAATCCAAAATGTGCGTATGGTTTCTGTTGGAGAGTAAGGCTTTTTATAAATTCCCGCTTGTCTCAGGGCCATGAGTAGTCCCATTACTTATAGGTCATGAATGCCACTAGTGTTTATTTCCCTTTTTTAGTTCAAGCGATCTTAGCAGCATCGCTTGCATGCGCTATCGTTCTCGCGAGTCATTTGCTTGGGCAAAAAGGTAAGCATTCAAAGATAATGGATACCGCCTACGAGTGCGGGGCACCGGGAGAAGGAATGATTCATTCCCGTTTTTCAGTTAAATTTTTCGTAACTGCATTATTGTTTATGCTGTTTGATCTCGAAGTGGTTATTTTGCTCCCATGGAGCTTCATCTATCGCGATTTCCTAGCTCATCATGTCGCAATTCTGGGTCCTATTCTTTTCTTTTTTGGCGTACTTGTTCTTGGATTATTCTATGAAGTTAAGAAGGGCGCTTTAGAGTGGGAGAGATAGTTTTTTTAATCAGGTACGAATCCTGAAAATTATATATCACCATGAGGCTCGATAAAATTATCACGAGAACACGCGTGGTTGATTTAAGAAGTGTCGAATTAGAGGCCGCTTTAGATGAGTTGGCTGGGGTTGTTGTCTCTAAGTTCCCCGATCTCAAACAAGAATCTATACTTAAAGGCTTATTGGTAAGAGAAAGCACCATGACAACGTATTTAGGTCATGGGGTAGCTTTGCCTCATGTACGTGTTAAAATGCTGAGGCGCTACGTTCTTGCTGTAGGACGAAGCCGTGTGGGTATTCGCCATGACGGCTCATTTTCCGACGAGCCAATCAGGCTCGTTTTTATGTTAATTGCAGGCGATAAAGCCCGTGATTATCTACAAGTCTTAGCGGCAATTGCCCGTCAGGTTAAAGAATCTGAGTTAGTGGATGCACTCGTTAACGCGCCTGATCTTGATCATTTATTTGAACGATTAGTGAGCGGATTTGGTGGACTGCGGCCTGTGCAGGCCCAGCAGAGTCGTATTAATCGTTTAATGTTTAGAGAGGCAGAAAGTGTTGCTCGGGGAGCGGCGTGCAAAGCGATTATGATATTTGGGGATACGTTTGTCGGAGGTATTGAGCCAGGCACAATGAAGTCTAAGCTCAAAATGATTTTAGTTACTCGAAATCCTATCGATCCGTCAGAGGGTGTGGAACGTTTTTCCGAAACGATTCAGGTGAGGTCATTTTCGAGTCAACGTCTAGCGCAGTTAAGAAGTGCTATTCTTGTAGCCTTAACGCGTGGTATAATAGCCTTTAAGGATCGAGTGTGTTGTGTAGGCGGCATTACGGGCAGTAATCAAATCGATACCTTAGTGGTTGTTGATATCGAGCGAGAATTCCAGACATTGATTACTGGATCCACTGCCGATCTACTTCCTTCAGATGTCACTCCCGAAGTACTCGAGCGAGTGATTGCTGTAGCTACCGAGTTAGCTGTTGAGGGAAGAGAAGGTCGCCCCGTCGGATGTTTGTTTGTAGTAGGTGACACGATTAAAGTATCTCATTTCACAAAACCACTGGTTTTAAACCCGTTTTACGGCTATAAAGAAGAAGATAGAAACATACTTAACCCATTCATGGACGAAACAGTTAAGGAATTTTCATCGATTGATGGTGCTTTTATTATTCGTGGAGATGGAGTTGTCGAATCTGCGGGTAGTCTTATCCAGGCTACGGATAACGACCATAACTTACCCAGCGGCCTTGGGAGCAGGCATGCCGCCGCCGCAGCCATCAGTGTAACTTCAGATTGTATATCCATTGTAGTTTCCTCAAGTACCGGACAGGTAACGCTTTTCAGAAGAGGAGTCATGCTTCCCTTAACGGACAAACGTCGTTAATAAGTAATCTCCGATTAAAATTTCAATTTTTGGAGTTGCAGCCGCCCCCCTGCTTAGGTTTTTATAACCCTTCAACTATTTTCAACCATGCAAGAACTTGTTACATTAGAGTGCACAGAAGCTCGTAAAGAGAACAAACCTGTGTCCCGTTACCTCACTACACGCAACAAAAAGACTGTTACAGAGCGTATTGAGAAGAAGAAGTATAACTGGCACTTAAAGCGTCACACTATTCACAGAGAGATTAAGTAATAAACGATTACGTTTATACTCTTAAATGACAAAGACGCGTAATTAACGCGTCTTTTTTTGTAGCTCTTAAGTTCCAAACATTTAACTCAAACCGATTTATTTAGTTTCTGGCTGGTTTGAAGAACTAGATTGGCCAAGTTGGCTTCTGCGTGCTGCTCTCCAGCTTTCACGATGCTTTCTGATCCAATCTAATAAAGCTCTTTCAAAACCAATATCGTAACCCAAACGCTCAGATTCTAACCATTTGTGTTTTAGTATTTCTTCACGTTCAGCGAGAAATTCTTGGTAAAGACTGGACTGCTTAACGAATTCTCTCGACGAGGAGTCCTGCTCTTTGTGCGTCGTAATCATGCGTCTTTAATAAGTTTTATAAAAAGCGAGTGATTGATACGTGTCAATGCAGACAATTTTCAAAATTGTTACAATGCTTGTTTCACGTGTTTAGAGAGTCTTAAAAGTATCTTCTCTGCAATTTCTCTAAAAACATTTGCTCCCAGGCTGGTTGGTTTTGAAACAACAATAGGTTCACCTAGATCTCCACCCTCTCTTATTTCATTAATTAACGGGACTTGCCCAAGGAGAACTGTACCGAGTTTTTCAGCAGTAATTAATCCGCCTCCTTCTCCAAAGAGGGAGTGTTTTTGTCCTGCAGGATCTAAAAAGTAGCTCATGTTTTCAGCAACGCCAAGTATGGGTACGTTTACCTTCTGAAACATGATACCACCTTTGCGAGCTACATTCGACGCTGCAGGCTGGGGTGTGGTTACAATAACAGCTCCATCGAGAGGAAGCGTTTGCACTAAAGAGAGTTGGGCGTCTCCCGTTCCTGGAGGAAGATCCACTAAGAGCAGCTCTAAATCACCCCAAGTAACATTTTGAACAAATTGTTGAATGGTTTTCATGATCATAGGCCCTCTCCATACTACAGGGGTATTATCATCAACTAAAAATCCCATGCTCATGACTTTAACTCCATGGCGTTCCATAGGGATTAGATTGGCGCTAGGGCCTTCACCTTTAATTTCAGGTCTACCATGAAGTCCCATCATCAAAGGTAGGCTAGGGCCATAAATATCACAGTCGAGTAGACCTACTGCATTAAGTTGGCCTTTATCTTTTAAGATCTGAGCGATCGCACACGCTAGGTTTACGGAGAATGTGCTCTTACCAACGCCGCCTTTACCTGAACCAATCGCTATAGCGTAACGAATTGCGCGTGGAGCTTGCTGCACGCCTGCAATATTACCGCTTGGGGCAGGAGTTTTAGCTGCTGAGACGGCTATTTCTACCTCTACATTATCTAAGCCTTGAGCTTTCAAGCAGGCTTCTACCTCACGCCTCAAGGCTAAGGGCACTTTAGGGTCGCTGGTGGTGACAGTGAGTTCAACTCGCGCAATTCCATTCTCGAAAGAAGTTGCACGTACTAGGCCAAATGAAACGATATCCCTACTGAATCCGGGATACTTTACTTGTTTGAGGAATTCCTTAATGGTTTCTGCGTTCACAAAAATAAAAATAGTAGTCTTTTATAAAATAAGAGTTGTTATGAGCCGCTTACGCGCAAATAGAAAGGTGTATCTGATGAGCATTAAAAAAATTATAACTTTAGTCCTAACCCTAACATGCGGGTTGGTTTCAACGTATGGCCAGCGTGATTTAGGCGCTGTCGAAGTTGTCCAACTCAGTAAAACGATACCTGTAAGGGTATCCGCAGACAATGCCCAATTAAATGCACTGGCTATCCAAGCATTTAGGTCCCATGGCCGCTACCGGCTTCAGGCTAGTGCATTCGCTTACGATATCCGGTTTACTTTAATTGGACCAAAGGAAGTTAAGGTAGATGTATCTAAAGGCCAAACGGGTGAGCATTTAGCTTCAGAAGTTGTGACGGGTACAAGTGCTCGTAATGCTCTTTTAAAAGCAGCGGATGTTGCCGTGGAAAAAACGAGTGGCTTAGGGCTTAAGGGCTACTTTGCGTCTAAGCTTGTTTTTATTAGTAATCTCACGGGGCGCTCTGAAGTCTATACGGGCGATTTATTTTTCGGAGAAGTTCATCGCATTACGAGTGACCGTGCTGACGCACTTATGCCGCGTTGGTCACCTGACGGAACAAAGATAATATATACGAGCTATATGCATGGCTTTCCTGACATCTACGTCATGGATCTTTCTACAAACCAGCGCTATACTTTTGAAAGTTTTAAAGGACTTAACATGAGTGCACGCTATAGTGCTGACGGAAGTAAAGTTGCTATGATCTTATCAGGTAGCGGTTCTCCAGAAATTTGGGTGAGTGATTCACGTGGTCATGGTTTAGTACGTAAAACTCACTCTGAATTAACTAAGGCTTCGCCGTGTTGGTCGCCTGATGGATCTAGGATTATTTTCGCACAAGAGCCAGGTCCTCAGCTATATACAATGTCCTCCATGGGTGGATTTGCACAGCGTATTTCTACGGGATTAAGCAGTTACTGCTCAGAGCCTGACTGGAGCAAGGCGAATCCAAAAAAAGTTGCTTTTACTTTTAGATCAGGAGGACGATTCCAGATCGGTGTTTATGACTTCAGTAAAGCAGCAGCTGAACAGGTATCAGAAGCTGCGTTCGACGGCGTTGAGGCCTCATGGTTGCCTGATGGCCGCCATGTCGTTTATACTGCACGTAATTCCCATTACAGTCGTATTTGTATATTAGATACTGAAACGCACCGCAGTACGCCAGTTGGCCCATCGAGTTTAGGCTCTACGCTACAAGCAAATGTGTTAGCTCGTTAAAAACGCGCTAACACATGGCTGAATAAACTATCACGCAAGTGCTGCTTGATAGTGTGCTTCTGCAGCATCCCAATTCACTACATTCCACCATGCTCCGATATAGTCTGGGCGGCGGTTCTGGTAGTGTAAGTAGTACGCATGTTCCCAAACATCTAATCCAATAATAGGAGTACCTTCTATACCGGCTACTGCTTTACCCATAAGAGGGCTGTCTTGATTCGCAGTCGAACCAATAGAAAGTTTTTTATCTCCCGATACGATTAGCCATGCCCATCCAGATCCGAAACGGGTAGTAGCTGCTTTAGCAAATTCTTCTTTAAATTTATCAAATGATCCAAAGGTCGAATCAATTGCTGCTTTGAGTGAGCCTTTAGGTGTGCCTCCCTTACCCGGTCCAATGATTTGCCAGAAAAAAGAGTGATTACTATGACCGCCGACATTATTGCGAATACCTCCACGAATAGCTTCAGGTACTTTGCTTAAATCAACAATTAGTGCCTCTGCCGAAAGGGAGGCAAGCGATGGATGATCCTTGAGTAAATTATTGGCATTATTGATGTAAGCTTGGTGATGTTTAGTATGGTGGATTTCCATAGTCTTTGCATCAAAGTGAGGCTCAAGCGCATTTAATGAATAAGGAAGTAAGGGAAGTTCGAATGCCATAAGTGAAGTGAGTTAAGAGTTAGTTGAATTAATGTATGAAGAGACTTGCTTTCGTCAACCGCATGAAAGCTACTTTGCCTTTATACTTTTATTTTATTTCTAGGATGAAATTTGGCATGATGGTCAAGCAGTCGCTTAGATTCCACCGAGGTATAGATTTGAGTCGTTGCTATACTTGCATGCCCTAACATCTCCTGAATCGCTCTGAGATCAGCGCCACCACTTAAAAGATGGGTAGCAAAAGAATGCCTTAAAAGGTGGGGCTTAACGGCCTTTTGTATTCCTGCTTTTTTAGCGTAATCCTGTACAATCATCCACAAGCGAACCCGTGATAGCGCGGCTCCTCTGTTACTTAAAAAGAGCTGACTGCCTGTTTTTTGCTTAACAAAGTGAGGTCTGCCGGATTGAAGATATATTTTGAGAGCATCACAGGCACGACCTCCTACAGGGACTACGCGTTCTTTAGAGCCTTTGCCGAATACCCTTAAAAACCCTTGCTCAAGGTCAATGTGTTGAATGTTTAAACTAGCTAATTCTGTAACGCGAAGACCACTTGAGTAAAAAAGCTCCATTAAGGCTCTATCTCTTAAGCTCGGAGGGTCTCCTCCCTGGGGTGCTTTCATGAGTTGAGTAACTTCTTCTGCTGAAAGCGTCTCGGGTAAGCGTCGCGAAATTTTAGGACCTGCCAACAATGCAGTAAAATCATCAGGCCTCAGTCCTTCTCTAACTAAAAAACGAGCAAAGACCCGTACTGCTGTTAATTTACGAGCAAGACTTGCTGTTGCCATACCACTTTCTGATAGATCTCTTAACCATGCACTCGCTTGGTCTTCGCTTACAGCGCGCCAATCTTTAACCTTATGTTTATCTAAAAAGGCAGCGGCTTGATCTAAATCTCGTTGGTAGTTTTCACGTGTATTTCTAGAGAGGCCCCGTTCCAAATCCATAAACGCAATAAAAGCATCAATGTCTGAGGCATAATGAGCCGGTGCTTTACTAGGACTTAAGCGTGATCCTTTGAGTAAGCGAGCCATGTATTATCAGGTTTATCACCTTAACCCCTTGCAGCCAGCTTCTAAACTCAAGATCTCTTGAAAATATAACTTCTAGTATTAATACCTTCTACGCATCTGCTGCATAGGAGCAGGATTGCTCTCTTTCATTCGGAATGTGATACGAGCTTTTTCTAAATCGTAAGGGCTCATCTCCATCTTAACCATATCGCCCGCTGCAATCTTGATAAAGTTTTTACGTAGT
>Ga0114958_10003350_pt1 | contig 11476 bp, 10 predicted proteins | sample C_130208_EF_Meta_FD_89577 | JGI IMG/M metagenome (GOLD analysis project Ga0114958, IMG submission 89577) | Freshwater microbial communities from Lake Croche, Canada to study carbon cycling - C_130208_EF_MetaG | ecosystem: Environmental > Aquatic > Freshwater > Lake | place: Lake Croche, Canada... | reverse complement strand
CCAATACTGCACAACGATGATCGTTCTAGAGAACCACATTTCATGATGCAAAAAACCAAGCTCTGGTTTGGAGTAGAGCTCTTTGAGCATTCTTGGCATAGCAACAACAACAGGTAACCATTTGTGAATTTTCCACAATTGGTTAAAGCGCATGCCAATTAAAAATAATACAAAATCTCCCTCGAGGCGAGCATGCATTCTTTCATTGATCACCTTGGTCATGCACTTATCTCCTAAACTAATGAAATATTATAAACAAGAAAAAGACGTCTACTAGGGTTAGCCCTTAATGGGTTGATTTCGAAATCAAGCTTGAGATTTGAATATTCATCTCTTAAACTGACTTAAGATTGAATTGATTCTTTGTCTGTTTATGAATCAATCATAGAAGACTTATTATTTTAGTCTTGAGTAAATTGCTTTACTCAAAATCCAGCGTTTTCTTTTTTTTGGGAGCCTTCATGACCGCTAAAGATCAGCCTCTGGCTGCCATTCATCACGATACACCTGTTCCAAGTCAGGAGCAAACGGATATTTGGGGGAGCGACGCCATTGCGGCCATGCTTCGTGAATTGGATATTTCCTATCTTGCGCTTAATCCGGGTGCGAGTTATCGTGGTCTTCATGATAGTATCGTCAATTACTTGGGCAATAAAAATCCGCAAATGCTCCTTTGCTTACACGAGGAGTCTGCTGTATCAATTGCTCAAGGGTATGCTAAAACTGCTGACAAAATGATGGGGTGTGTGCTCCATTCCAATGTGGGATTGATGCATGCAACCATGTCAATTTTCAACGCATGGTGTGACCGCATTCCGATGCTACTATTGGGAGCAACAGGACCTTGGGATGCGGCCAAGCGTCGTCCTTGGATCGACTGGATTCACACCACGAGCGATCAAGGTGCCCTGATCAGGGACTATACCAAATGGGACAATCAGCCTGCGTCCGTGGCGGCAACGTTTGAGGCCTTGCTCAGAGCGGTTCAAATTGCCGACACAGCACCACGCGGACCCACTTATGTGAATTTGGATGCTGCCATTCAAGAAGCCAAAATTGGTCCATTGCCAATACTCCCCGATCCGGCCCGCTTTCGTGCGCCTGAAGCAGTGTTGCCTTCATCTGCAGCGTTGCAAAATGCAGCCAAGTTACTATCTGAAGCTAAAAATCCAGTGATTTTGATGGGCCGCGCATCTCGTAGCCTCAAGGGGTGGCAAGAGCGCATTGAATTGGCTGAAAAACTCCAAGCTCAGGTCCTGACTGATTTGAAGATGTCTGCTGTTTTTCCAACCGATCACCCGCTGCATCCTGTTGCCCCTGGGGTGTTTTTCTCTACCGCGGCGTGTCAACTTTTGCGCTCGGCTGATGTGGTGTTGGCGCTTGATTGGTATGACTTGGCCGGCGCCCTCAAGCAAGCTTGGGGGGCAGAGGCCATTGGTTCTAAAGTCATCCAAGTCTCGCCTGATCAACTCTCGCATCGCGGCTGGAGCATGGACTATCAAGGCTTGCCGCCGGTTGACGTCTATATGTTGTGTGAAACAGACCCAGTGGTTCCTTTGCTGATTCAGCATGTTTTAGCAAGGGCTAAAGTTCAACCCTTGTCCAGACAAACCTTGCCAGAGGCTGACCCCGAAGTAGTCTCCATCAGAGCTTTGGCAGATGCCGTGAACTTTGCGACCGAAGGACTCGATGTTTGTTTTTCAGGCGTTCCTTTAGGTTGGAATGGACAGTATCGTCACTTTAACCATCCGATGGAATATATTGGTTTGAACGGCGGGGGAGGAATTGGGGCTGGACCGGGTATCTCCATCGGTTCTGCTTTGGCACTGAAAGGGACAGGACGAATTCCAATTGGTATTTTGGGTGATGGGGACTTCATGATGGGTGTGAGCGCTATTTGGACTGCTGCACACTATCACATCCCATGTCTGATCATCGTGGCCAACAATCGTTCTTACTTCAATGATGAAGTTCACCAAGAGCGTGTAGCCAATGAGCGCTTACGCCCCGTCGAGAACAAATGGGTTGGACAAAGAATTGATGATCCTGATATTGATCTGGCCATGATCGCTCGAGCTCAAGGCGCTTTGGGGTTGGGTCCTGTGAAAGACGCTAAAGAGCTCAATGCCGTGATCCAAGAGGGTATCCAAGGCGTAAAAGCTGGAAAAGTGTGCGTGATTGATGTGCGCGTGCTCCCAGGATATGACACCAACATGAGTGGATCCCAAGCCAGTCAAAAACGCTAATCAGACAAGGTCTATCAACCATGAATAATAACTTCGACGCCAATTACCATCATCTTTTACCAACCCAAAGAGATCTTTATTATGGAGGTGCTTGGCATAGGCCTCAAGGAGGCTATTTAGAGACCTTCAATCCAGCCACTGGTGAGAGCTTGGGCGCATGCGCGGATGGCAACACCAGTGATGTTGACTCGATGGTGAAAGCAGCGCAAGAAGGTTTTAAAACCTGGCGAAAAATGAAACCCCTCGACAGAGCAGGTTTGATGAAGAAGGTCGCGACGGTTCTCAGAGACAATGCCGACGATTTGGCCATGATCGATGCGGCGAACTGTGGTAACCCTATTCGGGAAATGAAAAACGATGCCCGTGTTGCGGCGGCCATGATTGATTACTCTGCTGGTTTGGTGACTGAAGTCAAAGGTGAAACCATTCCGATGGGGCCTGATGTGGTGAACATGACCGTTCGCGAGCCTTATGGTGTAGTGGGTCGTATCGTGGCTTACAACCACCCTATCATGTTCACGGCCGGCAAAATGGGCCCGCCCTTGGCAGCAGGCAATGTTGTGATCATGAAGCCCCCCCATCAAGCGCCATTGTCTTCTTACCGGATGATGGAGTTGATTCATGGCATCATGCCACCCGGTGTGATCAACCTCTTGAGCGCAGACCGTGAAGGCAGTAGTGCCTTGGTGGCGCACCCCAGCGTACCCCGTATTTCTCTCATTGGCAGTGTGCCCACTGGGAGAGCCATTGCCAAAGCAGGAGCAGATCGCTTGAAACATGTTACCCTAGAACTTGGCGGTAAAAATGCTTGTGTCATTTACCCTGATGCAGATTTGGAAAAAGCGGCCCATGCCGCCATTGACGGGATGAACTTTACTTGGTGCGGGCAATCTTGCGGTTCTACTTCGCGACTGTTTATCCATTCGTCTGTGTATGAACAAGTCATGAAGATGGCTTTAGAGCGAGTTGAGTTTTACCGACCCGGTTTGCCTACCGACATGGCAACCACCATGGGATGCATAGTATCAAAGCCACAATTTGACAAAATCATGTCCTACATTGATATTGCCAAGAACGAAGGCGCTACATTGGTATATGGTGGCTCGCGCCCAAGTTCTCCGGAGTTAATGCATGGGTTATTTATTGAGCCAACTATTTTCACCAACGTCAAGCAGTCGATGCGCATTGCCAATGAAGAGGTCTTCGGGCCAGTGCTTTCTGTGCTCAAGTGGGATAACGAGGAAGATCTATTTGAGCAAGTCAATTCTGTTGAATATGGCTTAACCGGTTCCATTTGGACCACCAATTTGGCCAACGCGCACCGTGCGGCATCTCGAATTGAATCGGGCTACATTTGGGTCAATAGCGTGAGCTCACATTTTTTGGGCGCCTCCTTTGGTGGATACAAGCAATCAGGCATTGGTCGTGAGGAGGGCGCTGATGAGCTGCTGAGTTTCTCGCAAGTTAAAAATATCAATATCAGGCTCTCAACTTAATCACTTTCTAGGGGAGAAAACAATGATGAACCGCAAGAGTTTCTTGGCTGCTGGTTTGGTGTCGGTTGTCACACCGTTTGAGATGGCTAAAGCGCAGCAGAGTTGGCCCACCAAAAGCATCAAGTTCATTGTTCCCCTCACACCTGGAGGCTCCAATGATTTACTGGCGCGGTTACTGGCTGAGAAAATGCAAATTAATTTTGGGCAATCCGTGGTCGTTGACAACAAGCCTGGAGCGGGCGGAAATATCGGTACTGAATATGTGGGTAAACAACCAGCAGATGGTTACACTATTTTGTTGTCTGCCAACACGCACGTGATGAATGTGAATTTTTTCAAGCAGTTGCCTTATGACCCGGTTAAGGACTTTCAGCCTATTTCTATGGTGGGTCTGATCCCCTTTGTTTTGACCGTCAATTCTCAGACACCGGTTAATAATTTAAATGAGTTTTTATCATTGGCCAAATCAAAAGGTAATTTTTCGTACGGCACAGCCGGTATCGGTACACCGCACCATTTGGCCGCTGAGTTACTTAAGTCCATGACGGGTATTGAGATGATTCATGTGCCATACAAAGGGGCCGCTGGCATTGTTCAAGCCCTGTTGTCAAACGAAATCACATGTACCATCGGTGCGATTAACTCATTGATTCCGCATATCAACAGCGGTAAATTAAAGGCCCTGGCTGTGGCTTCAAACAACAGAACCACTTTGTTGCCGGACGTGCCATCCATTGCGGAGGCAGGACCCTTGTCCGGATATGGATTGGATGTTTGGGCCGCGGTGCTGGCACCTGCAGGTACACCTCGATTCATTGTAGATCGTTTGAACAGTGAAATTGTCAAAATCATGAATGATCCACAAGTCATAAAAGAGCGTCTCTTTGTGGCTGGTATTGAGCCAATGACCAGTACACCAGAGCGTGCCATGGAGATCATTAAAGCTGATTTAATTAAGTATTCAAAAATTGCAAAAATGATCAATATCAAACCTGAATAAGTTTTTCGATTTCACTGTATTTTTTTGAGTCTTTCTCGCCAAATGCTTTCGATTTCGGGGTTTTTGCAGTGCACTGGCAATTCCCCACTTAAAATACGTGTGATATTTTCCTCGCCCGCTTTACCAAATGAGAGAAATACATCTTTAGTGTGACCCACCATGTGAGGTGTCAATATCACATTATCTAGTGTTCTGAGCAGACTATCGTTGGGCAGGGGCTCAATCACAAAGGTGTCTAGGGCAGCGCCCGCAATTTTTTTGTTTTTAAGGGCCTGATATAAAGCGTTTTCATCAATGGCTTCGCCTCTAGACGTATTGACCAAATAAGCTGTGGGTTTCATCAGTGAGAGAGCGCGTTCATTGATCATCCCCTTGGTCTCAGCGGTGATGCTTACAAACAAACCTACGATATCGCTTTGGCTGAGCACTGTATCTAAATCTGCCATCTGCACTCCTTTGGGTGCATCTTTTTGACTGACATAAGGGTCGTAAGCCATTAAGTGAACACCAAAGCCTGCCAGTCGTTCAACAACGCCCCTGGCAATTCGACCCAAACCCACCAAGCCCACCGTTCGTCCAAGCATCATCCGCGCCCAGATGTCAGTTGGATTAGGCCTTGGTCTTACCCGCTCACCAAGCAGCACCATTTGGGCGGCCTGGGGGTTGTACATGAGCATGAGCATGAGCATCACCGTCGCCTCTGCCATTCCAAGAAAGTTCTCTGGCGTGGCACCATGTCCAACAATGATCCCCAAGTCGTTGGCAGCGTCTACATCGACCGTCTCCAAGCCAATAGTCGGGTTCACAATGCCGCGCAATTTGGGCGCATACGCCATCATTTCTCGCGTACAAATATTTCTGGTCGAAAACATGGCCACTTCTGCACGCGAGAACCATTGATCCCAATACTCTTTGGGGAAAGATACTTTTTCACCGGGTCTCGACTCAGGTCCTCTGATGACTTCAATTCCACGGGCCTCTAGACGTTGCGTGATCTCATTGAATACATCGACCAACATGAAATCTTGAGGAATAAAAACGGTTCGTCCTTTAAAATCCATGTTAATCACTCCGGTTTGATATTGGTAGACTTAACGACCACCAGCCATTTTTCATACTCTGCGCTCATCAGTCTACGCATCTCTTTGGGAGAGGTTGGGTTGATGTCAAAACCTGCAACCGCCAAGCGCTCACGCACTTCGGGTGTATTCACAATAAGTCGTTGTTCTTCCGATAGTTTATTCAATATGGCCTCGGGTGTACCGCCAGTGGCCATTAAACCAAACCAATACACGGCTTCATATCCTGGCACTGTTTCGTTGACAGTCGGCATGTCTTTTAAAATGGGATTTCTTTGATGTTCACCTAAGGCGATGATACGAATTTTGCCGCTTGTATAGTGCGGTAACATGGAGTTCAAAGCGCCAAAGACCACATGAACTTGATTGGAGATGAGATCAGTCATCATGCCCGCAGCCCCTTTGTAGGGGATGTGGACCATTTGTGTGTTCGTTGTGCTCAAAAAAAGTTCTGTGAAAAGATGATGCGGCGTTCCAATACCAGGTGTTGCATAAGACAACTTACCAGTATTTTTCTTGGCGTAAGCAATCAGCTCGGCAACATTTTTGATGGGTAAACTTGTTGCTACAGCGATGCCTAGAGGAAGGGTTGCACCAAATCCAATAGGAGAAAGGTCTTTGTTGAAGTCATAGGTGATGTTTTTAGAAACCAAGGGCGCCATGGTTAATCCATTTTGTGCCAGAAGTAGTGTGTAGCCATCAGGTGCTGCTTTGGCTACAAAATCGGCGCCGATATTTCCGCCAGCTCCAGGCCGGTTGTCCACTATGACAGTTTGGCCCAAGCGCTCGGTTAATTTTTGTGCTATTTCTCTAGCATATACATCGTTTCCCCCTCCTGGCGTGAAGGGGACTACGATTTTTATTGGGCGGGTTGGGTAATCTTGGGCGCTGACATTGAATAGAACTGAACTCAGTGACAAGAAAAAACCCATGATCAAAAATGGCGTTTTCTTGCGTTCTCTTATTGGGCATGGCCTCATGTTTTGTCCTTTTTTAATTTTTATAGGTTCATCAAATCATCAGATGCAATAAATATCTACCATAGAAGGTAGATAGTCGTTTTGAATGATCGTTTTCTTCATTGCAATTCGCCAAGTGTCTTCGTGTTGACGCCAGGTGTATTGCGATGAGCCAAACAGCATGAATGTTTTTTTACTACGCGGATCAAAGACGTTGCATGTCCAAGAGTTTTTGGCTTTAATTTCACCTTGCTTTGATACTTCCTCGATCATGATGTTTGCACTCATATGAGTGGTTCTTCTGAGTGGTACAGAGGCGGGTGATTTGCGTGAAAGAATCCTCGCAACTCGGTCTTCGAGTCCAGCACGGGAGTTGTAATAAATATGGGACAACTGTGTCTGATGATCGGTGACCAACTCCTCCTCACTGATCCAAGCAGGAACCCAATACTCACAATCGCTGTGAAAGAGATCGAGCCATTCTTGCCAGCGTTTTTCATCCAAATAATTGTGGTCTTTTGAAATAAAATGCTTGGCGCTCACTAGTGCTGATTGAGGTTGTTCACTCATAGGTTTTACCTCCATGCATTCCAGCCTTCATCATTCTGGCCCACTCTCGATAAAGCGGGTGAAAACTCGTTTCGGATTGCACCATGAATCCACCATCAAGACTGGCTTTGGGTGAAAAGCCAAGTACCTTTGCGGTTTCACTTGCACCCTCTTGAACGCTCATCATGCCTCTGGCGTGGCCTTGCAACCAGTCAAGTTTGGAGGACTCAAATCCGCTTTGGCAGGTCTCATACGTGACCGTATCGTCCGGTGTCGCCAAGCCGCTGACATTGAAAAAATCTTCGAATTGTCTCAGTCGCCACGCCCTTTGATCGGCAGGCTCACCAATGGGTGCCAAGCACCAATAGCGCAGCTCGGTGAGATTGACCGACAAGGGTCTGAATGTGCGCATGAGCAAAGAGGTGGAGTCTGCAATTTGTAAATTCGGAAAGATGGACATATTGCGCATCTTGAGCATCCATTCAGCTCGATCTTTTCCCAATCGCTGCGTAATCGCCTCAATGCTGGGATAGATGGGGCGTTTTTTGACTTCCGCTTGATTGAGCCAAATCAAGGTGTGTCCATGATCAAAATGAAAATCGCCACCATGTTGAGAAAAACGTTTTTGCCAATCAAATTGTCTGGCCTCGATGTTGCCTTGTCCCACAGCTCTTTTGGCCATTAAATCTAAAAACCCGACATGGGTGGATGTCAAGTGGTAGGCATCCGTGCCGTTTTCAAGTTGTAACTTCCAGTTTCCTTCGTAGGCAAATTCAATGTTTCCCGGGATGAATTCCATTCCCCGCTCACCTTGGTCCATGGCCAAATCAATGAAGTATTTGAGTTCTCCCAAAAAATCCTCTAACGCTGGGACATTGGGATTCAGACTGCCAAAAATGAGTCCTTTGTAAACTGCTATTTTGCCAATAGGCAACAAGTCATGTGAATCAAAATCAAATGCCTCAGCGTATTGTGCGTGCTCTTTGTCTTTGATATCGGCCAATTTCCCATTCGAAGAATACACCCAGCCATGGTATGGACAACTGTGGTACTTGTTGTTACCTTTTTCAGTGCGTGTGAGCTTGGAGCCTTTGTGACGACAAGCGTTGATAAATGCCCGGATTTCATCCGAGCCGTCACGGGTGATCAATATCGGAGAGCGCGCTATATAGGTTGAAATCCAATCATGGGCCTTTGGTATTTGGCTTGTGAGTCCTAAAAAGGACCAAGTCTTGTTGAAAATATGCTCTATTTCTAATTCAAATACCTTGGGGTCTGAGTACACATTTTTATGGATTCGGAAAATACCCTCTTGCGGCCTGTCATCAACATATTGATATGGGTGGATCGGTTCAACTGAATTCATGGCGATCCTTAATTCAATAAGTCGGGTTGTTCGATCAGGACTTTTTCCATTAAAGGCTTCATGCTGTACCATCCAGACAGATGGGAGCCAACTTGTCGGCAGGCAAGGCTTGCAGTTTCATGGTCAATCTCAAAGGGAACACCAACGGAGCTGGCCAAAAAGAATTGTTCAAAGGCTCTCTCCATTCGAATAAACCAAAATATGGATTCTTCTAAACTGTGGCCAACCGTAAAAACACCGTGGTTGCGGCAAATGACCGCTTTTTTTGAACCCAATGCGTTGGCAATTCGACTGGCCTCCGAATCACTGGCCGCCACTCCATCATAACCATCGTACAGTGCGTGGTCTTCATAAAAAGAACAGGCCTCTTGACTAATGGGCGGCAGAGTACGACCAAGCGTTGCAAAAGCGGTTGAGAATCGCGAATGAGAGTGAGCCGCAGCAATGACATCAGGACGCAATTGATGAACACTTGAATGAATCGCATAAGCGGCCGCATTGATGGTGTGTTTACCTTCCTTGATATGTCCGTAGTGATCAACGAGCACCAAATCCGAAACCGTGATTCGACCAAAGTGAACACCCAGTGGGTTGACCCAAAAATGATCCTTGAGGATGGGATCACGAACGGTGATGTGCCCGCCGATTCCCGATTCCAATCCATGAAGGGCGAAAATTCGATAGGCTGCGGCTAAACGTTGTTTTCGGTGAAGTCGCTCCTCTTCAAGTGAGGAGAACACGGGCATAGGTGGCCACTTTAAGCCTTCTTTGGAAAGAGTTAATCCCAATTCTTTGTCGCTATTACCCATATGTGTAGTCCTCGCTCATTTACAACTCAATCAGCAATATTTCAGTTTAGAAGTTTCTGGTTGCTGCATCAAGCTTGATTGATCAATCAACCATGGTGGTTAATTCCCTCATAGGGGTCAGTGAATTGCGCTCTTGGCCTGATTTCAAAACCGGCGAGTCGTTGCTCCAAGATGTGTGCGACCCATCCTGCACTCCTACCCAATGCAAATAGAGCGCCCGCAGTTTGAGGCGCTAAATTCAAAGAGCGACTAATCAAGACCAATCCCGTTTCAATATTTGGATAAATACTGCACTTGTTTTCCAGAGCTTGCAAAGCCTTCAAAATCGATTGAGTCGGTAAATGATACGGCCCATTTTCATGCGCTAACTTCATCAACGCTTTAGATCTTGGATCCCCTAAAGGATAAAGTCGGTGGTTAAAGCCTTCAAGTCGTTGACCTTGTTCAATTTTCTCCAATACTTTGGTGACGACATCTTCGGGTTGGGGTGATGATGAAAACAGTGACTCTACACGATCGCAGCCTTTTCCAATACCGTAATGAACGTCCAGGGCCGCGCTGATGCAGGAATGAAATTGAGCGCCCCAAGAGGCTGCAATCCGGGCTGCAAATGTTGCCGGGTTGAGCTCGTGATCAGCTACCAAGACCAAGGCGCTATTGAGTGCACAAATGACAACGGGGTCCGCTGATAACCCTAGGGATCTGGCTAAGGTATCGGCAATGGATTCACCTGCCAGGGGCATCACATACGATTTTGTGGGCCCCAAGAAGCCAAAAACACCGGTCATCGCACTGATCAAGCGCCTTGCAGACAACACATCGGTTCGGGACAACTCATTGCGATCATGCAGGCTGCTCTCCGATATCCCAATACTCATGGTCGCTAGTGCCAATAATTGCAAGATGTGAATATTGGGGTGCAGTTGAAAGACGCATTCCAATGATTGCGGCACACTGCTGGGAATATTTTCGTTTTGCCAAACGACAGGCCCATCGCTCCAGTGGCCCGTCCATAAATATTCAGTCACGACTTCGAATGGCACATTTGCGCGAACAATGTCTGTGGCCAAGCGCCTTCTGTAGCGTGGGCCATCGGGTGTAATGGCCGTGATTGACGTTAAAATTACAGGATCACCCCAGCGCATGGCCCCCGCGGCAACTGGGCCGTGTCCAGCTCGAGCAGAGCTTTTTGCCTTTAAACGTTTGATGTCCTCAAGCGAGTAATGGCTTAAAGCATTGCCATTGAGCTTGATGCATCGGATCAACCCTCTACTCACATAAGAGTAGAGGGTTGAGCGCTTGACTTGCAAAATATCAAGCGCTTCCTCGCGCGTCAAATAGTCCACTGTCAGGTTCTTGGCTGAGCTTTGCGTCAAAACAGAGAAAGTTTGCTTTTCATTAATTGGCATGTGTATCCAAATTGAGCATCAACTTGCTGAGTTACTATAGAAAAATCACTTCTAGACTCTATGAGCAATGGATTGACTAAAAAATAGGTCAATACCCTAGTGTTTTAGGTCCGACTCCATGAACATTCCTCAAAAGAAAAAGGCCCACACCGGATACATGGTTTACAGATCGAAAGGATCACATACTTAACAGTTTTGATCCAAACGGTTTCTACACGGGGTCAAATCTATAGCTTTCTAATGGAACACTACTTAATGTCTTCAAAAGGGATTTGAGATAATAAACAATGTTGAATAATGCCGACGAAGTGCAAGCTTTTAAAATGCATAATAGACCTGGTGTATTTTTTAAACCTAATGATTTAACCGAGTACTTGATTTATTTTTAGACTTTTTAACCGATGACGCTCAATCCTTCCAATGCGGACAGTCTTGTCGAAACTCTTTTTAACAAAGGGGTTTCACATTATGAATCTGGAGAGCTGGATCAAGCTTTGGAGATCTTTCATGCACTCAGCAAAAAGGACCCCCTGCATTTTGATGCTCAATATTTGAAGGCGTTG
>Ga0114958_10003349_pt1 | contig 11476 bp, 15 predicted proteins | sample C_130208_EF_Meta_FD_89577 | JGI IMG/M metagenome (GOLD analysis project Ga0114958, IMG submission 89577) | Freshwater microbial communities from Lake Croche, Canada to study carbon cycling - C_130208_EF_MetaG | ecosystem: Environmental > Aquatic > Freshwater > Lake | place: Lake Croche, Canada... | reverse complement strand
CATTGCGTTTTCTTTCATGAATAGGACATCGTATTCAGAATCACACATTTTTTCATAAATTTTTGTTGTATTGCTGATTTTGTGTGGAGCGATATAGGGTTGAACGAACGTATTTGTTTTTCCGCGAACCAGTTCAGTCTTATCTGTAGCTTCAAATAAATAACCGGCAACACTCCACGTATTGTAAATGATGGAAGGTTTCAGGGGTGTAGTGGAAACCATATTATCAATTTCGCTCATTAAAATGGAACCGACTTTGAAATCGGTGATTACTTTTTGAATTGCTTTTTTGGTGCATTTGCCTTTATTTTTCATAGAGTGCATTTGTTTGAATGCATGCAAGATATAATGTTGGATCAGGCCAGGATTTTGACCACATTCAGTTAAAACCGTGGATTTTTTCGGGTACCGAGATGCGATTGATTGCACCATTTTTTGTTGACAATCGATTGATGTGCCCAACATGGCGTCATTGACATCTTCGATGCTAGTATTGATGTAGTGGAATCCGCGTAACAAACACATTTTGATGAAATAGTAGGTTACAGTTGATGTGGTGAGATCAATGATGATATCGTGTCTTTTAAATCCGAGAGAATCGACTAAATCTTTGAAATTGGTAGCGTCAACTGCAAGTACGATTTTTTTAAATCGGAGATTTGGCGTAAACGCATCTTTTGATTTGTCGACTAAAACAACCCTATTTTTATTAAAAACGAAATAATGACTAAAATAATGTAGAACGCATTTTGCGACTGCACCAAACCCTAGAAACATAATTTTTTTATTCTTGATATCCATTTATTATTTGTTTTATTTTTATATTAAATAAAATGAAAGTTATTTTAATTCTACATTACTTATTAAGCAATAATGAAGCTTACATTCATTTCTATTCAATGTCTAAAATTGAAAATTAAAATGAAAAAGGTAGAATAGAAAATGGACATTCACAAACAATTATCGAAAAGATTTCCGGATTTACTTTGCAATTACACGACCAAATGGTCTGAACCATTCGATTTTCTGTTACAGGAAGAATCGACTGTAATTGATATCGACAAGCAAGTCGAGTTGGAAAAAGTGATCAAAAAGACGAAAAGTGCCAATGAACATGGTTACAAAATGATTCGTATTTGTGGCCCTTTTGATATTACGAAACTTGAATTCAAAGACAAAAATCAATTTATTTGCAAGAACAACGAGTACGATTTAAATTCTAAAAAAGTGAATGAATTGAAAGAAATTGCAAAAAATGTAGGAATTCCTAAATCGTACACTTTAAAAAGAGAAGAACTGATTAAAATTCTAAGTTTATAAAACTGATTAAAAAAGAGAAAAAATTAAAAAAAAGAGAAATATGATTGTTGATATCACACCAATATTCTACGATTTTTTGGTAGACATTGCAGCACTAGACTACAGTGATTTGATCAATACATCTTTAATGATACAATTTATGCAGCACATAAACGTTCGAGACGAGTTTGTTGTTCATTACAAAGACACGTTGCATTTCAAGACGGTCGACGATTTGTTTTTTGGGAGCATGAATTACTTTAAAAAGAGGGGGATGCAAAATGAGTTTGAATTGATTGAATTTTGTATCAATAAAATGAGACAACATATCCATTTTGATGAGAATCTGGATGAGATTAACGATGTCATGTCTAGAATTAAATTCTAATTTATAATGGTTATCATTATAAAATGAAGTTTACAACAGATGGAAATATTCCGTACGAAAAAATAATTCTGTTTTTGAAGAGTCGGATGATACATTTCGTGTTCATTAGTAAGCCAAATCAAACTTTTTTCATGCTAAATTCACTTCGCATAAATTGTTACGATGATCATATGAGCATTGAACTGATTGATAAGAATGTCAAAAAAACGAAATGGTTTGAACATTTTTATACAGATTTATTGTTTGAAATTGGGGGAAAAATGTACCGTTCAAAATTATAAATATTGTAAAAATATTTATGTTAGGACTCATACAAATGGCTCTCTACCAATTTAATTAAATTCTTGTACGAAATTCGATCCATATCTTCATCCAAGACTTTCAACGTTTCGTCGGGAGTAAATGTAGGTTTCAAAAGATTGTTCTTTTTCAAGTATTGGTAAATGTAAAGACGGAGACGTACCAAACTGACTTTATCATCTGTTTTCCACAATTCCTTGTCCGAGAAAACAAGCGGCATTTGAATCCATTCGCTTTCGGTGTAACCTCTTTCAGTAGGAAGTTCGGATGGGTGCGGAATCCCGATTTTGTTCATCACGTATAAGAGTGGTTCTGATGGGTACAACATTCTGAATTTATTAAACTATAAATTCAGAAATTCAATTTTAGCGTTTTTGTTTTTTGGTCTTTGGTTCCGAACTCGCGCTACCCCAGAGTCCATCTACCAACCCGTTGGCGATGCATTCATCTGCGGTCCACCATTTGTCGCGGCTTAGAACTTCCTTGATTTTCTTGTCGTTCATTTTGGTGTTTTCGCGGTAGAGTTTGTAAAGCCGTTCCATGAATTTGGTATCATTTTCAAAATCGTCTTTGATTTCATCGTACTTTCCGTAGATTCCCGTAGAAAGTTGGTGAATCAACATGAACGAGTTTTCGGTAATGTATCGCTCATGACAGGCCATTGAGATGATGGTTCCAGCAGATGCATTTTGACCTTCAATGATGGATACAACAGGTACTCGAGAATTTTTGATGACGTCTACAACCCCGAATGCGGACAAGAGATCACCGCCCAACGTATTAATATGCAAGTGGATTTTAGGGGGAGGGATATCGTAATCAATTGACAATTTTAAAAGTTCTTTTCCTAAATCGTTTAGTTTACGGGATAAGTCAAGACAAGTTTCTTGGCTGACATCGGTATAGAAATAAACGTGATTCTTTTCACGTTCAGCGTTTTCAGGAGGTGCCATCATCATTTTTAATTGTTCCATCGGATTCTCGACTTGACCCATTACTTTGACTTTCTTTGATTTGAACATTTTATTTCAGTTCTTTCTTTTAGATTAAAAATTCAATTTTAATTTTGAAATCCTTGATTTTACATCTGTATTTTACCTAATTTTCAATATCGAATTTAAATCAAGAATAAAAATAGAGTGTTCCATTTGTGATTGGGTTTGGTTTGTTGTCTGACATGTCTTTTTTGGATTTCTCAATCATATCGTCGTATGTTCCAATCAATTCGATTTTCGTGCCTATATCGTTATAATTGTACCACGAATTTCCATTTTTTACAATTGATGTATAGTGCGCAAAATCATTGTGATGAATAACAATTCCAGTCAAATCTAGATGAGAATAATTTGGCGTGAATAAAGTTTTAGTGGGGTAGATTTTTGTTTTGTTGAATTTTCTGCCTTTCCTATTTACATAAAAAATGGCCAATTTATCTGGAATCCGTTTGACAATCTGGATTTTATGGGTATACTTCCACCCCTCCAAAGAAGATACATCTTTTTGTTTCACGAATTCTGTGATTGCATAATCGCGGTCGTCAAGATTTTCCAAAACGGAGGTAGAGATGATGATGATAGGTGAAGATGTATCTGTTGTTGTTGACGTTTGAAAAAAATCGACCATGTTGTTACTACCGTACGTGTAAGTGATTTGTTTTGAAATGAATTCCATACCGAAAATCCGAAACAAGAATTGCAAGAATTCACCTGCATCTTGCGTTTTCTTTGTGTGGAATTCGGTTAGACATTTACGGATGGTTTTTCTAAATTTTTTGCAATTTTTCGATTTCGTTTTTGTACCATGAAAAAATGAATCGATTTGAATCAATTCATTTCTAATTTTTTGAAGATACTTTGCATTCTTTTCAGCAGATTTGGCAGGATTACAGGGATACATTATCTCTGTCTCATTCAAAATGTACTTTTCCACCAATTCATTGGGTGTCAGCAAGAGACACAATAGGGTACTGTCTAGATAACAACTGTTCCCATTATATGTCAATGCATTGAATTTGGTTGGTTCAGATAAGATCGGTTCAATGATGGGAAAATTAAAAAAAGTCAGCAATTTAGATGGAATAGTTAGAGTTACACATAAGATCAGTAAAAAGAGATAGGCGAGAGACTTTAAATTATTTTTGTCCAGAAAAACCAACATCTTGTAATAGTCTATTTCAGGGAAAGAAATAATTTTAGTTTGAACTAGTCCGAGATCTTTATCAAGTTCAAACCCGATTTCTTGTAGCAATGAAAAGAAACCTTGTTTCTTTTTTGAAAATGGTTCAGAATAAAATGAGTTTTTCATTTTATTACATGCTAAATTATTTTCTGATTTTTTTTAGGTAGGATGTGCAAACCATACAAGAAGTCAACGTTTTTGATTCGGATACATTACTGTCATGTTTTGTAGCACATTCTTTGCATAGATGAGTAAATCCGTTTTTTGTTCGTTGTTTGCATGCCAGCAAAATTTCGCAAGAACCAATAAAATCTTCCATTCGAACAATGTTTTTACAATATTCACAGTAATTCCATTCTACGAGTTCAGATTCATGGATATTCTTATCGATTTCTTTTGTCTTGACACATTCTTCGCAATAACCCCAAATTCCGTCATAAAAACAGGTTTCATTTTTTTTACAAGAGTCACATTTCATTTTTTATTTGCTTTTTATTTGAATTTCAAAATTCAATTTTAATCCTAAAAAAAAATCTAATAATAAATGAAAAAAATTGCTATTGCTATCATTATAGCGATTTTATTAGCTTATTTGATAGTACATTTTTGTGGAGTAAGTTTAGATACAGAATCCATGAGAAATAAATTGGAAGTGATAAAAGAGAGTCTAAAAGAGACATACGTTGAAAAAAAAAAGATAAAAATTGTTACACTTGAAACAAGAGATATGGAATTGCTAACTTTACATAATAAAAATGTTTCAGAATATGCGCTCAAGCATGGTTATGAATATTTATTTTTGAAAGAGTATAACAATAAATTAAAATTACCTATTTATTGGTCAAAAATCCAACTTGTTTTGGAATTGCTACAGGATAAAACGAATGATTACGTGATGTGGATGGATAGCGATACGATGATATGTCATCCAGAAATACCTTTGGAATATATCATAAATCAAGATGATAAAAGCATATACATTGGTTTGGATTATCCGGCTACAGATAGGTACAATGCTGGTGTTTTTATTATCAAGAATGACGAGGACGGTAATAAATTTCTGAATGATTGTATACAGACCTATACATCCAGAGAAAAATGCATCGAAAATGTAGATGGAAAGATAGAGTACAAATTAAATGGTGGCTGGTCAGGAGAATGCTACGAACAAGGTATAATGAATGAATTACTTTTTTCGGCGTACGAAAAAAAATGTTGTTCACTTGATAAAATATTTTTGATGAATATAGGCTCACCAATCAGTGATACATTCATTTTACATTTGCATAGCGGTTTATCTAAAAACAAAGAAGATAATGCTGTTTTTTTTCAAAAAATATCAAATGGAGAAAGGATAGATACGAGTGTAAAAACACAATTTCAATATTTGGTAAAGAAATTTATTAAATTGTTTAATCCAGTTCCATATGTTATTTCATTGGTAAATTATTACAGATTTAATAGAGGCCATTACAATGATATTTATCCAACAACAAAACTTCTTTTAAAAAAGACAGATTATTTATCTGAAACAAAACCTAAATTTTTCCAGACCTATCACGATAAGAAGAAAATACCAAAATATGTATACGAAAATATTGCGACATATGCACCTGAATATAGTCATATTATTTTGGATGACAATGAAGCAGAAGTATTTTTAGATGAGTATTATCAACCGGAAGTTTTACATACATTCAGAATCTTAGAAAAAGGGGCACATAAGGCCGATTTATTGCGTTATTGTTTACTTTACGTATATGGAGGAGTTTATATGGACATACACAAAGAATTATTGGTTCCTGCAAGACAACTCTTTCCAGATAAAAACACGATTTACAGTACAATTGCGCATACTCGTAACCATATTACACAAGGATTAATTTCTACACCGGTAAGACATCCATTATTTTTGTCATTGATTTATTATATAGTGAAGACAGGTAATCCTTATGGTTATCATGATTTCTGTATGGATTTCAAGTACCAAGTTGAATTGGATTTGGGTACAGATGTGAAGAATGGTGCAAACAAGAGTAAAAATGTAGAGTACTATTTTTTGAATGAAAAATGTTCGACTGATACAATACTATGCAAAAAACTTGACAGTTATGGTCTATGTTGTGTAATATACGACAGGGGAAGACATGTTATTAATGCAAGAAGATCATGTTATCCGTGGTGAAATTTTTAATTAAAATTGTTCTACATTCCACATTTATTTCCGAAACATCTTTTGAAACATTTTACGCAGAGGTAAATTAGGATACATATCAATAAAAAGGAGATGATGTAAAACCATTTTGAATTTGGCATTACACATTTGATACACAAATCTTGTATAGACGAATAGTGTACTTTTTGTCCATAAATTGGTAGAAATGTTAAATTGATTTGATTCAAATCTAAAAGATTCGTCATGTACGGTTCTACCTGTACATCGATAGGAAACGCATTTTCAACTAATTTTTTACATAGCTGTTTAGAACAGATGTAAAAATGAGCTCCCCAGAATTTTGTTCCCCAATTTAGATTGTTAAAAGTAGTCATAGGTGATACAAATCCTCCATTTTGTTTTAAAAGTGATTCACTGATAATAGAAATTTCTGTGGGAGTGAGAGATCTATCTATGTTAACATCATCTTCAAGAATAATAATATTATCAAATTCATTCATACACATTTTCCATAGTTCATAGTGACTTAATGTACATCCAATTGCACCCATAGAAGGAATACCAGCAACTTCATTTCTATTAGAAATAATATCATTGTAACTACGTATGCTAATTATATTATCTCTTCTCAATTGCTTTGGATCAAATTGTTTTCCATTGACAGCTTTGAAAAAGTTTACATTGGTAAATCCTACATCTTTTAATTTTTTTTCAAGATCAGGTTTTACATTAAAACTAATGTAATATACTGGAATTGAAAAAATATTCATTTTATTAAAAAAAACATTTTAATAAAATGAAGTTAATTTTAGTAATTTTAATATTATACTACATTTTTATGGTTTGTTACATTTCAAGATCAATTTCAAATCAAAAATTTCCAGAGTACAATAAGTACAAAGAAAGAAAAAATAGTAAAATTCCAAATGTCATTTATACCTATTGGCATGACGGAGATTTCCCGCCACTAGTTAGTAAATGTATTCAGTCTTGGAAAAGACATAATCCAGAATATACTATCGTAGTATTATCAAAAGACAATTTACAACAATACATTCCATTTGATATTAATCAATTGCGTTTTGCAAATACCCAACAACAAAAATCCGACTTTATTCGTATCTATGTATTGGCGGAATACGGGGGTATATGGTTAGATGCAAGTATTTACTTGAATCAATCATTAGACTGGATTCATTCTTATCAATTCAATGAAAATTCCGAATTTGTAGGGTATAAAATAAATGCATTTACAAAGACTGTTGCTGTAATAGAAAACTGGTTTTTAGCATGTGTACCAAAATCCAAATTTATGAATGACTGGAAAGATGTTTTTTATACCATGAACAATTACGATTCAATCGAAAATTATGTAAACTCGATTAAAGAGACTACAGATTTACAAAACATTCCATCTTATTATCTTACATACTTGACAATGCATGTTGCTTGTCAGTATGTCTTACAACATAATAACTACAATTTAAGTATATTAGAAGCAGAAAAAGGTCCATTTTTGTATTTAGAAAAAATATATTGGAATCATCTTTATTTTATTCCTATTATAAGTATACATAAAGGAAAAGAATCTCCTGTTGTAAAGTACAGGAAGGGGGAAAGAATTATACTGGAGAAATTGTACTTGACAAATTTTCTGGATTAGAGAAAAAAATAGATAAAGAATAATAAGGTTAAAAAAAGTAGTTTCAATTTAATATTTTTCATGAACAATATTAATAATAGGCAAAAAATAGTAAAAATTTTAGTGTAAGGGTAGGTGTAATAAAAATATTTTTGAGACATTTCGACATCAGACATCACAAATGTTGCATCATCCATGTTTTTTATGGCAGATTTAAGATGATGTAAACGATCTTCTTTAGAGTATGGAATTTTTAGACCATTTTTATCAACTATTTCAACTGATGTAAAAGGAGGTTTGTACATATCATCGTCATTTTTCAAGAAATTGATTTCAGCTTCAATTTCATCATAATCATCTGTATTAAAATAACAATCGTGATTGTCTTTATAGTCTCTTAAAAGTACCGTAAAACATTCTTTGAATGAAGTTAAGGAGGGCGATAAAGAATCTTTTTTCCATCCCATTTTATTTACTGAAAATTAATAAAAATGATTCGTATCCATTTTCTTGTAACTGGTCGATGACGTCAGAAGGACGATGTCTAAATAGTTTGTTTGTTTTAATAATGTTATTATTCACTAAAATATCACCCGTAAGTAGTGTACAATAAGTTATTTTTTTAAAATATAGATCAATGAATGAAGTTTTTGGTATGATATATTCTTGGTTTATAGGACTTCGAAGTATTCTCATTACTTGCACATTAGAAGTTAATAAATATTCCATCAAAGGAGTCTTTGTAACGTACCATTTTTGTTCTCCGCCTGAAAAGATATCATAGCCCATTTGAACGTACAAAATGCGTTTATCATTGATGCAATATGGTAAAGCATCGATGACATACTTTTCACCATTTTCTTCAATAATCATCATCAAATGTATCAAGCTAAAATTAAAATATACGAGATGATTTCGTTCGTTAGTAAAATCAACATTATTGACAATATCACCATGTTGAAGTTCTTTGTAAAGTTGTTCTTTGTTGTAACGAGGAATATCCGGATTATTCTTGTAAAAATAACATTTCTTTTCATAAGAAAATTGAAAAATGCTGAAAAGTACAAGGAACAAGATGAATCCTAAAAATCTGAAATGTTGTACCAAAACAAAAAGTAGAATTAAAAAAAGTAAATAAATGACAATCATTTATTACACCAAAAAAATTAAAATTCCAAATCAATCTTGCTACTTACAGGATTATGATCGCTATATGGACTCTGAATAGTTACAGGATCCATTCTTAAATTCCCACCCGTAATAAAATAATCAAACACCAATCCTTCGTACCCTTTTGCAGGACTTGATTGTGATTTACTGGTTTTGAAATCAATATAAATGGTCGGATCAGATGGGTAAAAAACTTGCAATCGATGTCTTGTTTTCAGATCCTCGATATCAATATTGAAATCGCCTCCAATAATGTACGTATCCAATTTTTCAACATATTTCAATAATTCCTTCAATTGCAAAAACGCGTGTTGGTCATACCTTTCGTGGTCACACGATTGTAGATGTGTATTGATAACTGTAAGCGGTTTACCGTTTACGTCCATGGTGGCTGTCAAGAATCCTTTTTCGGTGAGACAATCGAGCGTTTTTGCGTTGTAGTTGACGTATGGTACGAATTTGTAATCGATGATAGGGTATTTAGATAAGATGACCAACCCGCTGTTTACAATTGTTATCCCTTTCATTTTACTTCGACAGATGTAGTAGTGCGGAAAATAAGATTCCAGAGAAGAAAAAAGTTCATCGTAACATTCCTGGATAAGAATAATGGAATGATTGTCCATTTCAGCAATTGTTTTCAGAGTTTTGAAAGACCACGGAAATTTTTGAATGTTGTAGGTAAGGATAGATGGTAACACATTTTGCATATTTTTAGATGGGGTGTATAATTCTTTAATGGTTTTTTGATAAGCGATCCATCCAAAAACAATGATAAATAATGGTAATAAAATATAAATGATAATCATTTATAATTAAAAAAATTTTAAAGTTCTTTTTTTCTTTCATTGATGATGTAATCGATCTCATTTTTCATTTCCTTAACATTGAATAACTGAAACGTTTCATTTTCGGGATACAAGATTACCAGAACCATTTCTACGATAGAAAGACCGTAAAGTGTCTCTAAAATCCTCTTGTAAATGTTCAACTGGATTGAGTAATGATTGAAATTGCAATTATCTAGTTGAAATGGGCCTAGACCTTTCTCGAATTTATTTTCCATCTTGATTTCCTTGCTCCGTTTCCAATCGTACAAGGCGTATTTACCTTCTTCACCATTGATGCTGTACAACATATCCAATTGTCCCGCCAATTTCAGGTCGCTTCGGAAAATGCTCCATTCGGTTCGGTATGGCGTCAAACGATGTTTTATCGTTTCATGAAACGCCAAAAAGTGAAGAAATTCAGGATCGGGTGTTTCGTACATGTATTCCATATCGTCATTGTAAAACAATTCGATCGATTTATGCATTTTTGTGCCTTTACCGCTCGCCGATTTCCCGTTTTCATTCCACAATGATTTAATTTCTTGGTCTGTCATACCCTTATACTTTTCTGAAAGACCATTTTTGCTATTGCGCATCTTTTTAATGACATCATCGGCATTAAATTGCGGAAAATGGTGATGAATTAAAGTGGTTACACTAATTACACCGTCACTTGACCCATCAATTTTGTAAGTATGAGTTGCTTCATCAAACGAAATCCTGGAATCACGTTCATGAGGATGTTTCTGAGATAAGTATAAAGTCATCTTTATTCTCTTGGGTTTGTTTAAAAGTAATCAATTTTAAATTTTTTGAAATGTAGTTCATGAAGGGGTAAATGAACAAATAATTCACTGGACGAACCATTGCATATGAAGTCATTTCAATGCACATAGGAGCAAAAGCCGGTGTTATTCCTACATACGAAACTAAATATCCGGATGCAACTTTGGCGATAGGTGCACTGAATAAATAAGTTACCATATGAATCAAAAAACTCATTTATTAGATGAAAAATTAAATTGTAACAACTTGGTCAAATGCGCCGGTATTGACCTGATGTGCTACACAAAGTATCAATTTTCCTTTGTATTTTTCTTTGAGCGTTTCAATTACCGTATCTGATGTTTCGCTATCCAAAGAAGAAATGCATTCGTCTAACAATAAAATACGGCTTTGAACCAATTCAGAGAAAGCGAGTGTAAATGCCAGATTGATACGATCACGTTGTCCTCCCGATAAAAAATCCAGGTCGCCTTTAATGGTATGATATTGAACTTCAAAAAATAAGCCGGTCTTATCTTTACCCGACTTCAATTCTTTGTTGGTGACAAGATTTACTCGTATATCTTCATCTGGAAAAAAGTCTTCGATGTACATATTGGCGTGTTGATTTAAACTGTCAATAAAATCAAAAATGGATCGTGTTTCTGCCTCTTTTACAAAATAAAGTAATTTTTCGTAACATTTGATTTCGTCCATTAGATAGTCTT
>Ga0114958_10003344_pt1 | contig 11483 bp, 16 predicted proteins | sample C_130208_EF_Meta_FD_89577 | JGI IMG/M metagenome (GOLD analysis project Ga0114958, IMG submission 89577) | Freshwater microbial communities from Lake Croche, Canada to study carbon cycling - C_130208_EF_MetaG | ecosystem: Environmental > Aquatic > Freshwater > Lake | place: Lake Croche, Canada... | reverse complement strand
CCGATTTTAGGGCCGCTTGGTAGTGCGAATGAGCGTGGGCATCGGAAGTCACCCGCGTGACAGGAATGTGCTGAATGGCTCCCTTGGCTGAAGGCATTTTGCCACCAGACGGAAAAACGTGGTATTCCAAAGGAGCGTTGCCACTCTTAAACGCGCTGAGCGTTTTCTCAAAAGACTGCCCGTGCTTGTAAAGTTCCCCATGCAGAATAGCGTCCGGGTTCTTTTTGAAGTGCCGCGCCAACTGAGCGTGGATATGGGGCTGGGTGTGGATCGACAACCCCGATTTAGAAAACAACCCTTCCCGAGTTGCTCGCGCATACACCCCGTCGAGTTTTGGCGAAACCAAACTACCTTCTGGGATGGGCGTGTTTTTGTACGTGTCCACTAATTTGGAAATTGAAACTGAGCCTCCTCCGCACGGGGCTCTTCTTCCACTGGGGCAGCGTCAACCGGCGCGTCCCTCATAAAGCCAAACGCCTTTTGAGAGTCGGCTTCCTTCATGGCCTCATCCTCTAAAATTCCTCCCGCCAAAGCCATCACCAGCCCCATCAGTTCGCAATCCCGCAAATGGTTATCTTTACGCACTTGCTTCCAGAAGTGAACCAAACGGCCCGTTAATGGTGCTATGCGCGTTGTTTTTATCTCAGCGTTTAACTGTCGTATGTACTCGTTAGTCACCGTGCTCGGGACATGGAACTTCGTCGGCAACGTGTGCCGCATAATTTCCAACCGATCTTTGAGCCGGTCATTACTCCAGTAAATGTACATGGCCCGCTTGTTGCCCTCCGATTGGTACACCGTGCCAAGATGCGGATCACGGTTTTGCACCGGGGAAAAATCTCGGATAATCCGTGCGCCATTGCCTAACGAATGAATGAACCCTTTCTTGTCGCTGCCCCACAGGCCGCGCCAACCGTTCTTCACAATCAGCTTGGCCGCTTGGTTTGGCCGGTGCGCCATATCGACTCCGACTCGTTTCGGTTCGACTTTGTGTTCCAGCGCGAGTGCCTCCAACTCTTCAGGGGTTTCGACCCTATCCGCGTACATCAGCCAGCTTTCACTGCCTCGGCCCCAATACCGCACTGTCGCCCAGTAATGTCCCTCTTGGCAATCCACCGTCATGACAGGGATGCGTTCACTGGGCAAATCGCCTAGCGCAAAGATCGTGGTATTGAGCGGCTCGTCGTCAATGGCTCGCTCATTGTCCCACGTTTCCGCGAGCGTCGAGTTCACAAAAGCGTGCCGCCTCGTGATGCTTCCCTTGGTTTGCAGCCATTTGACCGCCAAGTTCCCCCACGCCGTCTCCTTGAGGGCCGCATACAACGAGTTCAGGTGGTACGAACGCCGCCCAGGTGGGGCGTTCAAGTTGTGCGGACGCCACTCCCCGTCGCGCAACATAGCCGTCTTTTGGCCGTCGCGGATGTGGTACTCACAGTTTTGGCAGCGGTAGTACGTGTTGGCTCGTACTAACTCCATGTTCCATTCTCCGTCCACCTTGCTTTCGTCTTCCGACTTGTCCCACCAGCGCACATTCGGCCACTCCAGCCGTATCATTTCTTTACAGTTTGGACACGGGAGATAGAAAAACCGCTGATCGCCGGTCAGAAACTCACGCCAAATTTCCCCATGCACCGTCGTCGGAGTAGAGGTCTTTACCCGCAAAGGATAAGGAAAGGTTTTAGTTCTTTCCTCCGCGTTCTGCAACGCACCCGCCTCCTTGTCGCCCTTTAGCTCAAACTTGTCCACCTCATCCATAAGGAGCAGTCCGCAGGGCCGAGAGGCCAAATTGGCAGGAGAGTTGCTGCCCACGAAGGTCAGGGTGTTCTTCGTGAAAAATTGCTCCATCGTCTTCCACAAGTGCCTATCGGCGGGCTTTTGAGCGGCCAGCGGCGCACAGTTGTCGATAAACGGTTGCCATCGGTTTCGCGAAAACGACTTGCAGAGGTCAGCGTTGGGCATCACCCAAAGCGTATTCATGCTGTCGTTGCAAATCTTGTAGGCCGTTCCCCCCATGATGGTCATGGTTTTACTCGTCTGCGTGCCCCAGCACAGCGACAGGTCGGTCACAGCCCGATTGCGAAAGCACTCCAGCGGCTCTCGCACATACGGACGCAGAATTGTTCGGAACAACCCCGGCGTGGCCGTTTCGCGTTCGGTCAGGGCAACGTACTTTTCCAGCCACTGCCACACCGGCATATCCGGGGCGCGGTCAAAAATAGAGTACAACGCATCCGTGAGGGCCGTCAGGCCGGGAGCGTCAGGACGTGACGCGCTCATAGGTCAGCTGGATTTGCTCAATGAGTGCCTCTATCCCCTCAGAAAGCACCATCTCAGCCAGAATTTCATCCGAAGGGTTCACTTTCATGGCGAACTGCTTTGGCATGGAGCGCAACAGCGAAATGATCGAGGAGGCGAGCTTCGCCATTTCAGCCTTAGCGGCCTCCGCAGTGATGAGTTCCCCGCGCTCTTTCTGTTGTTTGATAATGGCAGCTTCAGTCTCGACCCGATTTTGGTGCGCCTTGTTGTACGAGTTTACGAAATTTTGGGACGCGGTGCTCGTCGCCTTGTCGATCACCGCCGCCGCGCACAGCTCCTCGACAGTAATCGCCATGAGCAGACTGTCCTGTAGTGTGCGGAGCCTGACCCGCTTTTTCTTACTGTAAGAATTTTCAGGCTTAGGCTCCCCCGAAGGTGTTGCGCCATCCTTTACCTTGCCCTTGGATCCGATTCCATTGACCGCGTTCGCCTCGCGCCACGCCGTCGCCGCCTCCACGCTGGAAATATCCAGTCCCTTTTTAATTAGTTTGTAAACGTAAGCACGGGACGTCCCCCACGCAGCGGCAATCACCGCCGGGGTTACAGAAGTTACAGGTTCCGAGGTTTCAGGACACAATCCAAGCGCAACCTGTCAACTAAACCGTCACCCATAAGATAACCACAGATTCCCTACGGGAAGACCTGTCTGTAACCCATCAAATAGATTCCTTTTCCACGGTGGTGGTAAATTTTTACTTCATGCACGCGCCCACTGCATAGGTTGCATAGGTCGACACAGGTCGTAAAAAAAACAGCCGCCTACAGGTGCGATTTCATAACCTACTAAACATCAAGGCCCGCGTTGCCGTCGATCCACTAGAAAGCATAGGTCACATAGGTTTACCGCCATTTTCACCCTGTTCTATAAAAATAGAAGAGTTTTCCAGAAAACCCGCTCCCTCTTATGCGGAGGAAAGAAAAACCTATGTCTACCTATGTAACCTATGCTTTGAATAAGGTAAGTGGTTCAAGATCAGAGATAAAAAAGTGCATAGGTCTGAATTTCAAAAAAACACGACCTATGTGACCTATGCGCTCACACTAAAAAGTAGGGTAAAGGGAAACAAAAAGGCGGCTCCAGCGAAATGCCAGAGCCGCCCTAAATCTTCAATCAATGATAAGCACTACTTATTCAAATCAACCCCAAACGCAGTGGTTTTCTCTAACACATACCGCCGGGACCGTCCCGTGCCTCGTGTGGATAACAAATAAATGTTTTCTCCAAACGTAAACCTACGCCCGCCTGAAGCCATATCCGGCGCATAGCGCGAAAACAGTTTACCCAAGCGACTTCGCCCCTCACTACTCAACACCATTGTATCATCCTTTTCCTTCCCATCCATCGCCCAAGGAAACAATTCTTCGTCAAAGCAGATTTTAACCAATTCATCAAAGCGAAACTCTAAACGAGTGCCGCCACCAAACGAAAACTCCGACATCAAGCGCACAAGAGTCGTAATGTCTCGCTTCTCATTATCTCCAGCAGTGGCAATACTCGCTCGCTCCAAACAATTCCCAAACCCTGACGCTGCCACAATGCCCCCAATAATGTTACCCCACGCCTCAAACCCCAAAAGGGGCTTGTAGCCAAAACTTGAGGCATTGGGCCGACCCGCCACCTCAACCCAGTGACGCACCATCACTGCGAGGCAACTCAACATCTTGATGCGATTGGCTCGATCCAAGAGCCACGGCTCATCAATAATGACGCTTGTTTCGCGATCCTGCACCTCGGCATCCGCTACAAACAGGTTCACGAGTAGGCACCGATACGAAATGTCACTGCTCACCGTACAATCGTTTCCTGTGATAAACACCGTGACCGAGTTATTGACGGTAAAAGTGCGCGTTTGGCCCAAAATACGCCCCGTCCATTGCGGTGAAGTCATCAACGCCTCAATCGTAGGCGACTGAAGGAACCCCTTACAGTTATCGAAGCAAATGTACGTCTTCGCCTCCAACAACTGAGCATCCACGACTTTGGTAATCTCTTCCTCGGAACTCTTCCAAGTTTGAGCCGCCATCCCGCCATGCACCGGGCACAGGGCCATCTTCGCCAGCAATGTCTTCCCAGAACGCTGAGAGTTCGCGTTGTAAATGAAACCCATGCGATTTGCGCCTTTTGGCAGGATATGAACGCAAAATTGCGACAGCATCGCTGCTATCTGCACAGCCAGCGAGCGGCTTTGCCACACCCCGTGCTCGTCTTGCCTCCAGTCCCCAAATGGGAACTCTTTGTAGAGGTCGCGTAAATAATCCGTCGCCTCCTGCAACGTCATTGCGTGATCGTAAATACTCTTAGTTTGGTCAAACATTCTATTCCTCCTCTAATTCCAGCACCGCGTAAATTTCCATCATCGTCGCCTTAAACAGCACAAAAGCGAACGTACCCACCTTCATATGCTCGCGCTTCTCCCAGATGAAATCGCATAACGACGCAATTTTGGACATTTGCGCGGTCAATTTTTGCACCCGGTCGTTGGCTTGCTCCAACAGAGCCGCTTGTCCCGAGTTTTGCATCCTGAGATCATGCAATGAATCCCGCTCCACCAGTTCGTTCGGCGCACTCATTTTGTATTCCATTCCATAAATCGCTCAGTTAAATCACTTAGATCGCAGTCAATTCTATAATTAAACAACCTCGGCTGCGGAATACCCAGATTACCCAAAAAGCGGTGTAATACCGTTGGTGTCCACCAATCCATCGGATCACTCATACTGCTTCCCCCTTTACGTTATTTAATAGAGCCGCTTGATCTTTCATTCTGCATCCTCCCAAAGTCCCAGCGTCCTCAAAAACGCCTCTGCGCGTTCGCGGGCTGTTGCGTGTGTTGCCATCATGTGCTCATCTGTGCTCCAGTCTTCACTTCTGTTTTCCAAGTGCCAAACGTAAGTGGCAATCTGCTCATATCCTTTTAACACCTTTTCCGCCCCATGCATTGCGTTGAGGTCGTTGCACCAGTCCCACAATTCTGGGTAAGTGCAATCAATCCCATTGGTCGTCCACATGTAAACGCCATCTTCTTTGCGCCACCCACACGCCGTGGCGATGGCCGCGTTGATTTCTTGTGTAGTCATTTTGCCTCCTCCCAAAGTCCCAGCGTCCGCAAAAACGCCTCTGCGCGTTGGCGGGCTGTTGCGGTTACATGCGGAAACGAACCGTAAGCGTAATAAATTCCTGATTTAGCGTCGATGCTAACCAGTTCAACCAACAAAGCCGCATATTCCGGCTTTGACTTTTTTATGATTTTCTCAGCCTCGTGCATGGCGTTTAGGTCGTTGCAGTAGTTTTGGTAAGTTATTATTGGATTGCCATGTTCATTCCAGCAAATACCATGATCCAAATCAGGCATCCACCCACACGCCTCCGCTATCGCAGCGTTAATTTGTTCGTCGCTCATTTGCCCTTTTTTGCTGCTGCGATTAATGCGTCTGCCTGTTCGATCCACCATTTGTTGTTCTCTCTGCAACTTCTCCAACCTAACGCGAAGCTCCTTACGCTCCGCAATAATGTAAGACAAAGTCGTTGCGGCTTTTACGTCGACTGGGCCAATCAAAAAACCAAATTCATCCGCGACATACACCCTGCCATTGTTTGAAACAACTTCACCCACCGAAAAACCCCCACGCTTTGGTGGCTCAGACGAGCACGTATGCTCGGGCGAAAATACAGGCTCGCTCATTTCGCCTCCTTTACTGCCACTTCCAATCGCTGAATAAATTTCTCCAGCAGTAAGTTCAGTGCATAGTTCTGAACCACTAAAGCTCTTACTTGTGCCTGGGGCTCTCCCTCTGGGATAACCTTAAAGTTCTTTGCCCAATCCATTAAAAATTCTTCTAAATTACTCATTATTTTCCTCCGTGTTTGTGTTAAAAAGTTCATCCGCTTTACTTGCCTTTAACTTAAAAGCACCACCTAAATCTGGCGCGGATTCCATCATCGCTCTGGCGTAATACGCACAGTAATTATTGTTTAGTTTGTACGGCTCCTCATCTTCCGTCTCCACCCAGTATTGCCAACGTAAGACCTCAAACAGCATTCCAATGCCGAGCTTGCGTTTCGTGCCTTTGCGCACCTTCCTCGCCATTTCAATGAGGTACTCCATAACGTGCGGATTACGGGCGTGAAAATCCGTCCACTGCTCTGCCACCGAGCGACGGCCAGACGCATCAGGGGCATTTTGGTCGAAACAAAACTCATCTTGCATCCCTACCTCCCTTCTTCGCCGCCCTGGTGGTGTGCCAACTCTCCAATCTTACAGTTTCAGCACACACCTTAGAGCACGTAAGCGCGTTAAGACTGCTCACCAATTTTCCACAGTGGCATTTCTTTGGCTCCTTTACCCCCCGCATCCGCAACTGTTTCGCGGTGTGAATTTGACTGCGATACACCGCTCCACAATCAACTGAACACGTTTTGACGTCTTGATTTTTGCGACGAGAAAACACCTGGGTACAGATCACACATTCCACCTGTTCCAACGGCCAAGTCTGGGGCTTTTCAGGCTCAGTTGGAGCCATAGGCTCCTCCACCCAAATCAAACCAGCCCGTTTAGCCTCAGCCATCACAGAGGCAAACGCCTCGGGATTAAATACCTCTTGCTTCTCCCCAAGCGTCTGATGGCTCAGACACATTTTCCCCTCTTCCCGCGCCTTTCGCATCGCGATAGCGATCTCTTGCACATTCACAACGCGCTTTACGCGCATGAGCGGCGTGCTCGACCTGTACCCAATCAACTGCGACCCATTTTTGGTGCCCGAAACGTAGTGCCCCATAATTAAAAAGGCACCTCGTCGGTTGGATCCACCTCACTTGTCTCTACTGCGCGGGCGGGTTTCGCCTTAGCCTCAGAGCCCCCGGAGCCCAAGAGCCGCAAAGTTTCCCCAATGACTTTGAGTTTCGTGCGCTTCTTTCCCGTGTCCTTGTCCTCCCACGATTCCAACGCCAGCCGCCCTTCCAAATACACTTGCCGCCCCTTTTTCAGATACTCACCGGCGACCTCAGCGGTACGCCCAAAGAAAGTGACCTCCACATACGTCACTTCTTCTTTTTTTTGCCCCGCGTCGGCCAACCAGCTCCGATTCAAAGCTAGGGAGAGTTCAGCAACCGCGCTGCCCTTTTTCGTGTATTTAATGTCGGGATCGCGTGTGAGGTTCCCGAGCCCAGTCCACCTATTGATGTCGTTCATTTTGTTTTTGTTCTAAAAGGTTTTCTAAAAGTTTTTTGTAGGTATCCCGCTCCAAGGTGACGGATTCCAACGAGTCGATTAACCGCTTATTCTGAGCTATGAGTTGGAGCTGAACCTCTAATGTGTCGATTAACTCATCCATTTTATTCATGGCCTTCTCTGATGGTTACAAACCCACACCACTTGCACTCCGAGCGCGTGCGACCCGTAAACAAACTGGTGCCCACGCACTCCAGCGCCACTCGGTCACAGCACTCGCAACGCTCAAACTGCTCCCCCGTGCGGGGCTTCTCCTCCCGAGAGCGGCGAATGGCCTGTCTGCGCTGTTTTTCTCGGCGCAGATACCAAGTCGCTTTGTCCAAATCCTCGTCGGAATCGGGAATCTTGTGGTCGAGCCGCAAGATATACTTAATGCAATTCCCTAAGTTAAACGGGAGCCATTCACAGACTTGAATCGCCTCAATGCCGCCGGGTAATTGGTAGTGTTTAGGGTGGTCTACGTTGCTCATTTTTTCGGTTCGTACAAATTTTCAATCAATTCCTCCAAGCCACAGGTGCAGGGGATGACAAAATCCCCCACCTTCCAGCGATGCCCGCAATCTCCTGCGTGTTGGAGAAAGGGACGGAGGATTGCCAAGAGCGTCTGTATGGTGTGGTGACTCGTGCCGGGTTTATCATCTTGTTCTGTCATGTTGTTTTCTGCGGATAACCGAAAGAGTTTGCCCTTCGCCACGCGCCTTGAAGTACGCCTTCAAACCAGCGATAACGTCGGAAAATCCTCCTCTACTGCGATTTAGAGATGTTTTTTGCATCAAATTTTGAATGTGAGCGTCTTGGACTCAGCCGAATACCCTTCTGGCAACTCCGCGTAAAAACCCTGCGGCGTAAGCACAGGCAGCGGCACATAATGGCACTGCTCGATGTCGTTCAGTTCAGGCCAGAAATCCCACGACGCCAAAATCCCCACCGCCGCTTCCTTGGGTAACGTCCTAGCGACCTCGTAGTACTCTTTCTGGTCGTTCTGCCGCGTTTTGAAAAAGTACGCGTGCCGCTCCACCCACGTTCTGAATGCGTCGGCCTCCATGACTTGAAGCCGTTGCTTTTCGGTGTAAATCACCACCACAACCGAGTCTCGGCGGTACAGCCCCTTATCCTTAACCGCCGTAAGCACCGCCTCCGCGCACTCTTTAAGCCGCGCATCATCGCCGGGGATTTCGATCTTTGGCAGGTTGCCAAACTGCGTCGAAAGAGCGCCATTGATGATGTCTGAGATTTGAATGACCGCGCTCATTTGCCCTCCCTCCACAACTGCCAAACCCCCGCAAGCCGAGTGAGCATCGCCGCCTCATCCACTCCTCGCTGTACCCAATGCGCCACCCACATCTTCAATGTCGCCTTCGCTGGAGGGCGGGATTTTAGCTGCGTGATAAAGGCGCAAAGAAGCCCCACTTCCCCAAGGTCGCGAGCGTGAAACTTAGCCCATTGCCAAAAGCTACGTTTCGTAGTTTTCGCTTCCGAAATTCGAGACACGACTTTTGCCGCCGAGATGGGCGCACGCTTGCCTAAGTTAAGTTTTTTTAGAAAAAACGCTTGGAGTTGAATCTTCGTGATTTGCCCCGTCTTGGTGAGGTCGTTAAAATCCTTGCAATTCTGCGCCGTAGGCAGAAACGAGAACACCCGACGCACCTTGCCCTCTAACTGAGCGAGGAACCCCTCAGCTTGCCACCAAGCCGCGCCCGCTGCGTCCTTGTCCGCAATCGCGAACACTGTGACAGTGCCGCGCAGCGGATAAGCCCGCATGAGAAGCTTCCAGCTTGTCGAACCGCGCAGACCAATAAGAGCCACCGTTTTGGGCCACTCCTTGTCCCACTCCATCAAGTCCGCAAGAGCACCGGCGTCCCACTGCCCTTCACACACAAACCAAATGGTTGCCGTGGCGGGATTCCCAATCACAAAAGGCCACGCGCCCACCCCATTCGGCAGGGACTCACTCGCTGAGGGCACATACCGCCAGCTTTGGCGGGCGTCAGGATTACCAGTCGAGTTGGGCTCTAGCCGCAAATGCACACCCACGGGAGTCAGCCCCAATTCAGGCAAAGGTGCCTTTACCAAAAACCCCACGCGCTGCTGGCCGTAGTAAGGCATCAGCCCCATAAGCCCCTCCGAGCACAACCAAGCCACAAACTCGGGCCTGTAGCCACGCCAGTGGGCTATCGAGGCTCTCCACGCCTCATTTTGCTGCAACCTCTCCACACCGCGCCCCCAGTCATGCGCACGCTCGGGACTCATGGCGGGAGGAAACCAGTTCACATCACGCACCACCGGCACCATCGACTTCACCACGCTTGGCGAGGGGTCAATTACCCCGGACGCCATACCCGCCATGACGGCGAGTTCCTTCACCGTGTCCGCAAACGAGAGCCCCCGCTTTGTCGCCCAAAACGAGAGGCTATCTCCAAATTGGCGGCACCCGAAACAGAAGTAAGTTCCCTGCTCTTCGTTGACCAAACACGAGGGCGTTTTCTCCTCATGGAAAGGGCACGGAACCATCCAGCCTTTTGGGTTCTTTCGGAACTGCGTCGTACCCGCTTTCTCGAAGAGATCACGCAAACTTAGACGTGTTTTTAGAGCCGCAATGTCGTAATGCCCCTCCATTACGCGACCCCTTTCTCATACGCTGTTACATACAGCGTTTCATATACAAATCTTAAACACTTGTCAGCTAACTGATTAGTTACGCCTCTAACTTTGAAAGTTTTTGTGACGGAAAAATTACTCTCTGTATAAAGCTTCGCCAACAGAGTAAACGTCTCTGTAAATAAGTTGATTTTCAGCGCCCTTTTCATACATTTCATACTATGGCAAGCCTCTACAAACAACCCACTAGCGCCTACTGGTACATCGCCTATAAAAAGGACGGAAAATGGGTTCGCAAATCCACAGAATTGAGATGGGACGACCCCGACCAAACCGCTAAAGCCCGTGCGTTTCGAGCGGAGTTTGAAGCCGCTGAATTTGCCGCCGCCAACCGACCCAACCCCGCGCACCATTGGGACTGGGTTGATGCTTATTTTTCCAGTTTGAGCATCATCGCAAACACAAAGGTGTACTACATGATCCGCTGGAAGCGACTGAGCCTCTTTCTCCAACAAAACCGGCTCTCCGAGCGTGATGTGCGCTACTCCACTGGACTCACCTACCTTGAATGGGCGCTGCACAAAAAAAACCCGAAAGAGAAAGGACTGAAAAAAAACAACGCTCAAGCGGATATTAAACTTCTGAGTCAAATACTCACCGAGGCGACCCGGCGAGAAATTATCACCGCTAACCCACTCGCGAAATTTCAATACAAAACCGAACCCCACGCAAAAAAGAATGCGTTTTCCGACGCGGAAATCACTAAGTGCCTCACCCACCTCCAAAGCAAACCCGCCTGGATGCTGTCCTCCTTTTTGATCGCGTTGTATACGGGTTGCCGCCTTCAAGAAACCCAAATCCCAATGACCTGCATTGATTTGGAGAGCACGCCCAAGACCATCACGTTTCCACACCCCAAGGGGGGGGCAAGCAAAAGCTTTTCCGTGCCCATGCCCAGCGCCTTGATCCCGCTGTTTACGAAACTCAAGGCCGAGGGAGCCGCACACACCTGTGCTATGCCAAAAGAGCCAAGCAACATGTTTCGCAGATTCTTTGACTCGATAGGATTGGGCCATTTGACGTTTCATGGACTGCGAGTGACTAAAGTGACGCGGCTTCGGCGTGAAGGAATTCCCCGCGAAGTCGCGATGCGCCTAGTGAACCACTCTTCCCAGATCGTTCACTTACTTTACGACCGGCACGAGGTTCGGGATCTTGCGGCGTTTGCGGACTCGGGCGCACCAGCTTTAGGTAGCTCCTGCGCCATAGTTCAAAGTCCGACCAAAACACCCGACCTGCAATCACTGGGAAATCCTTAATTGCGACCAGCCCCGCTAGTGT
>Ga0114958_10003343_pt1 | contig 11487 bp, 15 predicted proteins | sample C_130208_EF_Meta_FD_89577 | JGI IMG/M metagenome (GOLD analysis project Ga0114958, IMG submission 89577) | Freshwater microbial communities from Lake Croche, Canada to study carbon cycling - C_130208_EF_MetaG | ecosystem: Environmental > Aquatic > Freshwater > Lake | place: Lake Croche, Canada... | reverse complement strand
TAACAACATATGGATCAGCACCAATAAGTCTTGCATCTCTTAGTTGATCCAGGGTTGTCGGTGTCTCAACCTCTGGTACTATCGGATCATCAGGTTGCCCCCATTCTCTGTGAAGACCCTTCTGTCGCCAGGTCGGTGTCTGCGTTAATATTAGGCGCTTCAAAATACAGCGCGACTGAATAGGCTCAGCCATGCACTCTATACGTCGCACTTCCAGAGCACATGTAACATGAGCCGAGGCAGTCTCCAGAATTCTGCGTAAAAAAGCCTGAGCATCTAGAGTTATGTCATCGGCGCCTTCTAGCCAGACCCAAGTTGGCTCTCTGGTTCTAACAAGACTGTGAAGAAGTTCACGACCCTGTCTCAAGGCACGATCATCACGACAATTCCAGCGAAATAGTGCATGTCCTGCGGCCGCGGCGGCTTGTCTGATCCATCGGGATTTACCACATCCTGGTGGGCCAACAATTAAGTAACTCTTTCCACGGGTTGTCTGCATTTCTCTTAAGATAAATGGTCTTGTATTTAGGCACGGCGACTGTATTTTCGTGTTCTTCTGGCTTTTCTAGATTTACGTGTATTCTTACGACCTCCTCTGGGAACAAATGGAACAGGGGCGACATTATCATAAAAATTCCAATGCCATCCTCTCATAGATCCGCTTGACATTTGAGGTTCAGTAAATGTTTCACCAGTTTCTTCATTTCTAAACGTATATACAGAGTTACTACCAACACCAGTAACACTTTCTAGAGTAACCTTAATTGTTGGTCCATCATCTAATATTAGTGTTCCTCTTATACCTGCATCTGCAGTTGTAAATATGCGTGTATTTAAAACTAAACCTCTTTCTAGCAGCGATGCGGGCTTTGCATTAGGAAAAAAAATGTCACGGGGCCCTAGTCGTGATGGTTCTACATTATAAATACCATATGGGGTGTGGGCAAATCCTGGTTTAAATGGTCTACTTTTAGGTGGTGCATGTACATTAAGTGAAGGTCTCATATTACGTCTAGTTTCTCTACCAGATCTAGTTTTAACTCCAGGTATTCCTAGATAACCTCTACCAGACATTCTATTATGAAACAAGATTTATATCTCCTAGAAACAAGGGGTCCACTAGAAGATTCTTTACCAGCGGTAAGATGCAGAGTTGCGCCACCTCCGCCGAAGGATCAATTACACGATGGCTAATAAGAGACTCAACCGACATCGGATAATTATCCGGATAGATTTCCAGGCTGCCAATATAATACTTAGAACAGGCGAGAATTTCTACGAGTTGATCGAATGTGTAGACCAATACCAGATATTCCTTGTTCATAATAATCCTAGGCTGAATTGTTTCAATAATTCTCTCAACAAGACCCTTCGGAATCTCCTTCAGATTAAAGAGTTCCTCCAGAGTTTCACGCAAGGCCGTCTCTGTAAGAGACTCATTGCCAATTTGTTTTCCTCCAAATCCAGAGATCATAGGAGTCTTCTTGTTTGGCTGGTATCCAGCCAGGATGTGTGTTTTATCCATAAACATACATCCTGCTGCCTTGAATGTCTTCTCAGGCTTTGCTTTACTTAAGGTGATCCCCATTGTGGTTTGCAAATTTTAGGCCCTAGTCAATGTCAATTTTATTACCGTGATCTGGTTTATTTACGCATACGCATTGAACGCTTCTTCATTGAACGCTTCTTCATTGAACGCTTCTTCATTGAGCGCTTCTTCATTGAGCGCTTCTTCATTGAGCGCTTCTTCATTGAGCGCTTCTTTGTATACTTACCACCACGGCGACTTATAGACAGAGGTGACGCATAAGGATTTGTCCAAGTCTTAGCTCTTTCTGCGTATGACTGCCCAACTGAAGCTCGGCCAACTCCTACATTAGCAGGTGACGCATAAGGATTTGTCCAAGTCTTAGCTCTTTCTGCGTATGACTGCCCCATATAGCCAACTCCTAGATTAGCAGGTTCTTCACTATTTAATGGTACTCCAGGTGGTAATACATTCGGAGTATTAGCTGGGGGAGCAGCGTTCATCTTATTTTTTTTCTTAGACATGCTCTGATTATTAGGGCGCGGACCCTGCGTATTATTAACCTGACGAACTACTAGCGTTTGTCCTACAGCTTTTACCTTTTCTCCATGATTATCAATTCTAGCTTTCGCTGTTTTATTACCAAAAAATGCTGAAACTCTGTTATCCGCGCGTCCTTGAACTCTATTAGCTTGTCTAGCTGATAGCAAACTCATCATAGTTGCTTTAGCCTGTTGATTATAACGCACTGCGTTAGCTTCTCTACCCATTTCTCTAAATACTTTTGCTTGATCTTTTTGAAATTTCATTGTACGCTCTAATGCTTCAGCAGTTGGCGCTGGTTCCATTGCTTTAGCAAATCTTCCTAACATTCTAATTTAGAAGATAATTTATATCTTCTAGAAACAAGGGATCTATTAGAAGATTCTTTGCAACCGGTAACACACAGAGCTGGGTAACCTCTGCTGAAAGATTAATTACGCGATCAATAACAAGGCATTCAACTGACATCGGATAATGATCTGGATAGATCTCGAGGCTGCCAATGTAATACTTTGAACAGGCAAGAATTTCTACTAATTGGTCGAAGCTGTAAAGAATTACTACGTAACTCTTGTTTAGAATAATACGCTGTGGAACGATTGTTTCAATTATTCTTTCAATAAGGGCTGCCGGAATCTCCTTCAGATTAAAGAGTTCCTCCAAGGTTTCACGCAAGGCAGTCTCCGTAAGAGACTCGTTACCAATTTGTTTTCCTCCAAATCCAGAGATCATAGGAGTCTTCTTGTTTGGCTGGTATCCAGCCAGGATGTGTGTTTTATCCATAAACATACATCCTGCAGTCTTTGTTTTACTTAACGTAGTTCCCATTGTGATTTAGCAACTTACTTATAAAATATCAATTTTTAGCACTTGTTAACGCCTCGAGCCATTGAGTTGCTCCAGCATCATGGAATCACGAATAGCATTCTTACGCAATGACTGGTTCAATGGGTTATTGTCAACCGCATCAACCATCGCCGGCAAATTACGCTCCATGCTGATATCCAACTTGAGTGGTAGGCGATACTGCACACGACCCAAATCCGCCGTGCCAGGCGTCAAACCTGTCACACGATTCACTGCCATCGAGCGATCATTCATGTCGTCAACCTGAAGGCGCTTGGCCGTCTGGTTCACGTAGCCGTTCGACACTGCCACTACGCCGTTACCCGCAATAGGCTTGCGACCTCTTGAGACCGTCGTCTTCGAGTCATTCTTGCGCATATTGTAGGCCGACTCGTGGCTTAAGAAATCCTTATTCACTGAAATAGCCGGCCCAGCCATACGAGAATCCTGGGACAACTGAGACTTCTGAGTCGGCTTGGCAATATCCTTCGGATCATAGACCTTAAGGCGCTCAGGACCCGCACCAGGTCCCATGATTCCACGGTAATCCCAGTCGACCGTCGTCTCCTTGATAGTCGTGCGAGCAATATCATTCGGATCCCATGTCGTAATCGCCGGTGCACCATTGGCATAGCCAACTGGTGTGCCTGTCTGGCGAATGTTACCCACCGTCTCACCACGGCGTGTAGGACGCGCATCGTCTTCGTAGTGCACCGCCACCTGGCCTGACTCCGCTGGATTTAAGTTAAGACCCATCACGCGATCCTGGGTGCCAAGACGCTCATTAGGACGGATCTCGTAGGTGGCCGCACCATAGTCGTCACGTGAGCCAGCGCCATAGGTTGAACCGTCAGTGTTACGATATCCAGCACCACCATACTGCTGTCCACTCGGTGTCTTGTAGTCACCCGCCACGTATGACTTGAAGGCTTCCTGGGAAGCCGGAGCACCAATGACTTCATCCGTCGTATCCGTGCGTGTGGTATACTTAAGCACCTGGATTGGTCTGACGGTCTCCTTTGTCACCTCACTCGTGGCAATACCATTGCGCTCACCTGTCTCATTTAGGAAGAATGTATCAGGTCTATACTTACGGACCTCACCAGTGTCTAGGGCCGGCGCGGTGATAAAGTGGCTGCCAGGAACAACTGGGTTATTGAAAGAGAGTTTCGGGTTCGTGGCTACACGAAGTTTATCCGTCGTCGGCATAGCACGCTTCATAATTTCGTTAACCTCGAGTTGCTGGAATCCGCCATTTCCGCTTATACCACCCTTGTCACCAAGAGAAGGACCAACCCGAGTCGGCTCAAAGAGTTTCTCGTTGTTACGGCGAGATGGTTCAACGATGCGGCTGCGCACAAACTCGGCATTCGGCTCATTACCAAAGGGTTGACCGAAGGGAACGTTATGGTTGAACATCGGTGATATTTCCTGTTTCTCAATCTGCGTTGATCCAGCGCCCGTGAACATATCAAGGCGACTCGTGTTGGCGGTCGGTGCCATGTTTTGCTTGGCATTTCCACGGAAGAATGGCTGCATATTGTTGTGCTTGAAGTCATTGGCACTTATAGACTGACCACTCAAGCCAGAAACGACGCTGTCGCCATTAATCCACGATGATGAAGCCTCTACACCGCTGCTCATCATGGAAATCTGAGCAGTTATGGAGTCTATTGGCTCGGGTTGTGGCCCCACCCCTTGGAATCCTTCACGCCGTGTAGGATTTCCAAGTGGTGGCAAGGATGTGCCATATTGAAGAGGAGTTCCGTATTTTGGACCTGGATTTGGCTCTGATGCATAGCCGGAAGGTGTGTACATCATATCGAGTTCAGTGCCAGCCATTGCTGTATTCGCCTGCTGACGCTTTGAATCAGGAGCCATTTGTTTAGAACGGCGTTGCGCACCTCTTTCATATATTGTCTGAATCTGGGCTCTTAGAGACTGGACACCCTCCTTGTTTCCAGAGGCAACCATTGAATTAATGCGATTGTTCATATCTCTCACGTTTACGGCTTCCTCTGGAGTTAAATACTGTTGAATTCCAATAGTGTAATATTCAGCAGCAACGGGAATTGCTGGGTCGGAAGGAGGAGTATTCTGTGGAAGAATACCGAGTCCTAGAGTCTGAAATCCTTCTCTGGCTGGCTTTTTACTAAGTTGTCTTGGCCCAGCGAGTTGCGAAACGGCAACTCCAAGTGCTATTAATCCTGATAGGGCGGCCAATTCCATACTAACAAGATGTGGTGTTTTTCATTACCGGTAAGTTCCGAACTTATGAACTCCTATACCTTAGGCTGCTCCGCAGCCTAATGATATGGAAGTCTCATAATATTTGGTAAACTTACCTCTAAGTCACATGATTAATTCATAAACGCAAGGCGTTTATGAATTAAACAGTAGACGGCAGACTTATTCGCATGGTGGATAATTTATTACGCCTTGTGGATTGACTGTTGAATATTATTATAACAGGCTTTCTTAGACCAGGCATCTTTCGACTGCGTGCGTGATGGAACAAAGAAATCGAAAGGTGTCTCGAAATTGTCCTGCGGCTGGTGAGGTAAATCAATCCAGCGATTCCAGCCTGTCGCTCTCAATGTGCAAGGAGCATTTGTGAGGCGCTGGAAGGTCTGACCAAGTGTTAAATCTGCAGCGTCTACAAGAGGAGCATCGTTCATCTTATTCGTATCAGGGTTGTATTGAACGCTATTGGACTTCACACGAGTTCCGAGACGATTTATGTTTTTCAAATCTGATTCAATATCTGTGCGCCACTTACCCTGAGGCCAGGAGGCACCAGAATACTGTAATCTGATAGTTGGTTCAGCCGGAAAGCTAGATGGGCAATTGTGCTCAGGCTTTTCTAGTTGATAGCGAATAGAGTATGAAGTGATTCTCATATCGTCTTGCTGGTGAAAATTATCATTTCTTAGTCTCGTGGACGTCATCTACTAGAGACTTTTTAGAAAAACGGCAAGAAAAGCCAATAAGATCATGAACTTGAATGATCTGATTGAATTCTAGGGGTTTTGTTGCACTTTTTAGCCAGAGGAGATGCCAACTTTTTTGTTAAACTTTTTAGGCAAAGGAGATGCCAACTTTTTTGTTAAACTTTTTTTTAAAAAGTTTAGTATTTTTCGGGCCGTCCACACTGCGTAACCTTCATCGGCACAGGAGCAAACGTCGCCTGGTATGACCACATCTGCATAGAAGGCAAGTGTCTCTGACGAACATCTATTATCTGTGTTCCCTTCGTTGACTTGCGATTGATAGATGACTGCTTAATAGGTGGGGGCTGGTATGCACGTGCAGAGCATTGGGTCAAGGGTATATTGAGGCGGCGTAGATCAGACTCCACGTCGACCATGTTGCCCTTTGGCAGACTTACATCATTTCCTCCTACAAGGCCGAGCATGTGCCGGGCAGGCTTCTCATGCACGTAGGCAAAAGGTGTCTGTCCATATGACTGGGGATTTTCAGAGGCCTCAAAGGGGTGCTTTAGTGTCTGGAAAGGGTCGTCCATATCTAAACTATAACTTTCTTAAAATTGTCAATCCATTATTATTGGTAAAACGGGCTTCTAAGACCCAATCTGAATTTGCGGCTAAGAATTCATCAATTGCCTTCTGTAGGCCACATGTAATTTCCTCAACTGGAAATCCAGATTCTTTAGACTGATTCTCAGGATTCCAGCCACATCGGATCGTTTCTCCATGTATCTCATCAACTGTTGTATCGTGCATGGCAATGTACTTATTGGTAACCTTGCTGAACTTTTCTAGTTCTCTCTTAAGTTGACCATATATATGCCAGGTATCAATAAATGTCATATCGACTCTATAAGGTAGATCAAGTTGAAGATTATTGATCCACTTATAATCCATCTTGATCGGTAAATTATGTGTGTCATTTAATATGTCAGTAATATTGCATGGTGATATATCATTCATAAATAGAGTTTTATTTGACTTACCATTATCTAGAAGGCCCTTAGTCAAAGCCCAAGTTGAAACACAGCCCCGTACTCCTGTTTCAAAAATGGTCTCACATTCCTTCGCGTATTTGTATAAGGTCGGAAGATGTTCATTGATATCAGACGGTGAATTACATAAATACTCATATCTGAAATTAATAGAATCAATCATTATAATCATAGTATATGAATATAATTGATTTGTTTAACGCATAAAGAAATTATAGTATTTTATATTATTATATGACATATGGAAAATATACATATGGTTCTCCAAATATACATTGGGCTAATAATAATGCTAAATTAACAGTTGGGAACTTTTGCTCAATTGCTGGAAACGTAAATATTTATCTCGGTGGAAATCATAGAACAGACTTGGTAACAACATATCCATTTGGACATATACATGGAAATATATTTAATACTTTTAATGGAAATGGGCATCCTGGAACAAAGGGTAATGTAAATATCGTAAATGATGTGTGGATAGGAACTAATGTAACAATTATGTCAGGAGTTACTATTGGTGATGGTGCTGTTATTGCAAACAATAGTCACGTTGTTAAAAATGTGGAACCATATAGTTTAATTGGAGGTAATCCAGGAAAACTAATTAAATATAGATTTACACCAGAACAAATTAATAAGTTATTACAAATAAAGTGGTGGAATATGGATGATAATAAGATAAATGAATATGCTCCACTATTATGCAGCCCTGATATCGATAAATTTATTAATACCGTGGAGAGTGCAAATCATTCTGCTTAAGCATTTATATCACGCATATATGATCTGCTCGGAATACCTCCACGGATCCAGCCCGCCGCGGCATCCTGTGTAATCAAATTCTTCGGATTCTGGATGTTGTCCGATAGACTCTTAACCATCGGCGTCCAGACACCCTCGAAGGCCTTCTCCGTAACCGTGCCACACTCCTTCATCTGCTTTACCTGCTCACTGTGTATCAAACCACTCTCAACATCCGGATTGCCACGGCCACCACCCATAAAGGGGACCGTCAAGAAAGGTCTCGCCTGGGCACGGATCTGGCAACGGTTGCTCTTGAAAGATGACTCATTGCGCAACATAGAATCGGAGTCGACGTGCGCATTATTGAGTCCATAGCCCTCACGAGGATAGAGGAGTTGCTGCTCAGCCGCAATAGGATTGACCTGTCTCGCGTCAGGCACAAGGTTCATCGTCGTATACTTACCAGGGCCGAGGCTCTGCGTATAATATTGCTGAATTCCACAAAGGTCATCGCGCGTCTTTGTTAGGCGGTTGAGGTCCATCTTCTAGAAGTCTTTCGGGAAAAAAGATATTCCATAATTAGTAAATGAAACAGTCTCAACGTTTTTGCAAGTGTATAAAGGCGGTTAGTAAAACTGTGAAACTCCGATCCGGTTCTGGTGCAGCCGCAAAAGAAAAAGCGGCCATTGCCATCTGTGTGAAATCAGTTTTACAGGGGCGTGGTCGTACTCTTAAGAGATTCAGTTGCCGGAAGGGCAAGTTGACGACTCAGGCGATGTGATTTTTAAACAAATCCATGAATTCAAGCAATCCATAATCTTATTATTCATTATTTCATTCGTAGAATACATTTCACCTGTTGCCCATACATAAAGCATCCACTTGTTAAAGATAATCTTACAAAGAGATCCTCTGGCTCTGCCATCTGTGTAGTAGAAATCGATCCCATAAACATCTTCGACTGTGACTTCTTCATTGATTGTTTTCAATAAAGGAAGAAGTTCATCATCTATCATTTTCCTTGTTATACCAGGCATATCTGATAAGTTCACATAAGGTAATCTAAATAAATCAAATTTACTTGCTATTGAGCCATGGAAGCGCTGCACCCTCCGTGCCTCCAACACAGGCCTCGCGACCTCCCTCCTTACAGGTCTTACCAGGAATCTTATAGAGCCATTCCTGGAAACTCTTTCTATCATTCGGGATCGTCGTAGAAGGCATCGTTATGAAATTGCGTTGACCCTGCTTCTTTCCAAAGACGTCCGTAGGATCAGAATACCAATTCACCTTGAAGAAATCGTCCAATGTCGCCTTCACTACCGGTATATCCACTGATGCCGCCTCTGGTCTCGTTGGATTATACTTGATTTCATCAACGAGAACGTTCATGAAAGGGTTTCTCGGGCTCGGAAGTGTCATAAGATTTCCATCGTCATACGAGTCATCAGATCCAGCCACCGGTGGTCTGGAAGCCGCCTTCCATGCATTACTGGAAGGCTCATCTGGTGTAATACGAGCCACGAAGGTTTCCTGGATATAAGATGCCTTAATTATATCAATGATATCCGGTAAAGTAATAATAAGACCAAGAATCACTGAATATGTCATAGTTGCTACAAGGCTGTGATTATACAAGGAAAACAAGCAGGCAACTAAAAGAACTACAATTGCCGTGCGTGTCAAGGCATTCATACGCTCCGTAAAGCAGGGAGGTCTTCCTGTATTTCTACGTTTCCATTGCGCCAGCCATGAGTCTGTTATAAGTATTCTTGGGTCTTCCCACCATCCTGGTGTACATATGGCAACTTTGACCATCCTACTAATCCATATCAAGATTTATGACATTGGGTTTTGTAACCTGGTTGGCTTTAGCCTTAGCCTTATCCTTCTTGCTCTGCGGTGCAATTGAGACAAACTCGTCCTCTGGCTCAACCGTCGGCACAGAAGGACGAGGTTGCGATAGAGGACTTGCAGTAGGACGAGTCTGACCTCTAGCCGCCTCCTTAGCCGCATGGGCCCGTCGGAGACGTTCCTTCACGATATTCATTCTCGCACTCGTCTCCTGGCCAGTAGAGCGAGCATTATTCATGTCCGTTGCACCGAAAGTCGCACGCATTGACTCCATCATGCTCACGAACTGAGGGTTCTCCGAGAATTCCTTCATCATCTCCTCCGCCTCTGCGGCAAGTTCCTGAGGCTTGAAGTGACCCTTCTGAAACTTGTCCTGGAGACGCTTAATGATACGTTTCATGGCCTCCTGGAGTTTCTGGGGGTGTCTCATGGTGCTAGACATGAGAATCTCGAAGGCCTTACTGGGATCCGCCTCGCACTGCTTCACAGTCTCCGGATCGAGACCGAGTTCCTCCGGCTTTAGTTCCCGAACAATCTCCTCCGCGAGTTGAACAAGTTTTCCCTTCCGAAGTCTTTCGGGGAATGGCGGAAGCCGGCTTCCTCCGGAACCGAACAAGTCTGCAAATCTGGAAGTGAAGGAATCAAAATCTTCGCGATTTAGTTTTCCCCGCCAATCATCCATGAATGAATTCGCCCAAGTTTCAAAGGCGGCTCCTCCGAAAGATTCCTTTCCGAAATCTTCACCACCATCTTTCATCAAAAACGAAAAGGTAAGTAAACTCAAAAACTGATTCATGGCAACTCTTGTATTTTCCGTTTCAGATTTCCAGGATTCTTCAGAAATCTTAACACCAGGAAGAACTTCGCCGGGGCATTCATCTGCAGGCTTCGCCGGACGTCCTCCAGCAGGTAGGATATCTGCCTTATACTTTGCGAGCCGCTCATCCTTGGGCAAGGCGAGAGCCGTCTTGATTTGAGGGGCCAATTCAGGATATATCTCTAGAAGGCTTGCGGCGAACTCTTCATACTTGGCCTGAAAGATACTGTCTAAGGGACTTGTCATCTAGACTGGATATATAGTGGTTATTTTTGCATCTTTACGTAGCGCCACTGTACCGCCAAGTGCCAAAGTTAAGAACCCTTAATGTGAGCACTCGCTTTGCGAGTGCCACCTATTAAGTGTCATTTCTTCGTCACTAGGTGGCACCCTTAGGAGTGCTTAATTTAAGCACTCCACGGTAGACACGTAAAGCCAACCTCGTATGATTATAAACAGAATTCCAATGGTTGAGAAGATCTATATCGTGACACCGTGCTATCGTCCTGCCAATTTGGCAATCATGGAGAAATCCATTAATTTTGATCTCATTTACAGATGGTATATCATCTATGACACTACACGTAATCGCACATATACTCGCAGATATCCTGGTCACCCGAAGATTATCGAGGTAGAATCTTCAGATTCTGGGATTTCTGGAAATGCCCAGCGGAATTGCGGATTGAACCTGGCTGAGGATGGCTTTGTGTATTTCTTAGATGATGACAATGTGGCCCACCCAGATTTGTGGTCAGAGATTCCTAAGATGACCTTGGACCATTATTACTCTTGGGATCAACTTCGGAACCCTGGAGGTGATGATACCGATTGGGCACTCTTTAAGAATGAGAAGGGTAAGATCTTGAAGGGTCACACTCTCAAGTTGCAGCATATCGATACGGCGCAGGTCATGATTCCTAAGAAGTTCTTCGAGGGTCTCACTTGGAAGATTGATGATTACAAGGCTGACGGTATTCTCATTGAATCTGTATATCAGAAGAATCCATCTTCTCACATATATATTCCGAAGGTGATGTGTTATTATAATCATTTGGGATAATAGATATGACCTCGTATATCCGTTCTTTTACGGAATTGATGGCGCTTTTAGAAAAAGCGTAGCAAAAAACGCTTTTTAAGAAAAAGCGTAGCAAAAACTCCAGAAGC
>Ga0114958_10003342_pt1 | contig 11495 bp, 10 predicted proteins | sample C_130208_EF_Meta_FD_89577 | JGI IMG/M metagenome (GOLD analysis project Ga0114958, IMG submission 89577) | Freshwater microbial communities from Lake Croche, Canada to study carbon cycling - C_130208_EF_MetaG | ecosystem: Environmental > Aquatic > Freshwater > Lake | place: Lake Croche, Canada... | reverse complement strand
GCGCCCGCATGCAAAGGCACGGAACCCATCGCGGTGTTGCACGGCGACATCATGGAGTAAGAAGATGTTTCGCAAACAGCGGAAACGGGCACTTTGAAGTCATCCTGGAGTGAGGGGAGAGGGAAGCCCAGGGGCCGAGTGAGTGGCCGCGTCAAAGAAAGACAACGGGAGCCAATGCCGGGTCAATAGCAAGAAAATCGTACTTGATGTCGTGTTAGTACGGCGGATGTAGGGCTGGAAGGCTCTGGGTGAGGGCTGCTGTCACGTTGGTGCCTTGTTTGACCGCCAAAAAATTTTCCGACGGCCTGGTTCCGGTGCGCAATAGTCGAGTTTTGACGCGAGTGTTATGGTCGAACTTTGACCTCGAAAACGGGGATGGGGGCCTGTTGCAAGACTTTTGGTATGGCAGAGGGGGTGGGGGAGGGCGGGGAGAGAACGTGGGAGGGCGCCGCGTGCCGCCCACTTAATGGAGACGCCGGAGGCGATGGCTCGAATGTCGCCGGAAGGGGGCTTCGCCCCCTTCCCGTTATGTACAAATCCAGTCAAGGCAGCTGAGCCAGAGGGGGGGCCGCAATCCAGTCTATTTTGCTTGTTTGCAGCCTCGCTTCCGCGCTCGTGCGGCCATGCGGCGTATCTTGCGGCGTATCTCATCGGTGTGGGCGGTCTTGCTTCGTACAGCGTCGCGTCGTGCAGGTATTGTTATGGCGCGTGGACGGCTATGCGGCGTGCAGCCTTGCAGCATGGGTCTTGCGTTTAGTTGATACAGCTACGTGCATTGTTTTGCAGTCTGGTGCAGGAACACTTAGCTTCGTGCTGTTGCGTCACGCAAAACAAAGGGAAATGAATATCTTTGCAATTGGGCTTGATCAATCATCTATGGGAAAACTTCAATCCGGATCGGCTCTAGCAAGTTCGCGGAGTACACTACATCTTGTAGAGCGCTGGTTGATCGGAGGTCAGGGCGGGGAAACGTGGAAGAAAGATGATGATTTGAGGCACATGGAGGTCGATATTCATTTGTCTTTGATTTGCAATTGTGCTGTGGAGCGGGTACCGGTCCGATGTTAGTCCACTTGATAGGCCGTTTTTTTTTTGGGGCCCCAATTCGCCAGGTTCGGGGGGCATTCTTGAAAAGTTTGGAGACGTTGTTTCTGCTCTTGGCTGCCTTCGTCGCGGATAATCAACGTCACGACCTTCAATTGTTTGGCATCAAGCATCGCCAGAAAAATGGCATCCGAAAAATCCGTGTAATCGGAGGACCACCTGATAGCACAACAAGCAATCTATTACACCCAAATAATAGTGGCTGTTAAAACAGAAACATCCCGTACCATCCCGAAACGACCAGTTCAGAGCCATTGACCTTGATTCCCGTTGACACTTTTTCGAAAAACATGTGAAGGTTTTCCTTCACGTGGGCTCGGACGTGCATGTTCTTGTAAGTTGAGTCGCTCGTCACAAATAACGGGTGAATCAGCGTCGTGGTGAATTCAATTGGCAAATCCGGTCGACTCACGCGATACGTGGTAGTCGGGTATTGCGGTTTCGTGACGTCCGCAGGCCAAGGCATGGGGCCTTTGGACGGGCTGCCGACGCCGGGGCTGGCCAGAGTCGCCCGTTTGGTCGGCGACTCCGTTGGCAGCTCGCCCATGGACGAACGTTTGGTGCCCACTTCGTCGTCGGTGGCGGCAGCAGCGGCGGCAGCCTGAATGCGACCATATGCATGAATCAATGAAGGACAGACAGGCTTGCGTTGATGAATGATGACAAACCTGTACCTCCTGCGGAGTGACCTTCGAAAAGAGATCGTTTGCGCCTCCGTCGTTCTGAATGACCGCCATTTTTGCATCCATCACCGCCTCCTGTTCGACAAAGAGGCTGTCGTTCTGGGCTTGTTGCAATTGGGGTTGGCCGGACAACTTGGTGGGACGAGAGCTCGAGGTGGATCGAGACGACATGGACTTTTTGCAGATATCTGAAATTGACGAAGCTGGGTTTACGAAGTCTGCTCCGACGGACAGTATTTTATGTATTATATCTTAATATATCAGTCCTGCACGCCGCGACGTCGTACGCAGCAAGGCCGCACGCAGCGAGGCCGCACCCTGGAAGGCCACACGTTGCGAGGCCGCATGTCGCGAAGCCGTACGCCGCGAGGCTTCACGCAGCGAGGCCGCACCCTGCGAGGCCATACGCCGCGAGGCCGCAAGTCGCGAAGCCGCACGCACGCCGCGAAGCCGCACGTCGCGAGGTACGGTGGAACGCCGCAATCGATTGACCCCACGTATCGAACCGAAGCTGCGAGGCATTATGCACTGTGGTTGCAAGCAATTGAACGTGGGTGCACGAAGGAAGTCAGGAGGCGAGAATAAAGGAACAAAGGAAGGACAAAAAGTCGATACAAAGACGTCACGGGCCAACGGGCAGGCCGACCTGGCCCACCAAAGGTAGAGCATACGGATCGGAGGACAGGATTCGACAACCAAAAACACAAAGACAGACGAATGGAGAGGCACGGACAGGAGCACCGTTCAAAGGCGCCAACAGGCCACTCACACAAAAACCCAACGGGTCAGCCGACGCCAGAATGCAGTCAACCCAGGCTAATAGACTGTACCTCGAGGGTAACTTAGAAAAGCCAAAAGCTCCCCACACGAAGAAAATGCATTTGATTATCGGCCATGTTTGTCCATTGGGTCAAAAGACAACAGCCAAGAATGTTGTCTCCTGGCATGGAAAGGAGGCAAAGCTTTGCCATTTGTGTCGGGCCGGATCCCGGATGTATAATGTATTCGGCGCGTCGTCCACTGAACGACGTATTTGTACTTGCTGGTGAGTGTGCCGTGTGCGCGCGCGCATGCGCATGGACTGTAGGGTGCAAACGGGTTGGAAATTTTAAGGATGTTATGATTGTATACGTACGTATAAAACAAAGATTGGGAAGTAGATATCAAAGTGATTTCCAGCTCGGTCAATTGGAATTGCTCTCGTCGGCAGCATATTGTCGATGTATATTAGATCAGCAACTTGCGCGTCTCCATTGGCAACGTTGACAACATTGGTGAAATGATTTTCCATATTGCTCAATATAAAATATTGAAGACGGTAGATGAACCCATTGGGAATTGGTTGGTAAATGTGCGGGAAATCAAAGACAGTGTACCTCTGTTCACGTCTCGTATTGATATCGATTTGTAATTCCAACGCCAAGACCAGCGGCATCCGGCTTGTTTGTCTCATTATAGATGCCGGCCCGTTGCAAAAATTATCGAACTGCATTGCGGCATCAGCATCTGCTATTTGGAACTGCCTGGCATACGCTGCTTGGCAAGTAGGGAACGGGGTCTGTTTTGCATTCAATTCTACAGTCAACGGTGCCAGGACGTTTCGAGCTTGCGCTGGCTGCTGAGCGTTTTTTGGCGCCAGTCGGAAGTTTTGGAGTTCCAGGAACGACTGCGCGGGTGTGCCATTCCGAACGCACGTACCGTCGCTGCACTGAACAGAATATGTTCGTTTTGCTGCACACATAGACAAATCCATTTGTTCGACAAGCGTCCAAAACATCATGATCGACCCATAGAGATTTGTTTTTTGATACGCGTGCGGCGGGCGTATAGATCGGTCTGTCAGAAGTTGTTTTGCAATCACCAATCTTGCGGCGACCAGTTTTCCATCCAAAATCAGCCGGTGCGACCGCAGCAACATTTGGGCCAACGCAACGGACCGGACTTGTTGAACAGGCGCCGTACTTTGCACATGTTCCGAAAGTCGACCGTTGGCCAAACCCTCAACCAGTCGGAACACCTCCGGAGTCGTCGACAGTACCGCACTAAACCCAAGCAAACTCGCGTCGACGGGGCACGTGTTCTGCGTGTTTCCACATCCCCACTGTGGCGTGCGAAGGACCCCCGGCGAGGACGGTTCGTTAGGGCCGTGCACCAAATGACGCAGGCACGTCGAAACCAGTGGCAGGGTGGCGATTCGGACCCTGTCTTCGGCGCGGGCGTTTCTCTCCGGGCGGGTGCACCCGCTTTCCAAATAGCCGACGGCACGGGCTTCCGCTTCTGAAACGAGCTGCTCAAACCGGGCAACCGTGGCCTCGCGCCGCACCACCTCGGAAGCGGCCGCCAGTTCCCGTCTTTGTAGGGCCAATTCGGCCGTCTCCGCGGCTCGTCGCAGGGCTGCTTGCTTGCGTTTGTATTCCAGGGCGTCTTGTTCGTCGGCAGCCAGTTTCGGAGGCAGGTCCTGAAATGTTTTGCGTTTTGCGCCCGTCGTTCGCGTCGATGTCGGTGCGGCCAGTGCCGTCGGGTTTTGCTGGGTCTTGCTTTGCCGCCACGTGTCATTGGCCGCTTTCCGTTGGACCGACATGCGTTCACGGTAGGCTTGTTTTGCGGCCTGTCGCGCGTCCTCACTTTGTTCCGCCAAAGGACGACACAAGTCGGCAGAGAAAAATCCGTGTTGGTCCACACCTGTTTCGTACAATTCGAGACCGACGTGTGGTTTCAACACAGCGAGCCACTGCAGCGGATGTTCGGCGCCAGGCAAAACAGGCAAAATCCGCAGGTTTTGAAACGCCGTTGCCCGAGAGATGGCCACGTACAATTTTGAGTACGTCATGAGATTGGTGGGGATTTCATTCAATGCCAGAATCACACGGTTGATGCTCAATCCCTGTGCTTTGTCGATTGTGCTGACCAGTCGAGGTTGCACCCTGAGCGGTTGGAATTGCACAGACACGCCACAAACTCCCGTCTCGAGATCCGGCAGGACGCCCAACGTCTCGCACTCGTCCGATTTTCCGACGGGAAAGACGACGGTGCCGCCATCTGCGTGCTCGCCCTCGTCGGGAAACTTGGCCACTGCCCAGTGTTCAGGGTACGAATCAAACGCTGCTTCCGGCATGTGCACGGCGCAGTGAACGAATTGCGGGGGAATATCGACCTTGATGATGCTTCCAGCAGGTTCTTCAGCCAAGCGACGACGTATTTCGGCGCGGTCTGCTTTCGACACCTCGCCCGCGAATTGGAACGATACCATCTTGGCCACCGTACCATTGGCGAGTCCACATGAGATTTTAATGGTCTGGCAAATGACGGATGGCAGTCCGGGGCAAAAGTACTCCCACGCTGATGGACAGTGGTCGCGAATTGCTTGTTTTTGCTCGTCGGACAAGGCTTTGAATTTGTCGCCGACAAACGTCTTGGGCCAGGCTAGGATCCTTTGGTTGTTGCGCTTGGCCCAGGAAATGAGTAACGGGACTGTCAGCGCGTGCCGCTCGCCGTTTGTGGTCACCAAAACGATGCCTTCGTCCAGCCACGTCGGATCCCGTCTGACGTCTTCGATGGTCAATTGGTTTTGCAAAAACTCGTGCTGCGTCGTTGCATCCATGACGAATGCGCCGCGCTGTAACATTTCCACCATCACTTTTTGGAACTCGCAAGATTGCGCTCGTTCTTGAATCGTCAACGGAATGACCTGGAGCAGTCCAAACAATTCGGCGCCGCGCGAAACAGATGCTGGTCGTGTGGCGGCGTCGGAGTGAAGGCCGTTGCGCGGGTACGGGATGCCGTGGAGGTCCAGCAGTCCCAAAAACAGCGGGTGCCCGGTCGTGGGCGGGCATTGTTTGAGGTCCCCTGACCCACGTACGGCCATGCAAACATTCAATCACGAACAAGGGGATCAGCCGAAGAGACAAACACCACCGCGTACCCAGGGCCAGCACTGACATGCCACCGAACGGCTCGTCGCATCCTTTGAACTGCTTGCATCTGTAAGCGTGGTACAAAATAAAAGGACGGCAAAAGGTCATCAGGGGCTTACCGTCGAGTCACGTGGCCCCACTCCGTTTGCACCGTACCTCTCGTCGATGAAACTCAAAAACTGGCACGAGACGGTGGAGATTTCGTCGATGATGAGGAAGTGCACGTCGGCAAATGAAGCGCGTCCAGTCGCCAAGGCGTCGCCCAGCAGCGGTTCCAGTTTCTGCGGCGCTTTGTTGGAGGCTTTTGGGGGGCGCAATCCTTGCTCGCGCTGCTTTTTCGAGGCTGAATCTTCGCGGGGGAATGCAAATAGGGAGTGCAACGTCGCGGCACTGCCGCCCATGTTCACAGCAGCGGCGCCGATCGCCGCACCCGATCGAAAGCTGACTCCGAGGTTCATGAGCACGTCAGTCACGTGACGGTACAAATGGGTCTTGCCCGTGCCCTGGTGTACAATGCAATCAATCAGCTCGGGTCAATGGCGGGACAGCAAGTGTTGGTCAACTGCACGTACCGGTCCTCCAGTGACAAGAAAATGAGCTGGCGCGGGCCGGTGTTGGTAGGCGAATGCATCGGCTTCTTCCGGGCGAGTGGTTTTGGCTTGAAGAAGTCCGATGTTGTATTGTTGGTATTCCTTGATTTTTGGCAAGAGGCAATCGAGGGCGTGTTGCTGCGATGCATTGGGTGGGGCTAGCGCTCGGCGCGGCCGGTGCAAGCCGTCCGACACGCCCGTTTTGCCGCCACTGGTGTAATCGGGCTTTGCACATTTGTTGTTGGACAGCTCGGTCCAAATATCTTTTTCACGAGCTGCAGAATCCAAGACGGCTGGTCGTGGTACCATGATGGCAGGTTTGGCGGTCCGAGGGGCCGCCCCGGCATCAGTGGCCGCCGCGTCTTCGGCCGCGCCCAAAATGTCTGCCAAGGATTGATGTGTGTCGTTCAAAAAAGCTTGCATCTCGCGGTCTGCTGCAGTGGGAAAGGACCGAATTTGTTTCTTCATAAGGTTTTGCCATTCGAGCATGTCCAAAGCCACGGCGTCATCCTCATGCGCGTGGGCCAGTGCCGACGCCGACGACGCATTGTGACGCGTTCTCCGTTTTCCGATTCGTTCGTCGACTTGACAGCAGTCGACCAGGCGTTGGTTCCAGTGAGTGGTCATTCGGCCGCGGTGTCCATACAACAATTTGCTGATTTCGGCCTTGCAGCCGTTGGCGACATTGTCACTCAGCTGCAAAATGAGTGCATTTCTGGAGCGACCGATGAAGGTGGCCGTGTTGTGCTGCATGAACGAACACAGTCGCTGGAAGTCTGTTCGCATCGCTTCGTCCTCGCTCGTGTCGATGAACGCCCAAGGCAGGCCCAAATCCGGTTGTTGGTGGGTCCCTTGTGCGATTTGCCCATGGGTAACAGTGGGACACAATGCCACGATCATGCGCTGTGCAAACAACTCCATTTTGGCGTGCGTGTCGGCCGAGGCCGTGGACCCAGGCGCGACCATTTCGGGGCAATGTGGCGGTGCTGAGCCGGCCCAGATTGGAATCGAAAACTTTGACCGCAGCTCGGCGTGGTAGTGGCCATGCAAACGGTTCGAGGGGTGAAACCCGACGCACAAGTTGGGCCTGCGTCCGTTGCGTCGTGGATGGACTGGCTCCTCTTCGTCGTCTTCGTCGTCACTTTTCTTTTTGGGCACCTTGTCCACCTTCACCATGCACGACCACTCGAGGAAGGAGAGATGGAGCATTTCGTCACCTCGGTCGCGGTACAACTGAAATGGTGTGAAGGCCACCTTGATGGATTTTTTGTTGACCGTGATGGGGTACACCTTGGCCGTACCAAACGACACTGGCGCATTGCCGTCGTCTTGTCGTTCCGTGCGCCACGCCATTTCTTCTTGTTCGGCAAGTTCACGATCAACATTGTCAGTCGGCTGGACGGCGTCTATGTCCAGCAAGCACCCGTCGTCATCAGCGTCGTCGTCTGCCGCATCGTTCTCGTCGTCGCTGGCATCCGCCAAGTCGGGCATGGTTTGACGACGTCCTTGGCGGCTACGCCACTGGTCCACCGCAATGCAAGCGTCGCGGACAAATACGTAGGAGAACGACGCCGATGAACTTTGCGCCATGATGCCCAGCAAAAACGACGTAGCCTGGGTGTCACTGAGCTCGGAAGCGCCGTTGATTCGGTTGAGTAACACACGCATCAAGTGAATGGCCTCGCCGTGTGGTCCGGGCTCGGCTTTTTTTGACGGATGCGCCTTGGCTTTGTCGTACGCGTCTTTCAAAAACGACACGGTCGTGGCCAGCTCGGTCGGGTCCTGTCACCACACGCGCAACGTTAGGTTGGTGACATGCAGACAGATCGTATCCTGACACTCGGTGGTTGGCGAGTGCGCCCGTGAGTGTACCTTGGTCATGTACTTGCACAAGTAAAACATGACGGAACGCGCGTTTTCCGTCGCGCCGAGGGCGTAGCTGCAAACATTCACGGCCAGCAGAGCAGAAGCCAACGGGCTGCAGTCGGCAATTGCGCCATTCATGGTTCCCAACACCGATCGAACAGTGCGGTACACCGTGGGATGGTGTTCTTGGAGTTCTCGCAGACGACGGCCGATGGCGGCACGAACATCTGCCGGATCGGTCGGCCATGAAGGTGCGTCTTGAAATGGGATGCCGTCGACAGGATCGGTCTGACAAATCGTAGGATCGTACGACTTTGGCAGCGGCTCCAACGGATGCGTGTAGCTTTCGGCTTCGCATTGTGCCAGTAGCGCGTCCACCTCCTGGGCGGTCATACCCGGGCGCTTCATGTTGTAAACCAGTACTCGTGCGTCGCGCGGTCCGATGGGATGAGCAGGCACGGCGTCTCCTTGCAAAGCGGCTGATGGTCGGTCGCCCACCGCGACACGAAAGTGGTCTGGTGGAATCGTGGGTGGCCGAAACACGGGCTGGGCGTCGGGATCTGGCAGTACGCCTTCCTCCGTCGATGGTGCTGCAACGGGGACGTGCAGCTGGGAGCACGTCGTTTCTGCGTAATCGGCCAGCTGGGGGTACGCCATGCGACACCTGAACCATGCCATCAACCTTGTTATGTGTGGGAAAAAAGTCAAAGCCACACGAGAAAATAGGATGACTGGGTCGTACTTTTCGCATCCTTTTGGCCCTTTACGACATGTCTGTGATCATGATCGTAGAAACGACCCGTTGTGAGTCAGATATCGATCAATAGATCAACAATTCAACACACGTACCATGGAGTGCTGGTGATAGTTTTTCCGTAGCAGCACTTCAATGACACGCTGTTGAAGCGCGACGGGATTATGTGCTGGACAAGTGTGGTCGACTGCGACGGCAATGGCTTGGCAGTTGTCGCACGCTGGGCGATCGTTGTCGTCAAGATCTGCGTGGTCACGGCAAGTGGCACTCTGTCTAGCCAAGCAATCTGGTGGACAACAGGGGGCCGGGCAATCCACGTGTTGTGGATTGGTCTGCTTGAACTTGTCGGCGGCGCCTGGCATCGTAAGACGCATCAAGTAGGCCAAATGTTCGAGGTGCGGAATCGACGCTTGGAAATAAGAGTCAAGTACGTCTCGGCAAGCGGCCGCCAAGGTGGGAAAGGCGCTGCAACCCTGCATTAAATCACCAGAAACGGCCGACCAGATGGCTATGTGACTGCGGAGCAGACCAGCCAAAATGACGACGCAATCGCCCGACCAATGAATCCGCTCGCCTAAAAATCCCAACGACCGTGTGCGTACCTGTGCAGTGTCAGTCGTCCCTGCACCTCGACTACCGAGAAGACGGCCTTGGTTTGACCAAACAATCCATTGGGTCGTTCGCAGAACGGCCGAGACGCTTTTGCTTGTCGGTGAGAGCCGCTGCCCGTGGTGTCTTGCTCAATGCCGAGCAACACCTCGTACACGACGTTCATCAACAATCCAAAAACTTCGGCACATGCTGCAGGGTTCTTGCTGGTACTGGCGTCGAGGCCGACCCGGTCCAACGGAATGCGCAAGTCCTGGCTTTCGCCCAAAAACTGCGGGTCTCCATTGCGCAGTGCGTCCAAGAGGGCGTCGGGCGAGTTGGGAAACTCGGCTGCGTTGGATGACCGTGACGGATGGGACAGCCGGAGCACCAACGTGTCATTGACGTCGTCCTGAAGGGAAACGGCACACGCGCACCAGCTCAGTCAGCGACACACAGGCATTCGTCGTTTGTGGCCACATAGTTCGTACCATGGCAAACGTAAAGAAACACGTGGGCGTTCCATATGTGTGGCAGAGACTCAACAACTTGGAAATGCCGCTGGCTCGCTCAGCGGCCGAATACGGTACCTTCCCACCACTGAGACGCACGAGTGGTTTGAGCATGCGCTCCAACTTTTTTGCAGCTTCGCTCTCTGGATTGGCTTTGGCATCGCTCAGGCGCGCTTGGATTGCCGGGTCATTTTTCAACGCCTCAAACTTTCGCAGCGTGTTGGGGCTGGACACTAACGTGGCTGTGGACCGCAGCACCGCGGTACGCATGAGTTGATTCAGACTGAGAAAGTAGAACCAAGGTTCGTGGCCGAAAGCACACGTGTACTGGCGCAACGTCAACTGCCGGTAGTTCAAGTCCAGCGCACCCTTGGGCAGCGCCAGCGAACCAAACGGAAACAGCCACGGAAAGGCGCCAGCAAATAACTTGTGGTTTTCTTGAAATTCGTCGACGGGGCCTGACACACGTTTGGCCGTGACCGACCCTGGCAGCACGCCCTGGGACGGTGCAGCAGGCGTCGCCGTGGCTGCTGGCGAAGGTGACTTGGCCGCGTCTACGTCCATGGGCAGTGCGGCATCGAGCATTGTGACCTCCCCGTCAGCGTTGGCGTCGATCTTGTTGGTTGCAGCTGGGGCATCGGGCATTGCATCGGCCAGCTCAGCGTCTTCGCCGGTTGCACCCTCCTCGGGCGCCGGCTGCGACCGACGGCGCGATCCATGTTTTACGTCAAACAACTTGATCATGTCCCGGAGATATTGCGCCGTCGGGAGCGAAGGGTTGTGATCGTGGTCATTGTCAATAAGGACGTGGCTCATCTCTCCCAGCTGACCAAAGTCCCATTCCACGTCATCTGAAGGCTCGGCAACGTCCACTGGGTCGCTGGTTGCCGGCGGCAGGGGACCGGCATGCTCGCGCACGTCAGATACAGTGGCCACCCCATCCAGGCCGTCGTTGCCTTCGTCGCCCCCTGTACGGCGCACGTCAGCCACGTTGTCCATTTGATGGCGATGGTGACGTACCAGTGCCGCGTTGTCGACGAAATGAATATTGTCAGGGTGCAAAATTTCTTCGCGAATGCGCAACACGGCCGCACGCGCCTCGGGAGAATTGTCAATGACAATGTCGGCATAGAGCTCCGACGTCGCCTTGAGGCACTGCAGCCAAAGAATGACCTTGTCGAAATCTACTTGCAATTCTGGCAATTTGTTCAACCGGCCGATGCGAATGGAGTCGGGTCCCTTCTTGGGCCCCAGAAACACAACCTGTCGTTCGTGTGCCAGCAGAATGAATGGAGCGTTCGTGGTCGTTTGCAAGCACACACGGCGTACCTTGATCAGTCGGGACACGTTGGCTGTATTGGGAAGCGTGGCAGGTGCTGTTTCGTCGTCGCTGGGTGGGCGGTGAGGATTGGGCAGATCCCCGATGGCCCGTGCCAATGCCGTGGCCCCGTCGGCCAGAAACGAAATCACGTGTCCACGCATCT
>Ga0114958_10003340_pt1 | contig 11503 bp, 10 predicted proteins | sample C_130208_EF_Meta_FD_89577 | JGI IMG/M metagenome (GOLD analysis project Ga0114958, IMG submission 89577) | Freshwater microbial communities from Lake Croche, Canada to study carbon cycling - C_130208_EF_MetaG | ecosystem: Environmental > Aquatic > Freshwater > Lake | place: Lake Croche, Canada... | reverse complement strand
TTACCGACTGCCAGAGAGAATCACGACAGAACCTGTTGCATAGGTGAGCCCGGATTCAAGCATGCCGATTTCTGTGAAGGAGGGCACAATAGTCATTGCAATAAAAGATGGTAGTCTTAAGTAAGAAGAAGTTCAGTATGGCTGTCCGAGATCTAGGCTTTCTGGCCTGGCGAAATGATCTGGCCTGGCTAGAATCACAGAAAGGTCCTAAGTGGGATGCAGCTGTTAAATCAGAAAACCAGAGATTTATGAGAGCTCTTAGAAGGGTCAAGCAGATACCACCGACTGTAAAGACCATAAAGCCATGGACATTTATAGGATGGAAGGTGCAAGAATACGACTATAGTCCTCTACAGACATGGACAAAGGACAAACTTAGTCTGACAAATGTGTCCTCTGCAGATCTTCATAATGACATCTTTGCCGCATCGCTACAGGATCCAGATGGCTACGAGCGATTTACATTGAAGATCTATCGTGACACTATTGAGATCTTTTCTTTAGCGACACCAATAGGACCGACAGTATTTTTCTTAGAAGATCGACTTATCTTTCTCGGGTCATCGAAAGATCTACGATATGATTCTGTGATGAGCCTTAGTTTAGACACTTACACTGCTACGACACTCTACACTTTAGAAGACCCTAGTTTGAATTTAGAGCTTTTCTGTGCAGAGGACGGATCTGTCTATGTCACCGAGGGAGACTTTGTAGATCTGCGATTTGGCTTTGTCAAAGACAAGACAATACGATGGCACCCTAAGAAGGTCTCATCTGTATTTGTTGTTGATCGAGATACTTATATCTTGAATGGCCGAGACCATATTGAATCTGCATCTACGAAGGGTTCTTGGACTGTAAGACGCAGGTATGGAATTCGAACACTTGAACGCCCAGGTCACCCTGCGCTAACAGTCTGGGGTGAGATTACATTTGATCCTCGTGATCCCATGGAACTCCATATAGCAGATGTTCGATATGAGCCGTATACTATACGCATCGCTGATAACTCATCAGCATCATTAAAAAGCAAAAATCCTAAGCCATACCCATACAAATGTACATACAGTAATGAGATTGCTCCTAGTTTCATAGTGCATCCTATCAAAAAGCCTAGAGGCTTACTTGTAACTGGCTACGGAGCTTATGGGATTCGAACAAAGGTCGGTAATTTAGTGACACGCTGGCGCGCCTTACTAGATCGTGGATGGATTGTTGCGTCTATCGGAGTTCCCGGTGGAGGGGATCATGATGATGCGTGGAAGAAGGCCGGTCAGCGGATAAATAGGCTACATAGCATTGAAGTCTTTACAGAGGCTATTCGGAGCTTACAGCAAAGATTTAACATAGGTCGGAATGCTACAGCACTCTATGGGACATCTGCAGGAGGGCAATTAGTTGCCGCGACAGCACATAGGAACCCGAATCTTGTTGGGGCAGTCTATGCGGAATCACCCTTTGTAGACAGCTTGAGAACAATTAGCAATCCTAAGTTGCCACTGACGGCAATAGAAATGAGGGAATTTGGCTCCGTTACAGAAAAGTCTCCGGCGATTGACATGCTCGCAACAGCTACTTGGAGTCCGATGGAGCATATTCCTTCTGGTTCAATCTTTGTTATTGCCCGAACAGACCAAAACGATCTTGAAGTTTTTCCTTATGAGCCTATGAAATGGGTCTTGAGACTTCGCGCAGCTGGCCATGAAGCCCTTCTTTATATTCACAAGGGTCGAGGGCATTTTACGACGACTGCGGAAAGTAGGGCAGAGGATCTGTCACTTTTGGATGACTGGTTACATTCTCAGGATGCGCGTAATAAAAATCGCAGCTATAAGTATAAAATGCCTGCCTCTAACCCTGTCTCTATGCGCAACAAGAACAAGAACAAGAACAAGAATAAGGAGGGTGGTGCGCGCCGCAAGATGACGATGCGCAAGTCCAAGAAGACTAGCTCTACGCGCAAGGTGAGCCGTAAGCACTGAACTTTTTTAAGAAAAAAGTTTGCTAGGCTTTTTATTAGCGAAGCATGAAAGCCTGCAAAAACTCGGCTAAAGATTGCTAAAGTCTTTTGAAGTTTAAAAGTATTAAATCACTTATTAGTCTACTATTATGTAGTCTAACAAGTTTTTAGCTCAATCTGATATAGAGGAGCTACCAGATGAAGGCCACACAAATATTATATCTACTCTTATTCGTCGGTGTCATTGTCTGCATTGTGACGAGCAGCCACTTGCTAGACCTAGAAGGGTTTCAAGGTAGCATTCTTCCTGTAAACAATATCTCCGAGCCCACGATTGCAAAAGGTGTTGAGCCAGCGCGACTCAGTATCCAGGCCCAGCCCAATTCTTCTGCCCCTGGCAGTCTACCCTTTGGACCCTACGGCCAGATGGCCTCCGTCGGCTCCTACCAATATCAGGACCCGGCACTCCTACCAGCTGAGTTGAATCAGATGAAGCAGCTCAAGGAAGATCTCCGTGCATTCCTAGTATTCGAAGGTCCCAGTGTCGCAGGGAATAGTGACCCCACAGTCCAGCTGCCTCTTACACAGCTACGTGCAGACAGTCGCAAGTTAGATCAGGAGATCTCAGTCTTGAGCAACAATCCTGGAATCCAGTCATCTCTTACACAGCAGAACATTGCTGATATCCAGGGGTCTCTAGCTTTCTTACAACGCAAAGTCAGACTATTTCAGACATCTGGTGTTGTAAATACTAGCGCAGACAGAAAAGAAGGATTCCAGGATGGATCTGATGCTGAGCCAAAGATAAAGGCCACGAAGGAGGATCTCCAAGCTCTACAGACAAAGGTGTATGCTGCAATTCTGACGCTCTCATCGTCTGGAACAACGGATCCCACTGTTCAGGCCAGAATCAAAATTCTAGAGGAGTTGTATTCTGCAATCACAGTTATTATTAACAATCTCGATACAGGTGTATGGACTTCATCAGATATCGACTTATATAAAGAGGATATAGATAATATTCTACCGTATCTTGATGATCCGAGCAAAGATCTTGAGAATATCTTCGATCAACCTTCCGGTATAAAGTTGTCACCAGTGGAGCAGCAACTTGCAAGTCTTGTTGGTGAAGATAATGCAAAGAATGTTTTCAATCATTTACTCGATAAGGGCATGTTCCGTGTAAATGTTGAGATGGGCTACAATCTTCAGGGTTCTAAACGTCGGAATCACAGGCTAGTTCCTGGTACAAACCGCATGGTCTATGAGAATAGCTATGATTTACTCCCTAGTAGTACAGATTCTAGCTCAAATTCAGTCGAACCTTACTCATTAGAACCTGGTTCTAGTTCTGGATCCGCCTATGGATCAGGTTCTGCAATGAGCATGGAGGGGCCCTACGACACTAGAATGCCCGGTGCTGAGCAAAACAATTCCAAGGTAGGTGGTCTAGATTGGAAGAATCGTACAGAATCCATCTGTGAACAGGTGCGTCTACGTGGACTTGATCCGATGGATTTTGGCTGTATAGCGAAAGGATCTCTGATGTCTCCCGCGTATTCATGGAGAGGTCATGCGAAGATGGTCTGTGGTCGCTTGAATACGACGATGGATCCTAATTTGCCGGTTGTTTGTGGGTGCCCGCCGCAGGAGTGGCGTGGCTGGAATACTTTTTAGAAAAAAGTATGTCAAAAACTCACTCGGCTTTTTACTAGCAAAGCAGAAGCCCATGCCGTTTACGCCAAAGGCGTGCCAAAAAGTTGCTATACTTTTTAGAAAAAAGTATGTCAAAAAGTTATTCCCCTTTTTAAAGTCTAATAACTTTTTATACAAAGTGCTTATAGAGTGATGAAGTTCACATCAGTTCATAAATTACTCCTTATAGGAGTTCTAGCCCTACTCGTTGGCGGATCTGTATTAGGGTTTATGTATCGTGTGGGCTTTCAGAATCCTGAGGAAGAGAAAGAGGAAGAAGGATTTGAGGACTCTCCGGGTTCTAAATGCAATCGCTGCGGCGCTCCTAGACCATGTGGGTGTGTGAAGAAGCCTGCTGATACATGTGGATCAGGATCTTCTTCATCATCATGTCCTACTCCAGCGCCTGTAGCACCTTGTCCTAGGACGATCGAGCCTGATCTAAGCAAGTATGTGCTAAAGAGCAGCATTCCTCCTCCCAGACAGATGCCCGACCTGTCGAATTACATGTTGAAGAGTGAGTGTCCGCCTACAGTTGATCTGAGCAAATATGTTTTGAGAAGCAGTATCCCTAAGCCCCAACCGGTCATAATAGACAATAGCTCATGTAAGAAGGATGCTGGTGAATGTCCCAGATGTCCTGTGGCTAGGTGCCCGATCGTCAAATGTCCTCCTCCTGTAAAATGTGATCCACCTCCTCCATGCATGAGGGCTGTATGTCCTAAGACAGTCGTCAAGTGCAAGTCTGAGGAACAAACCCAAGATACTATACGCCCATTTCTTGCTCCCTTGAATATGAACGGATTTGGCTCCGCATAAGATTTTTATTTATATTTTTTGATATTTATCCATAAAAAATGTGATAAATACCAAAAATTGATTTGACCCCTACTTATAAATAGACATATGAAATGTGCAGAGAATGGTTGCAATAAAGCACCTAATTATAACATTAAAGGGGGAAAGAGATTATATTGTAGTCTTCATAAATCTCCAGAAATGATTGATGTTGCTCATTTACCATGTAAAATAGAGGGATGCAGTATAAGACCAGCATATGGTATAAAAAATTCTAAACCAACACATTGTAAAAATCATAAATCTCCAGAAATGATTGATTTGCTACCTTATAAATCATGTGAGTATAAAGATTGTATAATAAGACCAATCTTTGGAAAAAAGGGTTATAAACCAACACACTGTAAAACTCATAAATCTGCAGAAATGATTAATTTAATATGTCATAAATCATGTGAATATACTGAATGTTCAAAAAGGCCAAGTTTCGGAAAAAAGGGTTCTAAACCAACACATTGTAAAACTCATAAATCTCCAGAAATGGTTGATTTATTAGAATATAGAATATGTGAATATACAGGTTGTTCAAAAAGACCATCATTTGGAAAAGAAAACTCTAAAGCTACGCACTGTACAACTCATAAAACAAAAGAAATGGTTAATTTATTACCTCGTAAACTATGTAAAGAAAAAGATTGTTCAAAGCGACCAACTTTTGGAGAAAAAGGATCTGATGCTACATGGTGCGTGGATCATAAATTACCAACCATGATAGATCTTATAAATAAACGTTGTGCTCATGAACATTGTGATTCAATCTCGCCTGTATATAATATTAAAGGTGGTAAAGGTAAATACTGTTTAAAGCATAAGATAGATGAAATGATTAATGTAAAATTAAAGGTTAAATGTGCAGAAGAAGGATGTAATATCAGACCATCCTATGGATTAAAAGGTGAAAAAGCAAGTCATTGTATAAAACATTGTTTACCTAATATGATAAATGTAATATCTGTACGCTGTGCTCAGGAGGGATGCAATAAACATCCATTATTTAATATCAAAGGAAGTCCCCGTTTATATTGTACAACCCATAAACTACCTAATATGGTTAATGTCGCTAAACTAACATGTAATCACCCAGGCTGTGAATTTGCAGCAATATATAATATAAAAGGAAGTAAACCAAAATTCTGCAAAAAGCATAAGGAAAATCATATGATTAATCTTATATGTAAAGTATGTGCATATAATAAATGTACTATACAACCAATATTTGGTTTAATAAAAAGAAAACCTACTCATTGCTTTAAACATAAAACACCAGAAATGACAGATGTAAAAAATAAACGCTGTGAATATGAAGGATGTACATCAATTTCTCCTAATTTTAACGTAAAAGGAGAAAAAGCTAAATTCTGTCTAACCCATAAAACTCCCGAGATGGTTAATGTAAAACATATACTCTGTAATCACCAAGACTGTCCTTCAAGACCTATATTTGGCACTCCAGGGTCTAAGCCTTCCAAATGTAGAACACATCGATCCCCTGGAATGCTCCGTCGTTCGAATAGTAAATGTCTAAAATGTATAGAACCTGCAATTTACGGTAAAGATTGGACTGCAAAACACTGTGAACTCCATAAAGTCGACGATGAACATAATCTTCTAGAGAAACCATGTGTAAGCTGCGGGCTTCTCTATGTTTTAGATGCGAATGGTAATTGTGAACTCTGCAACCCTACCTCTTTTAAAATTGCGAGACTTGCTAAGCAAACTGCACTCATGACTTATCTTGATTCTAAGGGCCTTAAAGGTGATTCAACCGATGTCATGATCGATGGAGGTGTATGTGGAAAGGAGCGACCAGATCGAACATATGACTTTGGGGACAAAATCGTAATCGTAGAATGTGATGAACATCAACATCGTGATAGGGCATGTCTATGTGAACAGACACGTATGGTAAACATTGGTCAAGCCTATGGAGGAATCCCGGTCTACTTTATTCGGTTCAATCCGGATGATTACACATCTAAGATAGAAACAAAGGATCCTGTGGCAATACAGAAGCGCTATAAAGTCTTGAGTGACGTACTCTTATCTATACGAGAAGGAAAAACAACTCTTACTGAAAGCCTTGTCTCTGTCCTATACATGTATTATGACGAATGGTCTTCATTAGCTGAAGAAAAATGGATACCTTTAATATAAAAAATTTGAAAATCGCAGGTCTAAACAAAATTGTCTATCCTATAGTATATAGGATGCAGATCTTCGTGAAGACCCTTACTGGTAAGACGATTACTCTAGACGCTGAGCCGAGCGACACGATCGAGCAGATGAAGGCTAAGATCCAGGACAAGGAGGGAATCCCTCCCGATCAGCAGCGTCTAATCTTTGCTGGGAAGCAGCTCGAGGATGGCCGTACTCTCTCAGACTATAACATCCAGAAGGAGTCTACGCTTCACCTTGTTCTCCGTCTCCGTGGTGGCGCTTTTTAGAAAAAGCGCGCCAAAAACACTACCGCAAAGCGGTACAGCTAAAGCGTGCTAAAGCACGCATTTATTATTGGACTTTTTTTTATTAGCGATGTATTAAAAGTCCGCAAAAAAGTAGCTGGACTTTTTTATTAGCGAAGCATTAAAAGTCAACAAAAACTCAGCGGTCTTAAACCCTTCTCAATTATTTACAACATATGGATACATTGTCTACATATGTTATAAATCTGAAGCGGCGCCCCGACAGACTCAAGACATTCCAAGACAATTCACCAGTAGTAGCAAGAGTATTCTACGGATTTGATGCAAAGAATGAATCCCTAAATCCCTACCCTCTGGTTCAGTGTAAAAAGCCCGGTGAGATTGGTTGTTTCGTAAGCCATCTACAGATCTACGAACGCATTGTAAACGAGGGTCACAAGTGGACTCTTATTCTGGAGGATGACGCTATTTTTTGTCCTGAGTTCAAGGAAAAACTCGCCACAGTCATGAGTGAGATTGCAAGAGTTCCCAGACCTCAGATTCTCTATATCGGTGGCAGATTTGAGCCGAACTTTCTTATGAAATCAGTCTGTGCTACAAAGATATCCGATCATATTGCAAAGCATAGAGTGTCTAAGTGGTCGCCTTGGGACCATGACAGAACAACACATGCATATTTAATTTCTCTAGAGGGTGCTGCGTCTCTTCTCGAAGCATTTCGGATAAATACAAAACCCATACAGATTCCTGTGGATTATTGGATTCTACAGACGCTCATTTCTCTTTATCAGCCTATTTACAATTCTGTCCCACTTCTGTGTCATTCACCATTAGTTGGAGATTCTGATATTAGATAAAAAATCATACCATAGGATGGTAAGGTTTTTTATTGTTTATTTATTTAGCAGACCACTCTAAATTTAAGAGCGCACTACACGGCAGAGAACATCATCACTGCAGGCACTCCTCTTATCGTACGTGTTAGACGTAACTACATAGCCGACAGCGCTGCCGCCGACAACACCGGATGTATTGACTGAGCGCTGAACCTGGCGGTAGACGAGAACACTGCTCTCATCACCCATGATCCCGAAGCGGAGCTCGTGACCCATGTCGAGGAGCGTCTCATTATTCTCGAGAACTACACCATCGTCTAGATTACCGAGCAAAGCCTCAAAGTTCTCACGCGTGTCAAGCATGTAGAGACTGCCTACCTTCGTCCAAGAGCCGCTAACACCCTCATTGAGGGCAGCCTCAAGTTGGGCCTTAGATGGCATCTTGACACCATCGGCGACCGTCGTGAAGTACTTCGTTACGGGCTGGGCAAATCCACGCATTACAGAGGACATTTGTTATACCTGTACGATAGAAAATATTTTTACACTATGAGATCAGAGATGGATACCCGATTTTGGGGACCTTCCGGTTGGAGATTTCTTCACAGCATAACATTTGCATATGAGCCGGTAGCAAAAAACGCAGTTAAGACATTTTTTGAGAGTCTACCTTTTGTTCTACCATGTAAGTTCTGCCGTACAAGTCTCCAGAAATATATGGAGGCCGATCCTCTGGATCATTCCGTTTTGGAATCCAAAGATGCCCTCTGCCGGTGGCTCTGGAGAATTCACAATCAGGTGAATGCAAAACTCCGATCTCAAAGGATACCTTTAGAGCCAGATCCTCCCTTTGAGAAGGTCAGAACTTTCTACAATGATCTTCTTTCAGCCGGATGTTCGAAGACTGAATTTCCTGGCTGGGATTTTCTCTTTTCAATCGCGGATATTCACCCATATTCACAAATAGCTCGTAAATCTGTTCCTATGCCTGGATTTAACGAATCAACTGCCGTAGATTGTAAGAAGAGTGTGGCCGAAAAGAATAAATGGAATTGCATGACACCAGAAGAACGCATGGTGCCGTACAAGAACTTCTGGAAATCGATTAGCGCCGTACTTCCATTTAAGGAATGGCGCGCCGTATGGGGTCAATCTCAAAATACAAGATTCTTTAAAACAAAGAAGAAGACCATATCATGGCTCTGGTCTCAACGCCGTGCACTAGAGAATGAGCTAAATCTGATTAACCGGTGTAAATTCTCGTCACTATGTAAGACACTAAAAGTGCATAGGAGTGGATGTAATAAGTCGAAGCGTGCTCGGACATGTAGGAAAAGAAAAACGATATAATTTCTATATAAAGTGCAATAGTATTTTTACATACTTTTTTTTAAAAAGTCCAAGTAATGGACGCGTTCCAATGGATACTTCTTATACTTCTTAGTATCGGATGTATGCATTACATGTGGCTCGTATGGGAAGATAAATACATCTACTCTTCAGGTCTTACAACTAAGGAGGGATTTCAATCTGAAACAGATGAGGCTTCCAAGTCAAGAACATCCTGGTTCGAGAATGACGAACTCTATGACGAGTTTTATTCATCCGTCTATGACAATCTCACACAGCTCGCCGGTCGCTATCCCCAGGAAGTATCTCTCATCATGCATCACTGGAAGAAGTCTGTTGCGGTCGACACGATGGACATCCTAGATTGTGGATGTGGAACAGGTATTGCATCCGTACTCCTGGCGAAACAGGGTGTAAATTCTGTAGTAGGCCTCGATAAGAGCGAAGCCATGCTCCGGCGCGCACGCAACGTAACACTGGTCGCTGCTTCTTTACCAAAGGAACAGAATGAAGCTATAAGCTTTTTACAAGGTGATATGTTACAGCAGGCAACTTTCAAACCTGGTCAGTTCAGTCACGCGTGCCTACTATTTTTCACAGTCTATTACACGAATGATACGGTAGGTATCTTTAATAATTTGTATCACTGGATACGTCCTGGTGGTCAAATAGCAATTGAGGTCGTCAACAAGTATAAGTTTGATCCTCTTCTCGAAGCTGCAACACCATTTGTAGGGCTGAGTCTCCAGCGCTACACTAAAGAGCGTATGACAAAGAGCAAGGTCGAATTCGACAAATTCTCGTATGAGGCGGAGTTCGACCTACAGGACCCCCATGCGGAATTTAGGGAGACCTTTAGATTTAAGGACAAGTCTGTTCGTCGTCAGCGACACACTATGAATATGCGGGATATCAAAGATATTGTTCACTTGGCGCAGACTGCAGGGTGGACATATACTGGGAACATCGATCTTGTTACAGCGGGATTTGAGTATTCCTATGTTCTCATATTTACACATGGATAATAGTGATGCTAAACTATCTCATCGCATATATTCACATCACATTTTCATTTATACTAACAAGTTATTTCCTTTGGAGATCTGATTTCTTAGATATATATGCTCTACTGTTTTTTATTCTAATGAATCTTTCATGGATTATATTTAACAATGAATGTTTCGTATCCTATCTGTATAAGAAATTGAATAATCCATACTATGTTCTCGGTCAAACAACCAGTATTGATGATTATATCCTAGTTCTAGGTGACACGAATGCGCATATCTTTGTAGAGTATCTGATACCCTTAATCTATATAGGAAATATTGGAGCTGTATTGTACTTCGGTAAGATCGCTAAGCCACTACGATATGGTATGGGACTCGGCCTCGTTTCATATTTCTTCTATATGCTATCTCTAAGACTTCCGAGCGCAGAATATGATAAAACAAAGAATACAATAAAACTAATGCATGGACTGCTTTATACAGGCTTACTCTATTTAGTGATAGATAATTTGCTCTGAATTGATTCCATCTGCTCCTTCCACCACTTACTGTTATGGTTCTGAATCGCCTGTAGATCTTCTACATGCTTATTGATACACTTTTCAATCGCACAATCCCATGTTGTCGAATCAATATAGCGGGGCTTCATGCCTCTGAAGTGAAAGGTAATATCGATGTCCTCTTTCTTCCCCACTAGCACAGGAATTGCTCCTCCTATGATTGCCTCGTAGAAGCGAAAGCAGTCGTATGTGTGATTTCCAAATCCAATGGGAACAAATACACTATCAGCATAGATCTTAGCCATCTCCTTTGGAGCTACACGTTGTTCATTAAGTTTCCAATTATTATGACCTACTGCGCAGTACCCCTTCTTAAATGCCGTACTAAACTTGGTACACATCTCATGTCTATCAGATTTAATACATCCAATAAATGCCCACTCATACGATCGATCTTTAATCTGCAACTGGACTAGATCCAATGAAGAATTACCTAACATCCCTGATGGATATCCTAGAGGAATCTGAAAAATATTTTTGTAACCTGTAATCTTATATGAAGCATGAGTATACTGCCGAAATACATATCGACAGTACTCTGATAAGGTGAGCCAATCGTGTCGTGTACCGTGTTCGTCTGAGAGTTGAAAGAGGGCATATGGTTTGAGAGCCTTACAATAGGCTTTCGCATCTGAAAATGGAGTTATTGTGGAATTCAGAATAAGGATCGTATTCTTTTTATAGACGGGATTCTGTAAATAGGGTTTAATTGAATCCTTAGTAACAACTGTAATCTCAAGTAGACCGCGGAAGATATCATATTTGAAATAATCGAACTCCCATAGACAATCATTCATATATAAAACATTCA